>Ga0314766_1000099_pt1 | contig 8315 bp, 5 predicted proteins | sample G5R1MT_67_FD_207789 | JGI IMG/M metagenome (GOLD analysis project Ga0314766, IMG submission 207789) | Metatranscriptome of switchgrass phyllosphere microbial communities from Michigan, USA - G5R4_MAIN_18SEP2017_LR1 (Metagenome... | ecosystem: Host-associated > Plants > Phyllosphere >... | reverse complement strand
TTTCCAATGTTTCTTCTTATTGGACAACATGGACCTCGCCTTCAACGGGTTGGGGCGGCTTACAAATTTTTTGTTTACACTTTTGGAGGGTCAGCTTTCATCTTACCTGTCCTAGTTTACCTTCATTGGGGGGTAGGCACAACGGGTGTTGTCGCTTTACAGGCTTACCAGTTTACAGAGTATGAACAAGCACTTTTTTTTGGTTTAGCTGCACTTCCTTTTGGGGTTAAAATTCCTTTAATTCCTTTTCATCTTTGGTTACCTGAAGCTCACGTTGAAGCCCCTACTCCTATCTCAATACTTTTGGCGGGCTTACTTCTTAAGACGGGGGGTTATGCTTTTCTTCGTTTTTTAATCCCTCTTTTTCCGCATGGGGTTTATATTTGGGGTCCCCTTCTAACGGGGGTAGGTCTCTTTTCTGTTCTTTTCGGAAGTCTTTACGCTTTAGTTCAAGTAGACATAAAAAGAATAATTGCTTACGCTTCAGTGGCTCACATGAGCGTTGTTTTTCTTGGTTTACTTACGGGAACCCCAGCGGGAGCACAAGGAGCAACTTATCTTATGTTAGCTCATGGTTATACTTCAGCTGGCTTGTTTGCAGGAATTGGTGTTCTTTACGATCGGTATCACACCCGAACAATTCGGTACTACGGTGGGCTTGCTAGTGTTATGCCTCTTTTGGGTGGCTTTTTCTTTCTTTTAACTTTGGGAAATATTTCTTTTCCCTTCACGGGTGGTTTTACAGGAGAGTTTATAATTTTATCCGCCCTTGGCGCTTCTTCTTTGGTGGTTTGTTTTCTAGCTGGAGGAACCATTTTTCTAAGTCTTTGTTATTCTGTCTGGTTGTTTAATCGTCTTTTTTGGGGACCTCCTAATTTAAGTTTATCTCGCCATACTGAGCTAACTCCTCTTGAGTTTGCAGTTCTAGGTGGATCTACTTTTGGTTGTTTAGTTTTAGGTTGGTTAGGAGCTACTTTTGTAGGTTTTACCCATGAGTGTTACGTCCATCTGTTATACTCTAGTCTTGCAGGATGACCCCGTTGGAGTTAGGTCTATTAGGGGCAGGCTTTCTTTTTTTTGTAGCACCTCTTCGGGGTTTAACCCCTCGAGATATTTGGGCAGCAGCTCTAGGGACTATCTTTTTAAGTTCTTTTTTAGCGCTTGGGGGTGGAAATTTGTTTCTTCTTTATTGGAATCCCTCGGGGGCACACCTTAACGGAGTAGTTGGTTTCTTTGGGACTGGTAATTCCCCGGAATATTTTCCTGGTTTTTGGGCCGCAACCCACCAGGGTGGCGATCTTAAATTTATTCTTCTTTTTCTTTTTGGGGTAACCGGGGTTATTTTTTTAAATGGCTCCCCCCAAGTGGGTGAACCTATTCTTTTAACATTGGTGGCTGTGGTAGCTGGTTTAATCACTTTTAGTGTTGATAATCTGGTCTTACTTTATTTAGGTTTAGAGTTACAAGCTCTTTGTTTGTATACTTTGGTAGGTTTTTTTAAATTTAATGAGGAAAGAACCGATGCAGCTCTTCGTTATTTACTTTCTGGTTCTTTAGTTTCTGGTTTTATACTTTTAGGTTTTGCTCGTTGGTATGGCCAGAACGGTGGTTTTCATCTTTTTGAGTTTACTTCTTGGGATTCTTTAGGCTCGGCTTGGGTGATAGGTGTTATTTTTTTTAAATTAGGGGTAGCTCCTTTTCATTTTTGGACTCCTCTTGTTTATACCCCACTTGAGTGGGGTACCCTAGGGTTTAATCTAGGACCCGCTAAGGTTAACTTATGGTATCTTCTTGTGGGACCCTTAGGGGGTGGTGCCGCGATAAGTGCTTGGTGGCCTACTTGGTGGGCTGGTCTTCTTTCGGTTGGAGTTGGTTCTATTGGTGGATTTTTTCAAACCTCTTTGGGGGGTTTGTTAGCTTATTCAGGGGTTATCAATGGGGGGTATCTTCTTTTGTTATCAAGCTCGGGTCAAAGTTTTTTCTATGGTTATTATCTAGTTACCTACCTGCTTGGAACAGCCCTACTAGTAGGTTTAACTTCAGTTTGGGGTTCAACTAGGTTTGAAGTTGAGTTCTCAGTTTGGGCTAAATTAGGGGTAGGGATTCCTTTACTTGTTTATTATTTAACACTTAACTTAGGAGGGCTTCCTGTATTTCCTGGTTTTTTCGCTAAGCTTGCCCTAATTCAAGGTTTATCTGGGTTCGGGTTTTTCCTTCTTTGGGGGGTTATTGCCGCCTCCATTATCCCAGCGGTATATTATGTTTCAATTGGGGCGCTTTCTCTTTTTGAACCCTCCTCCGTGGAGGTAGTACAACCAAGTCTAACACCTTCTTTGGTGGTGTCTGTTCTTGTGGTTAGTTTTAACGGTGGTATAACGTTTTTACTAATAAACTTCCTATAGGGATGTAGCTTAATGGTAGAGCTTTGGTTTGCTAAACCAAAGATAAGGGTTCAATTCCCTTCATTCCGGAATGTTTTTTAGTGAATTAAGCACTTTTCTTTATGGGTGGCGAGGTTTTCTAGTAGGTCAACGTCGGGGATGGCACGCACATCACCGTTGGGGGATTACCGGCTATAGAGAAGGTTATTTGCTTCCTCGAGGAGCCCTACAAGAGGGTCAACTACGTCGGGCTGGTTCTCTAACAGTAGAGGTACTAGCAAGAGGAGGACATATTTGGGGTTTTGGTTTTGGCCGTGCGTCCTTGATTAACTCTAGTTTTACATGGTGGAAGAAGGGTGCTCCAGGTGTACTAAGTAATTCTTTTTTTTCTCGAATTCGTCGTCTTCCCGCTGTAAGACAACTTCGCCGTCTAATTTTACTTCGTCCTCGGAGGAGGAAATTATCTCGCCGTAAAAAACGTTTTCCTCGGCGTCGTTCAATTCGTTTGGGAAAAAGTCGAAGATTAGGCACATTAAGTCTTAAATTTGCTCGAAAAAGAGTACTTCGTTCTGCTCTTTTTAAAACATACTTAGGTGTTCATTTTTTTCGAGGTTTTAAAACTTGGAAAAAAGGAACACTCTTCCCTGATTTAACCTTTTATTCTCGTTTTACACGAAAAGGACAAGTTCCCCGTTTGGGTAACTATCCGACTTACCGTTCAGGTGTTCATCGAGGTGGTTGGAAGATGTGGGCTCCTCTAAAGATTATTCCTTGGTTAGGAAAAAGAGTTCGTTGGTCTCAGTTAAGGAAAACCTTCAGGTTTAACCCTAACTCTCGATTTAAATTTACTAGCGGGGTGAGTGTTTCTTTTAAAGAGAGAAAACCAGTCTTTTTTTCAGTTTCTAAGACTAGGGGTCATCTTCGAAAAGGACGACAAAGAAATCCTAATCTTAGATATCGACCTCGCTGGGTTAATTTAGCTCAAGTTCCTTTACCAACTATCGTTTTACTAGGCTCTACGGTAGGGTCGACACTTCATCGCGAGGTTACTCGAGGGGGCATCCCTCTTCTACTGGTGGGTGAAGTAGAAGTAGTTCCCACGGTGGGTTCTTTATACCCTATTTGGTGGAACTCGGCTTCACTAGAGGGACCACGTTACTTATGGATACAGTTTGAAACACTCTCCCAACGAGGAAGTCTTTTCAAACTATTTTGGAATAGGTTAACCTGCCTGGCGGAATGGTAGACGCGGATGACTTAAAATTGTCTCGAATTCTCGGTGTTGGTTCAAGTCCAACGGCAGGTAAGATTTTTTTTACTCTCTTTCGCTCTTAAAATTAAAACAAAAGAGTAAAGATAATAATTAAAATATGTTAGAAGTTGGAAAATTAATTGGAGCTGGTTTAGCAACTATTGGTCTAGTTGGAGCAGGTGCAGGGGTTGGTATTGTTTTTGGATCACTTATTTTAGGAACTTCTCGTAATCCATCACTGCGGGCTGAACTATTTCGATTAGCTATTTTAGGGTTTGCTCTAACTGAAGCGGTCGGATTGCTGGCCTTGATGATGGCCTTTTTAATTTTGTTTCGTTAGTTGCGTTTATTAAAAGGGTCCTATTTAGGTCGAGGACTATACTATGCTATTATTAATCATACTACTCCCATCAATTTAACTTACGCCTGGAATTTTGGTTCGCTCGCACTAGTTTGTCTTGGTTTACAAATTGTAACAGGTGTTTTTCTTGCATGTCATTATTCTCCTGAGGTTAATTTAGCTTTTGACTCAGTAGAACATATTATGCGCGACGTTCGAGGAGGATGGCTAGTTCGGTATATGCACTCTAATGGGGCTTCTTTATTTTTTATGGTAGTTTATGCCCATATTTTTCGTGGCCTTTATTATGGATCATATCTTTGGCCAAGACAACTAGCTTGGGCGTTAGGGGTAGTTCTTTTTCTTTTAATGATTATTACTGCTTTTTTGGGGTATGTTCTTCCTTGGGGTCAGATGTCTTTTTGGGGGGCAACCGTTATTTCTTCTCTTGTGGGGGCCGTTCCCGCGGTAGGAGGAGATATTCTAGTTTGGTTATGGGGAGGTTATTCCGTAGGGGGAGCAACCTTAACTCGTTTTTTTGCTCTTCATTTTGCTTTACCTTTTATTACTTTGGGAGTAGCCGCGGTTCATATTATTTTAGTTCAGCATTTCAGCTCAAATAATCCGTTAGGTATTCAGTGTTTAACTGATTTTATTCCTTTTTCACCTTATTACCTTATTAAAGATATTGCGGGAGTAATTCCTTTTTTGGGGGTTTATCTTTTTTTTGTTCTTTGGGCTCCCAACTATTTGGGACACCCTGACAACTATATTCGAGCTAACCCCTTGGTAACACCCCCTCATATTGTACCTGAGTGGTATTTTTTACCCTTTTATGCTATCCTTCGCTGTTGTCCTGACAAATTAGCAGGTGTTGCCCTAATAGGAGCAGGTATCTTAGTTTTACTTGTTTTACCTTACTTGGGTAACCCCGATCATAAAAGCTTAAAATTTAGAGGTCTCTCTCGCTGGGGTTTACTTACTTGGGGAGGAGTTTTTATTGGAATGGCCCACTATGGTGCATTACCAGTTGATAAGTTTACTACTTTAGTGAGCACTAATTTAGTTATTTTGTATTTTGGGTATTTTCTTCTTTTTACCCCTCTTGTAATTCAAGCCGAAAACTATCTAGGTCGTCTTCGTTAATGAAATGAGTTTCATAAAAATTTTATTTTTAACTTTTTTATCTATTTTATTTTTACAAAATTAAGGTTTTCTTAAAGTTTTATTAACAAATACTGTAAAATGAATCGTGTTAAAAAAACTCTTAAAGAACAAGTTAGTTCGTCAGCACGCACCGTCTACAAAGATACTTCTTGGACAAATGAGGTAGGGTTCGTTCGTTCGGTAGCGGATGGAATTATTAAAGTTTCAGGTGTTCGTCGAGTTGCAGCAGGAGAATTACTTCGAGTTTGGGTTCAGTCAGGTGACTTTGTAATTGCTCTAGCTTTAAATTTAGAACGTGATGAAGTAGGAGGTGTAGTTCTAGGCCGAGACTCTGAAGTTCGTCAAGGCGACTTAGTTACTACTACTGACTCTTTGATGACAATCGAGGTGGGTCCTTCAGTTCAGGGACGTGTCATTGATCCATTAGGTCGTTTTTTAGATGGGGTGGGTTCTCCAACCCAGCAGGGAGATCGATCTCTTCTAGAGGTTAATGCGCCTGGTATTCTAGCTCGACGATCAGTTTTTCAGCCTTTACACACCGGAATTAAAGTAGTTGATTCTCTAACCCCGGTGGGTCGTGGTCAACGTGAACTAATCATTGGGGATCGTCAGGTAGGAAAAACAACCCTAGCGGTGGACACTATTATCCGTCAAGGACAAGATCACCTAGAAGGAGGTACTGCACCAGTCTACTGTGTTTATGTTTCTATTGGTCAGAAACGTTCAACTTTAGTTCAGATCGTTCAAGGGTTACGTCGTCGAGGTTGTATGGGTTATACTACCATCGTTGCGGCTACTGCTTCGGAACCAGCGTCTCTACTCTATTTAGCACCTTACGCAGGGGCGGCTGTTGCGGAGTGGTACCGTGATCGTGGTCAACATTCTTTAATTGTTTATGATGATCTTTCTAAACAAGCGGTAGCCTATCGTGAAATGTCTCTTTTACTTCGACGTCCGCCCGGACGGGAAGCTTACCCTGGGGATGTTTTTTACTTACATTCTCGTCTTTTAGAGCGGTCAGCTAAACTAGCAGATAATCTAGGTGGAGGCTCGTTAACTGCTCTACCCGTAGTAGAAACACAAGCGGGGGACGTTTCAGCTTATATTCCAACTAATGTTATTTCTATTACGGATGGTCAGATTTTTTTAGAAACTGAACTTTTCTACCGTGGGATTCGCCCCGCTATGAATCCTGGATTATCAGTCTCCCGGGTAGGTTCAGCAGCCCAAACTTCATTGATGAAGAAAATTTCTGGTTCTCTTAAGTTGGAACTAGCTCAATTTCGAGAGGTAGCTGCTTTTTCTCAATTTGGTTCTGATCTAGATGATGCAACAAAAAGATTACTTGAACGAGGTGGCCGACTAACTGAGTTACTAAAACAACGAAAAGCTCAACCCTTTGATCCCGAAGAGGTAGCTTGTTCCATTTACTTAGCTACTCGGGGACACTTTGATGACTGTGATTTAGCTGATCTTTCTTCAGTTGAGTATAACACACTTGATAATTTAACTACTCCCGCATTGGAAGGTTTACGGGCTTATTTAACTACTGGATCAGCTACACTAGCTGATTTAGAAGTACTTTCTCTTTTAGCTCGACCAAAGGTTTAAGCTTGTTTCTTGTTAAGTTGTACTTAGGGTCTAGGTTTTTTTCCGGGGTAGTTTAAGGGTAGAACACCGATCTCCAAAATCGTAGATGACAGTTCAATTCTGTCCCTCGGTGTGTAAGCTTGTTTTAACTATTAAAGAGGGACGTGGTGTAAACGGTAACACTTCCGCTTTGGGAGCGGACAAAGCAAGTTCAAGTCTTGCCGTCCCGAGTTTGCGGGGGTAGAGTAAATGGTAACTCACCAGACTCATGATCTGTTGATGTGGGTTCAAATCCCGCTCCCCGCGTGTTTTGGGTATAGCTTAATTGGTTAGAGCCGCGGCCTTTTAAGCCGTTGGTCCGGGTTCAACCCCCGGTACCCGTATGGCGTAATGGTAACGCGCCGGTTTGCAAAACCGTCGTTCCGGGTTCAACCCCCGGTGCGGGCTCCCTGGCGGAATGGTAGACGCGTTCGGTTCAAAACCGGGTGTTTTTGATGAACGTGCGGGTTCAACTCCCGCGGGGGCCACGATAGCTTAACGGTAGAGTTTTGCGCTTCGAACGCAACGGTGTGGGTTCAAGTCCCCCTCGTGGAAAAGGGTATAGTTTAAGTGGTTAAAACCCTAGTTTGTGGCACTAGAGCTGTAAGTTCAAGTCTTACTACCCGCCATTTCGGTATCGCCAAGTGGTAAGGCATCAGGTTTTGACCCTGACACGCGTAGGTTCGATTCCTGCTACCTTAAGCTTCTCCTTCGTCTAACCTGGTTAGGACATCATCCTTTCACGATGGTAACGCAGGTTCAAATCCTGTAGGAGACAATTTGCGCGGTAAAATTAATTTTTTGAGTTTGACTCTGGCTCCGAGTGAACGCGTAAGGAAGGCATGACACATGCAAGTTTAACCTAGTTGTTTTTTTAAAACTAAGTAGCGTCCAGGTGAGTACAAGGTCAGAGAATCTTTTTGGAAGAAAGGAAGTCCTGTTAAAAGGTAAATCCTGATTAAAGTTTAGAACCTTCCGAAAAGACTGACCGATTAAGGATTAGGTAGTTGGTTTGTTAGCTGCGGACCAAGCCGAAGATCCTTCGCGGTCCCGAGAGGGTTTTCCGCCACAGGGGGACTGAAAAAGGCCCCAACTTTTCAAGGCAGCAGTGGGGAATCTTGGACTATTAGCGTGAGCTAGATCCAGCCTTACCTTGAGAGTCACATCACATAACAGTGGAAACCTACATCCGGAGTCCTTGATTAACCTGGTCTTCAGGCTATATTTTAATAATAAAATATCTTTTTCAAGGGCTTCGTTAAATCTATTAGCTTAGATTTTCGGGTGGGAAGTGCCGGTTACGGTCTTTTGACTCTGTGAATAGGTATTCACAAAAAGTCCCGGCCAAATTCGTGCCCGACAACATGGATGATAAGTCAGATCTGATGGAGGCCTTCTACCACTTTGACACAGACCAAGACGGATTTTTGACCGTGGACGAGCTGAGACATGTGTTGACGAACATCGGTAACCCGATGAACGCCGCGGAGATCGAAGAGTTTTGCCGTGAGGCCGATAATGGACAAGGTCTCATTGATTATAAGGG
>Ga0314766_1000097_pt1 | contig 8331 bp, 16 predicted proteins | sample G5R1MT_67_FD_207789 | JGI IMG/M metagenome (GOLD analysis project Ga0314766, IMG submission 207789) | Metatranscriptome of switchgrass phyllosphere microbial communities from Michigan, USA - G5R4_MAIN_18SEP2017_LR1 (Metagenome... | ecosystem: Host-associated > Plants > Phyllosphere >... | reverse complement strand
CCGAACATCGTCGATGCGATCCAGTCCGTCCCGACGCGTCTGCGCGAGGTGACCGGCGACGGACGTCTGTGGCGCGCCGCGATGACGTGGACCGACCCCCAGCTCGAACCCCTCGCACGCCTCGTCGGCCGCATGGCCGGACGGCTGGAGCGTTACGTCGAGGAGATCGACCGGGATCTGGGCAGGATCCTGCTGACCCGGCTGACCGAGCGGTCCGGCTGGTCGCCGATGATCCTCCAGCACATGTCCTGGATGAGCACGGACCATCTGGCACGGCTTGTCCCCTTTCTCCCCGCCCTGCACGCGGCCATGACGGAAGCGCGCCGCCAGCGGCGTCTCAGACCCTTCATGGCGAGCATCCATCTCGTGATCGACATGCTGGTCAGTCTCCACGAGGACGACCATGCGGCCCTGGAGAGGGACGCCCGCAACGCGACATGGGCGCGACTGGACGAGCGTCAGCGCGACTGGCACCGGGAGATGGTCGAGATCCGCCGGCTGGAGGAGGAGGCCGACGGCGCCCGTCCGCACGCCTGGTCGCCCGACGACGCCTGGCCTCCCGTGCTCGGCACCTATTCCGACGAGATCGGCGACGCCGTCGAGATCGTCGACGCCCGAGGCCTGGACCAGGAGGCGCTGGAGCTCGACCACTGCGTCGACAGCTACGCACCGGACTGCATCTCGGGCATGAGCCGCATATTCTCGCTGAGGACCGCGGAACATCGCTCGACGCTCGAGATCAGACGCCGATCGGGCGTGTGGCACGTGCAGCAGAACTTCGGGAAGGAAAACGATCTGCCGCCGAAGGCGCTGACGACGCTGGGGCGATCGGTAGCGAAGGCCGCCAACCAGGCGGAGCGCAGGACCGCCCGCCCGTAAGACAGGAGACCATCATGACGGACAGCCTGAGCGATCGCCTGACGCCCGGCGTCATCGACGGCGCCGCCGAGCACGTCTTCACGATGGGCGGATGCGGCGCGCTCGCGATCGCCCTGCACGACGCCACGGGCTGGCCGATCGTCGCCATCACCGACCATCACAACGTCCATGACGGCCGCGCCGGCGGAGGCTCCGCGCTGCACTGGACGGTGCGCCATCCCTCTGGCAGACTTCTCGACATCGATGGCCTGCACGACGTCGCCGATCTCGTCGACCGGTACGACGGCGAAGCCGACGACGGGCAGGCGGCATGGGGCATCTCCAGCAGGGCCGATGCCGAGGAATGGTGGAACGAGGCCGGGCGCAAGATTCCTCTGTCTGTCGCGGCGACCTTCGTCGACGCAGTACTGGAACGTCAGTCAGCCTGATCGAAGCACAGCGAAGGAACGCAAAATGGCCCTACTGAGCCTTGAGAAGATCGCCCAGATACGAGGCGCCGCCCATCTGTACGCTGAACGCGAACGGGCGCGCCGACTGCGCGCCGAGACCCGCGCACGAGAGCAGACGATCGCCACCCGCCGGACGGTGCTCGAAGCGCTCCGTCGGCGCAACAGCCTCCCGCTGTCGCATCTGCTCGACATCGTTCCCCAGCCCCACGTCGCGACGGCGGTACGGATCGCGGCGATGGAGCGGAGCGGCGACGTGACGACGTCGTCCGTCATCGACGGCACGCACGATGCGGCGACCTGCATCGTGACATGGACGGGCAGGTCCGCCCCGGGCCAGAATCAGGAGACCATGCGATGAACCGCCCCTACGACGACCTCCTCGCGCTCAGCGACCGGAAGCCGAGCTTCTTCCAGCAGGGCGGCATACCCCGCTGGGCTCCCTTCCAGGCCGGCTATTCGACCAGCCCCTACACGGTGGACTGCGCGATCGCCGAGATCGCCTGCCAGCTGTGCGACACCCGCTTCCACGTCCTGATGGAGAGCGGCTCGCGCGACAAGGAGACCATTCTCCAGCGCATCCGGGCCAAGAACCTCCAGTATCTCGATCCGCCCAACGTCGGATGCTGCCGAGGCGGCCCCAGCATGACCGCAGAGACCATCCGGGTGCTAGAGTACTGGGCGCGCGAGGAGACCTTCCAGTGGAAGCGCGATCCCGAGGCCGAGGTGGTCTTCCGCCGTTTCCAGGATCCCTGGACGGAGGAGATGCGCGACCGCGCGGCGGCCATCATCGCAGACCCCGCGACAGAGAATCAGATCCGCCTCGACATGCAGGCTGGCCTGGACGCCGACGACGAGCGCCGCACGGTAGCGGTCACCGAGCCTGCTCCGGAATACGCCACGGAGTTCGTCTCCGCCTCGTAGGCAGGTCGATCGTCGTTCCGCCCGGAGACGGGGCCGTCCTCGACGGCTCCGCGACCGGTCATGCGTTGCGCAGATCATATCCAGAAAGGAAAAGTCATATGTCGGTCAGGACGTTCTGGGCGGGCGACCATGCCCTGCAGCCGTTGCTCGCGGATGTCGAGAAGCGGCTGATGACGGCGGAAGGGCCGACGGCCTATCTCGAGACGGAGGTCCTGCGGGCGGCCTCGCGGATCGGCTACGACTACTTCAACAACGGCTTCGGCAACGACGTCAGTCAGGCGGTCGCCTACATCGACCTCTTCCACGTGCCCTATGGGACGCCGGAGTTCCACGCCGCCTGGAGGAACCTCCGGGACATCGCGCTGTGGGGAGAGCCGGTGCGCAGCTGCCCCGAGCTCGACGAGCAGGTCACGCTGATCTCGGCCGAGATCCTCCAGCGGGTCGCCGAGGCGGACCGGATCGGCCTGCTCAATCGTCGCGGGCCGGCGATGGAGGACATGCTCTCGATCGCGCCGGGATATGATCCGGAAATGCAGCTGGTCGCCTGAGAACGAACACACGGAAAGGAAAAACGATGAGCCTGAGGACATTCCTCGCCGCGACGCTGGTCAGCGTCGACGTCGGACAGAACCCGGTCAGCCTGACCATGATCGCCGACGGCGAGACCGTGACGCTGCCATTCGCCTCGGGCTTCTTCGAGGACGACATGGAGGACATCGGCAAGCACATGGCCGCGATGCTGCGCCCAGGCGACGAGATCCGCTACTCGCGCTACGACTCGGTGTACGGCGGCGCGCCCAGCATCGCCTACGTGCTCAATCCGCGTCCGACCATCGACCGGGTGACGCTGGACTATCTCGTGCGTGCCGGCGTCGACATGGACGAGGTGGCCCGCCAGGCCGCGGACGTCTGCTGGCTCTGGTCGGGCGACGACGACTTCTCGGAGTTCGAGGTCGCGATCGGCTCCGGGAAGGGCGAAGGGCGCAACGCCTCCAGCGAGGGCATCGCGCTGAAGAACGACTGCGGCACGATCGTTCTCGACGAGATGCTCTACGGCGACGACAAAGGGCTGCCCTGTCTCGAACTGCGGGGCTACAGCATGTACATCTGCGTCAACGAGAACTCGCCTCGTCGCCCGGAAGGGGATCTCGTAGGTCGTCGCATCGGCGATCTGGTGCCGATGCCCTATCCCGGCTGCTTCCTGTCCGGCGACGAGGTCATCGAAAAGGTCAATGGAAGCCAGATCCTCCTCGTCTCCCCCGAGGTGCCGCTACCCTCGCCCGAAGGCGAGACGCTGCGTCTGGCCGCCTGACCCATACGGCGACGCCCCTCCGGGCGTCGCCGGCAACGGAGACCACCCATGGCCGACCCGAACGTTCCGGTCCTCGTCGGAGACATCCGCTTCGAGGACCGCGGCGGCTGCCTCGTGCTCGTCGATCCGGCGCGCGAGGGCAGCCATGACGTGGGCACGATGTGGCCCTACGGAGACGGACGCTTCGTCGTCCGCTTCGGCCTCGTCGCACCGTCGCCAGAGCCGCTCCCGATCCTCGAGCGGGACGCCGCCATGCAGCTCCTGCTCGACGCGTACCGGGTCCACGACCACGGCGTGATCGCCCGCCTCGAGGAGCAGCGTCCGCGCTTCTCGTTCGGCGCACCCCAGATCTTCAGGGCATAGGGACATGTGGATACATGTCACCCTGCTGGGGCTGCTTCAGGGCGTCGTGGGCGCGGCGCTGCTGCCGATCCACGTCCTCGCCCTGGGAGCGGTCTTCTGGTTCCTCAGCGGAACGCCCCGCGAACAGCGTACGCCTTCCGACTGGTTCGGACATTTCACCATTCTGGCGGCCGTGGCCCTCGTCGACGCCGCGTATCTATGGTGGCTGCAGAACAGCCTGCGGACCGCTGCGGGCGTCGTGCTCGTCATCATGACTCTAGGCACCCTCAAGCTGATGCTGGGCTTCTTCCTGGAAGACGACCGGGCGGACCGCACGCCCGGGCGATGGGCGCGACGCCTCGCCGTCGTGAGCGTTGTCGCTCTTCTCGACGCCGCGTGGCTGGACAGGATACCCGCGTCGGCATTGACCTTCATCGAACATGCGTGGAGAATCACGGCATGAACATCATCAGGCGCTACGGCGACATCCGGCGATTATCGGCCTAGCCGATCCGCCACGGACAATCCCATCCGAGCGGTTCCCGTAAGGAACCAGCATCATGGCCCACGGCCAGAACGCACGCAAGAACGGTCACAACCGCGAGTACTACAGCCGCCGTCCCTGCTCCGAATGGAGCTGGGGCAAGGACGCCAAGATCGTCTGCCATCGCCTCGAGCGCAGGCGCTTCGCCGCCGGTCTGGCCCGCGAGATCCGCGACCTCTAGAACGCAAGGAACGCCCAGCATGACCGAGATGAAGGAAGTCGCACGCCTCCGGTTCCAGTACATGCTGGTCACCTGCGAGGTCGCGGAGGACGGGCTGACCGGCATGGTCCGGTGCGTCAACGTCGGGTTCCAGCCCGACGGCGTACCGGACCCGATGTGGGCGGAGACCGTCGACCTCTCGCCGACAGGCGATCACGGCAATCCGCTCTACCACCTCTATTCGCTCTTCAAGGAGAGGTGCGACCGGGCGCTTTCGCTCTATACGAGGAGCGAGTGGCACGACAGTCTGTCGGGCGCCGGAGTAAATATCTGATCCCGGACAGCCATCAGGACAATGCCATGAACCGTACCGACCCTCCCTGGCTCAGCCCTCCGGCGATCGTCCAGCCTCACGTGCGCCCGGTGCGCCGCGTCAGCGAGGCCGAGATGCTCGAGGCCATCGCGGCCGCGGTGCGGCATGCGATCGACGTCGTGGGCATCGAGGGTCTGAAGCGCACCTCGATGTTCCCCTCGAGCAGCCGGCGCCTCGCCGCCGACGCGGAGCGTCGCCGGACGGAGACCGCCCCCGGATCCCCGTCCGCCTCGTGAACCGACCCAAGCCATTCCCGGAGACGACCATGATGGACACCATTCCCGACCTTCGCAGCGATCCCGCCTTCGTCGAGGTCGTACTGTCCCTGGAGGCGATCCACGCCGAGCGCATCGCGGAACTGAAGGCCGCCTACGGCATCGTCGGACTCAACGAGCTCGGCGGCGACGTCCGCCCCGCGCTCAGGCTCTGCAACATGCCGAGCGAGAAGATGTTCGACGGCCATCAGCCTCAGGTCGGCGACATCGTCTCGATCGGCCATGTCTACGGGGACGACGAGAGCACCGTGCTCATATGCCGCCTGGCGCGGCACCACGGAAACTATGCGGACTGGCCCGTATGTCCGGATCTCGGAGGCTCCTACCGCTTCGCATGGTCGGTAGACCCGATCTGCGAGCACGTCTTCGCCTCGCGCCGCCCGCAGACTGGACGCCGACCCGTCTGACGGCGTACGATTCCCCGGGAAAGGGGAATACGACATGGACACCAGGACCGCGGCCGAGCGCCTGAACGGCAGCGAATACGGCCAGGAGGGCTCGCCCGAGCTCTTCGCCGAGATGGACCACCACCGGCTGGTCGCGTTCTTCGGCTACAGCGACGACCTGATCGAGATGCGCGGCGCCATCCACGACGAGGCGAGCGAAGGCTCCCTGCAGCTGACCTCGAGCGGGCTGCTCGTCAACGACTGCCGCAACGGCGACTGTCCGTACTTCGCCCAGCTCGCCCGCTATGCATCGACCGTCAGCGGCGAGTACGGCGACGAGGGATGGCGGTTCACCACCGAACTGCCGCACGAGCGCTTCGAGGTGCTCGAGGACGGCAAGCGCTACGGCGAGGGACTGGTCATCTGCCTCGACGACATCCCCTGACCACACAGACCAAGGAAGAGACGATGGCCGACGACATGCGCCCCTGCACGCCGGGGATCGGGAAGCCGTGCGCCGAACGGGACTGCCGGTACGGCGACACGGCGTATTCGCTCGATCCGGACGGCCTCTGCCTCAACTGCTCGGACGACCGCGAACGCGACCGGCAGGAGATGGAATCCGAGATGCGCCAGGACGCGATGGCATGAGCGGCCTGACGCCGCACTTCAGCACGCTGGCCATCGGGGCGCTACTGCTCACGCTGGTCGTCGGCAGCATCGTCCTCATCCGGAAGTATCCGGACGGCATCGGCGACGGGGAGCCGTTCGCCGGATTCCCCCTCATGTTCATGGTCGCCAGCGCCTGCTTCGGCTGCACGATGGCGGTCGTCATGACGCTGATCGTCACCGGTCAGATCACCTTCGACATCTGACTTCGGGAGAACGGGCCATGAAGGCGATCACGGCTGGAGCGCTCGCACGGACGATGGTACATGGACCACGCAGCATACCCATGGTCGTCAACGGCTGGGGCGTCGAGGCGGTCCAGGTGGCGCATGGACGCCTGCGCCGCGACGTCATGGGCGTCTCGTTCTCCGAGATGCCGGACAGGCCCCGCGACACGGCGCTGGTCCTGCGCTTCACCGACTGCCGGCCGATGACGCTCGCGCAGGTGCGGGCCGCGTTCGAGGAGCACGCCGATCTCGAGGTGTTCGTCTGGGGGACGCCGGTATCGGCGATCCGCTACGTCGAGACCTACTACGATCGGGAGAAGCGGCGCCACGTCTTCTGGCGCGGCACCCGGGAGATGGTGGCGACGCCGCTCCACTGGACCGAGCTCTCCGACGGGACGCAGGACGAGACGTACATCTGGACGAAGCCAGCGCCCGCCCCCTCCCATCCGATAGGAGCATAGCCCATCATGACGACCTGTCCGCGTTCGACGATGCTCAACGCCTTCGCAGCCGCCCTGGACGCCGATCTCGCCGTATCGCCGATGCTCGTCGTCGGCGGCACCGACGACGCATGTCCGTGGAACCGGGACATCCTCGATCTCGCGGGAGCGTCGGGCATCCATCGCAGGGCCGAGTTCCGCGCCGACACGCAGGAAAGCGTGGCAGCACTCGCCGACTGGATCCGCGACCGTGCTCCGGACGAGAGCGGCCTGCAGTGCATCGTCATCGGTGTCCAGGGCCTCGGCGAGGACCATCTTCTCGGGGCGATGCTCCAGGACCTGCGCTACTATGCGTCGGACGAATGCCTGATCGCCCTGTCCATCGACCCGGAGCAGATCGCGCAGGTGCGTCGGGACATCCGCTCGATCCTCGGTGTCGAAGAGGCCCTCGTTCCCGTCACCTGGCAGGGCGTCTACCCCGATGTCCACGAGATCGGCATCGTCGGCAGCGCGACGCTCGTCGGCCGGCAGAACGGGGCCTTCTTCATCGCGGCCAGCGTATCGGAGCCCTATCCTCACGAGGTGCATATCGAGATCGACATGGGAGACCGCGACGAGAACGTGGCGCTGGACGATCTGGCGGCACTCGGTCCGGACTGCGACTTCGCGGTGCTGGCGACCGTCCGAGACGGCAGCATCCTCGCGCGTTTCGACGGAATCGCGAAGCTGTAGTACAGGCCGTCCGGTCCATGCGCGAGACCGGACGATCCTGCGGGCCTCCGCATCGTCCGTATCCGACGCGGCACCCTCTCACCCCTGATTCACCGCTCTGACGGCGGCAGGGACAAGCTGCCTGCAATACGGGCATTGTGCAAGCGTTAACTACGCTCTGACACCGCGGATTTCCGCAGTGACGGACGACGCCGTCCGGGACCATGACGACGCCTCCGCGTCGTCCGGCCGCATTCCTGTCGGAATGAAGGTGTTCCCATGAGGGGAACGGAAAATGAAAGGTATTTAGCATGAGCAAGCCCATCCCCGCCTCGGTCGAAGCCAACCGCGCCAAGTTCCGCGAGCAGGGCGTCGCCAACCGCGCGGCCCGCGCCCAGAAGCACGCCGACCTGATCGCCAGCCAGAAGGCGCTCGGCCAGTCGAACCGCGAGACGCGCGCGACCGCGCACGCAGAGCTGATCGAATCGCAGAAGGCGATCGGCGTCGCCAACGCGCCGGGCAAGGCGCAGGCCAAGGCCGACCGCATCGCCGGCGCCACCGCGCGCAACGAGCAGCTCAAGACCGAGGCCGCCGAGCGCAAGGCGGAGCGCATGGCCGCGCACGCCGCGCGCAACGCCTCGCT
>Ga0314766_1000094_pt1 | contig 8382 bp, 1 predicted proteins | sample G5R1MT_67_FD_207789 | JGI IMG/M metagenome (GOLD analysis project Ga0314766, IMG submission 207789) | Metatranscriptome of switchgrass phyllosphere microbial communities from Michigan, USA - G5R4_MAIN_18SEP2017_LR1 (Metagenome... | ecosystem: Host-associated > Plants > Phyllosphere >... | reverse complement strand
GATTCCATCAAATTATTTATAAATATTTTTCACAAATGAGGCCGTATAAATTGTATCCAATTCTAGAAATCTAATGATCAGAATAGATATTTGAAAAATACACAGAGCGGAGGAGAGAAAAAGGAAAAGAGGTACATGAGGATAGGGGGACGGGGGAAAGTGGTTAAAAAAACTAAACTCTTTAACTTGGTAAATTTTCTTAAATTAAAAACTATATCGAAGCATCAGGCGGGGTCTCTACAGATCGGGTTCTAGATGAAACCAAAATTTTTAAATTTGATTGCGGTTAGTATTTTGGTCTTCATGACAGATTTAGACGAATAGATCGGTAAATAGAGTTTGGAGATACAGGTGTTTGCAGTTGGAAGATGTTGATCGGTAAGTGAACGAATAGTAACACTAGGCATCGGATTGAAACCTTCCTCACTAGCGGGCAACGCAGGACTACCAGTCCAGAAATAGACCAGATCTTGACGCTCTTGATTAGTCATCTTTTCCACTATTGACCAGAACCATTTCTTTATACAATTCAAATGTTCGCATCCTTCTCCGGACTCCTCCGAGAACGAAGTCCAGGTCATGAGCTGTTGAACACTAATCTCTCGTATACCGTTCAGTAGCAATCTGAAATCTTCAGGTGTAAATGAGTCCAAAGAAGTTGGTAGTAAAACATCGTAAATTCCTTGTCTTAAGCACTGTAGAGCTCTTTGTTGTGAGTTCACCATTCGGTAGAGAGCGTATTTGCGAACATAATCATACACATTGTTGGCATTCACTTCAATATTCCGTCCGTTTGTAATTAAATCAACATGACCACCGCCCTCTTCTTCACAAAGATCGATCGAAAAACGAAGATCAAGCGACTGGAAGAATGCGTGACTGTCTTTCGAAGTTTCAGCGTCTAGAATGAGTTGTCTGAGCGATTCGTAAAGGACCGGATCGAAAAAGGCTAGATCATGCCATGCAACAGGTCTCTTGAGAATAAACTTGATTACGTGTCGATTGAAGTAGATTGGACATAATTCGTTTTCTAACAAACACAGACCAATGATACGGCCGACATTTCTAAACGCATTCGATCGTTCAGGCGAAAATTTACCCTGTCTCAGTGAGTTAAAGCCACGTTTGCCTGGTTGATAGAATAATGGACTATTATCTTCAGAATCGTCATCTTCGTCAAAATCGATTGTGGCAGCCGTTGTTCGAGGGGCTTTACTGTTCAACGCCGAATTGAGACCTGAGCTCGATGTTCTACTGTTACTAGTTAAACTAAATATATCTAAATCAAGTATGTCGCCCGAATTCAAATGGATCGATGATGAGATCGGTGATTGTGCGTTACTGTTCGATGCATTATTTGCACTCGATTGGCCAGCGTTTGATTGAGAGCCAATGTTATCCTTACTGTATGCAAATATAATTTCAGCTGCTTCATCAACTTTACTGCGTAATGCCTCTTCAGAAGAGAAGAGTGTGAGCAGAACGGCGGGTGTGAGTTCGAGAAGCATACCGGTGATCTTGTTCGCTAAATTGGGCCTGAGATGAGATACGCGCGGAAACAATCGCATACCCAACTGTTGACGATGAGGTGTGAATATTTCATTAAAGTTTACACTATTTGAATTGTTTGATACAAATTGTTCGCCAGGCATTATGAAAGTTGGCGCTTCGTAGCGTAGCATAGATGAGGAATGTGTGGCTGCATTTGCTGTCGATGAACTGCCACCAGCACTTTCGCTATTATTTACACTGCTGCCTAGAATAAGTCCAGCGTTACTACTTTGCTGATTGTTGCGATCCGATCGATCTCTTGAACCATACAATAAATCTCTAGTGGACAATGATGAGGTTCGATGACTACTACTCTGATAAACTCTTCGTTGTTGTTCGCGTTCTTTTGACTTAAGTTTCTGAATTAGATTATACGGCAAATTTCGATGTCCTACATGACAGCTGTTTAGACTTGGTAGTTTTTCATTTGAGAGAATTGCATCCGCAAACGCCGTATAAAAACTACGAGTAACGCCCGAACCTTCACCGTGTTCGTCTTTAAACGTAACCTTCACGCGATTAACGGCGAGCAACGGTGCTCCAGCCGCGATTCGTCGACTATACGTATTATACATTGTGTTCAGTTCTTTGAATGTTTGCTGAATGAGACTATTACGATCGCGTTCGATGCGATTAAATGAGAGATCACGTTGCTGAGATGTGCGGAATTTTTCCATTTCTCGCCTGAATTTCGCTTCTTTAAGTGGAAAACTCTCCAATTCACAGATGATAGAACTGGGTTCGGCACCGACATCATCAACAAACACTCGACCAAATAGTTCAAGTGTCAATCTCCATCGGCCCAAAAGTATGTCGTTCTGTAGAATTTTACCAATTAGAGGCTTACGAACTATTGAAGCCGTCGAACAACTACTACTATTCTGATTTTGATCGGCTAAACTGTTACTGGAACTAAATTGTTGTTGATCACTAGATTTTGAATTTGTTGATTGACTAAATGAAATTGATTGAGGGTTCTTGATTGAACCTGAATGTACAATTACACTCGACTTATTGGTGGTACTTGCTGAAGTCGATGGTGTGATTATAATCGGATTACGTTGCTGAGCTGTCGAATCGGTGATCACACTCTGCTGTCTGTTATTATTGCCACTCAATCCTATTTGATCAAGATTACTGTCACTGTTCGAACGTCTCATCAGGTTAGATGGAGAGGCCGAACTAATCGAATATCGATCACTCAAACTTAGTCTCGATGGTAGTGAATCGAATACAGGATGTTCATTTTCTGAATGATTTGCTGATCTGGGAATGCCAAACAATTCTTCTCGTCTCGAAGTGGGCTGAAGTAGATGAGGTTGATCAGCAAGCGGAAGCGCTTCGGCCAGTGGCGTTGAGAATGGATCAGCAGGCGGACAACCAAGAAATAGGGTTGAATTTGAACGCTGAAAAAACACATGTTTACGACCACTTTTCGATGATGAATAGTTGCTTCCTGATGGTGGTGCATTAGAGTTTGATGTAGAATCTTCGTCTATCGGATTCGGATTGATTAATGGCTGACTGCTTAAATTAGATTGATAAGTTAGATTGTCATCTTCAGCGTTTTGATAGTCCATTACATCCTCAGGCTCATTTTCGTTTGTAGAAGTTGCGGCGAAATCATCTGCAGTGTTCGAACCGGTTTGATTAAGACTTGGTTTGTGTAGAGTGTTTTCGTTGTTCACTCGCAAATAATAGATCAAAGAATCAAAAACATAGGCGACATGCTTTAAAGATCCAACATCAAGTATAGGTAGACTGTCGAAATGCTCATTGTTATGAGTGCGCATCAGTGAGATTGCATAAGACAAGAAGTCTCGTCTGGCCGTAAAACTTGAATCATTTACTTGAGACGAATATCTATTTGTTGAGCCTCCAGCTGTGTTCATACCATTTGTACGTCTACTTGCGCTCATCGAACTGGAAGCTAAACGAACTTCTATCGTATTTCGACTCAGATCGATACGATTGCGATTCTGCGCTCGATTTGCCTGAATCGTTGGATAGGAGAAGGTGGTCAATGGATTAGAAGTAGCTAAACTTGTTGAACTATTCGTTAGTGCACAACCAAAACGTAATTGTCCTTCAGTTGAATCCATAATGGTGATCAACCATTGCCAGGTTGGTTTGAGACGATTCTCGAGATAGTTTAATAGGCTTATCTGTTCACTGAAACTCATACCAATCGAATTGACACCCGGTATTGAATTACGATCACAATTGTGTAGAAATGGTAACAATGAAGCTAATTGACGTATTACAATCGAAAAGGCTCTCGACAATGAAACTGCTGTTGTGGTCATCGATACATCATCGTTAGAACTTGCTGATATAGGCACAGGGAGTACATTTGTTGGTCGTCGCATAGTGTTTGAATCGAAATGAATGAGACCGTTGCCTGCAGGCGTGACACCCGAATTATTAATGCGATTAGCCGAAGTTGTTTGTCCGTTCGCTGAGCCACCACGATGTCTAAGTGCCCATTGAAGATGTTGAGCAAGAGTGTTACGTACTGAAGATGAACTTTGTAAATTATTCAAATTACTAGCTGAGGTGATTTGTGCGGTAGATGGATTGACTTGCTGTAGTGATCTTCTATCAATTGGACCATCGAACAGATTTAGATTATCTTCGGTTTCCGGCTCTGTTTCAGCTGTTTCACTTTCTTCTTCCTCTTCATCTTCTTCAGCGTTCGAAGTGTCAGCCGAATTTTCTTCTGAAAAATAGGATAGACTTGCAATACCTGCATCTGAGCCCGCTGCGGCTCCCGTTGTATTGCTACGCTGTGCACTCACATTATCCACGTTACTCTGATAGGATGCATCATCTGGATTTGAATCACTTTCCGAATCACTCTCTTCTTGATTCATCATTTCAGGTGCATCGTCAAAATTAGCCTCCAATTCTACGTCTTCATTACCCGATTCTATAGGCACCGAAATGTCTTCATCGAAGCCAAGCAAACCCGATTCATTATTATCTACAACCACCATTTGATTTACGTTCTCATTGTTTAGTTCACTATTATTCACAATATTTACAAGCTTACTGCCTCTGGAGGGCAGAACGCCGCTCGGTTGATCGAATGAATGATCAATTGACGAACTAGCGCCGGCTGGACTACTTTCATTGTTGTTGAGTAGAGGATCGATTAGAAACAGCTCTTCACTACAGTTGATTGCATCTTGAATTGGAATCGAGTTGAATGGTGCAGTAGGCCTTGCCACACCGTATCGAACGGGAGCGATCAGTGCGTCCGCTATTTCACATAATTCTTCGATTGCAATCGGTAGAAGTGCCTGAAAAACGCGCTTGCATTTCGATATTTGCGATGAACTCTTTTTCGCTTGTGAAGATGAACTGCTACCAGTTGTGAATGCATTCAAATTCTGATAGAAAGATGGTGACAACTCACAGCAGAGCACCACACAGATACGAGCAACTGAACGCACAAAACGACGTGCGACTAATCTTGCCTCTTTACTGGTGGCTGGATTGGTACTGCCACACTGTTTGATGATTGTGATAAGTAGGGGATCGAGCATTTCACCGGCAACTTTGATCAACAGGTAGTGTGTAAATTTATCCAATAACGCCGTTCCATTCTGATTGAGCAGGAAAGTTTGTTCTTCGGTTATTTTGTAAGATGAATTCTTTGAGTAGAGGTTATTGGCCAATTGATGGATGTTGTTGTTCTCACCGCGGTATCCGGTCAGTATCATCGATTTCACTGCATTCCAGTCTTGTAAAATTTTGTCGAGTGCTTTGCGTGCGAATTTGGGCGGATCGAGATTGTGATCTGGTGTTGATTGATTATCAGCGTTTGTCTCATTTTTTTTTGTTCGTACTCTTGCGGGCAGGTGCTGACGTTGTTCTTGAATTTGCCTACCAACGGTCTGCACGAGGAAAAGCAAAATGTTCTCTCCTTTCGAATTTGGCAAAGTCACGAGATCAGTGTCACTTAGAATCATTTTTAGCAATTGCAGTCTGGCAGTCTGTGAGCCAGCGATCAAAGCTTTACATTTGCATTTTTCCCAACAATCGCAGTAGGCCGTTGGTGAGGTTCGTTTGAGTTTACAATCATGACCTTGATGACATGTTTTTGCACATTCAGTGCAACAACAAAGCGATTCCACGAGTCCACAAGTCGTACATTCGAAAATATCTTGATTGATATGTGCCGCTCCAGTCCAAGTATAACTGCAGGTGTCCTGAAGACAAATTGCATACAGCGGTGAATCATCAAGATTTGATCCTCTGGGAAAGATCATCGACATGAAAAGTTTTTTCTGTTGCTCAAGATCAGTGGTGTTTGCAGTTTTTGCGATTTTCTGTGCAACCTGAAATAAATGAATCGCAGCTGCATAGGCTCTACCATTGACTGCCAACATGAATGGTGTGAGACCTTGAGAATTTTTGGCAGACATCAGATCTTTGAGTAAATACGGCTTGACCACTGGAGATTCGGTAAGAGCCCACAGAACCGAAAGTGATTTCTGTTCGCTTGCATCATAGATAGATAGATCATGTGCGAACGGCGACTCGGCACTCGCTGCATTTGTTGTTGATGCATTGAAGTCTTCGGCTTTCGATGAACTATCTTGTGCAGTCTGATGTGAAGATGATGTTGCGCCTGTCTGATTGGGTAGACGAACAATGTCCGAACAATTGATTAGATCATTGTTTCTGGAGGAGCTGAGCAATTCAATATTATCGAGATTTAAATCTTCGCTCGAGTTTGTTTCTGTCTGATATTTGTTCGAGGTTGGAAAGCACATTGTAACCGCAGCGTGCAATATGTTACGATTGCCATCTATCTTCTCGGCGATCGCATTTTGCAGTGCTTGTGAATTTTTATCGAATGAGTTGAGCGTCGAACGCAAATAGTCAGGATCACTCTGTAAAATTGGTGGTATGAGATGCTGATTTTCGAGTATGATCAGATTGATTGCAAGTTGGTTTTTTGTGGTAGAATCTTTGAGTGGTGTAAAGCACATGGACATCGCTTGGACAGGTGGCAGATCGAGATTGATTGGCTCTTTGATTGCGTTGTTACAGTCTTTAGCTAGTGGATAGATCGTACCATTACCATCCCGCAGAATAAGAATACTCTCATTACCTTCACCATAACAATTTAGACTGATCAAGGATGGATCATGTCCGAAAAAAGAATTTGAGTCGGTTGGAAATTGAAAGTCTTGCTCAATTACAGGTAATCAGATTGTAGACCACATAGCTTAGTTTGTTGGTAAGACTATTTTTAATGATTGCATGCAATCCTTTGTTAGATACGTTCATTTGAACAATGTTAGTTGCTTCAGGTATCATGATGCGTTTAGGTGTCTTTTGCAAGCAGTCAGGCGTTTTGTTCGACAGCGATCCATTGTTCTTGATTAATAGTAGATCGTCTTTTTTCATTAGACGACAATCTTGCAAAAGATTGTTCAAATCAGCCGGGTCGTTTGGTTGATCTTTATTATTCGATGAACTGCTGGTAATAGGCGGCGTGTTGAATTTTACAGCTGCAAAAGCACCATCGATCTTCACCACTTTACCTATATTTACATTCTTACTATCTTCAACAAAAACAACATCAGAAAGATTCCAGGCTTCCTCATTTACACGTTCATCGTCTCTTAACAGATTTCCGCTACTGTTGTTGCTGATTCGTTTCGTACGTTTCGGTAGTGGACTTGCACCAGGCTCCGAACATGTAGAAGAAGCCGGTGATGGTGGAGGTGGCATTTCGAGACTGTACGCATGTCTCGATTCTTGTTGTGATGAACTGCTTTTCGAAAAACTAGGACTCGGTGGCTGATCAGATTTGTTCAAATCAAATTTATTGATTGACGGCATCGGTGTGATAGAGGGTAGAGATGGAAGTAGTTTACGCAATTCGTATGGTGTCAATATTTTAAATGTACAGACATCAGTCACATTCCAGGCTGCATTGATTAGTTGACCAACTTTAGGTACGCCTGATGAAATGTTGAACGCAATCGAACCACTATTATAAGATGGACTATTACGCATGCAAACCTGTGCGCCTTGTACTATTTCGTTAGCATTGTTTGTGGTCTTTTGTTTTTTTGATTTAATTTTTAATCTTTCCCACATTTTTTTACGATGTGAAAAAGGAGGTACACCCCACCAATAGATGTGGCCATTTTCGAGACGAACACAAGTATAGAGCGAACAACAGTAGAGTGAGGCGATTTTATCTTTGCTTGAATTCAATTCAGGAAACGATTGCGCAGGATGTTCGAGTTTAGATGCTACTGGTGCGATCGATTCGTCAATCCAAGTGGCAATTTTGTTCGATTCGGTTACAACACTAGCGCGAATACATGAACCAGCCAGATGAGTGATTCTTTCGTTCATCAACGATAAGCTTAAAACTTTAGGATGATAGATTGTCACACCTTCACTTATTTGACAATTGTAAGGTTCCGAATCATTCCATTTCCATTGACACAGCTGCCCATTCGATGAGATAGCAACCAGTTCAGAGTAGAGTCCAACCATTTGTACGAATTTAATTTTACTGTCTAATTGCCAGTATTCAAGTTGTCCGGAAACGTAGAATGCATTGCTTTGTTGCTGAGCTTGCTGTTGATTTTTGCGTGATTGCGATGAATCGCTTGCGCCCAAATTTACGCCTGGCATACCGCCACTTAATTTTGAATTTTCGCTAGCTGATGCTGAATCTCTAAGTGCATACTCAAGCCAACGACGCGAAGATGCTGGAGCACTACCAGCCGAACCACCACCAGCACCGCTAGAATTCTGATTGGTGACCGATGTTGAATATTGACCACGTTCGGTAGG
>Ga0314766_1000092_pt1 | contig 8400 bp, 3 predicted proteins | sample G5R1MT_67_FD_207789 | JGI IMG/M metagenome (GOLD analysis project Ga0314766, IMG submission 207789) | Metatranscriptome of switchgrass phyllosphere microbial communities from Michigan, USA - G5R4_MAIN_18SEP2017_LR1 (Metagenome... | ecosystem: Host-associated > Plants > Phyllosphere >... | reverse complement strand
TGCATGGAACATGCATCACTCATATATCAAATTATATTTCAAAACATTATGGTCTTGATCATTTAAATGATTAGTAAAATACCCTTTACTAAATTCATTTCTGGTCAATACTATAAACTGTTTTAATATTCTAATTGATATTTGTTTGATCAATAACATAAGTCATCATATTTGTATTTAATAAAATTTACGTACTCGGTAAATCTGTTTTGAACAGTGTCGAAAGACAACAATTTATTGCAAGCGGACAGTTTGTGATATATTGAGAGTTAGCATTCCTATTTAGGATACGGTTGGCTATAACTACTAATCCTGTCCCCAGTCAAATGCCAATAGTAATCAATCATTTGATTGTGTAAATTTACTTTACTAACAACAATAATAATAATAATAATACTACAACACCAAACACTAAAGGAGTTTCAGAACAAGATGAAACTTACACAACAAAAACTTATCAAGATCCTAATTTATTAACAGATAATTTAGCTCCAGATGTTCAATCTCAAATCAATACAACATTTATGGAAGAAAGAGTAGTTGATTCGCAATCTGCCTATCCATCTACTTCTAGTAATCTATCAAAAAGAGTAGAGATGGAGATGTCAGATTCTAATTGGATGGCTAAAGAGCAGTTAATGAAGCCTGTTTTATTGTCACAAGTACCGTGGTCTACAAGTCAAACTGTAGATACTGCGATATATCGTGTTCGATTTCCACAGGTTTTAGAGACTGTTGATTCATTAGCTTTAAGAACACTCAGAATGTATGCTTTTTATAAACTATCACCATGTTTTAGAATTCAAATAAATGCAACACAATTTCATCAAGGTCAATTAATTTGTTCTTTTGACCCGTTTTCAATGTTATCATCATATACATCAGACAATCCAAACAATCCACAACTCATGTCACATTATACAGCAACTGGTTTACCAAGTGTTAAAATAATGGCATCTGAGTCTGATGCAGTAGAACTTTGCATTCCATTCATACATTTAAGATCATTTTTAACTACTAATAATACAACGTTATTTAACAACATGGGAACTTTTGACATTCGAGTTTTAAATTCATTATTAGCGGCTGCTGGTGCATCATCAACACTAACAGTTTCTATTTGGGTTTATGCTCGAGATGCTCAAGTTCACGTACCTATTTATGATCACGATCCTATTCTGGAGCCAACATCAAAGAACTTACAAAGTAAACAATTAGTTAAGTTATCTTCAAATAATTCAATCTTCGATTCAGTAAAACAAGGAATATCACAAACAACCGACATAATAGGTAACGTTTTAACCGGTAATTTTGGACAAGCTCTCCGAAAAGGTCAAGGTTTAATTGACACAGTAGGAAGCATATTTGGTTTCGATTATCCCTCTAATACAATCTCACCTGATAAAACCATTACACCTTATGAAAATCTAGCAGTAGCAATCGGAAAATCAAGATCTCAACGAATGGCCATTGATCCTTTCTCTATGCACATTTTAGAAGATGACGTAGCGTCTGAATCAATGACAGCAATGGATTTACTAACAATAGCACGAACACCAATGTTATTAACACAATTTACTGTTAGCGACACTGAAAATAGTGGAACACCTCTTCTTGACATTCCAATAACGCCAGCTTATCAAGTTACACAGATATTTGATAGAACGTATCAACCAACGTACTTAAGTCATGTATCTAGTGCATTCACTTATTGGTCTGGTGGTATTGTTTATGATTTTGAAGTTGTAGCAACTCGTTTTCATTCAGCTAAATTATTAATTGCATATGTACCTAATTTACAAATAACAGACAGAGTTACATATGAACAAGCTTTATCCTCATGTCCTAACGCACTTTTAGATATTCAACAAACATCAAAATTGTCAATAATAATACCTTTCACCTCAACAACACCAGTTAAATCTACAGCTTTTTCAACTGATATCGATTCTGTTATTAATGGATCTTCTTATGCAGAAACATGTAACGGAAGACTATTAGTTTTCTTAGTAAATACTTTAGCACACGCATCAAATGTAGCACCTTCTATCGATTTAAATTTATACATTAGTGCTGCTGATGATTTTAAATTATTTGTTCCTCGTAAACCAGAATTTTTAGAACCAGGTCCAATATCACCAACTTTAGAAGCAACATCAGGTATTGGTATCACACATGAAAAGAATAATATCGATGAACCCACACAAGCTGTTTTGTCTAAAGGACAAAGTAGATCAGTTATTTCCTCAAGGTATGGTGAGAACTATACACTTAGAGATGTAATTAAAAGATTCTCAAAATCAGTTTCATTAGTTGGTGAATCACAAATAATTGATACACTTTTTAGTTTTAGAGTAACACCATTTGTACCATCTGCAACTGGAGAAATTTATGACAATTACTTATCTTATTGGTCTGGCATTTATTCAGCATGGTCAGGTTCTATTCGTTATAAAATCTATATACCATCAAATAGAACTACTACTGGAGAAGTGTCAGTCACACATTTTCAAGATCAATCTGATGCTACATCAATATCTTTAAGTGATTATGGATATGCAACAATCGCAACAACAGCACCACAAGATAATGTTATGGAAATAGAAGCACCATATTATTCTAAATATAATATGTTATTAACAAGAACTCGGTTAAGTGTAGATCAATTAAATTTAGTTAATGGATCATTACTTGTGCGTCAAACATCAGATTTAAAACCAGAAGAATTTGTAATTTATTTAGCTGCAGGTGAAGATTTTCGTTTCATTTATCTTCGTCCTCCTTTATCATCATCATCTCAATTTCAATCGCATTTCTCTTAGGTATAGCAACGATGATTGTATATCTGCTCAATAGTCGCCTGATCAACAATGGCTATTGGGTTGCATTGCACGTCGTCCTAGGTGAATTGCGAAAAGTGATTAATAAACACATTGGTATTATTGGCTAGCAAATAACCCAGGAAGCCCACCTGGCTCAGCACAAAAATAGTCAATATAACATGATAATCGTTCATGAAACAATGTATATTAATTGCTTTAAAACATTTTAAAGCTACACATCCCTCACTGATTTAAAGAATTAAGCAACCGACCGTCGCCAATTGAAATGATTGTAAACAATCACTAAATAAAATAAATATGTGTCAAGGTAATATTAATTTCGAATCAGGCAACTCGACACAGTCCCAAGACATCATTGAATATCCGCTTCATCAACCATTATTCACTCTTTCATCTTCTTATGTTTTAGTTAATCCTCATTTAGCTACCAAGCAAAAATATTTATCTGCTTGGCCTGAAAATTTACGTTATCCAGAATTTCAATTTGATAGAAGATCACAACCACCTTTATCGAATAGTATTTGTTTTCCAAAACAAATTAGATTGCCACTATCATCTGCTGCATATGGGGAAACACATATGTATATTAATCAATGTCAATCTATTAATGAATTTGCTAAAAGTGTTGATTTAACTCTAGTTACTGGTTTTTGCGATGAAGAAGATGATTTTAAAAATTTTATTGTACCATACATGCATGAATTTAGAGAAAAGTTTTTAAAGAGATATCCAACTGAAATTTTGCCTTTTGACTATAATGAGATTCCGGATGTTGATACTTTATTTTATTATCATTTACAAGAAATTTATGAAAATGATCGTATTATTGCAGACCCTATACCTTTATCACTGCAATGTCATTGTGAATTAGAAGCAACTAGTTTGATAGCAGCAACTAAACATGCTGGCTTATCTTTGTATAATTTATTTTTAGCATTCTTTCCATCAAATAAAAGTTATCAAGATATGATGGAGTACTGGACATTAGAGAGTATAGATCTCGTTTTAAATTTTTCTTTATCAAAATTAATTATGACATTTTTAAAAGTTATCAGAGAATTCATACCATTAACATCTTTATTAAAACAAGTTTTGGAATTATTTAATCACACTTTCCACAAAATACAATCTGTATTTACTTTCTCGCAACAACCTGAAACAGAGATAGCTCTGGAGGCAACATCACTTAATATAAGTTCTAAGTTGCAAGAAGAGCTAGTCAATTTAAACAAGTATACAGACTCTACAGCTGGAATAGCTACAGCTATTGCATCGGTAATTGTTATATTTGCATCTGCTATAATTGGTGCGGATTTATTCCTATCACCAAATAGTAAGTGTGTATCTGTAACAATTGCTAATGCTTTAAGTTGTATTGCTAGAGGAAAAGCAGGAATTTATGCTATGCAAGCTATGATTAGTGATTTTTCAAAATATTTACAGCAAGCATTATTTGAATTAACCATTGGAAAATGTGATGATGTATTAACAAAATTAATAATGGAATCAGATATACAGGAAACAGACAATTGTAAGAAACAAGAATTCTTTGATTATTTGGAATTTATTAATAATCCAGCAAATTTATTAATTTTACAACAAAACACATCTTATCAACAACGTTTAGAATTTAATTATAAAATACTAGAAGAAATAAATTTAAAATTAGCTACACAACCTATTGAAATACCAGTTGCTACACGTGAATACATTAAAAATCAAACAACAGAATTAGGAAAATTAAGGAAAATTGTAATGAAGAAACCAAAGATAGACGTATATAGATTCAAACCGTTTTGGATAAATATTATAGGTAAACCTCAGCTTGGTAAATCGGTTTTTACGACCTATTTAGTAGAAACTTTATATCATTTACTAAATAAGAGAGCAAAATATGACGTTCCAGCTAAGGATAATTGGTATTATCCAGTTAATTTTACTGAAAAATATTTAACACATTACACTGGTCAATATATAGTAGGTATTGATGATTTTCTTCAAGATTCGACTCCACTAGGTGATAGATCTTCTGCGATCGATGTAATTACATGGGTGTCTAGTGTTCCACACTATACAAATCAAGCAGCTTTAGATGATAAAGGTATACCCTTTACATCAAAGATTCTTGTTACTACTTCAAACGATAGTAATATGAGCCCTCATGGAATTGCAAGTCCGGAAGCTTTAAAACTTAGACAAGCAATTAGATGTGAATTTATTTACAACGAAAATTATGAAAAAGAACCAGCATTAGGAAATAAGAAAGTTAGAATACAATTACAAAATTCAGAAGGAAGACCTATTAAAGAATTTAAAAGTGTTAGAGAATTTATGGTATATTTAGTTAAAGAATTTGATAAACACTGGGATAAAGAACAAACAATTATTAAAGGTAATAATGCAACTAGCGAGGAAATTGATAGTTTGTATGAAGAATGTTTTGGTAGTGAATTAGAGAGTACATCACTAATACCAAATACAGGAATTCATCGAGCTACCTTTCTGAGCTGTTTGCTAGGAAGAGTTAATACAGTTAAACATGTATTGGCTCCAGGAATTGAAATTGAACTTTGGAATTGTAAATGTATAAAACACGATCGTATGAATAATGAATTTTTGGAATTTTGTAAGTTACGATTAGATAGAACCATTCATGATTTTAAAGAACCATATTTAATGTATAAAACTCGTAATTATGCAGCAAATATGAAATTAAGTTTGTCATGGATTAAAGATCAAATATTGGAATACGCTAGTAAACCTATTTTTAAAGTAATTGGAACTTTAACTCTAAGTATGGGTGTTCTTTGTGTTGCTTCATTAATATCTAAGAAGCAAGAATCGGAAGAAGAATTGGAACCAACAAAAGCACAATATAACATATCGAAACCTAGAAGAAGTCCACCAAAACCTTTATTGATAGCAACTAGTAGGATGCAAGAAATTGAACCTATGCTCAGACATAATGTAACCAATCAAAATTATCAATTAATTTATAATTCATTGTTAGAAAAAGGAAATATCTGTTTATTAACATCTTTGAACAACAATCAAATTAATACGGCTGTGCGTATTGGTGGTAGAGCACTACTAACTAACCATCACTTCTTCGAATATATGAACGAAGGAGATAAATTTGAAATCGACATAAAGCATCTTTCTGGAACACAACAGAAGATAACACAGACTTTTGAACTCAATCATTGTCACAGATTGGGCTCATCTGACTTAGTAGTATACAAGTGTGACAAATCGGTACCACAAGCAAGAAACATTATCAAACATTTTATGGATGAAAAAGTTCTCTCTCAATATTTGGATGCGGTAGTAGTTGGTGCATATCCTGTGCCAGTAGTTATGACTAATGTTATGGCAAAACCAAATACTCATGCGTTATCGTATGCAGTAGGTGAGTCTAGCTATAGCATTATTGATACTTACGAAACTAACTGCCCAGTAGAACAAGGTATGTCTGGATCTGTATTAATTGGTACTAATGATAGAAAATGTAATAAAATCATTGGTATTCAAGTTTGCAGAAACAGAAAAACTGGATTGGGTTATTTTAAACCTGTAACACAACAACAATTAACGGAAGCATTTAAAATTTTAAATGTTGAAGAATTTGAAGAAGAAGCTTTAATAGAGTCTACTTCACTTATTGTTGATGAAAGATGTCCACCAAATTTGGGAAAGAATTCGATCATTTATAAAGGAACAATGAAGAAAGGAACTTACTTGAAACCACAAACAAAAAGTAAAATTGAACCATCACTTATTCACGATTATTCAAAGATTACGCAAGAACCATCAGTATTAACAAATAAAGACGAAAGGTTAAATGATGATATCAAATACAAACAAGATATCTTATTTAAAGCTATGGAAGGTTTTGATCATCCTATTGGCTGTGTTAATCGAAAAATGTTGAACAAAGCTGTTTCAGATTTGAAGGTGGAATACGATGTTGAACTCGATGTGCGAGGAATACAGCGTAGACCATTAACAGAGGACGAAACAGTAAATGGGATACCTAAATTGATTAACAGGGTTGATATGAAGACATCACCTGGTTGGCCATTTGTAACTCAAAGAAAATTAACAACTATTGGAGGAAAATACGAATGGTTTGATGAACTCAATGATATACCTGAAGGATATGGGAAATTTTACAAAATGAAAGAAGACTTAAAGCGTGGGTTGGAACAAAGAGAGCAAAAATTACTCAATGGCATAAAACCACAAACCATTGCGTATGCTTGCCTAAAAGATGAAACAAGACCTTTAAGCAAAATTAAAGATGGTAACACAAGAGCATTCTTATGTTTACCACTCGATTACAACCTTTTAATAAAGAAGTATTTCGGTTCATTTATTGCCGCTCAACATCAGCGAGCAGGAGCTATAACTTCTTGTGTTGGTATAGATCCAGCCACTCAGTGGATAGATTTGTACAACAAATTAATGGCTAAAAATAATTTATGGGAAGATTTTGACTATAAAAATTGGGATCAGCATTTGCATCCAGAATTGATATATTCCGTAGCAACAATAGTTAACTACTGGTATGGAGATTCAGATGACAGTAAGATTGGTAAATTGAGAATCATGTTATTACATGATTTGATATTCACTGATATTATTGTTAAAGATAGATTGTTCAGAAAATCAACAGGACAATGTAGTGGATGCGCTATAACTGCTGAGCTTAATTGTATAGTTCATGATGTTCTTATGTATTACGTTTGGCTTTTGATTTGTAAAGATAAAGGAATTGAAACTGACTTATACCATTATAGGAGTAATGTTGCCAGTATAATGTATGGGGATGATATTGTCAAATCTGTTACTAATGAATATGCTAGCATATTCAATGGGGAGACAATAAAACCTTATATGATTGATCTGGGTATGAATATTACACCTGGTGATAAGTTATCAACTCAATTCGTTTTGAAACCACCACAAGAAATTTATTTTCTCAAGCGCTCTTTTGTTAAAGATGGACATTATGTGAAAGCACCGTTAAGACAAGATATTATTGAAAACATCATACAATGGATACACAAAAGCGATAACAATGTTAATGCCACTTTGAATAACTGTGAAACAGCATTAAAAGAAAGTTATATGCACGGAGGTAAGTATTTTAAAGAATTGCATGATAATATCAATGAACGAATCAAAAGATTCAATTTAAATAATATAATTCGACTATCACCAATCGTTTTAAATTATGAATCACTTGATGAACAATACAAGTTCGGCAAGTTTGTTTGCGTAGGTCTTAACGGGCCGAAACACTCAAACGAGTCAGACTGGTAGTTTATTGATTATCATGTCTCGTTAAATTGTAGGTTAGGCTTTTCCTACAAGCTAAGATTTTAGTCGAGTGAGTCAACGTTTATACGCGTTCTTTATGTGCTTATCGTCAGTTTTTAAAGACCTCGTAACAGAGCACTGGTTCAAAAGGTTAGTAAAATAACCTATTAAGTTAAAAGCGCCGAAGATATAACGGATCTAAACAAAACACCGACACCTTGTCCATAAAAAGACT
>Ga0314766_1000091_pt1 | contig 8414 bp, 4 predicted proteins | sample G5R1MT_67_FD_207789 | JGI IMG/M metagenome (GOLD analysis project Ga0314766, IMG submission 207789) | Metatranscriptome of switchgrass phyllosphere microbial communities from Michigan, USA - G5R4_MAIN_18SEP2017_LR1 (Metagenome... | ecosystem: Host-associated > Plants > Phyllosphere >... | reverse complement strand
TTTGCGGAACCGCATTCTACAATGGTCGAACAAGGATACTTATGCGGCTTTCCCTAGCTGTCTGGGGAGCTTATAGGACTGGATGAAAGGAGGCCCAGCCCTTCTGAAAATGGCATCCCTTTCCACTCGTACGAATTTAGCAGAGTTGGTGGCAGTCATGAAGCATCGACGAGCTGGATGGAGCATCTGGAAACTGGCTTACCACAACTCACAACAAAATGGCAAGAGCTTGGTCAGACCTAGCATGGTCATGTGGCTGATACGCGAAGGAACGACTCTAATCGACTCGGTCAAGAGATGACGTGGACTAAGATCTCCACTTCGCTAATAACTTGCCGTGCTATCTTCGCTACGATTCGAGCGGACAGCGATTGACCGATCCGTCCGTTGTTCGCGTAAACGCAACGTCGGTACACGTAGTCACAGCCCTGCTCCCGCGATGCTTCTCCGATGTGGTGGATAGTACCGATCGGAATGGCAGAATACTTCGAGTGGATTTGCATGGCCATTATGCATCCTGTGGCAAATCCCCCAAAGTCCCTCCAAATACCTTTACGTCTATGATGTCGAAACACCTTTTTGAACATTCCAGCTTTTGGGGCGTCTAATTCGTTATATTTTGGCAGAGTATCTCTACAGACCCAAGCCCGCCCAGAACTATACTGACTGTCTTAGCCCGAACTCGAAGGACCTTTTATTACCAAAACACTGGATCGATCTCATGTCCCTCTACTCTCACCATCTAACTCCTGGGGATCCGGGTTCGGCATCTCTGCTGCGATTTGCCCTTTGTCGCTGACCTCATGACATGTGCCTGCCTTTGATGCGTCCACCGTGGAGGCGTCTACTTCGTAAACATCGAATCTACTGTGCTGCTTCTTGTTCTTATGACGACGGAACAAAAAGAAGGCCACAGAAGCTGAGGCTAGGACGACGACCGGAACGGCAACGCCTGCGGCTATGGCAACCGTGCGGTTGTTCTTAGGAGTAGAAGCCTGCTCGGTCGCTTCCGTTGGCTGAGGTGATGATACCGGTGTTGTGGGGGTAGATGTTGCTGACCGTGGCGTCGATGCTGGAGAAGCAAACGTAGATGACAGTAATGATGTTGTCGATGGTATGGATGTTGTAGCAGCAGTAATCTCGGCCAATTTAGACCCTCCAATCTCGCAATAACTACTGAAAACACCTAATGCAGTCGTGTTCTGTGAAGGATCGTCAGGACACTCGGTGGCGACATGAACACCAATCATGCTGGAGAACTTGGCAGAGCTCTCATAACAGACGTCGCCACCATCTCCACATCCGTACTTCATATCCCGCACAATGGTCGATAACTCGAGCTCTGCACATGTTGCCAGGAGAGCATATTCGTCAATTTGATCGATAAAGATACTCGTCGGTCCGCTGGTAGCCACGATGTTGGCCAAGGCTAGAACAAGAGCAAGAGCGAAAACGATTCTTATTCCGAACATTATATTGTCTGTTAGCGTATCTTTTCTTTTGCCGAGTAAAAAGATGAGAACCTTCTTCGCACCGGAGAGGCTATCGAAAGAGATGCGGAAAATGCTAAGTCGGAATCGAGCCGATGCGTTTTGTAGGCAGGGCAGACTCGAACAATGTGCGTCAAACCCTCCCGTTCTTCATTCTTCAGAAGCGGATTTGTTGCTGTGATAGCAAGCACACCTGCATGCGCATACCTGAATCGGCAGAGCTGAACTCCTATTGGCCCCCATGCGCAGATAAATGGGATTTGGCCTCAACATATGGGCAAGGCTGAGAAAATGTGCTGCATGTACAACGCCGGGCGAGGGACGCTGGTGGTCTGATAGTGACGGATAAGGCTCTGGCGTTCTTATTAATGTCCAGCGTTTACCAGGTTTGGCGAGTTCAAAGCCATCGATATTTGGGCTGCTTGTTGAGCCAATTGAGACTGGGCTACCCGGAGATTCTCGGTGATACATAAATAGTCGATCGATGATTTAAGTGGCTTGAGAGCCAATATGGCTAGGAAGGCTAGCCCCATACTTCTTACCATAGGTACAGACGTATTAGGTTATCTGCGACACCAGCAAGGTTGACTTGAATGGCCTTTATGGCGTATAAAAGCCTTCTCATGGTGACTGCGAGTGCCGTTATTGAGCACTGCTGTAAATAGCATCTGTTTCTTCTTTTTATAACCCTACTCGGGTGAACTGACCAACACCTGCAATATGCGCGGCCGTACGGTCTTTGCCGTCCTTGTCGGGTTAGTGGTAACAGCAGTCGAGGGTTTCGTACCAACGCGGAGACAAACATCGACATCCTTTGCAGGAAGTAACGAGTACTTTCTTCATGCGCTGTCTGCTTCCGAGCAAAAGACATACATCGAGACACTTGCTGGATGGGGGGCGAAGGTCATAAGGCTATGGGTAACAAACATTGATGAAGGGTGCTTGAAAGGAAGCACGATCACCAATTCCATGCCGCCGCTCGAAACCTCCGTTGGCGTATTTGATACCACTGTGTTAGCTGCATTGGACGCTACGCTGAAGCTTCTCCACGACAACGGGATGAAAGCTATCATATCTCCTCATAACGCCAACTCACTAACTGGTGATGTAGCCTGTGATGCGTACTGCCAAAAATATACCGATGCATCTACCTTCTATTCATCGACCGAAGCCAAAGCAGACTACGACAAGCGACTAGAAAAGATCCTCAACTACCAGTCGCCAAACTTTGGCGAAGCCTGGAAAAGCCTGAATCAGGTGATTATGGCTTTCGACCTCCAGAACGAGCCTCTGATCAAACAGCTCGACAAGTTGAACAACAATGACCCGGATGACTGGCTATGTGGTCGTGCTGGAGTGATGCGTAATGCACTTGGATCGTCTAATATCAAGATCGCCACAGGCGGTATTGGCGGATCTCACTATTGCTGTGACCACGAGTTCAATACGCTGGAGAAGGCCATGCAATGCGATGCAATCGACATCATCAGTATGCATGGATACATGAGTAAGGCATCCGACTGGGCCTACTACATTACCGGCGACAAGGAAGTTTTGAGCGGAGCAAGAGCTGCAGGAAAGAACATCATGATGGAAGAGTGGGGCGTTTCGACTGACTTCCAGGATTCTTTCGACACTCAGGCCCAAATATTCAATGATGCTGGAGTTCCTTGGCTTTATTGGCAGTTCGTCCCTGGCTTAGACGGTTCTGAGCCAGGAGCGCCGACCGGTTGCGGTTACGATGGTTTTGAGATTGGATTGGACAGCCCTAAGGGTGATGCTGCTGGCGCAATTGCTGCAGCAAACGCGGCTACAGCGGCACAAAGTTGGGCAAATTATCTGAGATAAGCCAATCGGGCCAATATTTGCCTTCTGTGTCTTTGCAGTCGCAATTTCTCGTATCGCAAGTGCGATTTCCGATATGTCATGAAGGATTCAGCAATAAATCAGGCAGAAAAGAGCAACTTACTCCAGCCATCTCGATACTGTACTAACTGCCTCACAAACAAAAAAAAGATTCATGAAACTGCTTAGAGTGTGAGGACTAGGCGCCTTGGACAATGAGGAGCTTGGAGTGGTTTTGGTAAACGGTAATAGGCTGCCTCGCCAGATCCCGACCAATTAATAAGAATTTGTTGATACTAGGAGACTCGCCCAACCTATCAATAATGCCTCATCTTCTTCTTACTCCGTCTCTACGTCTAGCGCCGGCGGCGGTAAGCCCGTTGGACTGATTTCCTTATCAAGCGCCAAGCGTTCCGGACTTACAATCTCTCCTGGGCTTATTATTTCGCCCTTCTCATTTGCAATAGGTATGTGTGACGCGTCTTCATCTCGCTCGTCTGATCGACCTCGCTCTTCACTCTCGGTCATGTTGTGCTCTTTCCCATTCCCGTTGGTGCTACGCTCGAAAGCCTCAGGAACCTTTTCGCTGAGGTCGATGGCGACGAAGGATTTCGGGAGTTTGACGGTATGGAACTTTGCGCGAAGAGTCTCGAGGACTTCTTTCCAATCTTGGTGGAGAGTGAGGCTGCGACGAGGCGCGAAGCCAATCATATGGCGTGAGTCCAATTGTACATCAAGTGGAGCGAAGGCATGACAGCCTGGCGATAACGTGATGCGAATACTATAGTTGAAGGTGTGCGGCTTATCATCGATACTAGCATTCTCCGACTCGTAGAGCTCGAAGTTTATCTGCGACAAGTAATCGAGCTCTGGAATAGCATTGCGTTCGATCTTGGTCTTGATACCGCCCTCCAGAATGCAGTTGAGCAATGTGTAGATGTGTGATTCCTTGGTGAAGTAGAAGAAGCTCTTCGGCATGTCGGACGCCTGGAGCTCTTCCAGGTCTCCAACAATCTCTTTGAGTAGTGGAAGCGATGTAAGTAGGCCAATCTCTAGCTTCTCCTCGCTCTCGATGCCGTATTCCTGTGGTCCGATGTAGTCGAACAAGACCTTGCAGAGGTGGTACATCTCACGTAACTTGACAAGTCGCGCATCAGTCTGTGCCTTGGACGTCGCGGTCCCGAGACCAGAATACAGCTTGAAGTACGACTCGTGTACATACGATGGGGGCGCAGGAGCTTTGACGGTAAGCTCAGACTTGCGCCTGAAACCCATGCGATGGGACAGGCTACCGCGCTCATGGGTCTTTTCCGTGCTCTGTTCTTTCTCCTTCGCCTCCGCCTTCAACTGAGCTTCTGATGGACTCGGGCCAACTGGTATCGACTTCCCGGAACTGTTGTCAGGCGTAGTCTGCTTTGACCCGTCCGCAACTGAGTCTTCATCGACAAAGCTGGCATCGGGCGTAAACACCCATTCAAGGAAGGCGCGGTTGTGTAGGGCGTCGAACTTCATCGTGTCGTAAAGCTCAGATATTTTGCTTGGGTCGACTTTATCAGCGTCTCCAAACTCCTTGAACAACTTCTCCCACCGTTCTTTGAAAAGTTCAGGGCCTTCATTACAGCACCAGCGCGATTGAATGTGGTTAACATTGGTGTACTGGGATTGCCCTGACGATTGTGCCCCGCCTGGTGGAGATGCTAGTGCAGCTAGCGACGAGATCGCTTCGGATTCGATCTTCTTGAAGTTGTGGTTCATAACGCGCTGATGGAACTTCATCAGATCCACCACTTGCCGAACGACAATGTAGGGCTCTGGTACATCTTTCGGCCACGCGAACTGAGGTGGAGCTTTGTCGCCCGCGCGTAGCAAAGTCTTGAGCTTCTTCTTGACCTTGTCCATGACATCCTTTGCCGCGTTCGAGTCGTCTAGAAGATCCTTGCGAACTGAGATGTGCTCAGATTGGTATTGTTCCTTTTCCAGGAATGACGCTCCAAATATCTGTGCACTGGTGGTCACTCGTCGCTCCGAGCTGCTGAAGATATGAACATCGTCTAATACATCGCGATTCATCAACAAGAGGTCGTTGCGGAAGTTCGCACCCATGTCCTGTGTTTGGTGTCGAGCGGAGTGAGTAGGTTCACCTCCCCACTTAATAATCAGTTGTAGTTTGTCCAGTACCATGTTGTTATCTTGCGCGGTGATACGAGACAAGGTAACACCAGACATGGAGTCACTCCTGTTCTTAAGTGGCTCGGGTCCGCCTTCTTCGCCAGTAGCCTCGGTCGTCTCCTTGGCATCAGCAGTTGGCTCAGGCTTTTGTGCCTCAGGAGTTTCTTCGGGTAAAGTCTCTCCTGGTAGCAGCTCTTCCTTTCTTCGCTTCCGGAACATAGGCTTGATCTGCACTTTTGTTCCAGGCCAAGCGCCCTTCTTATTCAGATACAATTGCAGCTCACGCAGCTTCTTGGAGTCTTCCAGGCCTTCGTCCATAGCCAACTTGACGGCATCGCTCACACTTTGCAATGCTACCTCTCCAATCAGTAGCACTTCTGCCTGGTGACCTTTGAGTAGATCGACGAATGGCTTGGAATGGAAAGTGTACTTGAACTTCTGCTTCGGAGTGCGATCCGCATGTCGAATGACAGACACAACACCTTTGAGCTTCCACTGCGCCGCCGTTGCTGGAGGGGGTACCTCTAGATGATCTTCTGACATTGACCTTTCTGGTTCGAGTTCCAGATCGTCTTCTTCGAACGCAGACGGAAGTGTGATATCAGGCTCGGACGCCGGGCCATCTGGTGTTGAAGTAGAAGTAAAGGCTGTTGGGCTCAGAACTGTAGCAGGATTGGGTTTTTCGAAACTAGGTGAGGATGCGATAGGGGTAGAACTGAGTGATGTGTCGGGTGACGAGGGCATAGTGTTGGATTGCCGCATATGATGGAGGTTGTGCGCATGATTTCCCATTCTCGACATGCTGGGACTCTTGAAAAGTTTCCCAAGAGTCTTACGATGGTTTGAAGCACCCTTTCCAGGAATGTCTGTACCAGCTTGTGCGTCCGCAGCAGCATGTTGAGCGGCATCTTTGCGTTGTTTCCGCGCGATCTCTTTCAGGAACATGTCTTTTAGGATGTTGGCCGCCTTGTCGTAATAATCGCCGTTGTCCTTCACAAAGCTCCACCCATTGACATCGATAACGTAGCTCTGGTCTCCAGTGCGGAGCAGATCAAATCCGCACACCCGCTGGCCAAATCCTTCTGAAATCTTTGCTGCAATAGCGGCCTCTGACTCGCTCAGTTTCGTGACATATCGGACTTCCTTGCCGCTAGGGTTGCGCTTAACAAGACCATCAACTACTGGTGACTTTCTTGTCTCGGCATGGCAGAAGTTTGGTCCAACGGTATAGGCTTTGACGTCTTCAGAATTCTCCACTTGCAGAAATTGCTCGTAAATGTAACTGCCTGTTGGTTCGAGTATGGCCCTCGGTACGTCGAGAGTTTCATCCTTTTCCGAGCTCTTGTTGTTGATCTTCCTGAACAATCTGCGGCCCCCGCCGCCATCCTTCTTGTGGAAGTAGATGTGGATGTTGTGGTCTTCACCACTCACTGGCTTCTCTACGAATGGCTTTGTGAGGGTAACGCCATCAACGCGGATGGTGTTGTTATCGTCGATGAGTTCAATGTTCTTCGGAGCCTGGAAGCCTCCACCAGTGCCGTCTTCAGGTCCTTCCAGCTTCAGACCTGTCCTCTCGTACAAGGCTTTGGCGAATTCAGCCGACGGTAGCTTCGGTCCGCCATCTCGACTGACGTCGATGCGCTTTGGCGTAGGAACGCTGAGCTTGTCCAGTATACCAAGACACAGGCGGCGATCCCACAGCACCTGTTGCATGGGCAGGTCGTTTACGCAGAAGGGCTTGCGCAGTCGGGTGTAGGCAATGGCCTTGTCCAGGGGGAAGCCATCGGAGAAGAAGGAGATGAGGAAGTCGCACACTGGCCAGTTCTCCACGGCTTCGTCGAGGATGATCTTGTCGCCAAAGATCTTGACCTCAAACTCGTCGACCAACTTGCCAAAGATGTTGCGCGCAGGCTTACTGCGAGCTTTGGACTCGAGTGCGCATACGCCAATGATGCCTTTTGTCGGCTTCTTCTCCCTCATTTCTCGACTAGCCGGGCTGCTGCTCGTAGCCGTGCTTCCGCTGATGCGCCTCTGGGCCGTCCGGCTGCGTGAGCGACGGGGCTGGGTTGACAGAGGCGGCTGGCTGGTGTGGGGAGACGCGGGGTGGACTGGGGCGGCGCTGGGGCTCGCGGACTGATTGCTGGCGGCTTGGTCTTGGGGAAACAGCAATTGCGTAGGCGAGGCTTTTGTGCCGAGACTGCCATTCTGGCTCGAGGTAGTGACGGACAGCGACGAGGTGGCCGTCGTGGTGCCGTGTGGGTTCTCCATCCTTGCTTCCGGTTCAGAGCCCGCTACCGAACTTTTTCCACTCCAACTGTAGCCCCGATTGGAGATGGCAGACACAAACGAGGAGATGGACAGTCGCTTCGACTCTGTCGCTGCTGCAGTGCCGACGTCAGCTCGCGCATGTCGGAAGGAATCCGGCAGCAGCAGAGGATTTACTGGGGCGCTTGCAAGACTTCCCCGGGTGCTCTCTAGCGTTGGCGTCGCTTGATCCGAGTCGTCGACAGCAGAGCCAGACCAGGCATGTCCAAAATACTCAAAGAGACTGCTATCCGATGCCTTGGAGGGGCGGCGCGCGGGCAGGCTCTGTCGAATCGCCGCGCGACCAAGCGAAGGGACTGACACACTGGGACGCTCTACGTTGTCTCCGCCAGTCTCGGGTTCGCTCGATCTTGCCTTGCGACCTGCTGCTGATGCGCCGCTCGCACTCGAGAGTTGTTGCCATGACCGTGTGCTCTCAGAACTCACTGTACGGGAGAGTGACTGCTCCATGCTACCACGCCTTGGACCCGTGCGTCGCGGGGTTAATTGGACAGGGTCGCGAGATGGCTGGCACAATCGACGTTCGGCGACAGTATCCTCACGGCTTCCTCATGTCTTCGGGTGCGCAGTAGAAGATGATTCTCT
>Ga0314766_1000089_pt1 | contig 8436 bp, 5 predicted proteins | sample G5R1MT_67_FD_207789 | JGI IMG/M metagenome (GOLD analysis project Ga0314766, IMG submission 207789) | Metatranscriptome of switchgrass phyllosphere microbial communities from Michigan, USA - G5R4_MAIN_18SEP2017_LR1 (Metagenome... | ecosystem: Host-associated > Plants > Phyllosphere >... | reverse complement strand
TGCACTCGGAACTGAGGCATGTAAACTGCGTGAAGCACATCACGCGAACGAATTTTAATCAGAACAGGGTGACCCTTCGGGACATGAATTTCAGTACTAGTGAAATCGTCCATCGCTGCTTTATCGCTTAAGTCAAATCCAAAGTCATTTGAAGCGTCAATCAAACGATAATTGATTACTCCCAATTTCATATCACGACCTGGATAACGTACCAACCAGTTGAACTGCTTTCCCATAAGCTCTACCACAACTGAATCTTTGGGGGCGGGACCAGTAATACGCGTCCAAGCTTTCCAACCAGCAAAAATAAGCGCTGCCATTACAATAGCTGGAATGATTGTCCAGACCACTTCAATTGTATTGTTGTGAGCGAAAAAATAAGCGCGACGACCTTCCTTATGTTGATACTTGTATGAATATATAAAGAGTAGTGCTTGTGTGATAACAAAAGCAATTCCAATAACAGACATTGTCGTCCAGAACATACGCTCCATGGCATGACCATGAACTGATGCGATGGGTGGATTCATTTTACTGAAATTCTCCGAGAATGACCAAAAAAAGGCCGCACCACCTACAACCATGAACACCAACATCAGTACCGCATTAATGCGGTTACTCATACCAATTTCCTTGACATAAGTGCCAGAAAAGATAGAAGTTAAAATCTGGAGTCGGAATAGCAAGCCGAAAACGACCAGCAACAGAACCAACACCAGTAAAATAGTTAAAGCAGTCATTTGGTAAAAGCTAGAAATCAGAAGCTAGAAGCTAGAAAAAATGGCTTTTCTATTTGCCATACGCTCCTAGCTACTGTATTCTAAAGGGTTAGGTCGTATGATGAACGCTCTCTTCGATGAAAGGATGATTAACTGCAACTAGTGAGGCAGCAGCAAGACGGCGAGTTACTAAAATGAGGAAAGCACCTAAGAAAATCAAGGCTACACCTATCTCGATTAAGAACCCATTCTCGCCTTTCATAGTGCCCGGCATAAACATCAAATAGAAGTCAGACCAGTGGCCTACTAATATAGCGATGCATACGATTTTCATCATAATCATCTGACGCTTTGCATCGCGGGTCATTAAGGCAAGGAATGGGAAGGCAAAATTAATTACCAGATTTGCGTAAAACATCCAAGTATAACGCCCATCAAAGCCTCCTAAGCGCTGATTAAAGTATACCGACTCTTCAGGAAGGTTAGCATACCAGATTAGCATGAATTGCGAAAACCATACGTAAGTCCAGAAAATGCTAAAACCAAACATGAATTTACCCAAGTCATGAAAGTGATTCGCATTCATCATGCGTAGGTAACCAGCTTGCTTTAGGTAAATAGCAATCAAGGTAGTAGCTGCGATGCCTGATACCCACCAAGATGCAAAAACATACCAGCCGAACATTGTGCTAAACCAATGCACGTCAACCGACATAACCCAGTCCCATGCTGACATTGACGACGTAACTGCAAATAACACTAAAAATAGCGCTGCAGTAGTGATGCTCGTGTGAAAGTAGCTAGTGCCACCATTCAAGTCTTCTTGTATGGAAAGCTGACGGAGACGTTGTGAGAATGCCCACCAAATAAAGAGATAAGACAGCATACGGATGATGTAGAAGGGCATGCTTAAGAAGCCGCCTTTACCCGCAATAATCTTATCGTAATTAGCCGATTTAGGGTCCATCACTCCTTCATGAGTCCAATGGAATATATCATGATGACCAAGTATGAATACAACCAGCATAATAATAGCACCTGGCAGTAACCAAGCGCTAAGTGCTTCATTAATGCGTTTTACTACTACAGACCATCCTGCATAAGCTACATACTGGATGGCCATGAATACAGTACCTACTACAGAAACTCCAATAAAAAAGACATTGCTATGCCACAAACTTATTAAAAGTCGCTTTAGCCAGATGGGACCGCCATCGTTTTCAGCATGACCGGCTACAGATGCTGTATGTCCGGCGACTTCATGATGTCCTCCCCAACCCATAACCGCAGCTAGCAGTCCGAGTATCAAGATGATAACACCAGCTACAATGATGGTAACGAACTTGCGTTGCAATCCAGGATGCTCCTGAAGGTGCTCAGCTACAACGGGTTCGTGGTGATGCGTCAGAGTTGCCATAATCTATCGAAATTACATAGAGCCGTTACGGCCTTTAGTGTTGCCCTGGCCAGGCGTCTCAGAGCTGATATTAGCTTGAGCCTTTCCCTCTGCCTTTTGATTGCTACCATCAGTCTGTTGAGAGGCGTTACCGTTCTCAGCACTAGTTTCTGGTGTAGCACCACTGTTTTTTACAATCTTGGGTAAATCAGCGGGGTCATTATTGAGTTGCAGTACGTGGATATACATAGCAATCTTCCAACGCTCCTCTGGATTTACCTGTGAGCCATGTGGCATCATCCGATTGCGGCCCCACTCGATGACATGGTAAATATGCCCATCATTCATGGTCTTATAAGCGCCAGAAGAGTAGTTGGGAACCCCTTTGAACTTCATGCCCACTGGCCCTTGACCGTCGCCTTTCTCTCCGTGGCAATGCTGACAAATACGCGTGTAGAGTACTTGACCTTCTTCAAGATTTGCCTTTGTATAAGCGAATGGGTTGCTTAACATACGTTCTGCTATCCTCACACTATCCTTCGGAATGTGGTCGAAGTAACTTAGCTTGCCTCTAGGGATAGTACCAGTGGCCGGCGTACGTTCATTAATACCAAAAGCATTAATCTTATTATAGCTTGTTTGGCGTAATGGCTCATACGGAATAGATTCGTACATCTCTGGCGCGTACTCTACACCAGGGTCATCAGCACGAGTTGTACAAGCCCCAAGGCCGGCGCTTAACAACAGGGAGGCCGCGTACAGCCCATGTTTGAGGGAGAGCGACATCATTAGAATTTAGTCATTTCCTTTTGATTGACTTCGCTAGCACCGTTTTCACGCAGCAATTGAGTCAATTGTGGCAGTTGCGAGCTATGCTCGTCCAATTCGATTGCTACTACAAATTTATCATCGGTTGAACGTGCATCAAGTACTGGGGTTTTGATACGTGGGTAGAGCTTGCAGATAGTGTAGAAAGTGATTACCATGCCATGGCAGGTGAAAAACACTGTCAACTCAAAGCTCACTGGGATAAAGGCTGGTAACGCAATGTTAGGCTTACCACCGATAATCATTGGCCAATCGAATCCGAGCGTATAAATCTGGAGCCAAAGTGCGAATGCTAGACCACACATCCCATAGAAAAAAGCAGCAATAGGCAGGCGTGAACGTTCTATACCTAATGCATCATCGATACCATGCACAGGATATGGTGAGAACACATCATAAATTTTTACGCCAGCGCCGCGAACGTTATCGATTGCGTGCAGGAGGACATCCTCATCTTCAAAGATGCCGAGAGCAAAGCGCTTAGTCATGTTTGTTATAATTTACAGGTGCTGATGCCGGAACGCCAGGAGTCGAATATGGTGCAGGCGAAGCTAGCCGACCAGCTGATTGCGAGCCATCGTTAGTACCACCGTAGGTCGGGCCATCGTTGACAGTGTACTTCAAAATGGTTTTTACCTCAGCCATATTGATAACTGGGAAGAATTTGGCAAAAAGCAAGAACAGCGTAAAGAACAAACCAATCGTGCCTACATATATACCTACGTCGATGCTAGTAGGGGAAAACATTGCCCAAGACGAAGGCAAGTAATCACGGTGCAGCGAAGACACAATGATTACGAATCGCTCGAACCACATGCCAATGTTCACGATAATTGACAGGATGAACGTCATCGTAATGCTATAACGCACCCGGCGAATCCAGACAACCTGTGGTGACAATACGTTACAGCTCATCATGCTTAGGTATGCCCACCAGTAAGGACCCGTAGCGCGGTTAATGAAGCAATATTGCTCATACTCTACCTGCGAGTACCAAGCGATGAAAAACTCAGTGATATAAGCTACCCCTACGATAGAGCCAGTAGTCATCATGATTTTATTCATGAGGGCAATATGCTCAAGTGTGATGTAGTCTTCCAACTTAAAGACTACACGGGTAATGAGCATCAGCGTCAAAACCATTGCGAAGCCCGAAAAAATAGCACCCGCTACGAAGTAAGGGGGGAAGATAGTCGTATGCCAGCCTGGTACTACCGAAGTAGCAAAGTCCATCGATACAATAGTATGAACTGACAATACTAGCGGCGTCGATACGCCAGCTAAAATCAGCGAAACTGTTTCGTAACGCGACCAGTGCTTAGCTGAACCAGTCCAGCCCATGCTAAGAAGCGAGTAGCTCACTTTGGCAATCTTACCTTTGGCACGGTCACGGATAGTTGCAAAATCTGGTACTAGACCTGTGTACCAGAATACTAAGGAAACCGTAAAGTAAGTCGAGATAGCAAACACGTCCCATAGCAAAGGCGAGTTAAAGTTCGCCCATAAAGACCCTAGAGTATTTTGCAAGGGGAATACATAAAATGCTAACCACGGACGACCCATGTGCAACACAGGGAACATCGCTGCGCAGATTACAGCAAAGATTGTCATCGCTTCTGCGGCCCGGTTGATAGACGACCGCCACTTCTGGCGAAACAGAAGTAGTACTGCTGAAATCAGCGTACCGGCGTGGCCAATCCCTACCCACCATACGAAGTTGGTGATGTCCCAAGCCCAGCCGATGGTCTTATTAAGACCCCACTCTCCGATACCATACCATAGGGTGCGGTAAACAGAGTAGAAGAATACTCCTAGCAGAACCAAGGCTACGGATAAGGCGCCCATCCACCGAATATTCGGGGCTGCCTCTACTTGGTAGCAAATATCCTGGGTTACATCGTGGTACGTTTTACCACTCGTTACGAGCGGTTCGCGTACAGGTGATATGTGCTGCATAATGACAAATAATTAAAGACTCAACTCTTGGTAATCAAGCGATACGCTACTTATGCTTCTTTTTCTTCGGGGAAGAATTCTGAAGCTGAGTTACGGATTTTGGTCAGATACGTAACGTTGGGCTGAACATTGATAGAGTCCAGTACGTGGAAAGCGCGTTCGCCATCTTCACGACGCAACAACTGACTAATGCGGCTGCCTGGGTCACGCATATCGCCAAACAAAATAGCTTCTGTAGGGCAAGATTGTGCGCAAGCGGTCACAACTTCACCGTCTATAGGGCGACGTTTTTGCTTTTTAGCTTCTAGCTTACCTAACTGAATGCGTTGCACACAGAAAGAGCACTTCTCCATCACACCGCGGGCTCGCACTGTCACGTCAGGGTTGAGCACCATACGGCCTAGGTCGGTAAACATGTGGCCGTTTACATCCTCAAACTTTTCGTTGGAGTAGTAAGAGAACCAGTTAAAACGACGCACTTTGTACGGGCAATTGTTAGCGCAATAGCGTGTGCCTACACAGCGGTTGTAGGTCATCTGATTCAAGCCTTCCGAACTGTGCGTAGTAGCCAATACAGGACATACCGTTTCACAGGGAGCGTGGTTGCAATGTTGACACATCATTGGCTGGAATACTACCTGCGGATTATCCGAAGGGTCTTCCATAGCCGCGTAGGTTTTTAGTTTACCAGCGGTCTCAAACTCATTTTCGTGGTGGTCAGAACTATAATAGCGGTCGATACGCATCCAATGCATCTCGCGGCGATTAATTACCTGCTGTTTGCCCACTACGGCAATATTGTTTTCAGTTTGGCACCCAATCACGCAAGAGCCGCAGCCGATGCAAGAGTTGAGGTCAATAGCCATACCCCAGTGGTGGTCATTGTACTGATAGTCTTGCCAGAGAGAAACCTTGCTTGGTTTTTCAAGTCCTTCAGGCGTGGCAATCATTTCGTATTCGGTCACCTCTTTAGGGTTCTCGCGATACTTAGCCAATGTGTTCTCCTGTACCACCTCACGGCGGTCCATTATGGTGTGGTGAGTTTGAGTTTGTGCGATAGGACTATTAGCCCCCGTCTTCTTCAACGTCACCGTGTTGGTATAGATGATGCCTTCCTTGCCAGTCATTGCCAGCGGATAAGCATTTTCCCCTACCTTATCACCCACTTTGCCAGCCATTGTGCGGCCATATCCTACCGCGATGCTCACTGAGCCTTCAGCTTGGCCAGGCTGGATAAGCACTGGCAAATCAATCGTGATGCCGTTAGCGGTGACGCTAAGTACATCGCCTTGCTCCCATTTGTTGCTGTCTAGTACAGCCATACTACGAGGCACGGCTACATAGTTGCCCCAAGTAGCCTTTGAAATAGGGTCAGGCAGTTCTTGCAAGAAGGGATTATTAGCTTCTACACCGCCCTCGCCAATACCTACTTTCTCATACAGAGCTAATTCCACTGCACCAGCGGGTACCGCTTGTATATTACGCAAACGACTAACTGCCTCAGCTGCCCCAATTACCGGTGACGAAAAAGCAGGAGCAACTGCAAGAGCCGAACCGGTAGCTACGCCATCATGAACTACTTTATCCCAGGCAGCTTGGAAACCATTGGTGCCTAGTACCGTGCGCCAACCATCTTTGAGGAAGTCGTAGTAATTCTCGTTTGAACCAGCCCAACGCAAGAAGCTTTCTTGTCCTTGACGGGTTTGGAAAATTGGTGTAATAGCCGGCTGAGCAAGGCTCAAGAAGCCTCGCTTGGGCTCGTAGTCATTCCAAGATTCAAGCCAATGGCTATCAGGAGCTTGGTATTGACAAAGCGAACCAGTCTCATCCAAGCGGTCATTAAGCGACACACTCAAGGCTACTTTGGCAATGCCTGCCTTAATCTTCGCACCTTGAGGATGGTTATATACCGGGTTGGCATTATAGAAGAATACTGCACTAACAGCCCCGTTATTCAGGTCACTCACGAACTGGGCCATACGAGCATCGTCACCCTGACGCACATAGGACGGATTCGCAAGGTCAACTGTAACACCTACATTGCCGAGGCTTTGGTTAATAGCAGCAACCAATGCCTGTACAGCAGGGTCGTTAGAGCCAGCTACTACTAGTGATGCCCCACGATTAGCTTGCAACTCTTTGGCTGCGGTATCAATTTTGCTCTTGATAGCAGGTGATAGCGTGGTGCTAGAACCTCCACCAACAATAGCACCATATAATGCTAGTACCACCGCGCTCATCTGAGAGGGTTTTACGGGCACCCGTACATCAGCATTAGAACCAGCTAGCGAAAATGCTGACTCAAACTGGAAGTGGCGCGACATAGTACGCTTGTCGGTACTCACTTTGCGGTTAGTAATGTACTGCCGTGAGTACTCTACTGGCGAAATCCAAGTACCAAGAAAGTCAGCGCCAAGGCTAACAATGACGTTAGCTTTGCTAAAATCGTAAGCCGGTAGCACCCCACCGTTAGCTTGAAGCAGACCCGATGCCGAGTTGGCATCATACATAATGTGCTCAACGTTGCGGTTGCGACCAGCAAAAGCAGCAATCGCACGTTTGGTACTAGGACTAATAATCGTTGGCGAAACAATAACAGTTTTGCCAGTAGCACTTGCTAAACCCGCGCGAACTGCATTATCCACATCGGCAAAATTGGCCTTTTTGCCCTTTGCCATAAAATGTTGCAACCGGCCACCATCGTAGAGGCTAAGTACAGCTGCCTGGGCACGAGCAGAAAGGCCGCCTCGCGTCACTGGGGACTCTGGGTTACCCTCTAGTTTAATTGGCCGACCATCACGATTTTTCACCAGCACCGCATTATAATCGGAACCAGTGAAATAAGTTGATGCGTAGAAGTTAGAGATAGTAGGGTCTACTTCCTCGGGCTTATTGAGATACGGAATTGCCTTGCGGACCGGCGCCTCGCAGGAAGCCAGCGTGGCAGCTGCTACACCGAAGCCCATTAGTTTTAGAAAGTCGCGGCGTGGTGCTACCGAAGCATCTTCGGCCTCACCGGCACGGCTTTCTTTCACCGGCAGAAAGTCGGGAAACTCAGCGAAGGCGCGTTTAGCGAACTCCGGTGAATTATCCAGCTCTTCAATTCCCTTCCAGTATTTCATTGTAGGTAGTGATGAGACAAACAAGATAAGATAGGATGTAGAATAGAAGAAGTATAGATTATACTTCTTCTATTCTACCTTATTTATCTCGCGTCTTTAATGTATAAGACTTAGCTAAAAAAACTTAGTAGTGGCACTTCGAGCACTCGGTACCGCCATTCGAAGACACTGTGAAAGGCACAGCATTGTTTGACTTATCGTGCAGCTTCACGAGGTTGTCGTAGTAAGCATTGCCTTTCGTATTGAGAGGCGTTTCGCGGTGGCAGTTTATGCACCAGCCCATTGTAAGAGCCGAGTACTGGTACACGACTTCCATATTCTGGATAGGACCGTGGCAAGTTTGGCACTGAATGCCACCTACCTGAGTGTGCTGCGAGTGGTTGAAGTAAGCCAAGTCAGGCAAGTTGTGCACTCG
>Ga0314766_1000088_pt1 | contig 8482 bp, 1 predicted proteins | sample G5R1MT_67_FD_207789 | JGI IMG/M metagenome (GOLD analysis project Ga0314766, IMG submission 207789) | Metatranscriptome of switchgrass phyllosphere microbial communities from Michigan, USA - G5R4_MAIN_18SEP2017_LR1 (Metagenome... | ecosystem: Host-associated > Plants > Phyllosphere >... | reverse complement strand
CTTTTGTTTCTCCCTATTCTAATTTTTTTTTTGTATTTTAATTTCATAATAATGATGTACTGTACAATTCAATTTGTTCTTAATGATGAATACAAATCCACTCTCATTCTCAATTAATGCCATCTCAAATATTGTGAAGACATTGACCAAGAAAAACTATAAACAACAATTATCGGAAACGCAGAGGTTAATCAACAATATCGGCTTCGATTGTGAACGTCACCTGTATCGCTTTCTATTCGAAGCCATTCTGAGTACACCACAAACGGATACGAATAAACTCAATCTATTTCAGCAGCTCTACTCGGATCTTGGAAATCTTTTCGATAAAGCAAATTTTGTCTCCATTCTTCAGTTCGCCCTACCAGCAAGCGAATACAAGATCAACGTTGATGATCGAGAACTTGTTCAACGTATAAGTGATCTATCTAGATGCCTGAAATTAAGTGAACTACAAAAACTATCCATATTTGTGTCGCTCGACTTTCTAGATTTCGATAAACAGGTCGATCTAAAGAAGTGCAAATTTCAAAGTGATCTTCATCTTACACATTTCATTCTAAGCAAACTAAATATAATCAGTGATCAATCGAACGTAGCCGAATTACTCGAATTGATTCGAAAAGAACTTCAAATCGATAATCAAGATACTGATCTATCTAATTATTTGATTGATTCCTACATCTTGAATGAATCAAATATGGAGGGTAACCTCCCAGCTAATGCATCATCGCTCAACGATGATCAGATAGCTGCAATGTTAATCAATGAAAATTCATTTAATCTCTGTCCAACTGTAATCTCACAGTTCAATATAACGCCAAAATTATGTGCAAAACTACTATTCGCCCTTTGTGATAGTCGGACGATGAATGTACTTGATCCGAGCAGGTCACACAACGATGACGTCGAACATCTCGCTAATCTATGCAGGGAGTACTTGCATATCTCACCTCTTAACAAAATTATTCAAGCGATCGATAGTGAAGAATTCTTAAATGTAAATACGAAGATCATCAATCATACGTTTGGCGGCAAGATCAGTGCATCTTTTCATTTGTTCTGGCAATTTTGTATAAATCTCTGTAATACCGAGAAACAAGGTGTTGGCCTGTTGGGTAATCTGTTTTTCAGTAAGGTCTGGAATCATAATGTAGAATTTCAATTTGTGTTCATTCTTTGCTGCATCAAAAGTCAACTACTAGGCAAATTGTTGAGCGCATCGTCTAGTGAGCTCGGTGCAGTCGTACCGCATCTCGATTCGCTCAAATCTCAGCCCGATTTCGAAGTCAACCAAGATATGAGTAACTGGAAATATCAGCAAGTCTACCAGATTTTGATGGAACTAAGTATTAGCAGCAATAGTCAACAACAGCAGCGTTCCATTCTCTACAATCAAATAGTCGAAGTATTCAAATGGCCAATTCAACATTGTCCCGATATACTAGCTTTAGGTCTACTCAACGTCACCGTCAATCCGTGTCAATGTAAGAATGAGCTCTTAAAACTAGCGATACCCGCCTTTTTGTCTAATCATCCGAATGCGGCCGTTATTTTGCATTCGATCTGGAATTCAGCCGAAATCAATCCACAGGCTACAAGTCAAACATCACCTACATCATCTTCAAATATACAGTGGGCTAAACAAGTACTACTTCAGTCGATGTGCGAATACTATATGAAGAGTACGGCCGAAGAGCAGCCATCACGTCTTTCAAGAATATTAGATGTTGCACAAGATCTGAAAGCATTCAGTCTGCTTCTCAGTAGTAATTGTTATCCGTTCGCTATCGATCTAGCCTGTCTGGTATCTAGACGTGACTATCTTAAACTAGACAAATGGCTACTCGATAATATACACAGCAATGGTGAACCATTCATTACTGCCTTAATCAAATTTTTAAATCGAAGATGCAATCTACTCATCAACGAAGGTCAACAAACACAGCAGAATTCAGCTAATTCAGCCAGTTTGCCCAGTGAAACGCTGGCTATCATTATAGCCTGTTTACATCAGTTCGCGTTAAATACTTCGGGTCAGAATGGTCAGAACGTGAAAATGCACTCTAATCATCAGCCAGTGTCCAAAGAAATAATAGAAACTATTTTCACAATCTCCGTTAATTCACCGTACATCATACAAAAGGCGCCTCGTCAAGCACCGCCAGGTGTCCTAAGCTCCGGAACAGCCACTATTAGACAACAGTCCACCACACAACCGACTCAGCAAAATTCGACCACATCGGCCAATAGTCTCGTTCAACAAGCTAATCAACTTAATTTGAACAATTTGAATAGTCTTATGTCTCAACAACAGCAAACCTCACTGAATAGTAGTAGTCAGTTCGCAAATGCGATTGTCGGCAACATGCAGCAACCACCAAATGATAAGATGAAAGCAAGTGATTTTCTTGAACAGACCGTTCCACAAGAGATCGAAAAAGAAGCGGATACTTATTTTCAGCGTATTTACAATCAGTCGCAGCAAGGTAGTATGAGTGTGGAGGAAGTCCTGGATATGCTAAAACGATTTCAAGATTCACAAAACAAACGTGAGCGTGAAGTATCGTTTTGTATGCTTAAAAATCTATTCAAAGAGTATCGCTACTTTCCTCAATATCCGGACAAAGAGCTAATGATCACGGCTCAACTCTTCGGTGGCATCATTCAGACTGGTATTGCCAAATACATACCGCTTGTTCTCGCTCTCCGACATGTTTTGGACTCGCTTAGACAGCCATTCAATAGTAAAATGTATTTTTTCGGTATAACAGCACTTGATCGATTTAAGACGAGATTAAAAGAGTATCCACTCTACTGTCAGCATCTGATTAATCTGCCGAATTTCAATGAATTTCCTGCTCCACTCATCGAATACATAAATTACGGCAAACAATCACAAGAACCACCAATCAGATCGAACGCTAATCTAGCCAATTCACCGACTAGCTTGTCTAGAAATCTAAATCAATCTCTGCAAGGTATTTTACTCAATCAGGGATCAGCTTCATCTACGATGATCAATCCGATCGGACCGGCGTACAATCAGCCTCCTCAACAGTCTGCTCCAATTAGTACAACCAAACCTTCGACTGTTGTCAATGCATCAGCGCCTCAAACCACACAACGTCCATCAATCGCAAATTCAACGAACATCGATACATTATTAGCCGCTGGTGAGCATGCAATCTATCAGACACCATCTGAAGCGATTCAAGATAAGGTTGCATTCATAATCAACAATTTGTCACAAATGAATTTGACTCAGAAAACTGATGAATTCAAAGAAGTAATCGGTAAAGAAGTGATCTATCATGACTGGATTGCACAGTACTTCGTTATGAAACGCGCCAGCATTGAACCAAATTTTCATTCATTGTATGCCAACTTTATTGATATGCTCAAATTGAACGAACTCACCAAGATCGTCATCAAAGAAACTTATCGTAACATTAAGGTATTACTGCGCAGTAACAAAGAGATCGCAAACTTCAGTGATCGTAGTCTACTCAAAAATCTGGGTCATTGGTTGGGTCTTCTAACATTGGCGAAAAACAAACCAATCTTAGCGATCGATTTAAACGTCAAATATCTGCTAATCGAAGCCTACCATAAGGGTATACAGGAACTGCTCTACGTTGTGCCCTTCATTGCAAAGGTACTTGAAAGTTGTGCCAAGTCTAAAGTATTCAAACCACCGAATCCATGGACGATGGGCATTGTAAAGGTATTGATTGAATTGCATCAAGAACCCGATCTGAAGTTGAATCTAAAATTCGAAGTAGAAGTGCTCAGTAAGACGTTAAATGTTGATATCAATGAATGGGTGGGAAAAACGAATGTACTCAAGAATGAAGAGATCATGAATCGAGTGATGAGTCAGCAACAGCTATCTGGTGGTGTAGTGAAAACGACCACCCAACAGCAGACCGTACAACCACAAGTTTCGCAGGCACAACCATCTGCTCTGCAATTAGGCAACAATCTCAACAATATAACGCAAGTACAACAGTTGACTTCACAAATGAATCAAATGAACTTGAATCAACAACAGCTACAGTCCAGATTGGCGGCAGTCAGTCAACAGCAATCAATACAACAACAGCTTAGTCAGCAATTGAACCAACAGCAATCACTAGTTCCACCGTCGAGTGAACATGGCTTCCTACCTGCAAACTCTACCTCACCGACTATCTCATTCGCTAATAGTGGACAATCGATCATTCCACAGCTCACCTCTCAAGTATCCATCGGCCTGTCGAACAGTGGTGTTCGTTCGTTCAACTACAATGACATCAATATCAACAATTTGAATTGTTTTGCTCAATTGATTTCGATTCCATCGAATTTGCCACTGCTACAACTACTACCCAATCTTAAACAATGGGTTAGACCAGCGATTGAACGAGTTATTCAAGATTTAATGCAATCTGTTGTCGAACGTAGCATTAAAAGTACAATCGGCACAGCAGAAGCGTTAATCAAAAAAGATTTCGCTTTGGAAAGTGATGAGACTAAAATGTGTTTGGCTGCACAATGTTTGATTCGTAATCTGACTGCTGGTATGGCGATGATCACATGCAAAGAAACATTGTTCGTATCGATGAAAAATGCGATCGCAAGCGCATTCAACAATCTACCATCTAATCAGAGCAAAGAACACATCGAAGCTACCGCAAATTCGATTGCAGGTGAAAATATTGATCTAGCTGTATGTTACATTCAGAAGGCTGCAATTGAGAAAGCGATAGTTGAGTTAGACAAACGCCTGGCACCCGAATATGAACAGAGACGAAAGGCCAGACAAGAAGGCCGTCGTTATATCGATGCGGCTGCTTTGAACTATCAAGTAGAACGTATGCCGGAGAAAGTAAGATTACGTGCTGGCTCAGTTACACCGCAGCAATTTCAAATTTATGAAGAGTTGGGTAAGAATATACCTGGTTTTGCTAGTACCGCATCGTCGAGCAGCAACACTTCACAAGCCGGCTCGGTGAATGTACAACAGAACGTGAACTCAAACAATATCCTTTCACAAATGGAGAACTCGCTAAATCCACTGAACAACAATCAAATGGCTCCACAATTCATGAAACAAATTTCAAATCAAGTTATCAATCCATCTACAGCTCAGCAGCTAGCCTCATTAGGACCAATCTCAAGATCGAACAACATGCAACTGCAGGGCAATCAAAATGTGATGAACTACGGAAATACCGATGTCGATTCAACATTCATCGCATTGCTAGACAAATTGGTCACCGAACTAGAGTCTCTTCTACAGCAGTTCATGCATATAATGCAGCCAAATCAATTGCTCAGCTCGATGCATTCGATTTTCGAACATGTAGTCGCCGCGCGTAACAATCCAAACGATGTTGTAAACACAATCGCATTGATCCAGAAAGTGTTGGATGTATTGAATCAGCTCGTAGTACTTTGTGTGGAAAGTCCAGCAATAGCTGAGGCTAATTTGCTGATCAGAGCTCGAGATCTATACATTGTGATTTTGAAAGGACTGAATGAAACAAAGAACTATGGTACACAATGGATCACCAAACAAGTCACTCGCATCGTACTTGATCGTATACTGACGAACACACAGAACAATGCGCCACTACCTGACGAATTGTTCGATACACTGTTCCGATCGAATCTGATCAACATACCATACCTTGATCATCATCTAGTTTCATTGTTCGAATCCACATCGAACCCAGTGGCTCTTGCATTCACCCTACAGTTTGTCAAAATGTACAGTCATACCGGTATTCAAGAAAACGAAATACCAAACATAATCGCCGCACTAATCAAACTCGGCAAGACTTGTAACGCAAATCAAATTACAATTGAGATTCAGCAGCTGCTCGAAGGTCTACGATCGAATCAATCAGTATTGAACACTAACAACAATAACAACAACGGTAACAGCAACAACCCTGCAAACAACAATCAGACAAGTGAAAACACAAATTTTATCATGCAGGCCGCCGCTATTAATCAAGCGTCCGCAAATCTAGAAGCTGATTCACCGGAATTTCTTGAGAAAACTGAAAAATTATTGCGTGAATGGATTAATCTATACAATTCACCAACCAATCTGGACAAAGTATTCACACTCTATGTTCAGTCGATGAATCATCAAGGCATTCTTAAAACTGATGACTCGATTACCCGATTTTTTCGTCTCTCAACTGAACTCTGCGTAAATTTGTGCTATAGATTCCTGAGCAATCAACATCCAAAGACTCAATCTATCGTCGAGACACATACGAAATGTTTCTACACATTGGATGCGTTCGCCAATCTGATTGTAATGCTAGTAAAGCATAGTGGCTCGAATACTGGTGCAGCAACTGAATCCACTGCTAAATTGAATTTGCTGAACAAAGTACTCAACATTATCGCAACGGTCGCCGTACAAGATCAAGAGAACAGAAGTGCAAACTTTCAACATCTGCCGTATTTCAGAATTTTCTTCATTTTGTTTATGGAACTCACACTTGGTCCAAACAATTTCTGCCAACAGAACATGAGCAGCTCATTGCAACATCATCTCGGATTCGGTGGTATGATGCAAAACTCAATCGATCCATTCTTTGAGACAATCCAATTTCAAGTGCTCAACGCATTCTGTCAGACGTTGCGTCTACTCAAACCAAATAAGGTTCCATCATTTGCATTCGCTTGGCTCGACTTTATCGCTCATCGTACGTTTATGGAGAAATGTTTGAATGGTTCGAATGGCTCAATAATTACCGGTACACCAGTGAAAGGCTGGCCACATTATGCTCAATTGCTCATTGAACTCATCAAATTCGAGGCACCATTTCTACGTAACGTCAAGCTACCACAATCAGTTGAACTATTATACCGTGGTACATTGAAGGTGTTTCTCGTATTATTGCATGATTTTCCGGAGTTCTTGTGCGAATACTGCTATGAACTGTGCGATGTGATACCGTCGAATGCGATACAGATGCGTAATTTAGTTTTAAGTGCTTTTCCACGTAATATGCGTTTGCCCGATCCATTTACACCGACAATGAATATTGAAACACTACCCGAGATCATGCAACAGCCGAAAGGTAGTCAATCGACACTCAATATTTTGGCTACAGTTCCGTTCAAAAAAGATCTTGATTCGTACATTCGCACTCGTAGTCCGGTTACATTCGTTTCCGATCTAAAAGGCTATCTACAGCAACCCAATCCGCAACAAGGTGAATCATCCAAATACAACATACCACTGATCAATGCACTTGTGCTCTACGTCGGTCAGGCAGCGATTCAATCGATTTCACCTAAACACATCAATATCACAACAATTGCACATTCATCGCATATGGATATCTTCCAAAATTTGGCTGCCAATTTAGACACGGAAGGTCGTTATCTATTCTTGAATGCCCTTGTCAATCAGATGAGATATCCAAATGCGAACACCCACTATTTCAGCTGTACACTGCTTTATTTGTTTGCGGAATCGAACACCGAGGCAATACAAGAACAGATTACAAGAGTTCTACTCGAACGCTTAATAGTCAATCGTCCTCATCCATGGGGAATACTGGTCACCTTCATTGAACTAATCAAAAATCCAGTGTACAAATTCTGGAAACACGAATTTGTGAGAAGTGCGCCTGAATTGGTGAAATTGTTTGATAGTGTGTCGAAAAGTTGTCTAGCTCAGCCTAAGACTCCACAGTTGGTATCGGAAAATATGAACAATCATAATATCGCGACTGCCTGAACGACAACCTAAAAGAACGATTCAATCGAAATTGTATTTCTAGAAAAATCAAAAACTCCTTAAACTTTTTTTTTCTTTTAGAATTCAGTTTACTTTTAATTTTACAGCAACAAAAAAATACTTTCAAAATCAATTTATACACACACAAACAGGCCAGTGTATGAATTTCGGAGATCGAACCTGAATTGAACAGCCATCGAGCAAAGACTAGATAAGACTAGATAACCGTTTATTTTAAGCAAATTGAGCAAATTATTTGGATAAGCCTTTTATTTTTAAATTTGGACATGAGAGTGTGTTGTGAACTGCGATTCGACAGTTTGAATTAGAACATTATATGTATGTGTGTATGTGTTTGTACATGTTGTAAGAAAATGTTTACATGTGTGGTTTTTATTTTCTTACATAATGAAGCGACTATTTTTATACCTCAATCTTCCCATCTGTTCTGCGAACTTCAGAATCATTTTCGGGCTCTACCGCATCCCTCATCAAGAAATCGCCCTCTTCTCTTGAAACATTTTTTCGATTGTTTGTTATTGATTTCATTTCAAATTGAATTAGTAGATGAAAATAAGCGAACACATTGCATTCTCATCAGCTGAACAGCTCCTTTCTCCCTTTTCTCAAATTGTAACAAATTTCACACCGCATCGTCTCCACAAAACTGTAAATAGAAAAGCCTCTCTTTGTTTAGATTTGATATATATTTATATATATTGATCCCTG
>Ga0314766_1000087_pt1 | contig 8511 bp, 14 predicted proteins | sample G5R1MT_67_FD_207789 | JGI IMG/M metagenome (GOLD analysis project Ga0314766, IMG submission 207789) | Metatranscriptome of switchgrass phyllosphere microbial communities from Michigan, USA - G5R4_MAIN_18SEP2017_LR1 (Metagenome... | ecosystem: Host-associated > Plants > Phyllosphere >... | reverse complement strand
GTCTAGTTTGATACACGCATCATATAAGATGAGCCCTGAATGCCCAGTCATGATCGTTAGGACTGGTATAAGAGACAGTGCTTTAACCTGTCCCGTAAAAAGGTGAATGCTCGTCTATCTTTAAGGTAGAAGCTAGGCTAACTTGTCCCTAGTGAGCTGCATGCCAGTGCTCTACAATAGACACACACAAGAAAATATGGAAATGCAACTAGCAGCAAAGTTCATCGGTGCAGGACTCTCAACAATGGGTCTAGCCGGTGCTGGAGTTGGAATTGGACTCGTGTTCTCAGCGCTGATCTCAGCTACATCACGAAACCCAGCAATCCGACCTCAACTATTCTCATACGCTATTCTAGGATTCGCCCTAGCAGAAGCAACAGGTCTGTTCGCTCTGATGATCGCGTTCCTACTACTATTCGCTCTATAGTGAACAGCAGTTAGCCTATATCTCCCCACCCCTTAAGGCCTTACATATTAGATTACCAATGCACGAATCAGATTAGTCAATAGGACATTCTTAGCATAAGCTATTATACAACATTTATATCTACTATTAATACAACCCATGACATTAGTGGTCACTAATAGATGGGGTGGGTAGCAGGGGTTCCCCTCCGGGGTCTGCGTACCCGCCCATATGTTTTATATTACTATAATAACATTTTCTATCTCTCTATTACTAACCAGTAATGATATAGAGCTTAACAGTTGGCTTATGTACTATATGTGTCGCATAATAGATGAGCTAAGAGAAACCTTGAGTGGTGTATAGGTATACAGACGTATATAAGATACACAGTACATGTCAGATTCATTTAGATTACAACATAGCAAGTGTGTCGGAACTGGTAAACGAGCCGAGTTTAGGTCTCGGTGGCACTAATGCTTTATGGGTTCGAGTCCCTTCACTTGTATAAATCACTGACATAGGTACGATGACCTAGAACGCTTATGCACAACGCAATTGTTTCTGCTACGATAGTGAAAGCGCTGCTAGGTTAACGGTCAGACCTACCCACTTCGGATGGGTGAATAGGAGTTCGATTCTTCTGCAGCGCTATATCAATGCGCGGTGCGCTACCAGGTGCAAAACAGTACAGCAAGTGTAGTATAGTGGTTATTATCTCTGCCTTCCAAGTTGAGCACACGTGTTCGATTCACGTCACTTGTATTAACTGTATTATTATTAACTGTATAGCACAAAGCGTTGTAGGTCACTTATCATCCAATGGAATGCACATCATTGTTGTGCTAATGGTCAATGAGTAGCAATGCTAATGATTACCCTTATTGCCCTTCTCCTAGCTATTCCGCTTTCGTCTTACACTTCTAAGTCTGGCTCCCTTGGAGTTTCAACTATTAGTGCTACCCTATTCACACGGATTACCGCTATTGCCATGCTCTACGCCGCGGCTCTCTCGTATAGTAGCTCATCTGTACCGAGTCTAGATGCCGGACTAGGTCTATTTAGCGGACTTATCCATGCAACCACACTGACACAGAATATGGAAGTTTTCCTTCTTGTCACTGGTGCTCTTATTCTTCTGCCATGAGTTTCATCATCTAACGGTGGTGTTTCAATTGCAGAATACCCAATGATCATCCTGTTCACTACAATGGGTGCAACGTTCCTACTAGCTAGTGCCGATCTTGTATCACTCTACCTAGCAATCGAACTGCAAAGCTTTGGTGTCTACATCCTAGCTGCGATCTACCGAGACTCTGAATCAGCTACTGCAGCAGCTCTTAAGTACTTCCTACTAGGTGCACTTTCATCTGCTCTTATCCTGCTTGGTTCAGGTCTTGTATACGGATACTCAGGACTTACTAGTCTTGACTCTATCTACGAACTAATGTCTGTTCCTGCTCTAAGTGACGCAGGTTACAAGCACGGTATCGTTCTTGGTCTAATGATCATCACTGTAGGACTACTATTCAAGGTTGCAGCTGCTCCGTTCCACTACTGAGCGCCTGACGTTTACGACGGTACACCAACTATCGTAACAACTTGACTAACTGTAATGCCTAAGATCTCTATCTTCGTGTTCCTACTAGAACTATTCCGAGGTACAGGTATGTTCGGTTACGGTTCATACGTAGCTGCATCTACACTATCCAACGGTGGTCTAGCGGACGTTGGAACTAATCTACTCCTAGTTTGCGCATTCCTTTCACTCGTGATCGGTACTGTAGTTGGACTAGGTCAATACCGACTAAAGCGACTATTTGCGTACTCAACTATTTCACACGTTGGATTCCTACTGCTTGCACTAGCGATCTCATCAGAAGAATCAGTAGACGCATTCCTATTCTACATCGTACAATATTCACTAACTAATGTCGACGCATTCTTTGTAATCCTCGCATTCGGTTACATGATCAATAACAACGCTGCACCATCTGCACAACTGTCAGGTGATACATACGACATCCAATTCATCAGCCAACTACGTGGTCAATTCCGTGCTAATCCTGTACTAGGACTAAGCCTTGCGATTTGCCTATTCTCTATGGCTGGTGTACCTCCACTGGTTGGATTCTTTGGTAAGTATACTGTACTATACACTGCTATTCACAACGGTTACATGTTCCTAGCGATCGTCGCTATTCTTGCATCGGTTGTATCAGCTGTATATTACCTACGAGTGATTCGAGTGATTCACTTCTCAGATGATATCATTAGCTCACCTGCAACGTCAACTGTAACACTATCATCAGTGCACAGTTACGTCATCTCAACACTAACACTATTCGTCATGCTCTTCGCTGCGAACCCAAACCTACTCCTCAATAGCACATCGATTATGGCTCTATCACTATACACAACATAATGACAGTCACAGTTCTATTTTTCTTCGTACCAGTACTAGTTGGTATCCTACTTGCACTTAACCTTCTATTTGCAGTACACCGACCTGACGCTGAAAAGCTATCTGCTTACGAATGCGGATTCTCACCGCTAACGGCACAAACACGAAATCCGTTCAGTATTAGCTTCTATCTAGTAGCGCTTCTATTCCTCATCTTTGATCTTGAAATTGCGCTCGTTTATCCCGTCGCAGTATCACTGAACGCAGTTGGTAACTACGGTTTCTGAATCGCAATGGCATTCCTTGCACTACTTACAGTCGGGTTCGTCTTCGAATACGGAAAGAAGGCTCTATCTTTCACCGACCACCGATCTGCTATCTCACGACCTACTATCTAATACCTTATCCCCATCCGTACACTCACTAATTGATCAGGGCGAAATATGATTGCATATAAGAAACAATCCATGCGATGATTAAGACGAAAGATCTCTACGATATAAGCTTTATCATCTGACAATCAGCTTAGACATGCACAGCGCATTCTAGGTCATATTGTCCACATGGTCTATTTGCTATCCCGTCTTCGGATGGAAGCCTTAAATGGCAGTAGCATTCATATAGCTGACTCAATTAGTTATATGACTGGCAAAAAGGAACACAGGTAACACAAAAATATGGCCGTCACACGATGACTCTTCTCAACAAACGCCAAGGACATTGGGACTCTTTACCTAATCTTCGCTATCTTCTCAGGAATGATTGGAACAGCGTTTAGTGTAATTATCCGAATGGAACTTGCAGCACCCGGTGTTCAATACCTTCACGGTAACCACCAACTATATAACGTAATCATCACAGCTCACGCTTTCCTAATGATCTTCTTCATGGTAATGCCTGGACTTGTAGGTGGATTCGGTAACTATCTAGTACCAGTACAAATCGGAGCTCCAGACATGGCTTTCCCACGACTGAATAACATCTCATTCTGACTACTACCACCATCACTAATCCTACTTCTAGCTAGCGCATTTGTAGAAAACGGTGCAGGTACAGGTTGAACTGTTTATCCTCCTCTGTCAGGTGTACAAAGCCACTCAGGTGGATCAGTTGACCTGGCTATCTTTAGCCTTCACCTAGCCGGAATCAGCTCTATGCTAGGTGCGATGAACTTTATCACTACAATCCTTAACATGCGAAATCCAGGAATGACTCTTCACAAGCTTCCACTGTTCTGCTGAGCAATCATGGTAACAGCAGTTCTACTACTACTATCTCTACCAGTACTAGCCGGAGCCATTACTATGCTTCTTACAGACCGAAACTTCAATACATCATTCTACGACCCAGCAGGAGGAGGTGACCCAATTCTCTACCAACACCTATTCTGATTCTTCGGACACCCTGAAGTTTATATTCTAATTATCCCAGCGTTCGGAATCGTATCACACGTAGTATCAGCATTCTCAGGAAAGCCTATCTTCGGATACCTTGGTATGGTCTACGCAATGTTCTCAATCGGTATTCTTGGATTTATCGTTTGAAGCCACCACATGTATGCCGTAGGGCTTGATGTGGACACACGGGCTTACTTCACTGCAGCCACAATGATTATCGCAGTACCCACAGGAATTAAGATCTTCTCATGACTAGCTACTTGCTACGGAGGTTCACTACGGTTCAACACTCCAATGCTATTCGCTCTAGGATTCATCGCTCTATTCACTCTAGGTGGACTGACAGGTGTAATTCTTGCAAACGCGTCACTATCAGTAGCTCTTCACGACACATACTACGTTGTAGCTCACTTCCACTACGTTCTGTCTATGGGAGCAGTATTCGGTCTATTCGCCGGATTCTACTTCTGAGCACCAAAGATCGTAGGTAAGATGTACAACGAAATGTGAGGACAAATCCACTTCTGAACAATGTTCATCGGGGTTAATGTAACCTTCTTCCCGCAACACTTCCTTGGTCTTGCCGGTATGCCTCGACGAATTCCTGACTACCCTGACGCTTTCGCAGGATGAAACTACGTGTCTTCAGTTGGATCAATGATCTCTGTTGTTGCTACAGCCATCTTCGGTTACGTAATCTACGACCTATTCGCTAACGGAAAGGTTGTCGGATCTAACCCATGAGCACTGCCAGCATTCTTCACATCAACTCCAGAATTCTACACAGGAGCACAAACAGCTACTTCACTAGAATGAACACTAGAATCACCTACACCATTCCACTCATTCAACACTCTACCGGTGCAATCTTAACATTACCTGTACAATCACACAATCCCCTTCGCTGCAATTGGGTGGGTACGCAGACCCCGTAGGGGAACCCCTGCTACCCCACCCACAGTACCCGGATGCATTACTCTTAGCTGCATCCATCCCCACCCTTATACATATAAGATAAGTTTCGCACTATGCTGCTGCTGCTGCTTAATCGCTTGCTTTATAAGATGGATAACGCTTTGTTATCTAGCAGATGTATATCTATCACTCATCCAATCATGTTATGTATGTAGCATGCTAGTTGGATGAGCAGTATAGAATGCACTGCCCAAACCTAATACTTACCATGCCACAACTACTACCATTCTTTTTTGTGAACCAGTTCCTATTCGCATTCGCGGCTCTACTGGCTCTAGTCTACGTTACTTCGAAGTACCTACTGCCTATGTTCACTGAACTATCAGTTGCTCGAGTATACATCACTAAGCTCTAGTTTTATAGTTTTACTATCTAGCTAGACCATCTATATACTGATCTAATTAGATCGGTGCTACCTTGCTACGCCACCCTTATCTAAGGACCTTGGCCCTATTACACGAAACAGATAACACCATATTAAATATGCTCCACACATTCTTTGTATCATCACCTCTCGACCAATTCGAAGTGACAAAGCTAATTAGCCTAGACGCACCACTTCTAGGATCTAACCTAACACTAACTAACCTAGGACTATACTCAATCCTAGTAGTAATCGTATTCCTCGGACTACACTTCCTTTCAGTCAACTCACAACGAGTCGTACCATCACGATGATCAATGGGATTCGAATCAGCAGTGCAAACCCTGTCACTCCAAGTTCGAGAACAAGTCGGTAGCGCTAACGAACAATACCTACCATTCCTGTATAGCCTATTCTTCTTCATCCTGATCGCTAACCTATTCGGTAACGTTCCATACGGATACGCACTAACATCATCAGTGATCGTATCAATGGGATTCTCTGTAATGATCTTCCTAGGTGTAACAATTCTAGCAGTATCAAAGCACGGCTTCCACTTTTTCAGTTTCTTCCTTCCAGCTGGGACTCCAGGGCCTCTAGTTCCTCTTCTAGTAGTGATCGAACTGATTAGCTACGTTGCACGAGCATTCTCACTAGGGATCCGACTATTCGCGAACCTAGTTGCTGGTCACACTCTACTTAAGGTACTTGCTGGAATGCTTTACGGTATCATGTCATCTGGACTACTATTCGGTGCACTGTCAATCCTACCACTAGGAATCTTCATCGCACTAGTTGGACTAGAAATTGCTGTATCATTCATCCAAGCGTACGTATTCTCTGTACTGACAATGTCTTACCTGAAGGACGCAATCTACCTTCACTAGTACTATTGATCTTTGATCTTATCTTCTCCCCATACATTACTGGCATATAAGTTAAGCGCAATCAATGCGATAGAATGACGCTTGGATCAAAGTCATATAAGTATCGATGGCAATACAACACACATCACGATATGTTAATCTAGGTTAACAGATGCATATGCCTTACGGTATATGTAGAGAACAACAAAGGGAACATTGGGGATGTCTAGCGTGTTATGGGAGAAAGGACGCATAGCGAAAAGCCTGTGATTATATTGACACACAGGCGATCCTACGGAAAACCGATTAGTAGGGAAACCTATTATATACAACTCTGCGAAATGAAACATCTTAGTAGCAGAAGGAAAGGAAATCAACCGAGATAGCATAGTAGCGGCGAGCGAACTGCTATCAGCCTAAAGACGTATCTAACAGGTAATCTATTGGAAACTAGAGCCATAGATGGTGAAAGCCCAGTGCTCATATGGATACGTCGAAAAGTAGCTTCCGATAGTCCAATGCATCTTTTAAGCTTGTATTGATAACATAGATCGTTAGTAAGTACCGTGGGAGAAAACCTGCGTGAACAACGAGTTAGTCTGTTTAGATGTCTGCCATGGTCCTCGACCTCCAGCTCTAAGCGCGAAGGGCTAACCGGGGGTACCATCCTCCAGGCAAAATACCATAACACAGCGATAGCGCATAGTACAGCGATGGAAAGATGAAAAGAACGTCGATGACGAGTGAAACAGATCCTGAACCAGTGTTCCTATGAGCAGCCAGAGCTCTTTTTGAGTGATGGCGTACCTCTTGCATAATGGGTTAGCAAGTTATTACTGTACGCTAGGTGAGAGCCGAAGCGAAAGCGAGTATGACATATGCGTAGACTATATCTTTAAGGTATGGACATGTGTGCAGTAATAGACCCGAAAGAAGACGATCTAATCATGAGCAGGCCACAATGGGCCGAACCAGTGGATGTTGCATAATCCTTGGATGACTTGTGATTAGGGGTGAAAGACCAATCTAGTCTTGAATAGCTGGTTCTCTCCGAAAAGTATTTCAGTACTGCGATCGAATATGCTTAACCGCAACACACACTGCTTGGGGTACGGCACTGATATCTAGTTGGGCGTCTTGACCGATGTACCTCTATATGTTAACCCCGGAATACGAGTAGTCTAGTATCGATTTGACAGACTATCTGCGATAAGGTAGGTAGTCACAACGGAAACAGCCGTAAGCACAAGTTAACGCCCCAAAACATAGCTAAGTGAAATAAAGGAAGTCTATCTGAGATCAATAGCAATATTGGTCAAAGGCTAATAGCAATGTTAGCGTCCCTATACAGGCTGAACGTGGGATCGGAAGCGTCCACCGTATAATGAGAGCGTAACAGCTCACAGCCCTAGAGTACTAGCAATAGTCGGGACACAGGCGCCGAAGATTCTCGGGTCTACGCTATGTGCGGACACTGTGCCTTATCTTCGTCATGAGGATAGGAGTAGGAGAGCGTCCTGTCTAGTAGAAGGATGGTCGTGGATCATCTGGATAGAACAGGAGTGATAATGCTAACATGAGTAGCGATAAGGGATGTAGAACCATCCCCGCCGAAAGCATAAGGGTTTCGTGGATACGTCATACGACCACGAGTTATAACGGCCTCTAAGGATCATACACATAACGCATACCGTTATTCGATTCGATGAGCATGGTGCAGAACGTCCTACTTCACTGTAGGGCCAGGAAAACAATGCATCTATATTACCGTACCCTAAACCGACACAGGTATGCAGGTCGAGTAGACCAAGGCGTAGAGTGAACTATCTCGAAGGAACTCGGCAAAATGCGCCCGTAACTTTGAGGATAAGGGCGACCGAAGGCATAACAGCTGGAGGTGACACAAAATCAGGACGTGCGACTGTTTACCCAAAACACCGATCTTTGCTAATCCCTCAGGGGAGTTGTATAAGGATTGACCACTGCTCAATGCCAGTGAATAACCACTGGGCTTTACGGTCTGGTGCTAACAGCTGGTCAATGGCGGACCTAACTATAAGGTTCCTCAGGTAGCGAAATTCCTTGGCCGCTAAATACGG
>Ga0314766_1000078_pt1 | contig 8693 bp, 1 predicted proteins | sample G5R1MT_67_FD_207789 | JGI IMG/M metagenome (GOLD analysis project Ga0314766, IMG submission 207789) | Metatranscriptome of switchgrass phyllosphere microbial communities from Michigan, USA - G5R4_MAIN_18SEP2017_LR1 (Metagenome... | ecosystem: Host-associated > Plants > Phyllosphere >... | reverse complement strand
CCCAACTCTAGTTCTCTAAACTTCGGCCTCAAAGCTACGACTTCGGACATAAAATAGAGCTGTAGACGTTTGGAACCCGTCTGCAACCGATTAAATCCTAAGAAGTAACTTAAGTTGATACGTTATTTTATGGAAGAAATTATGTACAAAAGAAATAAATAAATGCAAAATAATAAATTTTATTAAAACTAAAAAAGTCAAAAGAGATTAAAATAAAATCATTATAGTAATTTAAAAGAATTACATAATGTCGTAAATAAAATAAAAAAATAAGACAACACGAGAAATAAAAAAAATCTCGAAAATTAACAGTTGTCAGGTTAAAGCAAAACAGGACTAAAATACCCGTAAATTTTAAATGCTTTAACAGAGAAATGAATAAACTGAAACAGGACTAAAATACCCGTAAATTTTAAACAGTTACTCATTAAAGAGCTCATAGTCAAGCTCTTGCCACGTTTTGTGACGGAAGTGTTCACCATTATAATTGCTCCACCAGTCCATGAAGATCTTACGATACTTCTCATAGACTGTTGGGCCGTGAGCATGCAATAAATTGAGTGTTTGTCTGCAAGATGCATACAAAAGCTCTTCTTTATTAGCATTGGAAACCTCTCTACAGTAATTAATTTGAGATAGAGCAGAAGCAAGAGGTAACCTACCTAGAATGACATCAGGTCTACTAGGATGACGAATAAAATCACGCTTAAGGAACGTAACTTCGTCAGAGGGAGTATATGGCTGAACACAATTAGCATCCTTAGATGCGGGGGTAAATTCAATGTTATGATTAGATAAAAATTGTTTAATCGTGGTAAAATTAAAGTCAGGAAACTTAGAGGCGACTTTCATAACTAAGTCATCTCCGTAGGTAATTAAACGAGCATGGACGTTAAAGTTCTCCATTGTATAACCAATAGACAACCACGCCATACGCATATAGAGACAATTCACAAGTGAATTAATCTCAACAGTCAAAGCAAAACCTGACGGAATACCACAAAAACGTTTATACTGCACATTGACTGCCTGATGTGTAGCATTTAATAACTCTTCACAGAGCAATTTTCTAACTTTCTTATCTGACGGATCTTCGTCAGGGTAGTACTTATCGTACCACATGCAGATTATATCGAAAGCGTTAGAAATACTTTCGAAATCAAGGCGACCACCGAAATTCTTGTAATCACCGGTAACATAGTTACCTTCCGGTATCTCATTAAGATACTGGTAGAGAGTTGTCCATTCTCTCGAATCTGCATTAATACCTACACTACACTCACTCTTTGGACGATTGTGAGAGTAAGCCCATTGAAACTTACCAAAATATTTCTTCATAGCAATAATATTTTCTAAACTAGCACAAGAGAAAACTCGTGTACCACCTTCTTTCCTACACTTTGCCAATGGTAGCAAACAATCTTTCAAACATGCATTGTAAATAACAGTTGGAACAATGCCTTTCTTACGTAACTTCATGTTGTCATTATGAAGCTTCTCAAGATAAGGATGATAATTCTTGAATTCTAAAAGCGTTTCATCTACAAATTGATCTTTACCATCATTGAAACACCAAGCTTTACCTTTTGCACCAGGTGGACGGTACAATTGTAAAGGTAGTCCTTCTGAAGAACTACGTTCTATGCTTTTGGCGTATTTTAAGCCAGGTATACCAGCATAGACCTCTTGATCGGTCAGTAGAGAGCTACCCAATTCAACAGTTACAGGTGTACAAACTGCTAAAAGCTTCTCTGACAAATCACGTTTAGCTTCTTCCATTACATCAGTATTGAAAGGTAAAGGTGGAATACCATCTTTAGCTATACCAGCTTCTAAAGGAGATAATTCAAAGTGAGCTACTCTCTCATCTTTGTGACACAATGGCGCTGGTTCAACCTCAACTGGGATTTCAGGAATAGTGTCATACATAAGCGATTTAACAATGTTAGTTTGAGTAGGCATTCTAACTTCGAATGCGTCGTTAATAGTTTTACAGTAAATAAAAGTACCATCTAAAGAAACTTTCTGATGATCATCAGAAACTGCTGGAAAGGATAACGTATCTTCGACTACCATACCATGGTTCTCGGCTTCTAAGATGTGGTCAAATTGCTCACGTCTTATAGGCTCTGAATAACCATGGCGACCATCACGTCCAGCTACGTGAATACCAATTATACGAGGATATGGACTTCTTGAAACTAGTGGGCTACCACAAGCTCCCTTACGACCATAGTTATAAGTATAACAGTCAGATAACGTGTTAGCTGGAGTAAATTGATCAGCAGCAATATCAATAGATGGACAAGCGCGCGTAGTTACATTAGTAATGAAATTAACAGAATTTATTTTTTCTAATAAATAAGTATCGGCCGGCGATACATACTGAGCTTCTTTCTCAGATATAATATGTTTAATAATATTAGAAAATTGAGGAATGTTCTTAGGGAACGTTAATAAAGCTAAAGTAGAAAAATTTTTCGGCCTCATAACTCTTACTCGAGACCAATCAATGGTAACGGCAGGAACTGAAGCGATAAGTACATTAATTTTTAAATTATTTTGTTTTTTGGCTAAATAAACCATTTGATCTAGATAGTGGCGAGCTGTAACAACAGTCCTACCACCTAAAGCAGTGCAATTAATTTTTAAGACGCCAGCGTCTAAAGTACATACATTATTACAAAATTTCATAGTGAGACCAGCGTCTTCAGATTCATTGTTAACAAAATAGTCGTCGTCTAAAACAGATGTAAACATTTGATCCCTAAAAGCATCTTTCATTTGAGCACGATTGTTCTTCTTTTCTTTCTTAGATTTAGGTTTAAACTGAGCACCAGCTTCGGAGATACCAGCTCCTTGATTAACTAAACGGTCACGGTTCAACAATAAAGGTTGTGGCTGAGGAGTTTCTTCTTCATGACTAGCAGAAGAACTTCTAAATAAACCGCCAGCACAAACACCTGCTACAAAACAAGATTTGAGCTGGGCTATGATGGTTGGACCATACATAGCAGCCACACCCGTGACAATAAGACCTAAACCAAACAATAATTTATGTTTGTGCTCCCATAAGAAAGCGAGAACGCTATTCATTCTACCTTTAAGTGCTGCATACATCTGCTGAATTTTAATCCTAGCTTCATCAACCATGATGTTAAAAAGATGAGAACTAACACCTATCATATGTCTAACATGTGTGCGGGCACGAAGACCAGCAAGATCTTCTGGGCGCGAAGGACGAGAACCTCTCAATAACACCTGCACAATGAAAGGAGTAGGCAACCAAGTGGTAGAAATACTTAGTGTAAGCCAAGCATTAGCAGTAATAGGGTCAAGCATAGTTAAACAATTTTCACTAGGGAGATAACATCTAGTTGCGGGCATTCTTACAGACAAAAATTCAGCTAAATAATATTCATCGCGCAATGCACAAGTACCATCCAAAGTGTCGAAATCACATGGACAGGCTGAGAAAAATTTGTCTAACGGATCAACAAAACTATAAAGAGAAGATCCAACGAATCGCTTATTAACTGAGTCGTAATTAAACTTCTCAATTCCGAGCAACATCATACGGTAATGAGGACATTTCTTATCTATGTTATCATCCATACAAGTATAATATTCCATAGCTTGAAGTTGTAAATGCATAATGAACCTTTCCATACCTTTCTTATACTGGGTTTCATTAACAAAGGAGAAGTCGCCGGGTTGAGCCTGCTCTAACAAACGACCTCCAAAAATATTAGACCCACTACTGCGCGCTACATCAAACATATACATATGATAATTTCTACCGCCATTAGTAAGGTGCGGCTTACGCTGCTTATCAGCTAAAACCATCTGATGGAAGGCAAGACCGACTCGTTTCCTTTCCTCAAGGAAAGTAATATCGGTCCCTTCCAATTCTGGCCACTCATCCAGCGCAAACGCCTTCGGAATAGTTTCAGCTTCAAAGAAAATATCTTCGTCATCAGCTTCATTAGAAGCCTCCGCACCAGGCGTCGAAGCATTATAGCGTTTTCTAATATATTCTAAATTTGATGTTGGAGAATATGAATTCTCAGCTCCAAGCGTTGGATTAAGAACTGTGTCACGAGTTGACTCTTCATAACGAGCTCTAACAATAGCGCTAAGCGAATCTAAATAATCTGTAGCAAATTCACAATATGATGGAGTAGTAGCAATAGCCTCCTCTGGAGCAATTTCGCGCAACATTTCTAAACTACTTCTAAAATTCTGAACTTCCCTATTATAATATTCTCTAAACTTAGTCTGAAGTATCTGTTTAAACTCAGCATAATCTACATAATCAACCTTCTTCTGTTTAACGTCATTTTCTTGGGTCGAATCAATCGAGTTTCCATATATGTAAAATTCCAAATGACCATAGTTCTTACGTAATTCTTCTTTACCTTCCATCTTTGCAATCGAATAACCTCCATTCTCATTTGCGTATTCTTTCTTAACACGGACATCGACTAACATATCACGACGTCTATGAAAAGCACTAATGCTAATCATACTACTTGACAAATGATTGTAGAAAGGTGTATTCGAAGCGGCCAAAAGAAGGAAAGGGTTTGGTCTTAATTTCTTATTGCTGATTTCAGCAATGCTAGGATTAAAAGGTACATTAGTTTTTAAATTAAAGATATCTTGGATCATAATAGCGTTGGCTTCCGGAGTCTTAACTTGACCAAGATCATCGAAATAAATAACTTCTTGAGTGCAGAGACCATTCCAATACTGAGTACCAGAAGTCCTTGTAAAAATAGGGTTTATTGACTTAACATCAATACTGTCGAGAGCATCAATTGCAAGACGCTTTGAAATAAACGACTTACCCACACCTGGACCACCAGTTATGTGTAAGAAGAATGGTTCAAAACGAACAGCAGGAGATAAACACTCGCTAGTGAGTTCGTCAACAAACTCATAAAGCTTATTATTAATATCTCTCACAATAGAAGCAACAGTGCCAAGACCAATAGAGTTACCGCCTATCAAAACGTTAGAAACGGCTTGACCAAAAGCCTGAGCCATATACACTTCAGCAATGAGAGTAGGAGAACGTTTAACATTCATCTTGTTACTTGGATCTAATAAATTAATGGCTTTTGCATACCAAGTTTGTAAAGCTTTATGATTGCTATCTAAAGATAGGATAGCACGATCTTCTGGAGTTTGAGACATCTTAAGTCTAATATAATCTACAATTTTCATAAATGCTGACATAGAAGTTTTAAAGAAAGTAATTAAAGGATTAACACTAGTAGAGAAGTCTTTGATTCCTCTAACAAAATTATTAGAAAAGAAACCAACTTTTGGAGAACCTGAAAAAGAGTAACCTAGAGCTCCCCCTATCAAAATGACAAGTGAAGCAAATAAAGAAGCAACCTCTGCATCATTAAACTCTTCAGGAACACCAAAAGAATTTGATTCATTGGTAGCCATACCAGGCTCGCTACCCTGCGGGTGGTTGTTCGAGTAGCGAGGGAGTATAGCAGCAATAAAAATCTCTGCTAATTTTTGTAATTTAGTTGTAAAATCAGTTAAAGTATAAGAATTAATTAATTTAAGTTCGCGCAATACACCGATAAAAGAAACGATAAAAGTACCGATGTAATTTTGAGAAAAAGCCATATGGGCAAAATTGTTAACTAAAGATGCAATAAGAGATGAGACCTGCTCATCAACAGTACCAAAAGCGTCACGGACACCTTGAAGCACTTCATTAACTTGATCTAAAACTTTATCAACCTTTTCAACGGTTGTATCATAACCAAAGAGTCTAGAAACAAACGACTCATTAGTAGCTGGAGAAGTGCTAACTAAGTCCAACTGAGAGAAAACGCTTGTATTAGGCAACTCTATATAATTAGATCTTGAGTGTCTTAATCCGACCTGCGGAATAGGCATCTTTGGTACATCATCACAATTAACCATGGAATAAAAACCATTAAAAGTATTATAACCAGACGAGCCAGTTAAAGCAAACTGCACGTTACATTTTAATCTAAAATTAGACACAACAGGAGAACCTGAAACAATTTTAATTGCGCCATTGAACATGGAGCTTATTAAGTCTAACTTATCTTGAGTGTAATCGACAGTTCCTAAAGTTAAAAAGTCGAATTCTTTATAATATGGTATTGTAATGTCTACAGTATTATTAATAGTTAAGTTACGAGTGATGCCTGCATCAGTTCCGCAACAAATAGAATCTTGTGATAACATTCTTGGCTGATCAATTAAATTGACGTTAACTTGAGCGCTAACATCATGAAATATCATTATTTCATAGTTTGTTGGGTAATTAAAGAAAGTTAATTTAAAAGTAATTTCACCTCTGAAATAGCGATAAGCTGAGGAGATAATGGAGATAGGTCCGTCTCTAATAAAACGGCGACAATCCTGATTATCAGTACATATTACTGAAGACTCAGGACGCACCGGAATAGATGCTAAGACCTCTCCAACTTGCGTCGTATTCAAAACTGAAAATTCGCCTAACGAATAAAGAGAATAACGCTGCAAGACCTCATTAATGCTGGTAAAAGTTTCACCTAAATGATTGCTGACACCTAAAGATGGAGTGCCAAAAGCTGCTAAAGCTTGATTACCAGCTTCATACACAAATAAGTCTAATGTTGATAAATCAACATAGTTAGATGAATGATCAGCTACAAAGTAATTATCTTTATTAAGAGGATCTTTTCTAAATTCAGATCTGCTGCGGATTGGTGCTAAATAATCTGTAAAACCATCTTTAGATGGAGGAACAACAAAGTATTCATATGATCTGCTTGTTTGATCAACAGTCTGCACTAATCTTTTACGAGCGCGATAAATAGTGCCAGCGGATACATTAAAACGAGTTAAATCAGTATCTAATAATGAACTTTTAAAAACTAAAACTTGATTATCGAAAACCAAGCTGCTTGAGCCTAGGAAGCCAGTACGATAATACACAGTATCTTTAACAATACCAGTGCTATCAAAAGTCTTAACTAAGCTATAACCAGTTCCAATACGCGGTTGAGTTGGAACTGCAAGTTCAAAGTCACGGCCAGCCATAACTGTTACAGTGACATTTAAATCAGGCATAGTGGAAACTGAATTAGAATTTAAACGAGAAGCTGTTGATAAAACTAAATAACCTGTAAAACCATAAGATGTAGTGGAATTAACAGGTTTGTCACTTATAAAAGGAACTTCAAAATCGAAGTAATCAGCAGAATTTAGATCGAAAACGGCGTGACAGGCTGATTTTAGGGCTTTAAGCGAAAAAGATGTTATAAAAGTCGAAGATGGAATAAACGACACACGCAACTTACCTGAAATAAATTCACAGCGAGGAACTCTTATTCTATAAACAAGGGAACCTCTCCATGATCTAAACATGCTACTAACTACCGAAATAGGTGGTAGCACATATTGGGCCAAGTTGTGAACTACAGCCTCAGTGTGAAGCAAGTCTTCGCTGATGGTATAAGGCATAACATAAATGCTGCCAAGCTGGGTGTCTTTAGCGCAACCAGCTCTCCAGGTAAAGTCTTTAAGAAAACCTTCCTTTTTGACAAGAGAGTCAATCGAAAGATCTCCATCCGACTTCAACGGAAGAGTGGAAGCTTTAGATCTTAAAACAGTAGCCAATTCATTTAAACATAAAGAGTCAGAATTAGTTAGCTTAACAAAGCTAGACTCGTTGGCTACGATACCAGAAACAACTAAGTTTCTAAAACCTACCTCAATTTTGACATCACCAGTGACATCACTTGACAAAGTCGAAGTTAACGGATCGTTAACAGTCAACAGTAACGTTACCATAGACTTACCATCGGACTGGTTATCGCCATCTTTAACCAAACCGCAAGACTTAAAGTACTTATAAGGTATGTTGAATTCAACAACCGAATTAGCACAGGCTTGCAAAATACCATTTTGCTGTTGGAATACGGCCATACGTGAAGAACGAACTTTACGTTCTTTAGGTTTCATCTCTGCGTGACCGAAACACAAAGATGCAATAAGTGTTCCATAAGTTGTAGATGGAGCACAAACTGAAACTCTTAATAGGAGATCAGTATGAAAGTAAGTGTAATTCCGTAAATAAGACAAGTGCGGAATACCCTCATTTTCAAATAAAGCAGAAGGCAACACAACCGAATGTAATGTAGAACCACGAGTTTCTGCAGCCCAAGGGACTGTTTCTATCTCGAACAAACCTTCCGTCAAGTCTCTAACGACTTGACTTTTTCCGCCCTCAGCAGCTAAATCAAAAGCAGTTGGGGGCGGATTTACCATTGTGGTAGAATCATGGACACCGATATTAACGGTATTGGTTAAAGTTTCAATATTTGTTGTATTAGAAGCCATGATTATTAGTAAAATAATTGATATATAAGTATAAAGATTTAATAAGCGTTTAAATAACAAAGTTGTGTTTAAGTAAAATTAAATCGAGAAATTAAATGTTTGTAAAATTAAATTATTATTAAATACGAATTATTCTATATATTACAGTACGTATATACGATAATTTCAAATTCAGAAAATCGAATTCTTTATTCTGTTAGTCTTTTGTTCGGCTAATTTAATAAATTTAAATTTATTATTGATATTGTCAATTGGAACTTGACTGTATTTATAATATTTTTCTTTAAACTTATATATTTATTATTTAT
>Ga0314766_1000076_pt1 | contig 8759 bp, 3 predicted proteins | sample G5R1MT_67_FD_207789 | JGI IMG/M metagenome (GOLD analysis project Ga0314766, IMG submission 207789) | Metatranscriptome of switchgrass phyllosphere microbial communities from Michigan, USA - G5R4_MAIN_18SEP2017_LR1 (Metagenome... | ecosystem: Host-associated > Plants > Phyllosphere >... | reverse complement strand
GGGCAGATACATAAATAGCTAGTACCTTCGTCGGCCAGCTTCCCTTCGACACTCACCACAGTCGCTCCCTAGCCATCTTCTTCATTCAGCAATCATGAAATTCGCAACCACACTAGCACTCGCGGTGGCCTCGATCAGCGGCGCGTTTGCGCAGGACACGCTCATTCTCGGTTTCAATGCCGGTGCCTCGGACGACAAGGGCAATGCAAAGTCACAGGCGGACTTTGAAAAGGAGTTCAAGACGGCCAAGAGCTTACAGGGTGCGCCCGGCAACTTTAACACCATCCGCCTGTACTCCAACATCCAGTGGCAGACTACCGACACGCCCATTAGCGCCTTCGCAGCCGCCGTAGCCACCAACACCAAATTGCTCTTGGGAGTCTGGGCATCTGGCACCGACAACATCGACAATGAGCTGAAAGCACTCAGCTCGGCCGTCCAGGAGCACGGCACGCGCTTGACAGACCTCATTGTCGGCCTCTCGGTTGGCAGCGAGGACCTGTACCGCGATTCCGAGGCCGGCAGGCGAGCCAAAGCTGGAGTCGGCAACAGTGCCGAGGCCATTGTTCGCTTCATCAAGGCGACGCGTCAGCGTCTTGCAAACACGCCTTTGAAGAGCATCAAAATCACCCATGTGGACACGTGGACTGCCTGGGTCAATGGGTCCAACAAGGCTGTCATTGACGAAATCGACTTCCTCTCCGTTAACGCATTCCCATTCTACGAGGCAGAGCACGACAACAAGATTGCTAACGCAGGTGCCCTCCTGAGCAGCGCAATCTCGGCCACCGAGGGCGTCGCAGGAGGTAAAGATGTCTGGATCACCGAGACTGGCTGGGCATACAGCGGACCCTCTTTTGGAGCTGCCCAGGCCACAGTAGAGAACGCAGGCTCGTACTGGCAAGACGTTGGCTGCGCACTCTTCGGCAAGAAGAATGTCTTCTGGTACACCCTGCGAGATGCCAATCCCGCGAACGAAGTCAAATTTGCCATCACCAAGGATCTCTTGACCACCGCACGCTTCAACTTGACCTGCCCTGCCGGAAAGAGTCTCCCTACTACCTCATCCGCGTCAAACAGCAGCAGCTCTACTGGTGGCAAATCAACCTCAACAAGCAATTCCGGGTCCCCCCACTCCTCGAGCAGCAGCAGTAACAGTAATGGAACATCGCAAACCCCCGGCAAGACCACAGGGGCTGCCTCTTCGGTATCGGTACACGGCACAACCATGATGCTGTCAGTGGTTTTTGCCGTGGCACTCTGGGCCATGTAGATTTGAGACAAGTTTTCAGCCGGCATCGCTGGTTGTTGAGTGTAGGATATACCGATCTAGCGTTTTTGACAGTGACCTTGGTCCTGTGTTGATCTTCATATACTCGCGTCTGAGGTCTCTAGTGACGACGGCCAACTAATGATGGCATGTTGGTCACCGAGCGCCGAGGACTGACCTCCCACAAAGCTCATGAATCAATTATTGAGCCTATCATGACCAGATCTTGGTGAGGCAGGATAGCAAGCACAGCTAGCGTGGGCGGACAAGGCATCTTTTCCCTGTTGTCGTCCTGGGCTCGCTCGGTCGGTCATGTACATATCTGCTCCTAGCCATGTTCGCTTGAAGCACAACGGTCCAACGAAGCACATCAGACACCTCCTTGCTGGCAGGAATGATAGTCATTGATTCAATGATGTGCCCTTGGAGAGGCCGGTGTTGTCGGGTAAAAAAACACACTATCAGTGCTCCATGTCGAATCACGTCCTCCTTGATATCAGGCAAGGTAACGCGAGAGCGCACTGCGGGCTAGCTGACAATCCGACCAAGCGGATGAAACGAGTAAACAAACTCCGATAAGAGCAGTCTATTCGCTGAAAGGATATATGGTATCTTGGGTAAGCCACATGGAGAAAATACATTGAACATTGCTTGCTTGTCCTCAAACGCTCCACAGCCACCCGTCACTATGGATCTGCGCTTTTAGGATTGACAAGGTAAATATCAGGGACTTTTGGCACCATGGGACTCTTCTGCAATGCCTGCTTAAACGCTTCCCGCGCTTTTGCACTATCTTTCGCGTCGTTTCCTCCAGTTAGCCGCCGCATACCGCTCCGGAACCTACTCCTGGCATCCTGCGCTGCGGGCTTAGCGACTGGCCCTGAATGAAATGTCTTATCCGTACTGTCCCACCGTTTGGCTTCGTATTCATCATCGGAGAACAGCTCATTCTGTTCATCCAGTGTTGCAGAGGAAGGAGATGGCAATACACGTTGGGGATGATTCGGTGCAGACGGAGAGGTAATGGAACGAGAGTGTAGACCTGGTCGCGATGGGAGGTTCGCCGATGGGGCGAGTGGGGAGATTGATGCAGCAAACGCATTGAAAGCCCCTGGTGTCATCACACCAGGATCTCTGGCTGGAGAAAGCTTTACCTCAGATATGAATCCTGATTGAAAGGAAGCAACGCTTGCGTTGCGCGTAAGAGACTTGTGTAAGATTGGTGCGGTTTGCTGGTCGTAAAGGTTTTCGCGTATATCGTGAGAGCTTGGGCCGTGGTATCGTCCGGAAGGTGCAAGGTCCGGTAGGTCAGTCAGGGTTTCAGCATCGTCGTCTTCGTCAAAGAAGTCGTCAAGACTATCCAGCTTCATCACCAAATCACCTATGTGACTGTCACCTCGAGTGTCCTCTGAGGTCATTGTTGCTGTTCGGTAGTCCGAGAGCGGGCTAAAGGGAAACTCCTCTTGTCGAAATTCAATGTTAGGTGTCTGTGTTTCCGGTGCGTTCGTTTCGTCAAAGTTGCCGCACGTGTAGAAGACAGCATGGACATTGGCTCTCGTCAACTGTGAGTGAAGAGCAGGCATGGGTATCGCCCAGCCACTTTCTTCGGGAATGCCGTACAGCGATTGAGTCTTTTCGAACTGTTTTTTGTAGCCCCTAGTTGAATGCGACCCTGCCATGCTCATCCGTATATGCTGCTTGTCGAATGGAGTAAGAGTGCTAGCCATGTTGAGGCTGATGACAAAATCTAGCACCTTCAATGCTTGTGGACAGAAGGCACTCTGCAACAATCGCAGGAGAGGCGAAAATAAATCAGAGCCCTTGGAAGCAATCTCAGGCTTTCGCATATCGATTTCAGGTATCAGTACGCAAAGGACCTCAATGGTGTTGTTCTTGACCCAATCAATTTTGCTTGTCAACAGACTGAGCAAAAAGACGAGGCTCCCAAATTCGTGATCCGGAAAGAACCTTAATCGTATCGCCGTCATTACTTGTGCTAGGAAGTCTTTTTCATGACGAGTCCTCTTCATAGCGAGTGCTGTGAGGGCATCTGCTAGAACAGGACATTGGTACTGTTCTGCAGCCACGTGTGCGAGTACATCGGCACTGGTTCGGACGCTTGAATCCTTACTCATAGGGTCAAACGACCGTATGTACCCTGGTAGGTTAGCAAGGACAGTATAGAGGAGCCGTGTATCATCACCAACAACACGACTCGCAGGTAGAACAACCAGACGTTCAAGGATTTGCAGAGATCGGTCTAAACAAACGCTTGATCGTATGCCCTTGTAGGTCAGCTGAGCAAGACCTTCGAAATGACCTTCCCATTTAGCTGGACAACTATTCTCAAGAACCTGGAGGATACCGTGGTCACTCAAGTCAAGTTTGTCTAGGAACTTGTCTAGCATAAGCAAGCTCTCCATGAACTCGCCTTCATGTATGGTATCCAAGCAGGCACAAGTAGTCCAAAAGAGCTGAGGGTACTGGATGAGGTCTTCTGGAGCTAGTGCCTCAATTATCGCCCGCAACGTGGTCAGGATCTCCATGGAGAATGTCTGTATGTCGCTTTCCTCATCAGAGATAGTGTTTGAAAGCCTTGCAAGCATATCCGAAAGCATTTGCTGGTCGAGTGAACTGAGAATGCATCGGAAGAGCTGAAATGATCGACAGGCAAGATGCCTGACAGGACATGATGTTGCCCAATTCAATGCTGCTCTTCCCCATGCTTCTCTAAGCCCAGGGTAGGCAAGCGAGAAGAACTTCAACACTTCACTGGCAACGTACTCCATTGATTCTGGGACCTTTGCACTGGAATCATCTGCATCCTTACCGTTCTCCTCGTCGTAGTTCCATACTACTTTGACATCATGCTGACGAACGTTTTCAACAAAATCCTCAATAGATCTCTTGTCGATACTCGAGGTTTCATCTTCGATCTTGGAAATGACGAGCTCGTGTATGAGATGTACAAGCATCTCACGTGCTTGGTCTTGAACTACTGGGGTATAGTGATCCCATAGCACTAAGATGACCTGCAAAAGCAAAGGGATATGTTCATTGGCAACCTTGATTGGGGAGACCATGAGGTCTACGAGTAGGATGAGACAAATTTGTCCAAGCGCGAATCCAGACTGTTTGTTGCTACTGGGAAGCAAATTGCTGAGGTCAGCAAGATACGGGAGATTTGCGGCGTCAGGGGGCGGAGGTACTGGCTCGCGTTTCTCACTGACCATAGACCGCGGGTTGATGTGCAACAGCAGAAACTCAACTACTTTGAGGCCAGCTGGAGTGCTCGAAAGATGGACCACAATTTGTTTGGAGACATCCACGTAATTTTGTTCTCGCTTGTCTAAGCACAGATTGATGATAAAGTTGAGTATAAGTTGCACATTGCCACCATGTGGGCCAGTCGCAAGAGCTTGCCAGAGAGCCTGAATCTCGTTGTGCAGGGCCTTGCCACACATTACTGTGATCTCAAATAAGTTCACGAGTAACATGTAGGAGCTGGCGGTTGGTCCGCCTTCAGCATTGACCTGAAGTTCCACTGTCTGTACCCACGGTAACATTGCGGCAACCATGTTGCGCTGATGATCAGGCTCGAGCTTATTGAAGTAACGGGAGAATTCAGAGAAGACGAGGAAAGCAAGGGCAGAGTGTTGTTTGGCGAGTCTGCGGGATGTCTCGAACTGTGCCAGTTTATAGACTGCGATGGTCTTGTCTGAGATACTGATGTCGAGATCTTGTAGCTTTGAGTTCTTCTGTTCTCGGGCTTCTAGCTTTCGTAGCAGACGGGCAGACTTCATGCGAATTTCGCTGTTCTCGTGTCCCAGAGTGTAGAGCCCAGCACTCAGGACTTTCCAAAAGGGCAATGTGTAGTCCTCGCGTTGTGTCAAGACTTGGGTCACCACTTCGAAGTAACTTTCGAGAGCCTTGGCAGATTTGGAGACGTAGCACATCTCAATGGAGCGTTCTAGCAAATATGGGTGCTCGCGGTTATGCAAGATAAGATTAGTCAAGGCTCGACGACCTATTGCGTGCGTTCGATCACTTGGCGTCTCGAAAATACTGTCCATCCAGTTGAGCATGCGTAGGACGTCAAACTGTAGCAGGACTTTGCTGTCCGTGGTTATGCTGACTGGCCCACCGCATAAGGCAGCCATCGCGCTTAGTGCAGATGTTCGAAGATCTCTTTTTTCAATCTCGTGAGCTGCCGTTGCGATACCCTTGTTGCCCATATCATGTTCACGATCCAGCATGGAGCGACGCATGTGTTCTTCCCGTTGGCGAATTTGGGACTGATTAGCCGAATAGCCACACCATTCTTCCATCAAGGTGAAAGCTGCCTTGCGGGCCTGGAAGGGCATCCACTGCAAAGGGTCGTTGGTTTTATTGATACCTTCGAATAACACCTCTACTAGGCCGCAGTAGTGGGTACGGAGCTTTAAAAACCGTGGTTCCATCTGCACGTCTGTGTCACTAAGGAAAATTCTCAAATCTTTAGTGTAATTGACCAGATTATTGACGATCCACTCGTCGTTGTAGCCTTCTGGGAGCTTGAGATATTGTTGGGACGTGAGCTTGTAAACATGGGTAATTTCGGTGCGCAGATGATCTGTACGATAGTTGGCAACACGTGGACTGCTCATATTGCGATTGTGAGTTCCTAGACGTGATTTGGCCTCCTCGGCGCATGCAGCGACGATGCCTTGCAATGACTCTAACAAAGTACGATATAGGTTAAGGTTGACAGATCCTAGGCCAACGACGGCTGCATCCCGTATTGCGGTGTTATCCACAGACAGAAAAGGCAGTACTTTTGCGAAAAGTTCAGTCGCGGTGTACAACTTGTTGGCACTCGGCTGAGATGACTTGGAGCCTCTCCTGCCATGCTGGGCAAGCTGACTCTGCAAGGTCGCCGAGGCGCTAGGTCCTAGATTTGTCAGAGTAGTGAAAGCAAATATGAGGTAGAGCTTCCACTGCTCGATCACAATATTAGGGGAGGTAGAGGCTAATCGACCGGTGACTTTTCCTGGAGTGGGTTCGAAGGGCGAGTATGGAGTTGAACGTTGACCCTCTGCAAGCGAGGATAAAGTTCGATGCATTTGAGAGAGCCTCGCACAAACGATGTCTCTGGTCAGGGTGATGGCAAAGGGACAGACTTCGAAGCTGATGCGAATCAAGTTTGGGAAGATCTTGAACCAGAGCGTAGAGTCGTAGGGCACGTCGCTGCTACACAGTTCCACTAGCGTGCTTTGAACGTTGCTTTTTCGCATACCGCGCTGAAGGCGGCTCCGCTCAGCGAGTGACAGCTTTTCGTCGCTAATATCCATGACCCTTTGAGGGCTGCCTTCCATGACGCGAATAATCCGCGTATTAGAGCCGCCAAGCGCCGTGTCAAATTCGGTGATACGACGAAGCACAGTGACTGCATATGCGCGGACGCGTCGAGAAGGTGAGCAGAGAAAGAAGAGGCCGTGACTCTCGATTTCATCAACATGGGCCCACACGGAGTTGATGTCAAGTTGAGCAGCCCGACTGCCAGACCCATCGTCAGGTGCGTCAAGTGCCGCTTTTCGGGCCTTTTGCTTGATTTCCTCGATCCAAATCTGAAGAAGCTCGATGTAAAGTTTGAGGGTACTCTCAATGTGCCCAGCCCCGAGCATGCCACCATCGGACATGGTGGCATAGCGATCATCAAAATTGAAGATGAAGCGAGCGAAGCCGATTGTAACCTGCTGAGCATGAGATTGTCGTGCGATCGACTTGAGTGATTGAGCAGACGAGCTAGCAATAGAACCTTGCACGTGGGCTGTCCCGGTGCATAGTAGATTCACGAGGGCGTTGAATGGAATGTGTGGTGACAGGCAGCGAGGCAAAGCCTGTACAGCAACATGAAGCAGATCATAAAAACCTTGGCGAGGATCTGTGGTAACTTGATGATCTTCACGTCGACTAAAGCTAAATGCTTCGGCCATGGGCGTCTTTGGTGTTTGCAAAGAGAACTTTTCGTCCAGTACTGCTTGGCCGCCAAAAGCATTGTCGCAGATGATAGTAATTTCGCCAAGAATCTTGCAGAATCGAACATAGTATTCTTTGGCCACCTCGCCAAAACCACTAAAGTTGACAGGTCGTGAAAGTCGCTCTTCTTTTAGTAGTGTGGACTTGGTGTGCAAATGCTGTAGAGGTCGAGGGCTAGCAGGAACAGCTGGTAGCTCACTCGATGGCGCGTCGAGCTCCACGTTGTATGTGACGGGGAAGGGAGGTTGTTCGGCATTTTCCAGGTCCGCCATGATGGCAAGGAAGGACCGTATGCCTATTACCATGCGGTCGGGCTCCAAATTCTCTACACGAAGCTCTCGGCCTGCGCTAATCATTTCTGAATTAAGCAGTGGGAAGATGATGGTCTTGAAACACAGGTCCTGGTATTTATAGCCAATGGTACGAGTAAGCTGAATCAATGGTTCCGCAATGGCAGGCTCAGTGGACAGGTAGGATCGTCGTCCGGGCTGGAAGACTAGGCGTATGACGTCCTCGAGCCTGCGAACTGCCACATTAGGTGGTTCTGTGCCTCTTCGATACAGGTAGGTCCACACAAGTCGGCAAATGCCTCGCAAAGCGATGGCGCGTGTAGCACGCTCCTTGAGCCGAGATTGCGTTGATAAAATAAGTCCATGCCACTGCGATAGGAATACGTCTGTAGGGGAGACACAAAGAATTGCCGTCATCAGTGGGAAGGCTTCGTGCCAGTGCTTTGGTTTGCTGATCAGCACCGAGGCACGCTGCCTGAGTAGATCGACGACTGTCTTCCATTTTGGGGCGTTGATCTCAATTGTGACTCTGGAGGCAATATGGAGCAATAGCTCGCGCAAGACCTGGCAGTACGCATACTTAATAGGCTGGCCGTGGGCGCTATTGAAAAGCTTGGCCAGGGATTGCATGAAGTCGCAGGTACGGTCCCATGCCTCCTCAGGATATGACTTGAGCTTGAGATAGCGCAGCGCTCGAATTAACAGAGCGCCTTTGGCCTCATGGTCTCGGTTGTATTGGTTCTTGATGGACAGGTGGGTGTCGATGATTTTGAGGTCAATGATAAACTTCTCTTGCACGTGTTCAAAAATAAGGCCGCTTAGTACGCCAAGTAGCTGACTGTATATGGTCCAGTTGGCCAGATTAAGGGGGGAAATGTCAACGAGCTCTGGGTCGACGGTACTAAGCTGTCCGTAGAAGAGGCCGAGCAAGCGATCGGCCATGTCGAAGGTGAGATTATGCAGATCTGCCTGCGTCATAATTTCGACGAGCACACGACAGAGAATGTATGTAGATACGGTAGACCGCTGTTCCGCTTGGGTGACAGTCTGCTGCAGCGCGAGCATGTCCGGATGCGAAGAAACGGAGGCCGAGACGGGGTGCTCGAGATGGTGGAGGGGCTCAGTGTTACGCCGCGACATAGCCAGTTGGGGGTGGGGATGGGACGAGAACTGCGTCTGCG
>Ga0314766_1000067_pt1 | contig 9139 bp, 1 predicted proteins | sample G5R1MT_67_FD_207789 | JGI IMG/M metagenome (GOLD analysis project Ga0314766, IMG submission 207789) | Metatranscriptome of switchgrass phyllosphere microbial communities from Michigan, USA - G5R4_MAIN_18SEP2017_LR1 (Metagenome... | ecosystem: Host-associated > Plants > Phyllosphere >... | reverse complement strand
TACAAATCAGAAAGAGGGAGTGAGAGAGTGAGAGAGAGAATAAAAATTCAATGTTCAAATCGTAGATTAGGATTATTGAATCAAAAAACTAAAATTGATCTAGACAGTTTTTGATGAAGAAGAAGAAGAAGAAGTTTTCACCAGGATGTTAAATTGGTTTTCATTTATATAAACTGATAAGATGGTGATCAAGATTTGATTCTAGTTTTAATCATCTAATTAATCCTATCCTTGCACCGTCGAAGAACAATTGAATTAAGTTCATTCAATGAACTAATTGGCTTTCCGTGTGCACACAATCGTTAAATCTATTCAATAATGCTAAACATGGGCTAATGTAAAACAAAACGAACTCAATTGGATGAGGGTCTTCTTATTAGATTGTTGATCTCATTTATCTCTGTTCTATTCATACATTTATATAAATATAATATTTACATTGTCTTTGAGAATGATTTAATGTTTCTAAAATCTTAGTGTGCGATTGTTGGATTCTGAAAAAAATTTAAAAGAAGAAAAAAACTGTTTGCTGGTGATCTGGAGGCATGTACGGCATATTTCTTGTGTATAATTGAATGTGTGAAAAATAAATCGATGATTATTAGGTTTACAATAATCATAAAAAAATACGAATTTGTTTTGTTGCGATAAACTATATTGAATTCATTGGTTAGAGCGCTTCTTAAAATAAAGCTCTGATAAATAATATCAAAAATTTTGTTTGTTTGTTTCTGTCTTAAAAGGTGAAAAATCAAATTTTGGATATTAATTTAGAATTTAGAACAACTAGCATTAAATTACAATTTCTTATTGATCATTTCGGCCAAATGCTTAACGTTATTGATTAAGAAGCTCTTATGATTACCCTTGAGTGTCTTAACATTGATCTCGCCTGTTACAATTTCCGACATACCATAATCATTGATCCATTCGAAATCTCCCTTAATAACAGCTTCTTCGGCCTTAAACAGATGAGTAGGAGAATCACGTTTGCCCTTTACCTCGTAATTTTTGAGTAATTGCATTTTCAATGAATAAGTGTTAACTGCATATTCTACATCCTCTACACTACAATTCACGCCACCATTAGTTACGAGTAGTTCGGCTACGTGTTTGTTAACTGAGGCTCTGTCAGGCAATTCTTTCAATTCGTTTTGTACAGTGCTTGTGTCGATAGATACAAGTTGACTAATGAACATCAGACAGGCACCGATGTGCTGTAATTTAGTGTCTTCTAGATTGAATTGTTCGACATACTTTTCGATCATCAATTTAGTTTGTTTTGGCGAACCGTCCAACATTATGAGTTGCGAAACTGGCGTCTGTAGACTCATTTCGAATGCAATAACCGCACCCATCGAATAACCGATCAGATCTAATTTTTCGCCTTTTTTCACAAATTTCTTACATACTTCGACACTGTGTTTTGCGACTGATTGAATGTCCTTGCATTCATTCAATGATTTGACCCAACATACTCCGATGACTGGACGTTTCAGCAATTCAGCCAAAGGCTTCACAACCGAGAAGTCACCTTCGATTGGTGGCAGTACGAATACCGGGGTTCCCTGTTCGACATTGTTCAATTTGACTGTCGTTTCAGTGATTGGTTTGTAGGCAAGCTCTGAAATTTCGATTCTAGTTTCCTCTACAATACCTGCCTGAGCGACGTTTTCTGCGGTTGTTTTCTTTGTTGTCATTACATTTCCAGCATTAATTTCTTGCAATTGATTAACAGACAGCGAACGAATCTCTTGCAAACTCAAAATGACATCATAATCACGTTCAAGTGTTTGCTTCACTTCGACACCCATCAATGAGTCAAGACCCAACTCGGCCAATGTGATTTTACCGTTCAAACCTTTGGTAGATTTGATACCTAGAATATGAGCAATTGCTTCGACAAGTCCTTTCTTCGATCCTGATCCCGCTGAACTGATTTTTTCAGCTGGAATAATGGTTGAGCAGACAGCGTGTTTCGATTGCAAGAAACGATCTAGAGTAGCCAAACAGCTAGGCACTCTCTGTGGTAATGTTCCACCTATATTTGTTTCGTTATCGCCCATTGTCTCGAGTACAACACCAACATCACCAATAGCACCGAATTGAACAGCCATACCCGGATAACCAGCACGACGTCTATTCTCGCAGATACGTTCCATTGCTGAGTTTGCAAAGCCATAAGAAGTTTGTCCAATGTTTCCTCTTCCACAAGAAGTAGATGAAAAGACAAGGAAATGCTCCAATTCTGGGCATTGTTTTCTTGTGACTGCATCAAGATGTTCAGTTGCAAGACATTTTGGTGCACAAGTCTCAGCGAAGGTTGCTGGAGATTGATCTTGAATCATGCCATCACGTAATACCATTGCCAAATTGAATATACCACCAACTGGTCCTAGAACTGATGCCTCTTTGATCAATTTCTGAGCACCTATTAGTGTTGTAGCGTCTGCTTTAGATATTACTAGGTTATCACCAATCTTTCTACGCAATCTTTTAATGCTCATATGTTGATATGGTGTACGAGGTCCAGATCGTGAAACTAGGACCAATTTGCGGCATCCACGAATCGTCATCCATTCCGCCAACTCGAGACCGAAACCTCCAAGACCACCAAGTACAATATATGATTTGCTCGGAGTGAATTCGGTTCTTGCAAGTGCATTCACAGTGATTGGTGTTGGTGGGCATACTTTCTTTTTCTCTTCTTCTCTAATCTTCAATAGCACTTTACCTGTGTGTTTTCCAGTAGACATAAATCTAAATGCCTCTTCAGCATTGTCAGCAGAAAAGATGTGGGAGTGCAGTGGACGAACAGCACCGGTTCTAATACCATCTTTCATCAATTGGTCGACCATTTGTTTCTGTGCAATCACACTTGGTGGAATTCTTTCATTGCTTGATTTGTTGATGAACAATGAGTCCAACAAAATACCATGGAATGCAATGTTACGCAAGAATGCTGCCATTCCAACGGGATTATTTTGAGAGAGATCATATTTTCCTATCTCTAGGAATCTACCATGCTGAGCAAGACAACGAATACTGGCTTGCAATTTTTCTTCGGACAATGAGTTCAATACGATGTCTACACCTCTACCTTTAGTTTCACGAAGAATATGTTGTTCAAAAGAGGTGTCTCTTGAGTTGGCAAAGTTTTTATCAGTCAATTTTGGATAGACCGATTTCAAGAATTCGCGTTTTTGGTACGAACCAACAGTAGTGAACACTTGACAACCCATACTCAAAGCGATCGAAATGGCTGCTTGACCGACGCCACCAGATCCGGAGTGTACGAGTACTGATTCACCAGGTTGTAAACCACCTCGAACTACTAATGCGTAGTAAGCTGTCGCATATGCAACTGGTACAGTGGCTGCTTGTTCTAAGGTCCAGTTGTCTGGCACTGGATAGATGAAATCTGTCTGTTTGTTCAGTACAACATCGGTCGCCAAACCTTTAGCCGGAACCATACCCATTATTCTGTTACCACTCTCATCTCTACCAGCGAATTCGAGACCTAGAATACATTCTTCTAATGCTAGATCACCAGGAAGAGCGTCAGGTGGCAATTTTCCAGAAGCTAGCATAATATCACGGAAATTGAGTGGAGAGTAGTAGACATGACATAGGTAGTCACCGTTTGGATTTTTAGGATCAAAGTTTTTGTTTGCTGATTCGAACCAGCGCAAACTGCTCAGATCACCACGAGTCAGTACATTAAGGAAGGCGTTCTTTGTTTGTTTCGTAATTTCTTGATCGATGTTTTGTAGGGTCAAATGACGATAAGATGAGTTTGCAGACGATTCAGTCAGTACATTGGATACCAAATCACCTTCTAACAGTTCTTTGAATGGTGATTTTGTAAAGTCAACCTTTTGTCCTTGTAATTGGGCCAAATTGGATGCAAAGATACTTCTCACATGATGACCATTTTGTTCCAATTTCAAACAAGTAATCAGACCAACAAGACCATTGTTTGGCGAATCATTAGCTACAATCCATACATTAACGTTCTCAACCAATTTATTGTCTGTATTCTCCAAAATAGTCTTGACTTGTTCGACCCATTTGAATTCATGTTCGGTTGCGTAAATGATTTTCTGTTCTTTTGCTTTCAGATCATTCAAGCTTCGATTACGGAATAGTAAGGCGTGGGAGGTAAATCCATCGAATTTACCTGAAACCAGAACTAAATTACTCTCACGCGCTAGACTAACTAGATCGGCCTGCCATTTTTCAGGTAGTTTTGGAATCTTTCCGTTGACCAGAGTTTCAGCTGCTGTTATTTGATCGCGCAACAGAATCAAAGCAAAGCCATTCGGTTTCAATGTAGCTGCAATCAAGTCCAAACTTGCCTTCACAGTGTTTAAATCATCACGAACGATGATCAAATCCAGATTCTTGTTGGTCTGTGGCGTTGATCCGCCAGATGTAAGTTTCCAATTGTTCACAGCCAATTCAGTGTCCATGCTCACTTCATTGTCCAACTGATCATGATGTGGGTGAGAGAGAGCATAGTTGACATTTGAGTTGTTATTAAGAATAAATGATTTGACTGTTGGTGCTAGAACATTGTTCACCGATGTGACTTCGGCGACGCTTAATTTTTTAGGCGAATTTTCGCAAACCACATCGATCAGTGGACGTAGGAAACGTTCACGATGGAATGTGTTATCTAGAATATCTTTTGGTAAATCTTTTTTGTATTTAGCGACTAGACTCTCAATTGATGTACCAGTTTCGAGTTGTTCTTTAAGTAGATGATAGATTGAGAAGTCTTGAGGTGACGAATTCTCATAAGATGCGATTTGTTTGTCGCTTGCATCTTTAACATTGCTTGGTGGAAGTGTGATTTTCGAGTTCTTAGCAACGCGCTTAGCTAATGTTGTTACTACTTCTAAGTAGGCATTGATCTCCGGGATGTCTACATTTGCATTTAATGCTTGGGATTCAAAGTATGGAATACGTTCGTAAGATTCCAAAAGTGGATTTTGGGCTCCCTGTCTTCGTGGTGCGATGTTGGCTTTTAGACCACGAATCTCTAAACCAGGTGCCACAATAACATTTATACGATTATCAACTACTACAGGCATAATATTTTTATGCTCTTCGGCAGCAGCAGATAGAACGGATGGATCACAACGAATAGATTGGAATCGTACAGGTAGCATTAAGGCACGATTCTTTGAGTATAGAATACTCAACTGTAATAAATTATCCGCAAAGTTGATCCATTGACCAGTGTAGGCGATCTTACCACGGTTACCCTCATCTTCGGCTTCTTGAATTAGACGGAATGTCTTGCCGTAATCATAACCACGAACACGAAGTTCTTTGTAGATATCGGAGGGACTCAATGTGATGTTTTCAGGTGATAAGCTCTTCTCCAAATTTTCGTCAATAATATGTTGTAACTTCAAAAATTTCTGGTCTTCAGGTTGAATGACACGACCAGTGGCTACAATCGTACCCGATTCAGAGATACTGAAATCGCCTGATGTCTCCATCATACGAATTGTAAATTTAACTTCACCCTGCTTAGGCAAAATTGTAGCACGATGAATAGTTACATTTTCGAACTCTACTTGTACTTTATCCCAAAATTGACCCTTCAATTTGGCCACCATTTTCCAGGCTAACATGAGATATCCTGTTGCTGGGTAAATGATTCGGCCGTCAATTTTATGGCCAGTCAAAAATTCATCTTCGGGTTCACTGATGTTGACTTTGACCACAAAATCTGATGAAGCTGAAGGATTGAAGTATTCAGGATATAAGGTGACCATCCAAGTCTGATTATGATCCCATTTGATCAAAGATGACAATGATTGAGTACCGATCGGTACAGGATAGTCGACTTTAGGATAGAGTAGTTCGATTTTTGGATTCCAACCGTATTCGTATAATTTTCCCAATGTTTGTAGTAAGTAATCAACATTTGCAGCGTTATTGTTACGTTTGCAAAGACCTAAATAAACAACTTCAGAACCAAGACTACGCTTTAGAATGGCTTGTAGAAGCGTATGTGGAGCGATTTCAAGTAGAACGGCGTTCTTCGGTACATGTTTCAGTGCCTCCTGGAACAGTACTTGCGATGTTAGGTTATTCACATAGTACTCAGCACTACTGTATTTGCATGAATCCTCGTTCCAATTCACTTCTGGGACTGATGAAGAAATCCATTTTTCCGAACGTAATTTTTTGTTCGGCAACAATGGTTTGAGTTTCTCCAGAAGGAGTGGTCCGATTGGTCCGACGTGAGGGGAGTGGAAAGCCACACCACACGACTTGACTTCACGAGCAAAAATGTTTTCAGCTTTCAATTCAGCAACAAACTTTCTGGTAACCTCCAAAGGTCCCGAAATAGTTGTTGAATCTTCACTGTTGTGACATGCAGTAACAACACCAGGAGGACAACGTTTGGCACATTCTTCAAAGCCTAGACCAACGGCGGCCATAAGACCAGGTTCTACATGATAATCCTCGACACATCTGCCCCGCCAATAGGCAGACAAAAGCATTTGTTTTTCATCGAAACACTCGTCCGCATATGCACAACCTAATTCACCTACAGAGTGACCGACAATACCGTCTGGTACAATTTCACACAGTCGCAGTATATTAACCAAACCGATTTGTACTGCAGCTATCGAAATGAATGGACTAACGGTGTTGTCTAAGACAGATTCATCTTCATTTAAAATGACGTCTTTTAGGTCGATGCCATATGGTTCGAGGTACGATTGACAACGTTCGATTGTCTCCGCAAAAGTTGGCAAAACCATTAAAGCGCGCGCCATACCAGCCCATTGACTTCCCATACCGGAGAACACAAACCACAATGGACGTTTTTCAGGTACACGCATCACTTCTCTTTGTAGTGGATCTTCAGGATCCTCTTTGTTCTTCAAAATAATGTAACCACGATGATTCATACCAGATGATGGCAATATTTTCGAAACATCATTGGCGAGCGCCAAAAATTCTCTCGTAACTTTAGTTGGATTTTGTTCAACAAAATCTAGAAAATGATTCACACCAGCTTCGGTACGTGAGCAGAAGGTGACAAGACGAGGAATTTGATCGTAAATCTTCAATGATTCAGGAGTTGGTTCAACTTCATTACGTTTCACGACAACATGAACATTCACTCCTCCAAAACCGAAACTGTTCAGAGCGGCACATTTTCCTTCGAATTTGGTGTTCTCTTTGACAGCCTGCAGTCTACCGTCCAATAATGGTGTAAGTTCTGGATTAATGTTTTCGAGGTGCAGATTTGCTGGTATACATTTGTTTTCAAATGCTATCAATACTTTAGCCAACGAACACAATCCACTAGCAGGCTCACTGTGACCCATGTTTGATTTTACACCACCAATCAAGAGTGGTTCTTTACGATCTTTTCCATAAACTTCGGCGATAGCGTTGATCTCTTGTGGATCGCCTGCTTTGGTGCCGGTTCCGTGAGCTTCGAGGAATGATATTTCACGTGGATCAATTTTGGCTTCCTCACACACATCTTGCATCAATCTGCATTGAGCCTCTTTGCTTGGAAATGTGATACCTTCGGATTTATTACCGTCAGTGTTTGTTTTCGCATGAAGGACAGTAGCATAGATTCGTTTAGCATCTGATTTTCTTTGCAAAAATACAGTTGCACAGGCCTCCGCACGTGCGTAACCGTCCGCATTAGCATCCATATGCTTACATTTGCCATCTTTGGCTAACATGTTCAATTTGTTGAATTGCAATGCACTTACTGGACGCAAACAAATATTCACACCACCAACAATAGCTTGATCACATTGACCACTTCGAATGCCGAGCACAGCTTGCTGAAGAGCCAGCAGAGATGATGAACATGCGGTATCCATAGCATAAGATGGTCCCTGAAAATCGAATGTAAACGAAATACGATTGGCAAACATAGAACGAGAACAACCAGTCAGAGCATAACCAGACACTTTGGACACATCTTGAGCTAGACCTTCTTCTACTTCAGATACACAGGCTCCAATATAGACACCAGTTCTACTTCGACGATAGTCTACCGGACTCACACCGGCATCTACCATAGCTTCATAAGTCAATTCAAGTAGCAATCTAGCTTGAGGGTCCATGAGATTTGCCTGTTTACCGTGTACACCGAAAAATTGTGCATCAAATTTGGATAGATCCTTGATTTTACCGGCTCTCGCTGGTAGACCATACAGTCCTTTGGGCCATCTTCTCTCGTCTTCTGTGATCATATCAATATTTTCGAACAAATTTTTGGCTAGTTCGTCTAGATTGTCCGACTCAGGAAAACGACCTGAAATACCGGAGATAACGATATCTTCATTGCATTCCCAGTTTGGAACTTTTTGGGAAGTTGATTCATTGTTGTTATTGGTTTTGTTCTCAGAGTTAGGTGCCATTTTTGTTATTGTGCTCCACTTAATTAATTGATTTTTTGAAATTTACTCTTCAATTAGTTTTGCGTCTAATTCAATGCGGTATGGATTGAGCGATTGATATGTGTCAGGAGAAATTGTTGAATTCAGGCGAGACTGTGCTAGTGTGGTTCTGTGGATTCGAGGATCTTTGTCTCAGTACACTTTAGTTTGGATTCTTTTCAAATGGTTTTCAAGATTGATTTTAGTGAAATGTTTCTTCTTCTTCTTCTTCTTCTTCTTTATGGAATTGTAAAAGTTGAAAACAGTTTGAAATCCAAATCGATATCAGATTAAACACAGCACGCACACACAATTGGTACACACAATGAAGACAGATGAAAAGGATGTGAATAGCTGTTTGTAAGCGTCTCTGTGTGCATATGAATTCAAAATTTGAAAATTATAGAACACTTCTAGACTTCTTTCTTTTTTTTTAAAACAAAAAAACTTCTTCTTCTCTAACGTACTGACGACTAAGTTTAGGCATAGAAAAAAATGAATTTTTTTCTCAAATTTGACAATTACAAGATGTCTTTACAGTTGTTCTTCTTCTCTTCAACTGAAGGCCAATTCTAGCTTTTTCAACTAATTTCACTTCGAAAACAAGTCGCCTTTATTTGTCTACTACTAAATATTCAACTAATCGATACCACTCTGAAATGGTTGAATTTTTGAATGAAATATATTCAGAGGAGACGTCT
>Ga0314766_1000066_pt1 | contig 9145 bp, 2 predicted proteins | sample G5R1MT_67_FD_207789 | JGI IMG/M metagenome (GOLD analysis project Ga0314766, IMG submission 207789) | Metatranscriptome of switchgrass phyllosphere microbial communities from Michigan, USA - G5R4_MAIN_18SEP2017_LR1 (Metagenome... | ecosystem: Host-associated > Plants > Phyllosphere >... | reverse complement strand
GCCAAATAAACGCAATACAGAGCCTTCCTCGGTAAACATGTCTCGCAGCCAATTCCTGGACCCCTCCACCTCCCGGCTTGCAAGCTTCACAAGAACAAACCCCCTCACATTCGCCGCACTCCACACGAGACCGTCCGCCTGCTCTCTCTGCTGCCGCTCCAGGCGCCATTGCTCCCGGGCAGACAACTCGGGCGAGCCTCCGTCTCCCCAGTCCCTCCCACCAATGCGCGGCAGTGCTTCAAACTCGTGCAGGAAGAAGGTGGACAAGGGGGCGAACAAAGGCCCACGGACGATGACGGTGGCAAACACGGAATAGCCATCCATGCGAGACGCCAACTGCATTTCTGTCTGGCCAAGCTCGTCCAGCACCAAGTTGTCGCGGAGCAGCAGCCTTTTCGTGCCGGCCTCGTCCACGGTCCAGACCTCGTTTCTGCTCTTATACTCATAAACGTCCCAGTTCTCTCCGCGAGCCGAACGGCCACTGGTGACCCAATCACAGACACACAGATTGCCGTGCTCCTGGGGCAGCGTGTAAATCTGCGACTGTGCGAAGGCCGTCTGCGCGAACGGCTGCACTGGATCGGGCAGGTAGACCAAGGCGGAGTCGTGCTCAAGATGCACCGTCATGCGCTGTCGGGAGACCAGGTCGGGCGACGGTGTTTTGAAGATCTTGGTCGAGCCTTGGGTCAAGAGAATCAGCCGGGTGTTGCCATGGAGCCTCACCGCCAGCTCTAGGGCATCGCCAGCCACAATGCCGCCGCCATAGGTCAGGAGGAAGACGGTGTGGACGAGGCGGGCGGGGTGGGCAGACGGGCCTGGGGGGGGCAGGGGATCGGGCGCAACCAGTTTCAGGGGATACTGGGAGGCCAAGGAGCGCAGGACGGGCTGGTCGGGCGGCAGGATGGCGAGGGTAATGTGTCCGTGGCCGGGCTTGGAGGTCGACGCGGCAAACGGGGAGACGAAGGGCATGGCTCACCGTGCCGCCGCGAGAATCCAACGCCGCACTCGCCCTCACCCCGCCCGCGCCGATGACGAGCGGCCGGGCGTGCCAAGCCGCTCACCCACCCCGCCGAGCCCGCCGCGCCTCTATTCCACCGCGCCGCAACCGCAACCGCCGCAACCACATTTGACGGCGAGTTTGATCCTGGCCTTGTGCGCGCTCCCCCGCCCAAGTAAGCGCGCCCTCGCCCTTCGACCCGCCTGCAACCGCCCGCCTGCACGCAGCCGCGCGCCTGGCTCGCTGCACACGCCGATTGGGCCTTTTCTTTGCCGCCCGGGCGTGCGCGCGTTCGAATCGCTCATTCACCATTGCCGCCATGCTTTAAGCCCTTTCCCACCTCCTTTTTTCCCCTTGCGCTTGGCAGTGGAAGAGGGGCTGGTGGCGCATCATGGCGGTCGGCTTCGACGCGCTCATCGACGTAGTTTTGTCCGAGATTGCGCTCTGTGGCGTGCAAGGAGCTGGCAGCGCCGATTTCTTTCGCTTCGTTCACAAGTTTTACGACCGGCCCGACCACGATGATGCGGCTCCGGCTGGGACTTCAGCCCGTCCTGCCCTTCCAGCGGGCGGACTGGGTCGGAGATTTTATGAGCAAGTGTGGAAGTGGGTGTGCGACCATTCCGATACACGCATCATGTATCTCGATGAGCTCCGACACTACACACTCTCCGAGTTTGAGGCAGCCGAGTTGCACGAGACCGGCACCTCTGGAAACGCTCTGTGGCCCCGTTCCAGCCAGACCATCCGTGCTCCGGATAACGAGGCCACACAACCTTCCAGGGCGTTGTCGTCAATAGGCAGAACCCTACGACAGCGCTTGGTGGAGGAAAAACAGGGCCTCCAGGCGAATCCAACGAGCGCGTTGCGATCCCCTGCATCGAGGCCTCTCCGTCGCCAACCTCGCAATGCTGCATATGGCGGTCGTGACGCGGAGCCTGTCTTTGACGACCCGGAGTCTACTACAACGGCACCACGTCTTTATGCCAGCCAAGGCAGGATCTGGCAGGCTCTCACGGGCCATGGTATTGACCTCAAGAAAGTCCCCAGTATGGAATTCGTGCTGCTCTCCTTGATCGCCGCTCAGGGGTCTGATGGAATTCCACAGCCTGATTTGATCAGGGTAAGCGGGCAGGACAAACGCTCAGTGCCCCATAGAACCGATGAATTGGCGCGTAAAGGCTACATTGTCAAAATTCCCGTACAATCGGGCAAAGTCCGTACGAGTCTGTGCGTGCACACCAAGTTCTCATCGCTTACCCATTTCTTGGGCTCTAGCGCCCAAGAGGATGTCTACAAAGAAGACTCTTTCGTGCTGTCCAGGTTTGCCTATTTGCTTTACAACACTTTCAAGGATGCTGGCCTCGTACCTACACGCGAACTAAGAACTAGGATGGGCGTGCCGATGCGAACATGGAACAAGCGGGCCACCCAAGGTGCTCTGATTCGACTCGACCAGACAGGAATGATCAAGCGATTGAGTGTACGCAAAAAGAAGACTGGGGAGAATTGGCTAACCTGCATACGGGTGTTGCGGAAGCCACAAGAAGAAGATATCATGAACCTAGGCTTCAAACGCCAAGCCGCTACGAACGGTGATACCGTTGATGATCTTCTTGACGAAGATGTCGATGGAGACAGTTTAATTAGAGATCTCGAAGCTGACAATCTGGAGGAAGATGAAGCCTACCCAGCCTCTGAGGCCAGTAAGCAACTCACCAGGAAAAGCTCTGACCGAATTCCTCCCCAATGGACACCAGAGCAGTTCCTCGTCAATCTCGCTTTTGATACGGTAGCACTTGGTGGCTCCTATGGTTGGGACTCTATCCAACTCCGCGATCGCATGGTTGGCCCATTCTGGAGGCGGCCCTTGGAATCATACTTTACTCGTTTGACCGATGACTGGGAGAGAAATCAACCTATGCACTTGCGGCACCTGGCAATCATAAGGGATTTCAGAAATACCGCAGAGAAGAAGTTCATACACTACGTTTACAGAACTCACGGCAATTTTCAGAAGGCTGTTGATATGGGTGTGGTACACTGGGCCGGTGTTAGTCAAACAACGACAATGGGGCCTCTCGAGGGAACGCCCGTTCAGCGCCATAATCTGCCAGAAACCGCTACAACTCTCGATTGCTGGGGTTTCCGAGCGATAAACCCACGGGAATTTGTCCAGGAGGATGGCTCTGCGACGCTAACAGAGGCCCGCGACTCCATTGTCCATCGCCGATCGTATGGACCACGATGGGATAGCGCAATATCACAGGAGATTGGACATCAAAAACTCAATGAGGTCACCCGCTCGATGCCCAAATATCCACGTGGCCCACAAAAGAAGGAGAAGACGACCACGCAAAGCTTAAAGCTACTCAAGCCAAAGAAACCCGCTCCAATCCTTTCGCTCACTCCCGAGCAGAGAATCTCACTGGGGCTAAAGCCCAATGGTCGCTTGAGTAAACACGCAGAAAAGCAAATCAGTGAGCATCGTCAGAAGACTGGAGATCCGTGTTCGTTGCCCGACAAGATCAAAGATGAGCCATCACGAGGCGGTCAGCCACCTTTGATGAGTGCCGAGGAGCGCAAGGCAAGGGGCCTACCCCCTAGAGGCAGACTAGGCATCAAGAAAGAGAATGAACTTCGCGCTGAACGTGGCCTTGCGAAGTTACCAGCGAAGAACAAGAAGCGGGAGCAAAAGGGAAAGCCTGAGCCAACGGTGCTAAGCAAACAACAAAGGATTGATTTGAAGTGGATAGATCATGGTCGTCTGCCACAGGATCTCATCGAGGGTTTGCGGAAGGAACGTAAAGAAGGTATTGCATTGAAGGATTCAAAAGTAATAGCGCTGTACGACGAGGTGATGAAGGCGGCTAAGGTTGCGAAAGACAAGAAAGAAGCTGCGAAAGTCGGAATACCGTATGTACCGTATGCACCAGGTACGGCCAAATCTAGTGACAGAGTCGATGAGCAAATCGCTCCGATCAACGGTGATTCAGCGGCTTTGAAGAATCTATTTGGCGAGGAGACTGGCACACCTCTACGAGCTCTTGGCGAAAGTACTGCGGCATCAACACCGGCAGCAGATTCCACGAATATGCTAACATCCGAAGCTGAAGGGTCCACCATTCTCACCCCTGCGACTGAAAAAGCCTCTCTGTCAACACCAGCAGCTGTTCCCGAGAAACGCAAAGCTAGTCTTAGCACGGCCTCCCAAACTAATAAGAGACAGCGCACGGAATCTGTCGACTTGCGAAGCGCAAGTCCTAGCAGGTCAACGGCAGTGTCCTCCGTTCCAATCGATTCCGCCTTGTTGCGACATGTCGTGGAGAATCAACAAACGTCTGATGAGATCATGGCCGACACTGCAAAAGGGACGGATGACATACATGGAAGGGAATTTGTGCAGCTCTCAACACAGACGGTCGACCAGAACCCAGAGAATTCCGGGGTTGAACAATCGTTGGCTTTGATTGAAGAAACAGCACAAAGTGAGGTCCGCTCAAAATCACGCCTACCTACCAAAATCACTACACAAGAGCATGAAGTGGTTTCATCGTCAGACTTACTCACTAGAACGACGGATATGCAAGCCGATCCAGAAACACGTACAACCATAGATACTACTACTAGAATATCCGAAACGGCTGCATTACCAGCGTCAGTTGTAGAATCGTATACAAAAGCCAAAAGACCATCAACCGCCCTGGCACTCATGCCACCCGACGTCTCAAAACTCACGATACAAGAGAAAGTCAGGTATAGACAATACACGGAACGATCATCACCAGGCGTTTTCCTCGATCCCTTCGCAAGGTACAAAGGTCTACGAGGGCGACCGCGCAAAGCTCTCATTGCCACGTTCAGATTATCGAGTCTATCTGAACTGGAATGGTTTCGCCCTGATAGTACTACTGTGCTTCTTCAGGATAATGGCGCTGCTGTCAAGCACGGGGATCATTGCACTCTTCAAATTGACGTGGAGAAGACTTCAAACGTCACGGCCTCTGATGGCAGTAAGGACTATGCCAAAACCACACCTGATTTCTTATGGATACCTACTATCGGTCAACCATCATTGGATCATTCCTCCGTTCCATCGTCAGTTGCTGCGTTCCCTCACAAGCAACAGGCTCAACCCGATGCGCCTATTGCAAGACCCGACCATCCACTTTTACGGCAGCAAAGCGATGCACCGCGGAACTCCGACATTCGAAGCGAAGTTGTATTACTGCCCAGAGTGGACCAAATTCCAGAAGACACGGATACTAATCACAAGTCCAAGGCGTCATCGTGCCCCGTGGGAGCAGCAACTGTCGAGCAAAGCCATAATCAACACGGTACAAGGTCTACGTCTCCATTCCGGACCGTGTCCGGTTGGACCGTGGTTAACAAACCTGCATCGTCCAACCCGCCCCGTTACGAAAGTCCGTATGCACCTACTCTGAATGTCGACACTGCACCCCAAACGCAGGATTTCAATGCCGTTAGTACTGGCGACACAACGATACTCGCGAAGATACCACATGTGTCTGCTGCCGACCCTCCTTGGCATATCAGTAATGCTGCGTTGAGAAGGCCAATAAAACCGTCCAAGCCAAAACTCAAAACGCATACGAAAAGGACCAAGAAACAACAGACGCTTGGTAGTGCGCTTTTCTTCCGACGTCAAATCATTTGGGACATTATCGCGCTTTGTAAGGGTGTATTCCCTGACCAGGGTGAGATCGGTAGGCCTTTCAGCAAGTTATGGGACCAGCGGCACGGACACGTACAGGGTCTTGAAAAGCCGATTTCAAGTACCGTGAATGAAACCATGCGGAATATGTGTACCAATCCTGCCTTTGGCATTAAAAGAATGGTCTTCCAGGTCAGAATGAACTACAAGAAGGGGCCGTATCTAACGAAAAAGGCAATAATTGCATACACGCATCTAGACGCCAGTAGCCCAGAGGTGCTCAAGCTGGCCCACAACATAACCAACTTTTCACATGAACGATCACAACAGTATTTCCCCGAAGAGATCCGCCACCTCCTAGACGATACCGCCCTCTACTACCCGGTACCAAGAGCCCCCAAGGATGAGAGCATCGTTCTCAATCAATCTCCTGGCGAGCTAGAGGATAATATTAAGGAAGCTAAGAAACGTCGATACAAGAACCGAGTGGAGCAGAGGAGGCTCGCTGCTGAAGCCCGCAGGGCACAGAACGCACTAGTCGAGCAAGTACCGATCAAAAAGGGAACAGAAATAGTCGGCACAGCTCCAGGAAGACGAGCAAGACTTGCAAGTCTGAACCACAAGGCAAAGAAGTGTAGGCGTGGCCCTCTTCCCAAGGTAGTTGATATCACCAATGAAGAGAGCGAGGAAACCGACACAGAAGAGGCTGATGTAGCGGCCAAGGCTGGTCCACTACCTGCCCTCATTTGGATGAAGCCAGTAGTTGCTCCCATGCCCGCGTGCGACACAGTGAACCAGGAAGTAGGCTCAACTTCCGAGGAGGACGAATCCGAAGAGCAAGAACTGTCTGAACTACCGGCCGTTGGGGTAGAGAAGGGGGTTTTGACTGAGCCGATGAGTGACAACACCCCTGTTGAATCTCAGAGAGGCAAGAAACGAGTCAGAATTGCCGATCCTGCGAGCCAGCTGTCTAGGAAGAAATCGTGTCACAGCATTGCCGACAAGGAAGATATTCCAGGTACAGAGCCAATTGACAGTGCAAGCGACAAGAGTCATGCATCATTCTCTTCCGAGGTCGATGATGAATCAGATGAAAATGAGCGAGTGCAGGCCAAGCCAAAGACAAGGAAGCAAGGTAATAAGACTGGCCGTAAACGTGGTACGAAGGGTCCACCCCCAACTCTACTTGAACGCCTTACTGGTCTTACTGGCAATCCAAATGACCCAATATATCGTCCACCTGATCGTAAACGAACGCGTATTCGTCGACTGCGTTCTTGGAGCGAGCGCAAGAACAGACAACGCGACAAGCATAGCTCAAGACATGGGTCGACAGAGAGCGTGGAGGATATTGATTGTTTCAAAAAGCTGTGTTTTTCGCTAGTCATTGCTGCTTCCATGTCCGGAGAGGACGGTGTCGTCGACTGGAGTATTATCGAGAATCTTTACATCAACAACGACAAGTGGCGTGATCTACGCAAGATTAAGAAGCTATGGATATGGATGCAGACTGATATGGCAGGGCAAGTGGCCGAGCTTACCGCGAATTTTCAAACAAAGTTCCTGGAGGCGTACGAACAAGGTCAGGTCAGCCCCATCGAAGATCCAAGTACACATGATTGGGCTGGTCTTGTGCGATGGGCCGTCCGAAACTGTACCTACCCTGAAGTCCCCTTGCCCATCCTGCGCGAAGCACTGCGACAGTTTGTCGTAGACGAGTCGAGCTACGAGATACTGGACAGGACAAGGTGGTATAGGGACAAGGTAGCAGACCGATCTCGAATGCTTTTGCAGCTGCAGCACTCGTTCGTCTCACCACTTCATCGCGCTCGAAAGACCACCCACTTGTCCGACGACAAAGCCCTCAAGGCGCGATCGTGGGTCCGTGCTAACACGGCGACACCCCAAGCCTCGTATGATGGGACTCAGGCGCACACTAAGCTCATGAAGTTGGGAGAGCCCACACTGGTCAGGGTAGTTGGAGACTACGTGGAAAAGCAGAGTCTTCGAATGAGGAAGCTCAAACGACTCTTGCCAGGACGTAACTACGACTTCACCAAAGTGCTCGCCAGAAAGTACGTGCGGCCATTCGAGCTAAGTGATTTCATGACAGCAGTAAGGGTCAAGAAAGACATGGACGTTGCGTTTGCAGATGACGATCCCTCAAAACGTTTCTACAGCATCTCACGGCTCGAAGAGGATGGATCTATTGCAGCGATCATGACCATGGTCAGCGAGGGGACTGTAAAACTAGTGCCCCAGCTCCCGGCTGTCAACAACGAGTTTGGTGCGCCGCTTCCGCGTCTCTCGATCTGGGGCTTCTGTGAAGGCGATTACATCCACCGAGCCATCGATCGCGAACGCTTGTTCTGGGACGTCTACGTTGTGCCAACGGCCAACTACTTGTTTGGAAATCCGCTCATGCCGTCGTCGCAGCCGCTCGCTTCAACCGAAGCAGACAGTATAGCGGTATGGCCAAGTCTCCCCGAGCCACCACTACCAGGCAAACACAATCCAGATGCTCTACTACCCATCTGGAGCAACATAGATGGTCAATCCGTAACATGGCCTTGGTGGTACCGTATCCTCAACCTCGTCCTGCAGCCCCTGATCTTCCAGCCTGGCGCTACATGCTCCGATATTTACTCGCATTGCGCCACACACACCACCGAACTATTTGAAATCGAGCTAGCTCTCGACTGGCTCGAGTCCGTCAATGCAGTCCACAAGACGATTGGTGGTGGGTATATCTCTGGTCCTGGTTTCTGGGCGGCGTTCGGCGACAGTCTACGGGACGTTGAAGGCGATTGGCTCAGCGATCACATTAAGAGGAAGAGGAAGCAACAGGACAAGCAGCAATGGCGCGAACAGTACAACCTGAGGCATTCGACCTTGCAGGCCAGCGGGCTGCAGCAGTCGGCAACCCATGGTACTGCCGAAGAAAATCCCCGGGACGCGCAGGGTGGAGAGCAGCCGCTCGACACGACCCTGCAGATTCTGCAGAACCCAAAGAAGCAGTATGAGATCTTGCAGCATGCCCTGGAAAAGTCCAGAGCGCAGGGTGGTGCCGAAGATACGCCGCCTTGCCCGGACCACAGTCCTCCCGCAGCCGCGGCAGACGAGATGCAGCAAGATTCCATGGCAGACTCGCCGGCAGCGCCTGTCGCTCAAACAGCTCGGGCGACCGATGCGCCAAGCGAGGATGTGGACATGGTAGATGCCGATGCAGAGCCCGAGGACATGGACGGCCAAGACGTGGATGCCGAGGGGGAAGTAGATGATACCCTGTGTTTGTAAAATAATGTGCCACTACCTACCGGTCGGACGGTAGCCATGAAGATGGGGATATATGGTTTGGGTCCATGGCGGCGTCTTTTCATATCCATATCTTTCTTCCTCGGTCTAGACGGGCACGGAGGAAGGCGATGTGCTTGGTAGTTGCTATAGAAACATATATACTCATGCAAGATTCTCGT
>Ga0314766_1000059_pt1 | contig 9375 bp, 1 predicted proteins | sample G5R1MT_67_FD_207789 | JGI IMG/M metagenome (GOLD analysis project Ga0314766, IMG submission 207789) | Metatranscriptome of switchgrass phyllosphere microbial communities from Michigan, USA - G5R4_MAIN_18SEP2017_LR1 (Metagenome... | ecosystem: Host-associated > Plants > Phyllosphere >... | reverse complement strand
TCGAACTGATCGGCAAGCGCGCTCAGGGCAAGACCTGCGACGCGATCGAAGGCATCCTGTCCGAAGGCGAGGAAATCCTCGAAGAATTCAAGGGCACATCGGCCCTCGACGCCGGCCTTCTGGCCGCTGCGCAGGCAGTCGAACACTATGAGATCAGCCGTTACGGCACGCTGCGCACATGGGCGACCGAACTCGGCCTGAAGGACGTAGCAAAGCTTCTCGACGAGACGCTTGCCGAAGAAAGCAAGACTACATTCTGTACACTTTGGTCGCATTTTGTGTATAGGATTGATTGAAAAGAGAGAGTGTGTCTGAAGTTTCATTAGTCTAGATCGACAAATTGCAGACTACTTTTTGTTGATTCACTTGGACCAAATCTAAAGACCAAAAGTGAACAGCAATGAAATATTCAACTATTTTCGTTGCTTTCTTTTTGTTGTTAGGTGCAATCAACGCTTTGCCTACCCAACACCACTCGGAAAGAACAAACACCTGCGCCAAACAATGTCTTAACCACGAAAACAATCTATTCAAGGAAATCGGTTCGACCGTCACTTTGAACTATCAGACCACAAGTGAAATCGAATTGCAAAACGGTCAAAGAACTCAAGTTCATCTAAAGGCCAAAGTCGACGTTGCAACCATCTCAAAATGTGAGCATCAAATGCAATTGAGAGAGGTACAAGTCGATGGACCTAAAGAAGCCGAAATTATGAAGAAGCAACTTGAACGCCATTCTACTAAATTCTCGCAAGATAATTCTAGAATTGAATCAATTTGTTTTGATGAAAATGAGGAAACTTGGGTTTTGAATCTTAAAAAGGCTATTCTCTCAACCATGCAAGTCAGCGTTCACGGTGACCAAAAGGCCGAACAAGAAATTCTCGAGAAAGATGTTCTAGGTTACACAACTACCAAATACGAACAAATCTCATCGGATTTAATCAAGAAAACTAAATTCTTGAGTACCTCATCAAAAAGAAGTCAAAGTGTAAACTCATTTCTAACTGGTGATTTCGGCAAAGAAAAGAAATCAACTTGTGAAATTCAATTGGACACCAAAAGACAAATTTTGAAATCAGTCATTTGTGAGGAGATCAACACACTGTTGCCTTTCGCCCAATCAAAAGCTTCAGCTCATGTAGCAACCACAACAAAACTTACTTTCGAGAAAATTCAATCTTCTCAACCACAATCAATGGACAAGCAATTGATCAGAAATAGCTTGATTTTTAACAAAAAGCATTTCGCAAGACGTCAAAATCAAGATAAGAGAGAGATAGTTGAGGCCGCAGAAAAATTGATCGAAGAGATCCGTTCCGAAGTTGAACACAATGTTCAGAAAGAAACTCCAGAAAAGATCAAGAAATTGTCTCAAAAATTGGCCGTCTTGAATGTGCAAGAATTGGAAAAATTGGCTCAAAAAGTCTCAAGCAAAAACGATAAAGTGCAAGACATCTTCTTCGATACCGTCGCTCAAACGGGTACTCAAGAGACAGCACACATTATCTTGAATGTTATTCTAAACAATCAATATTACAATGGCGAAGTTTCAAAAGTAAGAACCGCTTACTGGCTGTCAATGCTATCGAACGTTGAACAAGTAACCGAGGAAATTTTGGAGACTGCTGCTCAACACCTAAAAAAAGACAATTTGCCAAGACAAGCCATGCTAGCCTTGACCAACATGATCGCTGAACTTAAGTACGATCAAGAGATCAAACAAGATCAACGTTATCAAGAAGTTGTTGAGGCTTTGGTACAAAGATTCCATAGACAATCGGACGAACAAGAGAAAATCGCCATATTAAAAGCACTCCGTAACACTGGTGTACATCATCAAGTATTCGATCAAGTACTGAACATTGCACAACAAAGATCGCATCACGTTGAGACTAGAATTGCTGCAGTTCAAGCTTTGGAACAACACGTTAATGAAGAAAGATACCACCAAAAATTGATGAAAATTTTCGAAAACAACTCAAACGAAGCTGAATTGAGAATTTCCGCTTTCCAAGTATTGGTCAACAATCAACATAAAGTAGAGCAATTGTTCGATGTTTTGCGAACTGAATCAAACAAACAAGTTGGTTCATACGTCGTATCATACTTGAAAAACGCCAGAAAATCTCAAATGCCAGAAAGAGAAACTTTGAGAAGATTCGCATCAAACTTCGATTTACCCGAAAAGAAGTTCGAAAGAAACGACATGAGACAATCGAGACACATCCAATTTACTCAACACATTGAAAAACTAGATCTAGGCGCCCAAGTTGAAGCTGATCTAGTATTTGATGAACAAAAGCAATTGCGTAACGTCAGAACCAGATTCGAATTGAACAAAGAGAATTTGCAATTGAAATCAGTTGAAATTACCGTTCGTCAAAATGGTCTGCCGGAATTCGCACAACAAATGTTGCAAGAATTGACCAAAGAAACTAACTTGAACAACGTCGTCGATGAAATTAAAGAATTTACTTCAATCAGATCAAAGCATGAGTTAAACCAAAAGATCAACAGATTGTTCAGAATGTTGAAATTGAACAAGATTCATTTGAACAGCAAGAGAATTACCGAAAATGTTGACGCTTCAATTTGTTTGAGAGTTGAGGACAAGACTGTTCTTTACTTAAACATGAAAGATATTCAAAGATTCGTCTCAATTGTTGAACAAAAATTGAACCAACGTGAAGAGATCGTTAATCAAATCCTCGAACATCTAACTGGTGACAATGCAATCACTTTCATTTTCGCCGACAAACAACACAAAATGCCAACTCATTCAGGTTTGCCTATACACAGTGGCCATTCAATGGTAGTCGTAGCTGGTTTGAAAGTTGAGAACGGTGCTTTTTACCCGTCGATCGCTACCGATTTGCACTACGAAATGGGCTTTACAATGATGAATGTAAAACCAGCAATTCATCATCATGTTCAAATGCACAGTGCACCGGGTTTGAAGGCAAATGTTGAAAGCAAAAACGGTGTACCAGTTAAGCTTATGATGTCAATGCCAGAAAATCGTCTAGAAATCATTTCAGTTAGATCAAAGGTACATTTGCAAACCCCTACTGAAGTTATCGAATTGAATGTCGAAAAGAAAGAAACGCAAGGCAGCACCAAAGTTTTCAGCAAAATTCTAGGTGTCGAATTGTATTATCAAACTGTCTACCCAAGAGACTTCATCCAAATGAATGCTTTGAACGCTTTTTTGAATGGTCCAATTGGTTTCAGTCTGCACTTGCAAAAAACTGACTCGTCAATCCGCCATTGGCAACTTGTTTTCGAAACTCCATTCGCTCATCGTACTGGTGAAGCTAAATCACTACACATCGCCTTCAACACTGTTGGATCGAATGTGAATCGTGAAGTATCGGCCAAAATTGAATTGCAAAACGAAAACGATTCAAAAATTGTCCACATCGAAATGAGAACTCCAACTAAATCAGCCAAAATTGAAGGCAGAGCTCAATGGACTCAAAATCAAGCTGGTCTAAAGGCCGCTTTGATCATGGGCAATCAACAAAGGCTAGAAGCTGAAATCAGTGTTGAGAAAATCAACCAAAACGGTGAACAACAATATAGACCAACAATGAAATTGATCATTCCTGGCCAATCTAAAATTCATTACACCGGTAAATTGGCAATTGTTAAGTCGGGCAAGAAAGAAAACTTCCAAGTTGAATTGAAAGACAGTACCACTAACAAACATTTGATTAAAGCTTCAGTTGTCAAATCAGGAAGAATTGGTGCATTCGAAAGTTTCAAATTAGCCACTGATTTACAAGCATTCTGGACAACACACTCATCAATCAGATTAGTCTCGAATATCCAAAAAGATGAGAACAAAGGTTTCAACACTGATGTTGAGATTATTCATTCAACCAGCAGAAAAGCACCAACCACCTACAAATGGAAATTGGCAATGAAAGATTTGAGTAACAATCAAAATTCTAAATACAATGCCGATTTCGAATTGAACGTACCACGTACCCAATTCGAAAATGTAGCTCTATCATGGAATTTCGCCAACAAACAAAACGAAGTCGAAACTGAATTTACAGGATTTTGGAACAACCAAGATGGCCAAAAAACTCGTCAAATACACATTCTACAACAATTGAAATTAAACAAAGTATCAGCTAGAATTTCGTCTCTAAACGAGAACTTGATGAAAATCGAAATCGTTCCTCTATCAGTCAACTACGAAGTACAGGCAAAAACAAACTGGCAAAGATCACAACAAAAGTACAATGTTCAATTAACCGCCAGAGACGTTCAAACCAACAAACAATACAAAGGTGAAATGAGCTATCAGATGTCAGAGAGCGAGAAATTGAGAATGAATTTGGAAGCTAGAATCATGATTGAAAATAACGAATTTAAAATCAGCCACAATATCGAAGAGCAACAACATCAAGAATATCACGGTCGCACCATGGTACAATTGAGAAAAGGTCAACATATGGAACTAAACTATGTTTACAGATTAAAAGAGCACTCATTGCAAATACCTCGTTTGCATCATGAACTAGATGCTGAGATCAGTGTTCCTTCGAAATCGATTTCAATCAAACACAAATCAGCTCTTAAAATGAACGCAGAACAATTTGAAATCAAACATTCATTGAGAAACAATAACATTGTCGTTTCAGACGTCAAGATCGTTTTGAACAAAAAAGGTCAATCCCAAATAAAAATGGATGTACAGAAATGGTTCCAAGTCAAATTAGTGGGTGATATGAGTCAAGAAACCAACCAAAAACAAATTGAATTAGAAGTACAAGGCAAAAGACATCAGATAAACCATCAAACCAAAGTGCAATGGTCAGGCAGACAACAATTCAAATTTGAATCAAAAACTATCAAAGAACAAAGACAGATTGCTCAAATTTCAGTCGACTACTTGAGAAATGAGAAAGCTGAGGCAAAAGCACATATAGAAAAACTAGGTGAACTAGTTGCTAGTCACCAACCAAACAGCCAACAATGGGCTAATGTTGAAATCAAATCAGACTATTTTTCAAGACCAATCAGACAACATTTTGTTATTGAAAAACGATCAAACAACAGATACACTTTCAAATCTACAACTCACCAAAATCAACAAATTTTCGGTGAATTGGACCTAGAGGTTGACTCTCAATCATCAATGAAAGTCGCCGCATTCGATTGGAAAGTCAGCGGAAAAATGCAAACTGCTGGTAAAAGGGCTATCAATCTAAGTTTGGAGAACTCAAAGCAAAACTTGAGAGAAGAGATTGAAATCGAATTGAGAAACAATGTTGCTAGAGTACAGTTCAAGCACAAAAATGAACAACAACATGAATCAAGACTAATCGGTCAAGTATCATGGGTTGAAGAATCCAAATTAAGATTCGAAGATCAAAATCGCAATGTCGAATTCTCAATCAAACCATTTGCTCAGCAAAAGCATATTAAATTTACTTTTGATGACAGTGAGCAAAATGTTAAACATATTTCGGAATTGAAACTTCAAAATTCAGCTTTACTTCTAGTATTGGAACATAACAGAAATAATCAAGTTGTCATCAAACACGAAACTAAGTTGTCTAATCAAGAAGATTCGTATTCTAAGACCAAAAGTAAAAGATTTACTTTTGAAGCCCTGTACAAAAGAAATTCAGCTTTCGAAGTAAACTTCTTTAATCAACACGGTTTGAAACATTTCACCAACTTTGAGATCTTTGACTTGAGAAATCAAATTGGCAGAATTGAATCGAAAACCATGAAAAACGGTGAACAAATCCTGAAATTAAACATCGATATGGATTCATTCAGAAAGATCAATTTAGAAGTTGCTCATAGACAAGAACGCGAACTTAAGTTGAATGTAAATATGAAAAATCAACAAAAGCACGCAAATTTGAAATTGAGATCGGGTCACATTGAGATCAACTCAAAATGGAACCAAGAATCACAAAAAGAACAAAAATACACTTTGGAAATTGCTGATCAGAAACATGATTCAACCTATAATCTAATGACTCATTACCAAAGAAAGAACATGCTACATATCCAGATCGATGGCTCAAGAAAAGGTAAACAGTACCAAAGTGAATTGAAATTGCACAAGAACGGTGAAGCTCTGTTCAGAGTTGATGGTGAGAACATGAAAATTAGAAGTGAATTGGATTTCACTCGTAGTCAAGCAGAAGGTAAATTCGAATTCGAAAACAAAAGAAAGTCAATCAAACATGAAACCACTGTTACATTCTCCAAACAAGAGAATGAATTGAAAATCAAATCAAAAACTAACCAAAATTCAGATCAAATCACAAATGTCGAATTCAGAATTAACCCAACTACTAAGACAATCTATGCTTTAGGCAAAGTTAACAACAAAAACTTGAAAATCGAGGGCAGCAACAACAGATACTCAATCGAATTGAGCGAAAATAAAAACGGCGAATTCAAACACACTACCGTTCTCGATTTAAACGCTAAAACTGTACATTCAAAGACCATTAGAGATAACCATCAAACTTACAAAATGGAAGCTAGAATTGTGAACAGACGTGACGTCGAATGTTCAGTAAATGTTTATGAACATGAACTATTCTTCAGAACAAACCAAAAAGATAGAAAACTTGAATTGAACTACAATAACAACAAAAATTCAATCAGATCAGAAGGTGTATACACAATAGGTCACAAATCATTCAGTGTCAAGATTAATGGTCACCAAAATTCAAGACAAGTCGTTGATTTTGAGACCAATTTGCGTTTAGATGAAAAATCATTTGACGCCAAATTGAACGCTTTTCATCTCAGATCATCCGTTCAAATGGAAATCAATGAGAGAAAGCAAGTTCGTGCTCAAGCAAACTACGAAAACCAAAAAACTGAAATCGAAACTGTTCGTCTATCGGTCGACACAATCAATTTGAACGAAAAAAAAATATCAGCCCAAATTCATGGTAAACACTTGAAAATGGAAAAAGAATTCAAATTGATCAACGGTCAAGAATTACAAATTAGAAATCATTTTGAGCGTAATGGCCAAAAAGTTTTCCAAGCTGATGGAAAAGTTGACAAATCATGGAAAATCAACGGTGAAGTGCACATAAACACTGAAAATTTGAAGATTCAAACTACTGTCGAAAATCTGAACCAACAAGATGAAATGAGAGTTGATTTTTTGGTCAAAAACGGTCAAGATAAGAAGATCGCTGATTTGAAATCTAAAATTGCAAAGAGAAACAACAAATTGACTGTGACAGTCGATTTTGAAAGTCACTCAACTTCTCAATACACTTTGGTAGGCGAATTGAAAAAAGAATCAAACCAATTTGGAATTGAATCCGTAATTAAATCAAATGGTCAACAAGTTGGTAAATACGATGGTAAAATCAGATTTGATGGACTAACTATGGATGCTCAATTGCAAGGTGAATTAAATTATAATGGTAAAAAATCGCAGATTATCTACAAACTGAACACTGTCAACAAATTTGAGCATGTATTTAAAGTAAAAAATCAAAACTATTCATATGGTTATGATATTGTAATTCATTTGAAGCAAGGTAAATGGACAATTCATTTGCCAAACAGAATTGTTGAAATCAGATACGATGTTGCCAGCCAAACTAACGGTCACATTCTAGTGAACTTGGACATTTTGCCAAATTCAAAATTGCAACCAAACACTATCTACAACATCAAGTTTGACAACACTATCACTTTAGCTCAGCAAGAAGTGATTTGGAATACCAAAGCAACAATCAATCATCCAGAGATTCATCATCCAATCGAACTAAATCTGAGAACTGAGTTAAGAGATATGAATAATCAAAGACCTTTGGTTATCTTTGTTACTTATGATGCTTCATCAAACCAACAAAACAGAATCAGCACTCTGTTTGAAATTTCAAACGAATCAGCTGTCAGAGTCGCTCATCTAAGCATCAGTCATCAAAATCAACAAATTCTAGACATTCACTACAGATGGGCTCTACAAAGTCAACTTGTTCATCAACAATTGACCTGGGCTTTCATGGTTTCAGGCCTAAATCAACAAACTCAAAAGCAAACAGGTGAACTGTTGGCTCAAATCAATTTGAAGCAAAGACAAGCTAAAGTTGAATTGAACAACAAACAATCACTTCAAATCAACTGGGAATCAAACTTCGATCGTAACATCATCGTTCAAATTAGAGCTAAAACAGATAATCATGTAAGAAAAACCAAAATCATGACAAACAACAAAGAAAAACAAATTGAAATCACCAACTACGAGAATGAAAGAATCGTATCAAACTATGTTGTCTCAGTATTGAAAGCAAAGAATATTTTGTACGCAATCGAAATGCACAAGAAAGAAAATAACAATAAACTACGTAAAGTTGCTTTCATTCAATTGGTAAAGGACAGTTTGAACTACGCCAAAGTGCACATGAAAATTGAAAAAGATATGCTCTACAAAATTCAAAACACAGTGGATCAAATCGAAAGCAAGGCTAGATCAGTTGCCAAGAGACATGTTAAAGAGATCTCATCGATTGCCAGACAACAATATCAGAATATGAGATTGGATGACCAAATTGAAAAGACTAACCAATTATTCAACAAAGCCATCGAAGATCTAGTTGAAATCAGAAATGATTATGCAAGATTCTTGCAACAATATCTTCCTGACGTAATGAATGTAGTTAGTCGAATTTACCATTCAATCTCAGAATATTTGAAAAATGTCTGGAGTATTCATTTGGAAGAGAAGATTAGTGAATTCATCGGAGAGATCGTTTATCAAATTAAACAAGCCGCAATGAAAGCTGATCAATGGAAAGAAGAAGCTGATTACCAAATCGAAAGAATGACTCGCAAAGTCAGACAATTGAACCAAGAATTCAACCACGAAGTTGTCGAAAAATTGAGCAATCGATTCGAAGAAGGCATGCAGGATGCTATCAGATTCGCCGAAGAAAAAGGTGAACAATTTTACGAATTTTTGAATAGAAATCTAAGATACACTAAATTGAACGGACTAGTCGAAAAAGTAAGAGAAATCATTGTCACCATTAAGAACCAACTCAAACAAACCAGAGTACATGGTAATCTACACAAATTCTATCAATCAAATTTAATCGATGGTAAATGGAATTTGAGAGAGGGTGAAATTAAAGCTCAAGTTTACTATCCTACCAAATGGTTGAACTAAACATCTTCCCTTCTTAATCTCTCTAGAACGCCAAAACTATTTTTAGCCAAATTCTTAGTTTAAATAATTATTATACAATTTTTGTATAATTACTCGTGCCCGACCACTCTCCTGCCCTAATCTCTCCGGTCATCCGGACAGACGAGCGTGTTTATGTATTTGATTAAGTTTTTTAATTTTTATCAACGTTCTGC
>Ga0314766_1000051_pt1 | contig 9926 bp, 1 predicted proteins | sample G5R1MT_67_FD_207789 | JGI IMG/M metagenome (GOLD analysis project Ga0314766, IMG submission 207789) | Metatranscriptome of switchgrass phyllosphere microbial communities from Michigan, USA - G5R4_MAIN_18SEP2017_LR1 (Metagenome... | ecosystem: Host-associated > Plants > Phyllosphere >... | reverse complement strand
GTTCTCTCTTTTATTTCTCGTCACCATAAACCTTTGAATTTGTGACCTGGGAGTGCTTCAATTTTGTCTCTTGCTTGTCTCCTGCGGGCACATTCGTGACGAACTTCTGTTCGTCGACAAGGTCAATCTTGTGTGATAGATCCATGGCACCAAAGTACACAAGTTCTCTCTTGATAAAATTCTTGTGTGAGAGCTGTTCAGATCCGGTCTGTTGTACTTCGAATTGAAGCTCTGGGGGAGTAGCGATACGATGCCAGAACGACCAGCTCTTGAATAAACTTGCCCATAATAATGGGAACTCTCGTTCTGTCGAATCGATCAAGAACCTCCTGCCGGTCTTCGCCTCCTGCGGTATCTGACACTTGCAGTCATCATCCAAAAACTCGCAATGATGCGATTCGCATACAAAATCGTCTCTTCCTTCGTCCAGAATGACTTTAGGATATTCGTTGACTATCTTGACGATGCTCTTGTGTGATATCTGCCATCTTATCGAAAAGTCATCGATATTTATGCAGACCACTCTGAAGTCTGTGACGAGGTAAAGTTTGTCATCCACGATCATATTGTGCATGCAGTCTTCATCTGCGTATGCGGCGCCAGAAATAACTACCAGCACGAATTGACCGTAAGCCATGTCGAGGTTATACGGCTCTAATATGCGGGAATTTCCGAAATATCTGGGAAGTCTCCTTCTGTGTGTCTGGTCGTCTTCCGCTCTGGCATTTGGAACGACCGCCTTGGCAGCTTTCCCGCCGAAAACGTGTATGCCGTGTGCCGGTTTCTTTATGATGCCAAACAGGCCCTTTGCAACTCCAGTAACCATACCAACAGGCCCGTCTTTCTTTGCTCCCTTTATGGGGTCCTTCACAACTCCGGTGACTCCGGTAGCGAAACCGTGTCCCAATTCCCAGAAACCTTCACCGATCGTCTGTCTGAATCCTGGAACTCTCTCGAATGTCTCTAGAGCTCTCTGGTACTCTGGTGGCGCTGCTTCCCTTGCATGTTGTTTCTTCTTCTCTCTTTCTTCCTGTTCTTGACGGCTCGATTCATATTGTTCGTGCTCTTTGGCCGATTTTGATTTTCCCATGGCCTTCTGTGGTCCCACGACAAGCAGGTCTTTGACTCCTTCAGCGACGGTACCGACAAAACGGAAAGGGTTAGCTACCAAGTCTACCGCACCGACGAGTTTGTATGACTCTCTTATTGCTGTGTTGATGTAGTGAGTTTGTAGAACCTGTATCAGCTGATTCTCCTCATACACCGGGTGTTCCAAATAAATGGGCTTGAGCACAAGAGCACTTCTGTCGATGCTGGGAACACTACCGATCAAAGGTGACACCCATAATTTGAGTAGATCTTCCTTCTCTGCCTTGTACGCCGGATACGTAAAGGAGAACTCCGCAGCGATCGGAGAAATGAAGAACAGCTTGAGGTACATGGGCTTCTTGATATCGTCACGTTGTATACAGATGCTCTGATCTTCTATGTTTGTTGTTTCTGAGGCCATGACGGATTGCTGAAGGTGCAAGAGCGAGTTCAACAATGCGGCGTCAATGCAAAGCTCAACTTTCTGAACGTTGACCATGAATCCATCAATAAATTCTACCGTTTCGTACACGTTGGACTTTCTGTAGCTCATCTCCAAGAAATTCGGCTTGTCTGGATTTACTTTTGGAACCAACATGACCGGGAATGGCGTCATGAAAAGTTGATTGTCCACTTGTAAATGTTCCATCTTCATGCTGATGCTCGTTTTAGAGGCTGAAGTGTCATATTCCAATGAGAGTCCCTCCATGGAGACGAACAAAAGCTCCTTGGGATGTGGGTCCACTATAGATATACCGATCTGTGGCACGACGATCTTGATCATGGTCTGTACTTCATTTTCTTCGGATTTATCTCTGGCCTGTCTATCTATGACAGACATGTGACTTCTGTAGTCCTTTATCCATAATATACGTGTCTTGCTCTCAATTGTGACCTCTCCAGCGTATATACTTCCTGGGAATTGATTGTACTCGACTCTGTCAAGAGACACTTGGAATGGCTTGTTCACATCGTCAAATTGCAACTGTATAAATCTCGGCTTCGAGGGCTCGTCCCATGCATAATTCAAATGGTCTCCCGGATTTATGATGCGGGATGTCTGGTCGTTTTCGGTCTGCCATAGTGTGATACGCTGTCTAGTCTGGTTCTCGATTCTGTATGGGAAAATTCCGAGTTTTTTCGGGTTGAACTGCACTGAAAATATGCTGTTATTTTGCATGGCGATGTCCACTCGTACGAAATATTCGATATTTGTTTGTAGATGGGTCAGCTTGAGGTAAGTCTCGCCTATGGTGGTGATCTCCAATCCTCCTGACCATGACCATTCTTCTTGCTCAAAAGATATCGCTATCTGCTCCTTGCCAGTGGTCAAGAAGTGGTACGGCACGAATTTTTGGTTCTCTATACAGTGTACTTCGTCGGTATCGACCTGCTTGAAGAATAACTTCCTTCCCATATTATTTATGAGTACTATTCTTGGTGTTATTGTGACTATCTTTGTTCTCTTCATCTTTCCATCTGCAAGCCTGACGTGTATACCAAGTCTGAAGCACCTGGTCCTCTCTGTGTCGAAAATCTGCAATTCACCAGCATCAATCACATCGAATCGAATGTCTTCCGATTTTTCAGAGTCGTTGATCTGCACGTAAGCCTTCTCCACACGCCCACCGGTCAGCTTTTTGTTCATAGTGGAGAAAATAAAAGGACTGGATTTATTGACTGTGTCGAGGTCGTACCACTCTGGTTTCCATTCTTTGATCGGGCGCTGTGGTTGTAGTGTCGTCTCGACCTTCGCCCCGTCCTTATTCGTTAAACGGTTCGACTTGCTCTCGAACAAATGCAGTCTAAACTCACTGCGGTTGACGATCCAATGCTTGGCGTAAATAGTCAACAGTGAAGAACCTTTGTGTGGTGATCTCTCGTAGAATAATTCTATGTCACGTGATTTCATTGGGACCTGGAATGATCCCTCTTCGAGGTCGAGCTGAATGGGCAGTGAATATTCACTATCTGGTATTTTCACACGTATGGTGGCGTATGCTGTCGCTGGGCTGTCGTTCACTGCCTTCGTTTCTTGGGATTTGACACTGCCGGTGAACTCTGTGCCGATGATTTGGTAATCCAAATCACAAGGGAGCAAGTTGTCAATCGTCAGAGGGTCGCTAACGTAGAATGTAAACATCTTTGTTGAGAATGCATTGTGGTCTCCGTGCACGTCACATCGAAGATAATACTTCTGCCCTCCTGACTTGTACTGATATCCCAAATCAATTCTTGAAGGCTGTAAATTAGTGCAATCCACACCGTTGGACCAAGCGTAATTACCACCATCATCTGAAACAGGCCTGAAGAATATAGATCCTGCTTCTACATATTCTGAAGGTACTGATGCATCACTGCCAGGTAATAGAGGCTTGGGATGGTTGTAACGTAGTGTGTTGGAAGGGTCATGCTTTCCATCTGGGCTGAGTTCGGCACATAGCTCCAGTGCAGTCTTACTCTTGTTTATGATTCTGACCACAGATCTCACCGTGATCAACCTTCTGTTCTCTCTAAAAGTTATGTCGTATATTAACTTGTCAGCTACAGATGTCGAACCCTTTTTCATGTTGAAAAGCGCAACGCTCTGGTCCAGAATTGCGAGTTTGTTCAGTTTGAAGTCGCTGTCGAGTTTGATGTCCAATTTTGACTCTGCGAACTCTGCGAGGTCTTTTACGTCTGTGAAGTTGACTTCAATGGGTGCAACGCATCCTGGCTCAATCTTTCCATTCAATTTCTGCTGCAAGAGCGGCAAGTTCCACTCTAATTTCTTCGAGGTGAAATTTCTCAGAACAATCGGATAATACTCATTTCCAGTCTTGCACTCTTCCGACCAGAACGTAAGTGTCTTGCCCATGGCAGCTGTCACGTTGACTTCTGTGACAGGTGGTGTCTTTAGTGTTATCCAGATATCTCCTCTGATGTTTGATTTGTAGTGGAATTTCAATTCGCATGGCTCTATCAGTGGCTCCCAGAAGGCTCTCACCAAGTTGTAGTATCTAGCGGAGACAAAGAATATCGTCTTGATCTCAGTGGGGTAAAGACCCCTCATGCCCAATGATGATACGTAAAATTCCAACAAGTTTGGAAGTTCCTTAAAGTCGCTCTTGAGAACTACACGCATTCCTCCGACGTCAATGTCCATGTACCATGGTATACCTCCGATGCTAGAAGATTTCGGAGTGGGTTGTTTCGTGATCGGCTTTGGACCAGTGTTGTAGTTCTCCAGCTCCTCACCTCTCTCCGTCATCTGCCTAGTGGTCTCACTGTATGAGTTCATCACTCCCATCAAAATGGTATATTCCTTGTAGGTCAACACAAGACTGAGTGGGTGTGTGTACAAGTACAATGACGAGAAATCTGGGTGGGCTATCATCCTGAAATCGATTCCGACTCCCTTGAGTAGTCCCCAGTCCCTTCCTTGGTGTTTCTGTTCTTCTGGTAATTCTTTGGTTTCGAGGATGATCTCGTTGACCAACCCGATGAGTGAATATTTCATGTACACGGCGATACCGACAACGACCTCTTTAGATTGTGGGTCTTGTGGCTTCTCTGCCAGATGCAATCTGATCTCACCGAGATTTATATCTATGATCATATGACTGAGGTTAGGGTTCTCCAATATGGCAACCTCTTCTTGTATTCTATTATTGGCTCTTGTAGATGATCCCAAGTCTCTTCCCATATAATTCATGGCGTTCATCGCAAAAGTGTAAAACGGCATAATAAACATTGGATTAAACATGATCCCGATCGATGGTACATCCACGCTCATCTTCATGACCGCTTCGTTGTTCATGTGCATCTTGAACACGGTTCTCTCCACCCTGATGACCTGTCTGTTATCTTCAGATCTGGTGTTTCCCACGGCGATCAGCGGTGAAGAAACGTCGATAAACATAGATCCGTCCAGATTCATGACAAGTTTGACGGCCAGATCGACCACGGTGAGGTCGCCTAGGGGCTGTACTTGTGGTGAGTCATCTCTGGTGGTACCGGTTGAGCCCTTGCTATTGCTCTCGTCCTCATTGTCGCCCGTGATGTCTTCTGCAGTTCCCTCCGCATTGATCGGCTTCACTGAAGCCACCACCAATCTTCCAGAATTCCTATAATCTCTCTTCTTGTTTCTTTTCTCTTGGTTGATCAGTTCAAAGTCCTTATTCGACAGTAGTTGTGCCATTGTAAACTCCACAGAACCAATGAAATGGCTGCTCTCCACCTTGTTCCAGTCGTAACATTCGACGACCATTAATTCATCGTCCAAAAGGTCTCTTGCTGATATTTCGAATTCTTTGAAACTGGCGCTCAAGGTCTTGGGGTGCACCTCCGTCTCGTGGACTTTAACGTTCTCTCCCGCCTGCGTCTTCTTGTACACGACCAAAAACGGGTCCGAAAGTCCGAATCTGTCCATCTTGTCTATGCCCCTGACACCCAAGACCAACTTTACGGCAGATTCCTCCGTCATTCTTATCTTCGCCTTGGCCACGGCGCGCTTGTCGATCACTCTGAACCTTGCGGGCCCGTTCTTGGACTGTGTCTTGCTGATTTTGAAGCTGAATCTTCCCAAGTGTACAGATACAAGCATGGAGGGGGTGGAGTTCGGCTCTGGTGGCTGTTGTGGTTGATGGGCCTCCTCTTCCTCTCCAAAGAGAGAGTTATAGTCTGCAGCTACAATGTACTGAAGATATAAATCGATGAATAATTTGAGCCTCAGGTCGTCCACGTTGAAATCAACATTTGGTATGTCTATGCTGATGGCCATGCTGGGCATTCCCTTCTTGTCGATCATGTCGACTACAACCTTGAAACTCAAGTGCTCCACCAACTTGGACTCTTCTGGAGCCCCAGGCTCCAACTCGTCCGTCTTCACGATACCAGAGAGGTACATGTCTTCAAGGTTGATCATCATCTTTTGAATGAGCGCATCATGAGTTCTGTCCTTGTCAAAGTGGTTGTGCACGAAAATGGTGCCGAGGTCCAGCAAGAAATAAGCTTCCTTTTGCAGATCTGAAGGCACCACGAATTTGACATTTTTCACGAGTGCGCGGATCTTCATGGCCGATACGGGCTGTTCTTTCTTCTCTTCTTCTTGTTTTTTCGGTGATCTTGTTTCCAGTACGCTCTGCATCTCTAGCATTCTGTTCATGTACCTCACTATGGTATTGACGAATCGGTGTGAATATGTCACTTTGATGGAGGAGACCTGTGCGCCAATATCCGAGTCATATCCAGGGTAATCAATACCGTCCTTGTCGTATGTCTTGAACGAAAATCTGACCGTCTCTTCGTCTCCAACAATCCACATCACGTCAGGGTACGGTGCACGTGGCGATAAATCTGACACTGATATACGCCCCAAGCTGGCCAGAATGTCCATCGACTTTGTTCTTGTCTTTATACCTACGCACGCTGTGTGAAGTCCGAGTTCCGCAAAGACATTGGATGACTTATTGAGGAATACGATGACGGAAGATATGGTTATGGTTATGTGTATACCGGTAGTATTCTCCTCTTCTCTTCTTTCTTCGTCTGTTTTTTCTACGTCTGGCTTGGCTGTTTTCAGCTGTACATCCTTGAGGGTCGGTGTGACCTTGCGTATTTCCGATGGTATACAATCGAGACCGAATTGAGCTATCTCTACTATGCTCTCACGGTTGAATGTGCAGTATAATTCGTTGAATGTCACATTGATCAGCATCTCCTCATTGTCATAAAGTGGTGACATATGATCGATCATCTCAATATTGATGAGTATGAGTGGTGTCCTCGCCATACGCCCAGCATTATCCATTATCTCTTGTTTTGCGATCCTGCCGTCCTTGGGCCTCTCCTCTGCAAATATAGGCTCCGAGCTTATCAACTTATTGTACTCTTCGCCATCCATTGTGATCTTGTCTTCGACGGTGAAGCCAGAGAGTGACAGTCCGATCATCATTTCGGTGTTCAAAACTTTGACTTTGGCGCCAAAATTCGTGGCGACGGCAACGGCCAGTTCTTCTGTTGGCAGAGTTGATTTTATGGTCTCTAGCTTGGTGTCAATGTCTCTCAGCAAGGTCACTCGCAGCGCTGATACTGAGAACGCTCCTTCGAAGAGAACTCCCTTGTTCAGCTGTTCTTTGTGAATGTGCAGCTTTTCCTTTTTTCTCTCGGCTCTGGCCTTCTCTAATTTTCTCTTTTGCATCTCTTTCAGGACCTTATCTTGTTCCGTCTTCTCTTCTGGGCTGAGGTCCGTCTCAAAAGCCGTAGCTAAATCCGGTATGACAGCCTGTGTAAAAATAACGATCAAATCTTGCACTGTTTTCGATGAGATGGTCATGGCAAGCTCGGGCAAACTTCCTCCGACTCTTATATAAGGAATATCTTCATCAATGATAGCGCAGACGTCTACAACGAGCTTGACGTCAAAGTTCTGCACAATGACCAGATGGTCACGTGATAATGGTGCGGTGGGGTCATTTGATTTCTGTAAATCTCTCACAGACACACAATTTTCATCCTTGAATCTCTTGGAATTCGGGTCCAGTTCCAGTAGAGTGTGGGCCTTTGTAGTTCCCAAGTTCAAATCAGTGAGTGACACAAGATATGAATTGAACAACTCGATGTTACTGCCAGATTCCTCTTTTTCGATTAATTTCTTGGGATCCTTCTGTGCAGATAACGCCCCAACTGTCTGGGGAACGTCTTTGTCGATCCTTGAGTTTGCTTTTCCCCTCTTGAACTCCTTCACGGACATACCCTTTGTCTTTGAGCTACAAGCCATGATGCGTCCTAAATCGAGAAATATGGAAGTCGTCTCTTTGTCTGCGACATTTGCCGGGATCAGAATTTTCGGTGCTTCCAGATCTGCGTCCACTTTGATGACTTGTGAAGTCTCCAGCAACCTTGTGATCTGGTCTAAAGCTGCCTCTTCGATCTGCTTGATGGATGCAGCGATGGCATCCGGCACAACGCTCTTTGAGAAAAAAGAAATCGTCTTTTCCAGCCAGAAACGGTTGTAGATGAATTGTAACGCCGTGGACTTCGCCTTGAGATATAAATCCACTCCGGGTTTGTCTATCGGCTGAGACTGAAAGAACAAATCGAGTGAATATTTGTTCGAGCCCTTTCCGTCTCTGACCGTCTCCAAAAGTCTCTTGAAATATGTGTTTGGTGTGTATCTGTCTGAGAGGCGCACTCCGACCAATTTCACCATGACATCCATAGAGTTGGGGTACATTCTCATACCAAACTCTATACCCTTGATGTGAAGATCTACAATGGCACCAATCTTTGTGCCCTTCTTCTCTTCTTTATTGTCTTGTCTCTCTGTTTCCTCACCTTGGAATTCTTCTGGCTTGGCGTCTTTCAGTCTGACCACCGCTTTTCCGATATTGACGTTCAACTCAATCTTAATCTCATCTTTGGGAGGTGGTATGGGCTCTGGTTGCTTTTTGTCATTTTTCTCCTCCAGTAATGCTTCAGGATCTTCCAATTCATAACCGTTGAGTTGTACCTCCGACGGTAAGAAAGCTGACCACCAAGGCTCTTGTCCATTGTCTTGTGCCTTATCATAAAATCCCTCTTTTAACAACTCCTTATGAACCGAAGCTCTACATTTGATGATGTCGTCGACGGGCAATCTGAGTTCGGTGTCTTCAAAAGCCACGATAGAAAAACCGATGTCTCTCGCGTTGAAATGGGGTGGTAGCTGCCCGTCTATGCCCATACCCGCATATCTCAACTGTTTGTATATGCGTGAATATGTGCCCATGTCTCTGCTGTGTTGTATGATATACAGAGGTGATCCCACAGCACCCTCCTTTGCAGAAGTGTACTTTATACATCTCAGGGCAAAACGCCACCAGGATCTGGGATTCTCTTTGACTGAAGATGAAGGCCTGAATGCGTAATATGTCTTCTTTTTTTCTACTCGTAAAATTCCGTTGATCACATTCAGAATCTCTTGGTATTTCTGTTGTGTCAGTTCTAATTCAATTCTGTCTGTAGATATGTTGGCGATGATGGAGGGTACGTCTCTCGTCTCGAGTACACTTCTTGCTTTGGTTCTGATCACGGCGTTAATGTTCACATCGAGCGGTCTCAAAATCCAATGTGAGTCGTGATCATCTTCTGCGGGTTGTTCTCTGCTGGCATTCGTCATTCTGTTGTTCTCATTTTCGCCTTGGAGCTCCTTCCAGTACATACCCAACCCTTTGACAGAGATGGTCTTGTGTAAAAAAAAGATGTGAATCATTGTGAGCGGGATCAGAGAACGTCTCGTTTGTACCCCTCAGAGAAGCACTTTGTAGAGAGATACCAAAAGAAACAATGGGATGATCTGGCACGTTGGGGTTTGTATTTTCGTAATTAAAGCGGATATCTTCCAGTTCTATCTGGACATTATCTGCGATAGAGGTGATGAGGGCATCGAAATAACCAACAGGCTGCTTCAAATTTACCGGCTGACTTGGCTCTGAATTTTGTTTCTCCTCTGCAGAGTGTATGGCATTTCTCTTGATTTGTATTTCTCTCTGTCTTGACCATTCAAATTTTTCTTTCGGCGCCACTGTGACGTGGACATGTTGGATCTTGACCACAATGGATTCAGTCCTCAGATTGTACCAAGGTATGAAGATGTCCAAACGTCCAATCTTGGCTTCTTTAAAGAACAACTGCAGTTGGGTTGTGTCTTCCAGAGCCGAGGTCTTAAGCTGAAGATTCTCAAGTGAGATGTGGCCAGACCAAAACGACAAATTTAATTGGCTGGCGTCGAGACCGTCAATGTACTGTCCAAGAACTTTGTTCAAAACGGTCGAGACGACCCCTTCTAACAGCATCGTGTACGTGTTGTTGGTGTG
>Ga0314766_1000047_pt1 | contig 9973 bp, 8 predicted proteins | sample G5R1MT_67_FD_207789 | JGI IMG/M metagenome (GOLD analysis project Ga0314766, IMG submission 207789) | Metatranscriptome of switchgrass phyllosphere microbial communities from Michigan, USA - G5R4_MAIN_18SEP2017_LR1 (Metagenome... | ecosystem: Host-associated > Plants > Phyllosphere >... | reverse complement strand
TTAAAAAATTCGCTGTCTATATCGTCTTTTCTAAAATCTTCAAAAAGCGAGTTTGAAAATTTTAAAATAGGGTTCCTAGAAATACGTTCTCTCCAATTACTCTTTCTAGAAGATAAACCTAAAGAATTAATTATAGCGCTGTCAACAAAATGATCAGCTGTACTCTTTAATTTCTCTTTTGAAATATACTCATTAGATAATTCAGGTAATTCTACCGATATATCCCAAAAATAATGCTCACCGTCAAAATCTATATGATCAATACCCTTACCTATTAAGAGTCTTTTGTGATCCTTATACATTCGTCTGTAGAAATAATCTTCACAATTCAAAATACTCGACGCATAAGGCAAAGAAAAATACTCTTTAAAAGTATTTTTACGAACATTTGGGTGTCGTTCTGAAAAAGCGGACTGTACCCTCTGTAAAGTATACCAATCGTATAAGATCGTTGAATCAAAAGGATCCGTAATATCATGCTGTAAATTAAATTCCGGTCTAAATATAGTATCGGCGTTATCCGGAGATACAGGGTTATAATTAGAGGGTCCGTCACCAACTAAAATTTCATCTTGGGCACCTTGATTATTATGCAAACCAGGCACTAAAAACCAATCAGGAAACTCTCTATATATTTTAGAAAGCTCAACATTATCGGGCGGATAAAAATAATCAAAATCAGCAGTTCTCTTCGCTGATAGGGGCCTAAAACGAAATTTACGGTGAGGCTCACGGTATCTATCAGGATGAAAACGCCACTCCAGGTGCGTATCTGTTTGTAAAATTAAGTCAGTAGAATCATCTTTTGTGGCTAAAGAATCATCAGTGTGTTCTGCTGGTATAGAAGGAGAAAAAAATCTTTCTTCTCCAAAGTAGTCATCTTCATAAAGGTCGTTTTCTTGCGATAAACCATTTTGCTGCCTAACAAAAGACGTATCCCACTCATCCCAAAAAAAATCAGGGTTAGACAACGCTCTTAAATTATGAGGTTGGCCAAAAGCAGCATCTGGAGTGAAAAGATATTCGGATTCGGACATAACCTGTAAAGCAGGTATATCAAACTGTTTTAAAGAGTTAAAATCTAATGAAAAATTATAGCTGCTGATTAACAAGTGTTTATTAATTTTAGACAAAAAACTATGGCTAGAGTGGTGTTTTTTGTCTAGTTTATTAGACTTACGCTTAACACGTAATGATACCATAGAAGATAACGCTGCGGTATAAACGACTTTCTTTTCTGAGGTAGACAAATTCTGTGAATCTAAAAAATCTTTAAAATATTTTAAAGATTTTTTAAAATATTTTAGTTTTCTTGTTTCCCTAAAAAGAAATTTACGTTTATAAATAAAAGATTTCTTTTTATTAACTTTCATATTAAGAGTTAGGCGTGATCGCCTGAAGAAATTTGCATTATACCTATATTTAGCTCTTCGATCTATCATCAAACAGTATACGTTCCTTTCAGGGAGCGTGTATCTCCTATTGAAAAAAGGACGACGGCGTATTTTTCTAAAGCCCGACCTCACAAGTTTAACTTTTATTTTTCTAGGGGTACGCTTACGCTTAAAAAAAAAATTAGAAATATACCTAGCTTGCTCTACATCTTTCAATTCTTTATTTAAGTTAGACACTAACGAACGCTCATAATAAGGAACTCTACTATAGTAATCCCATTCTGAAAAGTAAGCTTTTAAAAAGGACCAAAATTGCGGCTTATAAAACAGTAGGCGATTAACGTTTGAAGACTCAAATATCGCCTTAAGACGGACTAACATATTCATAAACATAACGGAACTCTCAAATAGGTCTACTAACTGACGCTTGAAAAAAAGAAAAAATAGTTCAGTATTCTTAAATAACATGAATTTATCTGAAGTGAATTTACCCGAATAAGCAGCAAACTCCAAAACACTTGTACTTAATAGACGTATACCTGTTATATCATCAGGATAGTAGTAAACCTCTTTAAAAAAAACTATTTTTTTATAAGTATAGCTTGAATAAACACCTTTTAGATAAGGTCCCAATTTTGATAAGATTGTTTTAAATGAGGAAGGAACTCTACTTTTAATAATTGGTTTATGCTCAAAAAGTACTCGAGTTGATTTTCGACCAGAGTACAAAATTTTAAAAAAATTATAATTTATTCGCTCAGAAATAGAAATACGCTCGAATTTTGAAGTCTTAAAGATTAACGCAGACTCAAAATAAGATGAAATTTTACAACTGAAATCATCTTCCTCAAAGGTATCAACAAGATTTATGAATTTTTCTAACTTCTTATCAAAAGTAACGGACTCAACATTAATATAAGTTTCATAAAATAAAAAATTGTGTAAATAAGATTTACAACGCTCTAAAAGCTCAAAATACCACTCCCATACTTCTTTTCTATATATTATTTTTTTTTTCATAGTTTAGTACATATATAAAACAACAAATACATACAGCCAGACTGCATCAACAAAGTGCCAATACCAAATAGCCATTTCAAAAGCAGCGTGATGTTGTCTAGTATAATGGTTAAGGGTGAATCTGTAGGCACAATGGAAAAGAAAGGCTACTCCAACAAATACATGTAATCCGTGCAGACCTGTAATCATAAAGAAAGCTGTACCATAAAAACCGTCTGTTATATCAGTCGGTGCATGTACATATTCATAAATTTGAAATTGTAAAAAAGTTAAACCTAAAATAACTGTAACAAAAACACAAACAACTCCTAGATACAAATTACCTTTATTTACAAAACGGTGAGCAAGAGTTACTGAAGCTCCTGAAATAGCTAATAAAAACGTATTTACAAGAGGTAAGCCTTCATAGGGTAAAAAATCAATACCTGTTGGAGGCCATATACTACCTACATCTGGCGCGGGGGCAATCGAAGCATGAGCGTATCCCCAAAAAAATGTAACAAAAAGCATTAGCTCACTAACAATAAACAAGCCAAAAGCTACTTTTACGCCGTGTCTAACCTTATGCGTGTGTACCTGTTCAAACGCAGACTCACGAATAACGTCACGCCACCACATAGCTATATTAGCACATAATCCAATATAAGACCATAACAAAGGAGTTCCAAAATACTCAAAACCATAAAAGCTTGAAATCAAACTCGCAGCAAAAATAAAAGCACATATCCCGGCAAATATAGGCCAAGGTGATGGACAAACTACATGAAGTTTATGACGTTTAAAAAGACTCATAATAAAAAATAGATTATATAAGACATTTAAAAAATGGACCCATTCATTAAAATTAATCAACTAATTTTGATATAAATTAGAACTTCCCCGTGAACGAGGGATTAGCTACTCATTATAGAATAGAACAAATACTCTGCATCAACCATGCATTAAAAAATATAGCCAAAGAAAGAGGTAAAAAAACCTTCCAACCTAAACGCATTAGCTGATCGTACCGAAACCTAGGATATGCTGCTCTAACCCAAACAAATACAAACATAAAAACAACCGCTTTAAAGGGTGAGAACCCTCCAAAAAATAATACTGAAGTTAACGAGCTCATTAAAATTATATTAGCATATTCACCTATGAAAAAAAGCGCAAACCCAGCAGCCGAATACTCAACATTATAGCCGGCGACTAACTCACCTTCAGCTTCAGGTAAGTCAAAGGGCGGTCTATTCGTTTCTGCTAAAGCAGAAACGAAAAACAAAAAAAATATAGGAAAGAGAGGTATAACAAAATAGATATTCTCTTGTTGCCATAACACTATTTCATTTAAATTTAAGGTTCTAGCAAAAACTGCTAAACTTAAAAGTGTTAGCCCAATAGATACCTCATAACTAATCATCTGCGCAGCTGATCTTAATGAGCCTAGAAAGGCATATTTAGAGTTACTAGCCCAACCACTGAAAATAACTCCATAAACAGATAAACTACTAATAGCAAACGTAAACAAAAGACCACAACTTATATCAACGTAAGCAAGTTGATCAGTAAAAGGAATAACGCCGTAACCTATCAAACTTAAACTAAAAGTAACAACAGGGGCAAGAAGGTACAAACCTTTATCACTCGAAGTAGGAACGATAGATTCCTTAATAAGAAGCTTAAGGCCGTCGGCTAAAGGTTGTAACAAACCAAACAATCCTACAACGTTAGGTCCCAAGCGTCTACCTGCTGCTGCAAGAATTTTTCGTTCAAACAGCGTTAAATAGGCTACACTAAGAAGAACCGGTAATATTATTAAAAAAAAATTTATAACATCAACTATAACTCTATTCATATTGTGTAAACTCGTTAAGAATCTGCACTAAAGGCGAAACCTCGTATTGAGGGGGTTGTCTATAAAACGATAAAAATCGAGATCTTGTAAAACTAAAATTTAAAACTTTAACATCAAGTAAAGCATTTCTAAATATGTAAGGTTTAGTTAAAGCAAATTCATTCGTTTTTAAATTAAAATAATAGGAATACAGCTGAAACAGAACAAATGAAAAGTTAATAAGAGACCTTGAATTTACGGGACCTTTTATAAAATATTTACCTGTTACATGATTAGATCTTTCATAGGGTGACAAAAGGGGTAATGCTAAAAACGCATTTTGGGCATTTATATAACCATGAGTACCCGTATATATAAAATTTTGAGAAGTTACTGTCTCAGTCTGCAGAAAGCAGGAAGTATGCGACTTTAAATTAGAAAAACTACCTATAAGGGGGGTTAGTTCTGTCTCTTCTACCGACGTTATAATTGGTTGATAATAAAACGAATACAAAGTCTTTGAGTTATTTTGAGAAAGAGATTTATACAAAAATGACTGTGAAGTTTCTAGAACAGTCGGATAAACCTCGTTTAAGGACCACCTATACGCTATCGACGAAGTGATCTTTTCATTTACTCTTGACGAAGACCCTATTATATTAGTATACGGTAAGGACAATTCTGAAATTCTAGAAAGCAAGTCAATAAAACAGGTAGCTATACCTGACTCAACGGATGACCAATGAAACGATACTCTCTTATTAAGCATAGAATATGTAAAAATAGATAAAGCTTTAGACCATGAAACACGAGAACCTTTGAAATAACAAGAAGTTAACCTCTGACGTAGCCAGCCGTCGAAACTAAATCTAACCTTATCTGATATCCAGGTGGTAACAGGTAGCACACGTACGGGCTTATTCCCAAATAAATAAACTTTAAGAGGCGTTAAGGATAAATTATTTAAATAATCAACTGTAGTAAATGATGTCAAATCCCAAACCCTAAAAGACGAGGCAATAGGTTTAGCAAGTAATGCGCCCATCTTTTTCTACTAAAAAAATAATAAAAAATTTAATTTAATTGTAAATGTAACCACAGTACACCTAATTTAATTAAATTTTAACCAATTTAGACCTAACTGGAATCGAACCAATGCAACTCGTGTATCAAACGAGTACTCTACCATTAAGTTATAGGTTTTATTTACTACCTATCAATCTCACCAAAAACTAAGTCTTGCGACCCAATAATCGTTACTATATCAGCGATAAGGTGGTTACGTGAAAGTACATCAAGTGCTTGTATATGAAAAAATCCAGGGGCTCTTAATCTAGCTCTGTAGAATGAATGTGTATTATCTTGTACTTCAAGTTCAACACTAAACTCCCCTTTCGGTGCTTCTGTAACAGCAAATGGACGATTCTCAGATATTGGGGTGACTCCTTTAGAAAAGAATCTGAAATGATGAATTAAAGACTCCATAGAGAACTTCAGGGTAGAGCGGTATGGCTGTTTTAATTTACCTGATCTGACTTTAACAGGACCAGAAATAATCCTTAAATCGCGAATAGCCTGATTTATAATACTTACACTTTGCCTCATTTCTTCAATTCTTACTAAGAATCTATCAAAACAATCACCAACACTTCCTACCGGTATCATCCAATCGTAATGTTTGTACATCTCATAAGGACATATTTTTCTTATATCCCAAACTAAACCGCTAGCCCTTAACATAGGTCCTGAACAGCCAAAGTCTTTTGCTACATCAAGAGGAATAACACCTACATCTACTAATCGTTGACGCCATATCCTATTATTAGTTAGCATCTCTTCCATTTCATTTAATCGATAACAAAAAGAATTATTAAAAATTTCAATATCGTTGAGTAAATCTTCTGGGATATCCATAGAAACGCCGCCAGGACGTATATAGGCAGCGTGCATTCTGGCACCGCTAACACGCTCATAGAATTCCATAAGTCTTTCTCTTTCTTCGAAACCCCATAAAAACGGTGTTAAAGCACCAACATCTAAAGCATGTGTTGTAACCGCCATTAGATGATTTAAAAGTCTTGTTAGTTCAAGAAAGAGAGTTCGTATGACTTTAGCCCTTATAGGTAAAACCATCCTATTATATAATCTATTCGTTTTTATAAGACTTTCAATAGCTAAAGAGTAAGTATGCTCGTAAGCCATCATGCTCACATAATCTAGTCTATCAAGATAAGGCAAGGCCTGTACATGGGTTTTCTGCTCCATAAGCTTTTCTGTACCGCGATGGAGAAGCCCTATATGAGGATCAGCCCTTAAAATTTCTTCTCCGGAAAGTTTTAAAACTAAACGTAGCACCCCGTGCGCTGCTGGGTGTTGTGGGCCAAAATTTAAAGTGAAATTTTTTACAGAAAAATCCATTATGCGTTATCTACATTTCGAGCTGTTCTCAATGAGAGTTCAGCAACCTTAAGCGGGAAATAAATTAATCTCTTTTTTTTTTCAGAATATCTGACTTGAAAGAAGCCTGTAACAGGAAAGTCTTTTCTGAGAGGAAATCCTTGAAAACCATAATCAGTTAGAATTCTTCGTATTTCCTTAGTATTTTTAACAAAAATAACCCCAAACATATCCCAAATTTCTCTTTCTAGCCAATTAGCCGATTCAAACAAATTATCAACTGAGTAAGCTCGCGAGCTTACTCTCCTTTGCAAACTAAAACGATTTGAAAAAAGATAGCTTAATAACTGATACTTCAACTCAAATCGACGGATTAAATAAGGATGATCCATAGCTGTGAAGTCATTTAAAAATGACTTCACTAAAAATGAGTGCTTTAATATATATATTAAATTTTTAAATTCATCCGCCTTATCGACTAGTAAAGTAAACGGGCTAAAAAAGATAGAACTAACTAATCTCGGGAATAAAAATGAAAAGGTTAACTCCAATCTAGTGCACCGTTTATCCATTCAAAAAAGAATCCAACAGTTAAAATAGCAAGAAAAAGAAAAGAACTGACTATACCTAACAAGTCTAATTCAGGAATAGCTGCTAAAGGAAATAAAAAAGCAACCTCTAAATCAAATAATATAAAAAGTATAGCAACTAAGTAGAAACGAACATCAAAAGTACCCCGAGCATCTTCAAACGGATCAAAACCACACTCGTAAGCTGAGGCTTTCTCGGCTGAAAAATACTGTTCAATACCGTAAAAACTTAAATAGAATATAATAAAACCAAGACCAAAAGATAGGATAATAAGGAGTAAAACACTTATATTAGTCATTTCTTCTTAATCTTAAAACTTTTTATATGAGATGGTATAAGTAAAAAACTAGCAGCTTTCATAGACTTTGATTTGACTTTGCTAAAGATTTTAGTTAACTTAGTCGATTTCTTATTTGAAATTTTATTACTCAACTCATTTAATAAGCCCTGAGTTGCATTTCTACAAAATAGAGTTACTAAAGGTAATACTAACTTTTTTCTCGACGATAACCACTTTGTAGAAACGTCATACACACTAATTAAAGAAGAGCTCCTTAAATATTTAATAGCAGATAAACGGTTTTGGTTAGCGGATTCAATAGAAGATGAAAAGTCAAAGTCACAAAGAGACTTAACAAAATCTCTTGACTCAGTATGCGACTTCTCTAGAATATTAGATAAAATAAAATAAAACGAAAGAGAAATTAAAACAAAATTAACTAGTAAAGGAATTTCATCGGACGGTAAATCTAAAATAATTGCCGGAGTTAGGCTGAAATAATTTTTAGGGGAAACAGCTAACCTTGACGAAGTAGAATAATCTGAGGAAATATTGAAATCTTTCTCTTTAATATTTTGCACTAGATTTTTAACTCGGAACAAAGTAACTATTTGAGGAAAAACAAAGTTAACCCAATAGAAATAGCCTAATAAAAATGAAAAGAATAGAAAAAAAACAGTACTAGAGACTAAACCAATATCAGCTTGTGGCATTAATTTATAAAGTATAAAAATAAGAAACATACTGAGGATAGGATTCGAACCTACGCGAAGAAAAATCTTCAGCGGATTTACAGTCCGCCGCCATTAGCCGCTCGGCCACCTCTCTAAAAAGGATTCGACCAGAATCGAACTGGTGTCCTTAGGTTAACAGCCTAATGCTCTAACCGATTGAGCTACGAATTATCGACGACGAGTTTCGAACTCGCTCCACCAGCGCGACAGGCTGATATCCTACCAATTAGACTACGTCATTTAACTCGATTTTCTAGCAAATAAGCTAGAAAATATATTATAAAGAAAAACTATAACACCAAAAATAGTTAAAATCGAACCGTAAGAAGCAACAACATTCCAATAAGTAAAAATATCAGGATAATCAGGAATTCGTCGAGGCATACCAGCTATACCTAAGAAGTGCATAGGAAAAAATGTTATATTAACTCCAAAAAATGTTAACCAAAAGTGCAATTGTCCTAATCGTTCATTATAATACTTACCTGTCATTTTGTAAAACCAATAATAAAATCCTCCAAATATAGCAAAAACTGCACCCATAGAAAGAACATAGTGAAAGTGAGCGACAACATAATAAGTATCGTGCAATATTATATCTGCGCCAGCATTAGCAAGCATTACACCGGTAACTCCGCCTACTGTAAATAAAGCTATAAAACCTATAGCAAAAAATAAAGGAGTTTTCAAAGAAAGTGTACCGCCCCAAAGTGTTGCTAACCAGCTAAATATTTTAATACCTGTAGGAATTGCAATAACCATAGTAGCAGTAGTAAAGTATGCTCTAGTATCTATATCTAAACCGACAGTATACATATGATGAGCCCAGACAATAAAACCTAAACCACCGATTGATACTAGAGCATAAACCATACCTGTATAACCAAAAATTGGTCTAGACGCATAAGCACTAACTATATGTGATATTATACCAAAGGCTGGCAGAATAAGTATATATACCTCCGGATGACCGAAAAACCAAAATAGATGTTGATACAATACAGGGTCACCTCCTCCTGTCGGGTCAAAAAAGGTTGTATTAAAGTTTCTATCAGTTAATAACATAGTTAAGGCTCCTGCTAAAACCGGAAGACTTAAAACCAGCAAGAAAGCTGTAACCAAGATAGACCAAACAAAAAGAGGGAGATCTAACCAATAAGGTGTAGGTCGCATTATATAAATAGTGGTAATAAAGTTTATAGCGCCTAAGAGTGAGCTAACACCAGCAACATGTAAACTTAAAATAGCTAAATCTACGGCTGCTGAGCTATGTCCTACTATTGATGATAGCGGTGGGTATAAAGTCCAACCAGTACCCGCACCTACTTCAATAAAAGACGAACCCATTAAAAAAAAGAATGACGGAGGTAAAAGCCAAAAGCTAATATTATTTAATCTTGGAAACGACATATCAGGAGCCTCAACCATTATAGGCACTAACCAGTTACCAAATCCACCAATTAAAACAGGCATAACCATAAAAAAAATCATAATAACAGCGTGCGCTGTTACAACAACATTATAAAGTTGGTAGTTTCCTCCTAACAATTGAGAGCCAGGGTTTGATAGCTCTAACCTAATAACCATACTAAAAAAAGTTCCAATTAAACCGGCTAATAAACCAAAAACAAAATATAGAGTACCGATATCCCTGTGGTGAGTACTCGAAATCCATCTCATAAAAGCTCTATAAAAGGTTGGTTCAGCCATAAAAACTAATTATAAAATTAATATATCAAAT
>Ga0314766_1000046_pt1 | contig 10002 bp, 1 predicted proteins | sample G5R1MT_67_FD_207789 | JGI IMG/M metagenome (GOLD analysis project Ga0314766, IMG submission 207789) | Metatranscriptome of switchgrass phyllosphere microbial communities from Michigan, USA - G5R4_MAIN_18SEP2017_LR1 (Metagenome... | ecosystem: Host-associated > Plants > Phyllosphere >... | reverse complement strand
TCTCGCAGCAGTTCGGAATGAATTGCCTTTCGTTTGAACAACACTTCGTCATAGGGACGCGCGAGAGGAGTCCGTGTCTGTGTATATCTAGTAGCACATGCGCAAGCATCTTTCAGCCGCATCAGCCGTCGCACCGGTATAGTACTGGCCATGCCGCTCGTCTCCCGACCATCTCCAACCTCCGGTCCCGCAATCTGGCCTAGTCCACCCGCCGCTGCTGATTGTGCGCGACGACGACTCTCTCAATGTGCGTAAAGAGCCACAGGCGCGATTCGTGCTCTGGAAGCGCCAGGAAGGGGCCCCTTGCGCCCTCGCGGAGTACCAAGCTGATGCCGTTAGGCTCGAGGCTGATGGTCTGCAGGTCGCGCAGGGGTACGTGCCACATTGCTTTTAGCTTTGTGACACGCGCGAGGATGATGGCACCCGTCGTGAGGATGACCATGAGGTCCTCGTCCTTCTCCCCGCTGATGGCCAGGTGAGCAATGTAGTAGTCGTCAAAGAACTTGCCGTTCTCGAGGTTCTTCAGCCAGAACTGGCCGAGCGCTTCCCGCTCGTTGAAGATCCTCAACACCTTATCGTGCGGTATCAAGCGCGGCAGCCGGACCTTGTCAATGCTGCTCTGGTCAAACACGGTTGTTGTATTCCGAATACCCTCCGTGACATTGCTCGCCAGGTCAAACACGCCAACCATGGGTTTCGTGGCCATGCCGATGACGCCCTTCCCGATGCCCCGGAAGAACCCGGCAGCACCGTCCGCCTGCGCGCCCTCGATAGGATTTCTTGCGAGCCCTTCGAACCCGCTCGCGACACTCGTGACGAGCGAGCCTGCGCCCGCAGCGACACCGTACAAAGCGTGCCGCGGCTTGTTGCGGTACTGCCGCATGCGCCGCTGCGATTGGAAGTTCTTGTCGAGCGTCGCCGCAGACAAGCCCTTGCCAATCGAGCCGGTGACCTTTGTCATCGAGTCCGTGACGCCGAACACCGTCTTCTTGACGAACGACCCAGCGCCTCTCGCTAGGCCTGCACCAAAGTCGCGGAACTCGACGACACCCTCGGTCGGCTCGTAGAAGAGGTCTGCAACTCCCGAAGAGACGTTGCTGAACAGGCCAATAGGGTTGCCCAGGAAGTCGGCCGAACCGAGCACTCGGTAGAGCTGGTTGATAAACTCCTGCTGGTAGTGCAGGAGGACGCGCTGAGTGAGGATGGCGTAGGAGAGCCGCACATCGTTGATGATGAGCGCGTTCAGACGAATGGGCGCATCATTCACGTTGCCGATAGCCATCGTTACGGCATTCAGGAAGTAAGCGACTGCGTTTCGACCGCTGTTGAATAGGGCCTGGTCACTGTTCAGGCTCTCTGTCCGCATGAAGGACAGATCAAGCTGGACTGGCTGCAGTTCGAGAGCCTCAAAGTAGACTTCGGTACTAGCCTGCGGCTCGGGCGCCTCTGGAAGATCTGGCCCTTCTTCAGTGAGCTTGGACGGCAGAGCAGCCTCGTCCGTCGTGCCGCGGAACTTGGAGAAGTCCAGCAGTGCGAAGAGGAAGTCCTCGTCGACCTCGACAGTCATTTCTTGCAGGAGGACGCTGGCGTACTTGAAGTACAGGACGCCGTGCGCCTGATCCTTCATGAGGATGACCTGACACTGCAGATTCGGATGCACCTCAAGCTCCTTACCATCCCGAGGTATGACGGAAGGGTATAGAAGGAGCGGGAAGATTCCGCCGAATAGCTGGTTATCGATCTGAATCCACTTGATGCTGAAGCGAACGGACTGGCTTGTGGCTGAGTCGCCGTACGCCAGCCGTATGCCGCGGAACGAGGCGTATAGCAGCTCGACCATGTCTCGGTTGATGAGCGAGATTCCAATGCCTTCCAGCGACAGATTGACAGAAAAGGTAATCGGCGTCTTCTGCTCCTTGGCCTCAAACTCGACGTCTCGGGAGCTTTGGCTCGAGGTCCGGGACATGGACAGGGATGTATCGCGGCGCTGTAGCTTGAAGAGACTCTGCGACTCGTCGTAGTTGGTGATACGCAGCAGCTGGTAGTGCCCTTCTGCGAGCACGTCGAGCGAGACTACCTTGGATGACCCGCCGGAAGAGAACTTGAAGGGCACCATGCTGCCGATCTCCATGATGTTGATAATGCGCTCCTTGTTCCCGGTCACTAGCCGGATCTGCTTGTTGTTCTGCGCTGGCAGGTCAAATGCATAGGGCAGCTCCGCATGTGGGCCGACCTGATACTGCTTCTCCTGGGGCTGTCCGCGGCCTTGTTGAGCGAGAACCTGGCTGATGGAAAATGGGAAATCGCTTGCGTTCTCGATCACTATAGGCCATCCCCGCTCTTCGCGGCTGATGGTCAGGAACACTACCGCTCCCGTGAGAGCAACGTCGGTCCTAATGAGCGTCTCTCCACCATCGGCGTTGGATAAGCGGACGTGGATATCGCCAACGTCCCGCATGTTGAAGGGCGCCGACCAGCGGTTGATGCTCGGATAGGACATGACCATCTGCGGAACGTGGTCACGGCGAAGCCAGTGCAGAGCCTGTCTCTCATCTGGCTGGAGGGTGAGAGTATAAGTGGAGCCTGCGGGACGGATGCAGATCGGGTCCCGCAGCGTGTTCTTGACGACGAAACGAGGGTAGAAGGTGATGACCTTGATAATCTTGTAGCTTCCGATGCCCTCCGTAACCTTCATGCCGATGTTGACCTCCTCTTGGCCCGAAGATGACGAGATAGTGACTTCGCTCTCTGTGCCTACAGTCTCGAAACTCAGCGGCTGCGACCACGCCGAGTCCGCAATCCGCAGAAGAGCGCGGTTCCTAGCATCGAGCTTGTCCGGCGCGAAGAGGAAGGGAATGGCTTCCCGGCGGCGGTGATCGCTCGAGAAGATGCTCTGTCCCGCAACATTCTTGGCGGAGGAGAGTGGAGCCTTCGACTTGAGGGCGAAGTCGAGGCCGGTCTTATTGTAGACGACATAAGGGCTGTAGATCTGGACCTTGAAAGCACCGCCAGACTTGGGATATCGCTCGTAGTGCAGTCGAAGGTTCAGCTTCAGGCCGTCCTTGTCGGTGACAGGGAGTATCTCTTCGACAGGCAGATCGTCCGGGTTGTCCGTGTTGACGATTGCGAACTCGCTCCGCTTAAAGGGCGACTCCTGAATCTCAATGCTCAGCAGCAGGAGATGGGAGAGGTCGGCCATATGTAGAGGACTGGTGCCGCCCTGCCTGAGGAAGCTCGACCAATTGTGTTCGCGGTTCTTGTCGTACACGCGGAACCGCACGTCGAAGGGCAGCAGGTTCTCGACCTCGATTGGCGCCCGCAGTCGCAGCGTGAGCTTCGGATATGTCTTGATAAGCGGGTCGTGCCTGTCAAAGTCGGCGAAAGCCTGGAAGCGGAACGAGGCCTCCTTCTCCAGCGACTTGCAGGTGATTCCTCGAGTCGGCCGACGTATCAAGTCCTGCCAGTGGTAGGCGTCTGTGCACCAGCTGTGGCCGAAGCCAGGATCTGGGCGCACCTTGATGCGCTGGTGATACGCCGACTCGATTGGGACGGAGCACTCGCCACCTGGAGGCAGCTTGAAGACGTGAGATGCCTTCTTTCCGTTGGCGTCGACGATGACCATCTCGCTTGGGACCAGCGTGAGGTTCTCGATCTTGAAGGTCGATCTGAAGGTAACGACCTTGACGTTATTGACCAACTTAATCTCGCAAAGCATCCGATGCGTTGTCTTGTCAATCTTAGGCTTCAGTCGGTAAACGACCTCGCCTTCCCGCTCGACTGAGATGTGCTTAACGCGCTCCCATGCCGTGCCTTCTAGCATCAAGCCGACAGAGTTGTGCACGATCTGTGTCGTGGCGGCCTCTCGCATCGTACGCCAGTCGTCAAGGCGCCAAGGCTTGTCGGCCCCATCCTCGAGTCTGACGCTTTCCGACTTGCTGCTCCTGTCCTCCGTTTCTGCCCACAGAAGGATAGGATGGCCAGTGCGATTGCGCATCAGGAAGGGTGCATTAGCGCCCCGGCTAGTCTTGAGCACCTCGTCTCCCTTCTCGCTCCACAATGCCATCGAGTTGAGAGCCAGCTCAATGAAGGTATGCGTGACGTTGATCTCCAGTCTCCGCTTGCTCGCCAGATTGATGGTCAGTGCTTGGGTTGTCGCATTCTTCGCGGCCTGAACACTGAACTCCCACGGGTCCATGAGTGCTTCCCACCGCGAATTGGTCAGATTGTAGTAGTTGATGACAGGAGTCATGCTGACACCGGCTCGAAGATCTGCCGACCAGTCTTCGATCTTGGCCGTGAACTTCGGTGCCTTCATGTCGAGGACAGGCAACTCGTGCAGATCGCTGATGAGCACGAGTCGGAAGCCTCCAAAAGTAGCTCGAAGAGACTCGCGCGTGACGATGAGTTCCGCCTTGGTCGGTTGTTGGACCGAAGACCGCCTGCGGCTCTTTGTGCTTGCAGTCAAAGCGTGACTGGATTTCTTGGCCTCCACTGGACGACGAGGCCGGCTGGACGCGCGCTGCCGCTTCTTCTCCTCTGCCTCCTTCTTTTGTTTCTCCTCGTCGCTCGGACCAGATAGCTCGATAGCGCGGCTGACAATGGTGCTGACAAGCGAAACATCCCGGTTGGATAGACGCAGGACTAGCGCCTGCATGTCCAGCTCAATGCTGGAGTTCTGGTTTCCGTTCTCTTGCCGGTTGTCCATGCTCAAATTCAGGTCGAAGTCATCGAGGATCCGGATGGTCTCCTTCTGCTTGTCCATCTTGCACAGGAAGATGCCCATGTGATCGACGCTGAGCACCATCGTGCCCTGCTGGGCTAGCTGTACTTGCCTGATGGACAGCACGATGGCTTCGCTGTCGTGACGGGTCGGGTCCGCAAGCAGTCTGATCGAGGCCTGAACCACGTTGACCCGGTATGCAAGAGAACCCTGCTGGCTGGCCGCACCTGTACTGTCTGCACTGTCGGGCCCGTCCACATCGTTGTCGCCATCCGCGTCGATCTCTTTGCCATTCTGCGCGACCGGCTCAGCGTTCTTGAATGGCGTATTGACGAAGTCCAGAAGAGCGAAGAGCGGGTCGAGCGAGAAGATGATGGATGGCGTGTCAATGGTGACGTTTGCGACGGCGCTCTTGTCGGAGCCGCCCGACATTGCGTAGCTGACCATAAGCTGGTAGCCCTTTTCCTTAGATGCCGGCAGAATCTCCCTGAACTTGGTGTCAATTTCTGGGCGAGTGTCGTGAACAGTAAATGAGCGCAGGAGGACTTCTGCTTCCATCGAGCCGTTGGACACCATCTTGTACTTGATATCCGCCTCGTTGAGGGAGAATCGTGCCAGGCTGTGGTTCTTCAGATCTGCCTGGGTGAAGGCATCTTTGGTGAACAGCTCGAGATAAACGGTCGTAACAGTGAAGGCGAATTCGAGCTTGCTGAAGAGCTGGACGGTCTCGCCTTGCTCGTTGACGGCCACCTTGGCCAGCTCCGGGAAAAGGTCTACGGTCTCCTCTTCTTGCGCAGCCTTCTGCGACAAAGCTGTCGACTCTGGCGATGTGCCACGCACTGGAGAGGTATGAGATGAGACTTGGGCGTCGAGATCTCCGTCCTCGATAGCCTCTTCCTCCGTGGTGGCAAACGTCTGAGGCACGAGTTTGGACAGGTCTAGCAAGAAAGCGTACTGCTGAGCAGTCAGATGCATCTTGACGTCCGATAGCTTCCCCACAATCTCCGTCTCCGGCCTGGTCCTCGCTTGCTCGGCCTGTCCACCTTCGACCATGGTGATGTCGAATGACAAATCAACATCCTTGAGCATCTCCAGCATTTCCTCGTTCTCCCCAGATCCGGTTTTGCTAGACAAGCGGATTTTGCTCAGCGCTGCGTCGATATGCGTGAGGGTGAGTGAACCATCACGGGAAAACTTGTTGATGACGCTCATCTCTCCCAAGTTAGCGACGATGGTGTTTGGCGAGCCAGAGTCTCGAGGGAAGATGAGAATGGGTGTCTTGACGAGGATATCGTACCGCATCTTGGTCGCTTGCTGACCAAGCTCGCTGGCCTGCTGAGCAGCTGCGCTTGTCGCCGCATCGTAGACCGCCTTCATGCGAGCGAACTTGGTTAAGAAGCGAATGATGCGGTGAAGTGGCGCTTCGACGAAGTGAAAGCGGAAGGAGCCGCTCCGCAGGTAGACCAGGCTGTCATATCCTGGGTAAGATGAGTCCGCTGCATCAAACTTCTCGTACTGGAAGTCGGCAAGATTGTCCCCTTCGATTGAGAGGAGCTGCTTGTACACAGGCAGCCCAGCACTTTCGACATCGTCTACGAGCGTCAGGTTGCCTAGCCTGGCTGCAAGCCGCATGCTTGGTCCGCGCAAGAGCAGCGAGACATCGGCTGCCTGTAGTGAGAGCGTCGCCAGTCGAGTGCCGTCGTCGTTCAAGACCATGCGCACTTCCGTGAGCTTAACCTTGATGCGCATCTTCTCAACAGGCTGTCCATCTGCAGGTGCGGCTGTTTCGGCTGCCTCTGCAACGCTCTTCTCGCCACTCTCGATCTGCTTCTGCTGCGAGGCAGGCTCCTCGTTGCCGCCGGTAAAGGTGGTCATGATCCAGTCGAAAAGCATGAGTATGCTCGCCCGAGTCACTATCAGGCTGATGGTCGACAGCTCCACCTCGATGCTGGTGTTGTTGCCTTCGTGCACGGTCATAAACTCTGGCGAGTCCGGCTGCACCTTGGCATACTTGATTCGCACAAGATCGCTGTCCGTATTCTGCTGGTCATGCGCATCTGACGACACGAGGCGGGGAAAGAGGGTGCCCTCCTCGACCATTCTGTCCTCGATGCTGAAGGATCCAAGCGTGATCCCGACCTTCATGTCATATGGCCGGATGGCGAACTCGAAGCTGAAGCGGTCAAGAATGGCCTCCACGAGCAGCTTGTCTGGCTTGTCGATGGAGATGTCCGACTTGTAGATGGACGCCTGCAGCTTTGATACGGTAAAGTTGAATTCGAACGACTTTTGCCGGAAGTTGGAGTTGCTCTCGACAATCTCTCCAGGATCGTAGAACTTCTCTTCACCATCGTCCTGGTCCTTGCTCAAATCCATGGACTTTGATCGAGGGACGGACTTTTCCCGCGACGCCTTCGAGCGGACAGACTTGCGGTCATCGTCGTCCTCGTATTCGATGTCGGTCTCTTCACCCAAGCTCAGCGCGTCATCGTGGTCAAGATACAGCGGGGCCGTCATGAATGTTGGCGCCGTCGACTTCGCCTCCGCTGGCTTCGATGATTTGCTTGTTGTTCCGGCCTCGGCAGCTGCATTGGCGGCCGCGTCGAATTTCGGCAGCGCAACATCGATCATGCGCATGAGGTTCTTGTACTTCCTATCGCTGAAGTGGACGTGCAGGTCCGGGAGGTCTCCCGTGACCCTGAAGCGGGTCAAATTGGGCGCCGTAGCCACGATGCACGTCTCTGCCTTGAAGGCCAAGTTGATGCGCTCGAGGACGTGCACCTGCGGACTGCTGTCGCCAGAGAGGGCGTCCATGCAGTCCTCGAGCGTGTTGGCCATGAGCAGCTGCGCAGCCTCGAGCTTGACGTGGTACCGGTCGTACATAAGGGACTCGAGCTGCTCAAAGTCCTCATCCGAGTACTGCTGCTTCTCCTTGGACCGAATCCGCGCGACCGCTTCTTGGCTGACGAGCTCGCTCGAAACGGCGATGTGACCAGCATCGAGAACTATATGCTGGCACTTTGCTTTGGTCACGTCTTCCGGGATGATGATGATGGGTGCATTCATGTCGACGCGCAGATCCACCGTCTTGTGCTGCTGCAGCGCAAATTCGAGTCCGGCACGCGTCTCCTTCCTGATGCCCTCGAGCGTGCTACTAGCGGCATCCACCAACGCATTGACGCTCTCGAGCTGGCTCGCAGGCGGCTTGAAGAAGCGCACAATCTCCTCGACGTAGCCACGGTGGTAGATGATTTCCATGTATCGCATCTTGACCGTCAGGCCCGTGTCTGCGCGCTCGTCCAGCGGCTTCTGCTCGAATTTGACAAAGAAGAACGGCTCTTCATCTTTCCCGGCGACTTGCCCTGCTTCCTTCGCCAGCTTGCTGAGCTCGCCGCTGCTTCCGCTGGCAGCCCGGGCCGCGCCCTCTGTATCGCGCTGCGCAGGATCGACTGCGTACCCTCCATCCTCGCCCTGATTCTCCGATGGTGAAGTGGCCTGCTTGACCCGGACGATCTGCTTATGCAGCGAGTCTGGCTTTGTCCCGTCAAACACGCCCATCCCGCCCAGCGCGACAACAGCCTCGAGGTTGTCCGGCCGCTGCAGAGCGTTTGCCGAGAAACCGTCAAATATCACCTTTATCATCTCGTGATTTGCGCCGTGCGGGTCGCGCTTGAGCGTAAAGCTGCCCGTGTCGAGCTTGGCCTTGACGCGCAGCTTGAGCGTGTCCTTGGGCAGGTCCATCCCGCCCGCGACGGCCTGCTTCTCGTCCCAGTCAATCGCGTCGTACAGCTCTTTCCGCTGGTCGTCGCTCAGCAGGTCTTGCGGCTGATCCTCCTCCTCTGACTGGCTGCTCTTGCTGGTACCCCAGAACCACGAGCCCCAGCCGCCGCCGCTTGCTTTCCCTGCCTTGCCGTCTTGCAGCTTCTTCTGCTGCGCCGTCTGCCGGGCGTTTGCACGCTCCTTCCGCAGCTCGGACCGCGCGATCGAGCGGTAGAAGCGGATGTCCTGGTAGCTGAGCTTGTCCTCCAGCTTCTGCAGTTGCATCTTGTCGTCGGGCGTGATCTCGCCGCGGGCGTCCAGCTTGAAAACATAGATGTACAGCTTGCGGTCGTCTCTCCGCTCGCGGAAGAAGTCCCATGTCCACTTGCGATGCCGCTCCTTGACCTCGGCGAGGATGGCGTCCTGAGCAAACTTGAAGAGCGCCCTGTTCTTGTTTGCCTCAATCTGCTTTGGCTGTGGGCGGAACTTGCGGTACTGGTTCTTGCGCGTGTAGAAGTGGAAGAGGTCGAGCATGCTGAGCGCGTCGCGATACTGGTCCTCATCGATGCTGAAGGCGAGCTCCTTGAACATGAGCTCGGCGTCCGTCTTGGGCGTATCCTTGTCGACGTGGTGGTTCAGTACGAGGCGGCCGTCGCCCGAGACGGGCCGCATAATGTACTGGTGCTTGACCTTGGGCGCGTTCGGGTCGGTGCGGGCGATGCGCTTGTTGAACTCCTTGATGGCCTCGAGTGGCGGGTGCCCGGCGAGCGACTCGGAGTCCGTGTCAAAATAGATGGCGAACGAGTCGAGGTTGGCGAGCTTGTGCACGCCCTCTGTCGAATTGTGAATGTAGACCGGCTTCCAGAATTTGTCGGTCGACACGGCAGTGAAGCCGCCAAGGGTGATACCGATGGAGAAAGGGTGGCCAGGGACGGAGACGTCATCCTCGTAGCGGATGTGGACGTTCTTCACCGTGAGCTGGAGATTGTCGATGACGCGGTTCGTCAACGAGGCGACAAAGGACTCGTTCTTTGCCTCGTCCTCGGCCGACATGCCCGCGCTAGGCTTTGTCGTGAGCAGCTCGGCCGACTCAAGCTTCTCCCGCTTTGCCGCTTGCGTCCGACGGGCTTCTTCCTCTGGGTCATACTGAGCGTCTGGTGCATTTGGTGTGGCCAGTAGGTAGACGTTCTCGACGACCACTTTGACCGGGGAGCCTTTGAGGTTGGTCCATGGGATGGTCAGCGTCAGGTCCCCGAGGTACCCTTCCTTGACGTCAACCGGCAGGCGGAACTTGTCGAGGGCCTCCTTCTTGAGCTTCAGGTTCTTGAGGCGGACATCGCCAGAGAAGACGCCAAAGCTGAGGTCCTTGGTGTTGAGGTTCTCGACATAGTTGGCGACGAACCTGTTCAATACACCAGACAGGACGCTCTCCAGGACCATGATGGCCTGTGCAGATGCCTGTTGGTCCTGCTATGCGCACGTATGCGCACGTATGCTTCAGGCTGAGAGGGCTTTTGTTGGTT
>Ga0314766_1000042_pt1 | contig 10203 bp, 2 predicted proteins | sample G5R1MT_67_FD_207789 | JGI IMG/M metagenome (GOLD analysis project Ga0314766, IMG submission 207789) | Metatranscriptome of switchgrass phyllosphere microbial communities from Michigan, USA - G5R4_MAIN_18SEP2017_LR1 (Metagenome... | ecosystem: Host-associated > Plants > Phyllosphere >... | reverse complement strand
GTAGAAGGTAAGAGTAAAAACAGTGTAATTAGCTGCTTTGGTGTATGATAGAATTGTGCCTCCTCCTTCACAATCTGTAGCCCAGCGATCATACTCCCAGCTTGGCAGCGAGCCGTCAGCTCCCACGTGCTGCTGAAACACAACATGTCCCTATGCTCAACATCATGAGAAAACTCTACTCGAGTCCTTTGTACCGCCTGTTGAACTCCTCTACTGCAACGGCAACCATCCTGTACAGGAATGCACGCCCGCTCTCCTCACCAACGGGGATGAATGGCCCGTTCTGTCCACCGCGGAACACAACACTAAGACCTGTGCGCTCCTTGGAAATAGTCTGGATCTCCTTGAGCGGCACGTCCCACTCAGTCGTCAGGCGGCGACTGCGGATCAGCAAAATACGTGAGTATGTGACCATGACGACCATGTCCTCGCGAGGTAGCTCTAGGTGGGCGATATACTCCTCGTTGAAGTACTTGCCATTGTCAACCTGCTTCAGCCAGAATTGCCCAAGGGCCTCACGTTGGTTGTACGGCCGTACGATGCCGTCCGACGGGACGAAGCGCGCGATTCGCACACGGTCTAGCTCAGAGCCGTCAAAGACCGTCGTGGTGTTGCGAATACCCTCGGACACATTGGACGCCAGGTCGAAGACGCCAACAGCAGGCTTGGTAGCAAGTCCAATAAAGCCCTTGCCGACACCCTTGAAGAAGCCCACCGCGCCTTCTTGTTCAGCACCTTCGAGAGGCTTGCGGGCTACCCCACCAAGACCAGAGGCAATCGAGGTGAAGAAGGAATTGGCACCTGTTGTGACGCCATACAAGGCATGCTTTGGGCGGTTTCGCGCATGCGTAATTCTTCGTCTATCTTGGAATTGCTTGTCGAGTGTCGCGGCAGCCAAGCCTTTGCCAACGCTCCCTGTAAACTTCGAGAACGAATCAGAGAAGCCGTAGACGGAGTTCTTGACAAAGCTGGCCGCGCCCTTGGCAATGCCGACACCAAAGTCCTCTGGATTCTCAGACATCAATAGGCCTTGGTAGGGCTCGTAAAAGGCATCAGTAATGCCGCTGCTGATACTGTTGAAGAGTCCAACGGGGTTTCCGAGGAAGTCGGCACTGCCAATGATTTTGTGTACCTGGTAGAGGACTTCCTGGCTATAGTGGTTGGACATAAGCTGGATGAGGACTGGCATCGATACACGCGCGTTCTCAATCAGCAGAGCGTTCATTCTGATGGGAGCGTCGTTGATGTTGCCGATAGCCATGGTCATGACATTGGCCAGAAACATGACTGGGTTACGTGTGGATGTCTTGTCGTCGACACTGACCCTGTCAGTGCGCATGAAAGAGAGATTCAGCTGCATGGGCTGGATATTGAGCGCCTCAAAATAGATGTCCTGTCCGGACTGCTCTTGTTTTGGCTCTGGGACGTCAATGTTCTCGTCACACAGCTTGTCTACCTGATCCTGCGTCCACGATGCCCCAGGAACCTTCGAGAAGTCCAAGACTGCATAGATGAAGTCCTCGTCCAACTCGATGGTCATCTCTTGCAGCAAGACAGTGAAGTACTTGACGTAGAGGACACCAAAGGAGTCGTCTTTCACGCGTTGGATACCGACATGAAGAGAGGGGTGTAGCTCGACGTCCTCGGCACGCTGTTGTACCTTTGCCGGGTACAAGATCATGGGAAAGAGGCCGCCATAGAGCTGATTATCGACCTGGATCCATTTGATATTGGTCGTGATACCTTGGTGCAAGCGAGATTCGTTGTACTTGAGCTCGATATCGCGCAAAGTGACGTAGGCAAGCTCCTTCATCTGCTGATTGACCAAAGAGACGCCGATGCCGTTGAGTCTGAAATGGGCCTGAAAAGTTGCAGGGTCGTCTTGCTTCTTCACAACAAATCCACTAGATTGGCTGCTGTTGGCTGCAGCAGCAGAAGACGCGCTCATAGTCTTCTGCCGGTATAGACTCTTGTTGACCTTGAAGTTCGAAAGGATGAGAGTTTGGGTCGGACCATCGGCGGCAACATTGATGTCAACGATTTTCTGTGTGCCAGTGCTGTCAGGGAACTTGAACGGGACTTGGTTTCCGATCTCAGCGAGCTTGACATATCGCTCTCTGCCAAACACAGTGAGAACCACTTCCTTTTTCTTCGCCGACGGGAAGTCCCAAGCATACGGCATGATACTCCTTGGCGGGAGCCTATAGCGTATCTGCCGCCAGCCTGATCGATCGCCGTCGCCATCATGCGACTCGTGGATTCTGTTGGGGTCTGCCTGGTAGAAGGTGAATTCCGTGTCACTCTCATTGCGCATCGAAAACGGCCATGCTTTCTTCTCCAGGCTGAGGTGCAAGAAGATTGTGGCGTCTTCCATCAAGATCTCGACCCGAATGAGCTTTTGTCGCTGTCCAGCCTTTGCTATCTTGATGTGGGTGGTGCCGACGTCTGAGATGTTGAATGGAGATGACCACTGGTTGTCGACGCCTGAATAGCACAGCATAAGCTGCTTTTCCCTGGCACGTTGCAGGAAATGTAGCGGGTAGAGCGAGCCAGTTTCCACGGTCAAAAAATTCGACGACCCGGGCTGGCGCAGGTGAATGTCCTCGCCCAGTTTGTTCTTCACCACAAAACGTGGCGATAAAGTGACGACCTTGGTGAGCTTGTACTTGCCCTCACCGGATTCCACCGTGATACCTGCATGAATTTCGGTGTCCTTTTGTGTGGAGGACAGAACAATCTCAGTCGTGCTGCCAATAGCATCGAGACTCTGCGGTTTGCTCCATTCAGAGGCTCCAATCTTGAGCAGCGCGCGGTTGCGCTGATCGTCGCTGCCATATGAGAACATGAAGGGCAGTGCCTTGGTACTCTCGCTCCCTGCGGCATGATCGAGGCTCGATTCTCCCGCAGCTCTCTTAGCCTGTTGCAGGAACTGTTTGCCGCGTAGATTCATACCCAAGCCAGTCTTATTGAGAACAACATATGGGCTGTAGACCGTAACCTTGAATGCGCCCCCTCCGTCGGGCACCTTGACGTAATGAAGACGCAAGCTCAAGGGAAGTCCGTCTTCATCCTTACAGACGAGTTTGCTCTCCTTCCTAAAGTCAGAATGCTGGGGTGCGTTGACGATTGCGTACTCGCTTGCTTTGAATTGCGTGTCTTGCATATCGATACTGACGAGTAAGAGATGGGATAGCTCGATCATGTGACAGGGACTCTCGCCGCCTTTTCTCAAGAAATTGCTCCAATCTCGTTGGGCATTCTTGTCATATACCGCATACTTGAAATCGTACGGTAGCAGGTTTTCTAGGACAACTGGGGGTGAAAGCTTGAGTTTCATGTAAGGATATTTCCCTGTCAAGAAATGGCCCTTGTCGTAAACTGTGTTCATCTGGAAGTAGAAGGGGTCGTTGCTTTCTCCCTTGCAGATAAGAGTCCTCGTCGGCCTCTTGAGCAAATCTCTCCACCACAACGGCTCAGAAGACCATTCGTATCCAAAGCCAGAGTCAGGTCGGACAAGAAGACTCTTCAGGTAAGCCGCGCCGACCGGTGCCGGTCGGCTCTGCCCTGGTGGAATCTTCTCGATCTTGAGCAAATGGCCCTCTTGGGCGTCGAAGACGCCAAGCTCGATTGAGATGTGAGTATTGTTCTCGACGGACAGCGGTGACCGCAGTGTAACGTATTTGATATTGTCACGCCCGAGTTCAATTTCCACAAGAAGTCGGTGAAGAACGTCATCGGTCTTCGGACGGAGACTGTACAAGAACTCGCCCTCGCGATTGAGGCGAATATTCTTTACTAGGTCGAACCCGCTTCCCTCAATCTGTATCGAGACGCTATTGGCCGTGTTGCTTTCTGACATGATGTTCTCGCGCATCTTCTCCCAATGCTCAAAGCTCCAAGGAGCCTCCTCACCGTCGCCCAGCTTGGCGAAAATGTCCTCATTGCTCTGGCTTTTGGCCTGAATAGCGATGTCAAATCCAGTGTAGTTTCGAATCTTGTATGGCGCTTCTACCCCGCGAGGTTTGCCCAAAACATCCTGGTCTTGTGTCAGGAAGTTGAATGATTTGGAGGCTAGAGCTATCGTAGCAGTGGTAATAGTGATGTCGAAGGTCTTCTTTGAAGCGACGTCCACAGACAACAGCCCGGTGGACTGCTCCTTTGCCACGCCAAGCCCGACTTGCCAGGGCTCGATGAGTGGCTCCCAAGCAGACTTGGCAAAGTTGTAGACGTTGATGTACATGTCGAGCGCTGTTTCAGCCTTCAGAGAGCTTGTCCAGTCGGCTGCCGTGGCAGTGAAACCCTTGATACTCATGTCCAAGATGGGCAATTCGTGTAAATCACCAATGAGCACTACGCGGATGCCTTCTAGGGACGCCGTGAGCTCCTCGTGCTTCTGTGGCCTCTTGATCACATCATGTGGCTGTTGACCTTGCGGTTTGCTTCGGGCTGGTCCTGTGTTGACAGTTTGGGCAGTCTTGGTGCCTTTGCCAGACTTGCGGGCAATTGTTGATCCTTTGCCACTTGCCGTGCGCTGCTTGAGACCATCACCACTCAATTGTTTGGCTTTCTGGTCAGCTGCGCTTGGCTTGGAGTCTTCCTCTGTGACAGACATTTCGGACGCCTTGCTAATGATCTGCAAGACTAGCAGGATATCACGTAGTGACAATCGCAGGATGAGAGGCTCAATACTGATCGCGATGTTGCTCATGTTCGGCCGCGAACTGTCTAAAGACGCTTGTATGGAAAAATCGTCTAGGATACGTAGACGAGACGTGTCGAACTTGTCCATTCTGCAGAGGAACATGCCGATTTCAGACACATTGAATGTCAGAGAATGCTGCTGTGCAAGGAGAACCTGCTTGGTGCCGAGCACGATGGCCTCAGAGCTGCTACTCAATGGATTGGCGATAAGGATAACCTGTGCATCGACAATGTTGACACGATAGGAAATATTCATTTTTGGCGCGTCTTTGGACGTTTCAGTCTTAGCATCCCGTACAGGGCCCCGAGACTTGTCGTCTGGCACAGCGACTTGCATGGATTCGTTGTCCGAAACATCTGTAGAGTCAGTGCTGTCCTCGATGACGAGCTCAGGCTCTTCAACCTTGAGCGCCGCCGAGACGTAATTCTGGATGGCGAAGAGGTAGTCTAGGGCGAAGATGACACGAGGGCTGTCCACAGCCACAACTGCAATCATGCTTCGCTGCTCCCCACCTGTCATGGACAGACTGGCCATGAATTGCTGTACTTCTTGGTTTGAAGAAGTCATAATCTTCTTGAACTTGTTGCCTTCGCTCACCCTGCTATCGGAAATGGTGAATGCTTGAATGACGAACTCTGCCTCCAGGGAGCCATCCGCCAGCATCCTGGTTTTGAGCTTGCTGTCGTCGAGAGAAAACCGCGAAAGACTGGCATTGTCTATGTTGCCGACTGGTCTGTCCTCCCAGGCACTGATGAGTTCGAGTCCAATCTTGTGCGCGGAGAAGACCAGGTCGAGCTTAGTCCAGGTGTCCTCGCGAGAGCCCAGCTCGGGGGACAAGTCGGCGACAGGGTCCTCTCCACCAGTCATGGTCGACGACATAGTCTTGGCTCGGCGCAAGGTACGCTCGTCCACATCTCGCTCTGCCTCTTCACTGCTAGCTTCAGAGTTGGTGGCGAAAGCTGCCGGAACCGACTTCGAGATCTCCAGGAGGAACCGTACTTGTTGATGAGTAAGGCGGAGGTTGATGTCGGTCATGGTTCCTTCGATCTCAGTGTCTGGGCGCTTCGACCCGGATATGTGCTCAGCATACACGATGTTGAAGCCAAGATCGACGTGGTCAATCATCTCGAGCTCTTCGGGGTCTTCGTTGGGGTAATGTGTCAACGATGTCAGACGAATGTTGCGGATACCCGCGGAGAGATTCATGGCGATCTCGGATTTCTCGGAGTCGTCCAATGGCACGAACTTGTTTTGAGCATAAATCTCACCAAGGTAAGCGGTGATGTAGTCTCGCTGAAATCTTTCAGCTGTCAGGGCTCGGGGGAAGACAATGATGGGCGTATTGACAATCACATCAAACTTGAAACGGCTTGTGCTTTGCTGCAGTTGCTGCGCCTGGTTCGCGGCAGCTTGTCTGGCTGCGTTGAAGATGGCTTGCATCTTGCCAAACTTGACCAGGAACTCAACAATCTTCCTGAAAGGCTCTTCGAGGAAATTAACCTTGATGCTTCCCGCCCGGAGGAATATTGAGGAATCATAGCCGGGATATGTTAGTGTGTTGCCGGAGTCGAAAGTCTCGTAGCGGAAGTCAGCTAGCTCGTCGCCTTGGATGGCGACTAGTCTCCGGAAGCCAGAGTCCTCGGCGGCCCCGATATTAACGTCGTCAACGAGTGTGAGATCACCTAGTTTCGCAGCAATCCTCATGGTCTTGCCAGACAAGAAAACGCCAATGTCTGCATGAGTGAAAGATAATGTCGCGAGTCTGATTCCGTCGTTGTTGAGGATAAGTCTGATGGCTTTGAGGTCGACCTTGACGCGCATGGACCCCTGCTCTGATTGAGGCATCTCGACAGGAGGCTCTATTATTGTTGGCTTGTCGTCAGAGTCGTCATCAATTTCTGTGACTTTGCCCTGGTTCGCAGAATTGCTGGAATCTGGTCCATTGTTATTGTTGTTGGTGAACGTCACAAGTATAAAGTCCAGGAGCGTTAGCAGTGTCTTCCGCGTAACAACCACATTGATGGTGGAGATGGCAACATTGACGTTCGTGTCAATACCATCATATACAGACATGAACTCTGGCGAGTCCTTGTTTACTTTTGTGAACTTGACGTGCACAAGATCCGTCTGCTTCTGTTTGTCCTCAACGTCGCCTGAAGATATGATTGATTTGAACTCCGCAGACGGGTTCTCAACGAAGTCGTCGACTGTGACCGAGCCTAGGGAGACCTCAGCTGCCATATCGAATGGTCGCATGTAGAAGTGGAGATCGAACGTCTCAGCGACTAGATCCACCAGAAGCTTGTCCAGGTCCTCGCCATCAGGGTCGCTCTTGTACAGCGAGCCTTGAAGCTTTTCAACAGAGAACTTGAACTCAAAGTTCTTCTGCTGCAGCTTGAGATTCTGGTTCGAGCTTCCATCAGCTGCGTCTTCGAACTCGTCGTCGTTATCTGAGTCATCTTCAAGGATGATCGCAGTCTGGTTGCTGAAGAATGGATTCGCGGAGCTCCGGCGGCGGTGAGACACACTGCGACCAGATCGACTCGATGCTGAACTGAGAAGTCGCGGCCTCCTAGGTCGAGGTGCCTCTGCTTGTTTTGGCTGCTGGTTATTGCCAAACTTGGGAATAGCCACTTCGATCAACTTCATGAGACTCTTGTACTTGGTGTCTGAGACTGTCGCATGTAGGACAGGCATGTGGCCAGAAATTTTCATCTTTGTGAGGTTGGGTGCCTTAGGCAGGATAGACATGGCAACCACAAAGTCGACGTTGATCTTCTCAACCACGTGCATTCGCAGCTCCTCATCCTTCTCTATCAGCTGTCGTTTTGTCTCCTCGATAGACGGTCCTATCAGGACCTGTGTTGAAGTGAGTTTGACGATGAATCGATCGTACATCAAAGACTCAAGCTGCTTGAAGTCCTCTTCGGAATATGACTGGTTTTGCTTGTCTTGAACTTGCTTGAGCGTTGCTTTGTCAACAAGCTCACTGTCAACATTGATACGGCCAGCGTCCAAGATCAGACACGTCGATCTCGCTGTCCTGATACTCTGAGGGATGATGATCAACGGTGCTTGTAGATCGAGCTTCGCGTTGAAAGTCTTGTGCTCCTCGAGAGCAAACTCCAGACCCGCTCGCGTCTGCTGGCGCAATCCTTCGACTGTTGCTCCGGCAGACTCCATCAGCGCGGTGATTGATTCCATGTGTCGCTCTGGAGGCTTGAAAAAGTCCACAACACCAATGACGAAATTGGGGTTCCACACAATCTCCAGTGGTTTCAGCTTGGCTGTAACTGCGAAGTCGCCTTGTCCATCCAGAGGGTTCTGCTCGACCTGCAAGTCAAAGAATGTCTCGTGTGAAGAGTCCTCGAGCTCCACGATAGATAGGCGTCGCGCCTGTTCGCGGTCAGGTGCGTCTTTGACACGCACAATCTCCTTGAAGAGGCTGTCAGGTGTAGTACCGTCGTTGACGCGGAAGCCCCCCAGGCTGATATCTGCGAGCACGGAGTCGGGACGCTTCAGGGCCTTAGCTTTGAACAGGTCGAAGTGGAGGCTAAGCAGGTCGGTCTTTGTCCCGTGCGGGCTCTGCCGCAGTGTGAAGCTTCCAGTACTGAGCGATGCATTCAGTTCCATCTTGACGGTGTCACGTGGAACGTCGACTGCGTCTGCCAGCGCAGCCTTCTCGTCCCAGTCAATGGCTTCGTAGAGCTCCTGACGCTGCTCTTCCGTCATTTGAGTATTCTCTCGTGAATCAGTGGTCTCCGCAGAAGGCTTCGATCCCCAGACCCAGGACATCCAGCCCTGTTGCTGCTGTTGGCGTTCCTGCGGTGGATGTTTCCTGAGCGCTTCGGCATTTTCTTTTCTGAGCTGATTGCGAGCCAGAGATCTCCAGAAGCGCAAATCTTCATATCCTAGCTTCATCTCTAATCTGTTCAGATCGTCCGTCTCGTCCGCGGAGAACTGGTGGTTGGCCTTTTTCTTCTTGAACAACTCAATGTAGCGCACTCTGTCATCGCGACGCTCGCGAAAGTAATCCCATGTCCATCTTCGATTCCGCTCGTGTATCTTGGCCAGGACGGCGTCTCCGGCGAATTTGAACCATGCTCGCGGATCCTCCTTGGGTGTCGCATCCTTGGGCTGAAACTTCTTGTACTCCTGGTGGCGTATGAAGTAGTGGAATAAATCAACCATCATCAGGCCATCACGGTACTGGTCATCGTCCAGGACAACACCGATCTCGTCGAACAATAGGCTACCCTTGAACTTGGGAACATCTGCCGCGCCCGTCTTGTCCAACTCAATCTTTGCTTGGCCGCTGACGGGCTTGAGAATAAACTGATGATCCTTCGTGGCCTCGTTGTCGCCTTTACCAATCAATTCCTTGAACTTGACCATAAGCTCATCATGCGAAAGAAGCTCATCGTGCTCAGCCATCTCCCGGCCAGGGCCTAGCAAAGTCGTGTCCGTGTTCCAGTACACAGCCAGCGCTTCGAGCTTGGCCAACTTGTGAGTAGACTTGGATGAGTTCTGGATAAATGTTGGCTTCCATTCACCATCTGTGCTGACAGCGCTGAACTCTCCCAGCGTGATTTCCAGGGCGAAGGGGTGCCCAGGAGCTGATATGGAATCCTCGTAGCGAACATGGATGTTCTTGACAGTGACTTGCAGATTGTCGACAATCTTAGTGACCAAGCTCTCTGTGAAGCTTTGACTCTTCTTTTGCTCCTCCTGGCTGAGACCTTCCTGTGATCTTTCCTTGAGCAGCTCAGCACTATCTAGCTTCTCCATTTTGACTCTGTGCTGCCTCCGTTCCTCCTCTTCTGGATTGTAAGCGGCTTCTTCTTTTGGCGACGCCAGGAGGAAGACGTCCTCGATAAAGACCTTGACTGGAGCGCCTCTGAGGTTGGACCAGGGGATCACAATGGTGAGTTCGCCGAGGTGGCCTTCCATAACATTGATGGGCAGCTTGAGCTGGTCGAGCGCCTCCTTGCGCAGCTCGAGATTCCTGAGCTTGACATCGCCACCCCAGATGCCGACTTTGAGCTGGGTAGGGTCGAAGTTCTTGACATACATGCCCAGGAACCTGTTGAGCAGGCCGGCTACCAGACCTTCGAGCATCTTGGCAGTAGGGCGGGCCGTAACCCAGGCCGGGGAGTGCTGGTGGGAAAGCTAGCGCGAGAATGTGTCTTTACGACATGGGCAGAGACTGGTCGAGATGATGAAACTCGACGCGCGTTGTGGTGTGCGGTAAGCTAAAGCCTGGGCGATGCACTGGAAGTGGTTGGGTGAACGTGCTCGGAAAGACGACGATCGCGGGGTTCGTGCCCGTCGAGCTGCGCGGATGCGAGTCCTCGTGGTGGTGGGGGTGAGAACAACAGCTGTATTGTACAAGGTCGGCCGAGCTAGAGACCGTGATTATGCTGCTGGCGTTCCCGGCGCAGCGGACTGTGCGGTGTAGAGAGGAGGGAGACAGATGCCGTGGCGGCGTAGCAGTAGATACT
>Ga0314766_1000040_pt1 | contig 10253 bp, 7 predicted proteins | sample G5R1MT_67_FD_207789 | JGI IMG/M metagenome (GOLD analysis project Ga0314766, IMG submission 207789) | Metatranscriptome of switchgrass phyllosphere microbial communities from Michigan, USA - G5R4_MAIN_18SEP2017_LR1 (Metagenome... | ecosystem: Host-associated > Plants > Phyllosphere >... | reverse complement strand
CCGGGTCCGCCCCATCGACCAGCAATTGCAAGCCTTTGCGGGCGTAACTGTCCACCTCACCGTCGGCCACGCTTTCCAGCCCTAGCAGGCCTTCCTTGCGGGCAACCAAGCTCCACCCGACCACCTTGTCCACGCCCCCAGCGATATCGATACGGGGTGGAAAGAAAATCCATGGGAATATCTGCAAGGCGCGCTTGAACGCACTGAGGGGCGTTTGCAGTAAGGCAGCTGCCAAGGTGCCGCCCAGCACGATCAGGCCTGCGGGCCCATTCAACAGCGACGGCAGGTGGCCCCCTTCCAGAAAGTTGCCGCCTACGATGGCCACGAACGCCAGAATAATGCCGATAAGGCTCAGTACATCCATTACTGGCACGCCTCCGACAGGTAGCGACCCATGTCATCCAAGCTGTACACCGCATCGGTCAAACCCGCCTTGGCAACGGCCATGGGCATGCCATAGATCACACAGCTGGCTTCGTCCTGCGCCCACACCTGGCTTCCGCTCTGCTTGAGCAGACGCGCGCCCTCACGACCATCGGCGCCCATGCCAGTCAAAATCACCGCCAGCACCTTGTCGCCGAACGATTTAGCAGCTGAGCCGAAGGTAATGTCCACGCAAGGCTTGTAGTTAAGGCGTTCGTCGCCCGGCAAGATCTTCACCACTCCGCGTGCGTCCACCATCATCTGTTTGCCGCCTGGTGCCAGCAATGCAAGGCCAGGGCGCAACTGATCCCCGTCCTCAGCTTCCTTCACGCGGATACGGCACAGCTTGTCCAGACGTTCCGCGAAGGCCTTGGTGAAGGCAGCGGGCATATGCTGAATCAATACAATAGGTGCTGGAAAACTGGCGGGCAGTTGAGTCAGTACTTTTTGCAGGGCGACTGGCCCTCCGGTGGAGGTGCCAATGGCCAGCAGTTTGTAGGCCTTGCGCTTGGGCGGGCCGCTGTTGGCAGGTGCCGCCTGGCGTGCGGGCGCCGGTGCAGCAGGCGCTGGGCGAACAGGCGCCCGGCTCGGGGCTGGCTCGCGGGCGGCCGGTGCCGGAGCGGCATAGGTACTGGCGCCCAGGCGCCGGTTGCTGCGGGCGATGGAGCTGACCTTTTCCACGAGCAGTTGCCGGACCTTGTCCGGGTTCTTGGAAATGTCTTCGAAATTCTTGGGCAGGAAATCGACCGCGCCCGCATCCAAGGCATCCAGAGTGACCCGGGCACCCTCATGAGTAAGCGAGGAGAACATCAACACCGGTGTTGGGCACCGCTGCATGATGTGGCGAACGGCCGTGATGCCATCCATCATGGGCATTTCATAGTCCATGGTGATCACATCAGGCTTGAGCGCAACGGCTTGGTCGATGGCTTCACGCCCGTTGCTGGCGGTGCCTACCACCTTGATATTGGCATCTTGAGACAGGATTTCGGTAAGGCGGCGGCGGAAAAACCCCGAGTCGTCCACTACCAGGACTGTGAGTGCCATAGTTACTCCGTGACAGACCACCGGGCCTTGCGGCCCGGCGGCAGCGGTATCAGATACGCCGTGCGGCGTAGCGCTTGAGCATGCTCGGAACGTCCAGGATCAGCGCGATGCGACCGTCACCGGTAATGGTAGCCCCGGACATGCCAGGTGTGCCCTGAAGCATTTTGCCCAGCGGCTTGATGACCACCTCTTCCTGGCCCACCAACTGGTCGACCACAAAGCCGATGCGTTGCGTGCCTACCGAGAGGATCACCACATGGCCCTCGCGCTGTTCGCTGTCCTCGGCGCCAGGTACCAGCCAACGCTTGAGGTAGAACAAGGGCAATGCCTTGTCGCGCACGATCACCACTTCCTGGCCGTCCACCACGTTGGTGCGTGACAGGTCGAGGTGGAAGATCTCGTTCACGCTCACCAGCGGGAAGGCAAAGGCCTGATTGCCCAGCATTACCATCAGGGTAGGCATGATTGCCAAGGTGAGCGGCACCTTGATGACGATCTTCGAGCCCTGGCCTTTAGCTGAGTAAATGTTGATCGAGCCGTTGAGCTGAGAGATCTTGGTTTTCACCACGTCCATGCCCACACCACGGCCAGAGACGTCGGAGATCTCGGTCTTGGTGGAGAACCCTGGGGCGAAAATCAGGTTGTAGCAGTCGGTCTCGGAAAGGCGCTCGGCCGCATCCTTGTCCATCAACCCCTTCTCAACCGCTTTGGCACGCAGTACGGCCGGGTCCATACCCTTGCCGTCATCGGAAATGGACAACAGGATGTGATCGCCTTCCTGCTCGGCCGACAGCACCACCTTGCCTGAGCGCGGCTTACCGGATTCTTCACGCTCGCCTGGCATTTCCACGCCATGGTCGACCGCGTTGCGCACCAAGTGGACCAGCGGGTCGGCCAGGGCCTCCACCAGGTTCTTGTCCAGGTCGGTTTCTTCGCCCACCAGCTCCAGTGCGATTTCTTTCTTGAGCTGACGCGCCAAGTCGCGTACCAGGCGCGGGAAGCGCCCGAACACTTTCTTGATAGGCTGCATGCGGGTTTTCATGACAGCGGTTTGCAAGTCTGCCGTGACCACGTCCAGGTTGGACACGGCCTTGGACATGGCTTCGTCCCCACTGTTAAGGCCGAGCCGAACCAGGCGGTTACGCACCAGCACCAGTTCACCCACCATGTTCATGATTTCGTCCAGGCGCGCGGTGTCTACCCGCACCGTAGTCTCAGCTTCAGAGGCAACAGGCTTCTCGCCACTTGAAGCTGGCCGTGCAGCAGGTGCCGGCGCGGCTGCGGGCGCAACAGCGGCTGCGGGCGCACGGGCGGGTTCGGCCTTGGGTGGCACAGGCGCAGGCGCTGCGACTGCAGACGCCCCAGCAGGAGCCTCAGCGCCGTTCTCGGCACTGAACTTGCCCTTGCCATGGAGTTGGTCCAGCAGCGCTTCGAATTCGTTGTCGGTGATCAGGTCCCCGCCCCCGGCCGCTGCGGGTGCAGTGGCGACCACAGGCGGTGCCGTCTGGGCGCCTGGCAGGTTGTCGGCGGCGAAGCTGCCTTTGCCATGAAGCTGGTCCAGCAGGGACTCGAACTCGGCGTCGGTGATTTCATCTCCGGCGGCGGGCGCCACCGGCGCAGCTGGGGGCAGCGCGGTCACGTGAGCAGCCGGCTGCCCTTTGCCATGAAGCTGGTCCAGCAGGGATTCGAACTCGGCGTCGGTAATTTCATCGCTCTGTGCAGCACCTGCCGGCTCTTCGTCCAAGCTTTCCAGCAAGGCTTCGAATGGCGTGGCCACTGGCGCTGCCACAGGGGCGGCTGCGGGTGGAGCAGCGGGTGCTGGCGCGGCACCGGCAGGTTCTGCCAAACGTGCCAGGGCTGCCAGCAACTCCGGGGTTGCCGGGGTAAGCGCAGAGCGCTCACGCACTTGGCCGAACATGCTGTTGACCGTATCGAGGGCCTCCAGCACAACGTCCATCAGTTCGGAATCAACGCGGCGCTCACCCTTGCGAAGGATGTCGAACACGTTTTCGGCGATGTGGCAGCACTCGACCAGCTCATTGAGCTGGAGGAAGCCGGCGCCGCCCTTGACAGTGTGAAAACCACGAAAAATCGCATTGAGCAGGTTCGCGTCGTCGGGGCGGCTTTCCAGCTCCACCAACTGTTCGGACAACTGCTCCAGGATCTCGCCGGCCTCTACCAGGAAGTCCTGGAGGATCTCTTCATCGGCGCCGAAGCTCATACGGGTTGCTCCCTCAATTCTGTAAGTGGCATCCGGCCCGGATAGCGCAGTTCAGCGCCTGTTCGATGGTTCCGCCAAGCAGGGTTCAGAAACCCAGGCTGGACAGAAGATCATCCACATCGTCCTGACCGGATACGACGTCTTCACGCTTATCGGCATGAATCTGCGGACCTTCACCCTTGAACGCATCTTTTTCGGATTTTTTTTCTGCAACCAGGCTGGCAGGGTCGTGCTCGATACCCGCAACACGCTCCACCTGGCTGGCCATGAGTACCAGCTTGAGCAGGTTCGCTTCCACGTCCGTTACCAGGGTGGTCACGCGCTTGATCACCTGGCCGGTAAGGTCCTGATAGTCCTGTGCCAGCAAGATGTCATTCAGGTGCGAAGACAGGGCCGCTGCATCGTTCTCACTGCGTACCAGGAAAGCGTCTACGCGCTTTACCAGGTCTCGGAACGCGTCAGCATCCACTTCACGGCGCATGAAGCGCTGCCAGTCCTCACGCAGTGCATGGGCATCTTCGGCGAAGCTATGCACCACGGGTGTGCTTTGCTCTACCAAGTCCATGGTGCGGTTGGCGGCGTTTTCCGTGAGCCGCACCACGTAGTCCAGCCGCTCGGTGGCATCCGTAATTTGGGACACCTCCTCGGCCTTGGGCGATCGAGGGTCGATCTGGAAATTGACAATGGCGCTGTGCAGCTCACGGGTGAGCTTGCCCACTTCCATGTACAGCCCGCGATCACGGGCTTGGTTGAGTTCGGAAATCAATTGCACCGCGTCGCCGAAGTGACCTTTTTCGAGGCTCTCCACCAACTGACGTGCATGGCTTTTCAGGGTGGACTCGAAGTCCCCCAAAGACGTATTACTGGACTCCATGACGCCCCCTGTGCGGCCTCAGCTGTTGACGCGCTCGAAGATTTTATCGATCTTTTCTTTCAGCACTTGTGCAGTGAAAGGCTTGACCACGTAACCGTTTACCCCGGCCTGGGCTGCCTCGATGATCTGCTCACGCTTGGCCTCGGCCGTCACCATCAACACAGGTAAGTGCTTGAGGCGGTCATCGGCCCGTACAGTGCGCAACAGCTCGATGCCGGTCATGCCAGGCATGTTCCAATCCGTTACCAGAAAGTCGAACGCTCCGCTTTGCAGCATGGGCAGCGCCGTGTTGCCATCGTCGGCTTCGGATGTGTTAGTAAACCCCAGGTCGCGCAACAGGTTCTTGATGATCCGCCTCATCGTCGAGAAATCGTCAACGATCAGGATTTTCATGTTCTTGTCCAAGTAGACCTCCAGCAGTCTCGAACGCGGCCTCTCCGGGCCGCGCGGTTCAATTCGTTAATACCTATACCTTCAGGACTGCTTCAACGTGCTCGCCATTCACCCAGGCGGCTGCGCAAACGTGCTGCGCACTGGCTGTGCAACTGGCTTACACGTGACTCGCTGACCCCCAGCACTTCACCGATTTCCTTGAGGTTCAGCTCCTCGTCGTAATAGAGCGACAATACCAGCCGCTCCCGCTCCGGAAGGTTGGCAATGGCATCGGCCAGCGCGCCCTGGAAGCGTTCATCCTCCAGGCCACGGGCCGGTTCGCCACTGCCGCCGGCGCCGTCTTCATGCAAACCTTCGTGTTCGCCGTCCTGCAACAGGTCGTCGAAACTGAACAGGCGGCTACCCAACGTATCGTTAAGCATCGAGTAATAATCCTCGAGCTTGATGTTGAGTTCGGCAGCAACCTCGTGATCTTTAGCCTCGCGGCCCGTTCTTGCTTCAATTTTTCGAATAGCGTCGGTCACGGTACGGGTATTGCGATGGACCGAACGAGGCGCCCAGTCACCTTTTCGTACCTCGTCCAGCATGGCGCCGCGAATGCGAATACCGGCATAGGTCTCGAAACTCGCCCCTTTGCTGGCATCGTATTTGTTGGCCACTTCAAGCAAGCCGATCATGCCTGCCTGGATCAGGTCTTCTACCTGAACACTGGCTGGCAAACGTGCCAGCAAGTGGTAGGCGATTCGCTTCACCAGCGGGGCGTACCGCTCGATCAGTTCATGCTGCTGCGATTGCCGAGAAGCATTGTTGTACATCCGGTATCCACTGGCGCTCATGAGACAGGCCCCGCACTGGTTTGCTGTACCAAACGTTCGACAAAGAACTCCAGGTGCCCCCGCGGGTTAGCGGGCAGCGGCCAGGTGTCGACTTTCTGAGCGATGGCCTTGAAGGCCAAGGCACATTTCGAGCGCGGGAATGCTTCATACACAGCCCGCTGTTTCTGGACGGCCTTGCGCACGGTTTCGTCATACGGCACCGCACCTACGTATTGGAGTGCTACATCAAGGAAACGGTCAGTGACCTTGGTGAGCTTGGCAAACAGGTTGCGCCCTTCCTGGGGGCTCTGGGCCATATTGGCCAATACCCGGAAGCGGTTCATACCGTAATCACGATTAAGCAACTTGATCAGGGCATACGCATCGGTGATGGACGTGGGCTCGTCGCAGACCACCAAGAGCACTTCCTGGGCCGCGCGCACAAAGCTCACCACGGAATCGCCGATGCCTGCGGCCGTATCGATCACCAGCACGTCCAGGTTGTCGCCAATTTCGCTAAAGGCCTGGATAAGGCCCGCGTGTTGGGCTGGCGTGAGGTGAACCATGGTCTGGGTACCCGACGCCGCCGGCACAATCCGAATACCTCCCGGCCCCTGCAGAAGTACATCGCGCAGTTCACAGCGCCCTTCGATCACGTCGGCAAGCGTACGCTTGGGGGTAAGCCCCAACAGAACGTCTACGTTGGCCAGGCCAAGGTCGGCGTCCAGAAGCATGACCCGGCGGCCAAGCTCAGCCAACGCCAGAGAAAGGTTCACTGACACGTTTGTCTTGCCGACGCCACCTTTGCCGCCGGTCACCGCGATCACCTGTACGGGATGCATGCTGCCCATTCGTTCTTTACCTTGTCACTGAGACACTGGCTACACCATGGCACGCTGGCCCTGCAGGCCGATTGACCCTGCCCATGGTGGAGGTCGGTTTCAAGCTGGACAGCGAACCCCGAGGTTCGCTGGCGCGCAACCACTTGCGCATGCATTCATTCATATTCATTCACCTCAGCCCGCGCGCTTGCTGGGGCTGTGGTAGAGGTCAGCGAACATATCGGCCATGGCCTCCTCGCTGGGTTCCTCCTGCATCTGCACGCTGACCGCACGGCTGACCAACTGGTGCTTGCGGGGCAGGTGCACATCGTCTGGTATACGCGGGCCATCGGTCAGGTAAGCCACGGGCAGTTGATGACCAATGGCCAGGCTCAGCACTTCACCCAGGCTTGCCGTTTCATCCAGCTTGGTAAGGATACAACCTGCCAGGCCGCACCGCTTGTAACTGTGGTAAGCCGCAGTCAGTACCTGCTTCTGGCTGGTAGTAGCCAGCACAAGGTAATTGCGTGCGCGAATCCCACGCCCAGCCAAGCTTTCCAGCTGCAACTTGAGGGCCGGGTCACTGGCCTGCAGCCCTGCGGTATCGATCAGCACGACACGCTTGCGGAGCAGCGGCTCCAAGGCTTGCGCCAAGGACTGACCAGGGTCGACCTGGGTAACCGGCACATTGAGAATTCGGCCCAAGGTTTTAAGTTGTTCCTGGGCGCCAATACGAAAACTGTCCATGCTTACCAACGCAATGTTTTGCGCGCCGTATTTAAGCACATATCGGGCAGCAAGCTTGGCTAGCGTAGTGGTTTTGCCCATACCGGCAGGCCCGACCATGGCAATGACCCCACCCTCTTCGAGCGGCTCCACTTCGGGCGTGGCGATCATGCGAGCCAGATGGGCCAGTACCAGACGCCAGGCCTGACGGGGGTCTTCCACGTCGCCAACCTGTTCCAGCAGGTCACGGGCCAAGGGGCCGGACAAACCGATGCGTTGCAATTTGCGCCACAAGGTGGCCTGGTCGGGCCGGCTGCCCTGAAGCTGCGTCCACGCTAATGAGCCCAGCTGAACTTCCAGCAATTCACGCAAACCGGATAGCTCCGAGCGCATGGAGTCGAACAGGCGATGGTCTACAGGAGAAGCTTCAGGGGCTACCGCTGGCGCATGCACACGTGGCGCTTCAGTCAGTGTGGGTTCGATCAGCGGCTCGGCAGCGGTCAAAGGCAGGCCAGCCACCAGCTGGCGGTTGACCACGCCATCGCCGTGGCTACGGGTGTCCAGCTCGGCTTGGGCCGATACAATGCGGGACTGGGTTTTTCGCAGTTCATCTTCCAGTGCCACATTAGGCACACGTGGGGCCAGTGCCGACAGCTTGTAATCCAGGGCTGCGGTCAGTTCTACCCCGCCGGCAATGCGGCGGTTGCCGATGATCGCGGCATCAGCGCCCAGCTCGTCACGCACCAGTTTCATGGCTTGACGCATGTCCGCTGCGAAAAAACGCTTCACTTGCATATCCCGCTACCTCAGCCGTTGGGCCCTACTGTCGCCACGATCGTAACTTGCTTGTTGTCCGGTATTTCCTGGTACGCCAACACATGAAGGTTAGGCACTGCGAGCCGACCGAAGCGTGAAAGCATCGTGCGGATGGGCCCGGCTACCAGCAGAATGGCGGGCTGGCCCTGCATTTCCTGACGTTGGGAGGCGTCAATCAATGAGCGCTGCAGCCGCTCGGCCATGCTTGGCTCCAGCAAAACGCCTTCTTCCTGACCCATTCCCGCCTTCTGAATACTATTGAGCAATATCTGTTCCAACTTCGGCTCAAGGGTGATCACAGGCAGCTGCGACTCAGTCCCCACAATGCTTTGCACGATTGCGCGGGATAAACCAGCCCGTACAGCACTCACAAGCGCGGCGGTATCTTGACTCCTTACCCCACTGTTAGCGATAGCTTCGGCAATGCTGCGGATGTCTCGCACCGGCACTTGCTCAGCCAACAGCGCCTGCAACACTTTGAGTAAAGCAGACAGGGTAATCAGCCCAGGTACCAGCTCTTCCGCCAGCTTCGGCGAACCTTTGGCCAGCACTTGCAGCAATTGCTGAACCTCTTCATGGCCGATCAGCTCATGGGCATGTTTTTGAAGGATCTGGTTCAGGTGAGTGGCAACCACGGTACTGGCGTCAACCACGGTGTAGCCCAGGGACTGGGCTTGGCTGCGCGCACTGATCTCGATCCACACCGCTTCCAGCCCGAAGGCTGGGTCACGGGCCTGGATACCGTTCAACGAGCCAAATACTTGGCCTGGGTTGATGGCCAGTTCACGGTCCGGATAAATCTCGGCCTCGGCAAGGATCACTCCCATCAAGGTTAGCCGATAGGCGCTGGGTGCCAGGTCCAGGTTGTCGCGGATGTGGACCGTAGGCATCAGGAAGCCCAGGTCCTGGGACAGTTTCTTGCGAACGCCTTTGATACGGGCTAGCAGTTGCCCGCCCTGGTTGCGGTCTACCAGAGGAATCAAGCGGTAGCCCACTTCCAGGCCGATCATGTCGATAGGTGTGACATCATCCCAGCCCAGCTCTTTGGTTTCCTGAGAGCGCTGTGGGGACGGCAGCAGTTCTTGCTGGCGCTGGACTTCGGCCGCCGCCGCCACCTTGATCTCGTTCTGCTTTTTCCATAACAGGTAGGCGCCGCCGCCAGCCGCTGCCGCCAGCGACAGGAAAGCGATATGGGGCATGCCCGGCACCATGCCCATCACCGCCATTAGCAAGGCGGACACCCCAAGGGCCTTGGGCGAATTGAACATTTGCCGGCTGATCTGCCGGCCCATGTCCTCGGAACCGGAGGCGCGGGTGACCATGATGGCGGCGGCTGTGGACAGCAGCAGCGACGGCAACTGTGCAACCAGGCCGTCACCGATGGTCAGCAGTGCATAGGTGCTGCCAGCGTCTGCGACGGTCAGCCCATGCTGAAGGATACCGATGGCCATGCCACCGATCAGGTTGATGAACAGGATGAGCAGGCCCGCCACGGCATCCCCGCGAACGAACTTGCTGGCGCCATCCATGGAGCCATAGAACTCTGCTTCCTGGGCGACTTCGGCCCGGCGATGTTTGGCCGCTGCCTGGTCGATCAGGCCGGCGTTAAGGTCCGCGTCAATAGCCATCTGTTTACCCGGCATGGCGTCCAGGGTAAACCGCGCGCTCACTTCGGAAATACGGCCAGCACCCTTGGTGACTACCACGAAGTTAATGATCATCAAGATGGCAAACACCACCGCACCTACTACGTAGTTGCCGCCGATCACTACTTCACCGAACGCCTGGATCACCTTCCCCGCCGCCTGGTGGCCTTCATGGCCATGGAGCAGCACCACGCGAGTAGAGGCCACGTTCAGCGCCAGCCTCAATAGCGTGGCCACCAGCAGAATGGTGGGGAAGGCTGCAAAGTCCAGTGGTCGCATGGCATACACACACACTAGCAGCACCACGATCGATAGGGCGATGTTGAACGTGAAGAACACGTCCAGCAAAAACGTGGGCACTGGCAGGGTCATCATGGCCAGCATGGTGAGCAACGCCAGCGGCACCCCCAGGTTGCCCTGGCTCAAGCTGCGCGCGCCGCTGATCAATTGAGTCCTGTCCATCGCCATCTT
>Ga0314766_1000039_pt1 | contig 10261 bp, 1 predicted proteins | sample G5R1MT_67_FD_207789 | JGI IMG/M metagenome (GOLD analysis project Ga0314766, IMG submission 207789) | Metatranscriptome of switchgrass phyllosphere microbial communities from Michigan, USA - G5R4_MAIN_18SEP2017_LR1 (Metagenome... | ecosystem: Host-associated > Plants > Phyllosphere >... | reverse complement strand
ATTTTCTAGGCGAACACAAAACGACTAAAAAATTGAATGAAAGCTGATTAAAAAATACATTCGGCTACAATGCTAAAGTTTACGTTATTTTTAATTAGTGTAGTTTTTCTCGACTGCATTGTTGCGGCTCCTTTAACCAAAGCAAATGGATGCAAACAAGGATGCCCATCAACAAGCAAAGGAAGCAAACTAAAGTATCAACCAGGACAGGTTTATAGCTATAATTTCGACAGTACAGTATCGATTTCGTTGACTGGCAATGATCCACAAGATATTCAATTACAAGTGCAGGGTGTAGCTCATGTGCATGGATTTTCAAATTGTCAATACGGTTTGGATTTGAATGATGTTACATTGATTGGTCCCGACAAGGGAAAAACAAAATTCAATCCAAAATTGCAATTAACAAAAATTGTACAATTCACATTGTCCGATGATAAATTGGAACCAGAGATTTGTGCTAGCCCAGATGATTCAGATGTTTCGTTAAACATTAAACGAGCTGTGATTTCATTGTTGCAATTAAATGAAGAAAATACTGAAGAGGTTGATGTTTTTGGTAAATGTCAAACTAAATATGCCGTTACCAAAAATGATGATGGATCATTTGTTGTAACAAAAACGCGTGATTTGAATTCGTGCAGCCATCGTGAGAGCTTTGTCAATGGATTCATCACTGGTGTTTTTAATGAGAATAGCAATGTAAAATCAACCCCATTGTTGAGCGGTGATTACACCAATGAAATTCGTGTCAATAAAAATGGTATCGTTGAATCGGCTCAAGTCGTTGAAGATTACACATTGGTGCCATTCTCAAATGGTGAAGCTGGTGTTAGAGCTCGTGTCGTTACATCTTTACGATTCAAAGATCAAAAAGCAAATGGCAACGAAAAGGCATCAGTTTCAGTACCACGATCATTGATCTATGAAACTGTTGATAAACCACAAGCAGTCAACTATAAAATTGCGAAAAAATCATTATTCGGCATTTGTGATACATATGCTCAACGAAAAACAAGCGTTGGACCTCAAGTTGCTGGTCAATTCACTGAAACTATTCGTTTGTTGCGCTATTTGAAAAAGGACGATATTTTACTTTTGTTCAAAGAAGCATCACAATTGAAAGACAATCCAGTTTGCCGTAAAGTATTCTTGGATGCCGTTTTTCGTGTTGCCTCAGCTGATTCAGTCAATGCAATTGCCTCATTGTTGGAGAACAATAAAATCCATGAAAAACGATTGGCATATCTTTCATTCAATTTGGCTACATCGGTTAATAAGGAAACAATCGCCATTCTAACGAAATTGCTCGACAAAGACAACTTGAAAGAAAGTTACTTGAGTATTGGAAATTTGATCAAGAAATACACTGAACAAGAAGGTAGCGAAGGTGATGCTGATCTTGCAAAATTATTTGACAAACTTGCCGATAAATTGGGCAGCTGCAAGAGTGAAAAACGTCAACAAGAAGATGCAATTGTTGCTATTTTGAAAGGATTACGTGGTGCCAAAGGCGTTAGTGGATCACTTTTAGATAAATTGATAGTATGTGCCGGTGAAGGTGTTGCTGGACGTGTTCGTGCTGCTGCTATTCAAGCATTCACATCAGCTTCATGCGATAGCAAAATCCAATCAGCCGCTTTGAATCTATTGAAAAACCGTAAAGATGACTCTGAATTCCGTATTGAAGCATATTTGGCTTTGATTGATTGCTCAACACCACAAATTGCTGGTGAAATATCAAAATTATTGGATGATGAACCCGTTTACCAAGTTGGTTCATTCATTGTTTCACATTTGGCCAATTTACGTTCATCAACGGACTTGTATCGTGAAAATGCTCGTAAAAACTTTGCCGATGTTTATGCATCAAAGAAATTCCCAAGTGACATTCGTAAATTCTCATTCAACAATGAATTTTCATATGAATTTGGATCATTGGGTGTGGGCGGTAGCATTGACAACAATGTCATTTATTCGCAAAACTCATTCATACCACGTTCACTTCGCTCCAATATAACCGGTGAATTGTTTGGTACCAGCTTCAACATCTTTGAATTGAGCGGTCGTCAAGAAAATTTTGATTTGGTTTTGGAACGCTACTTTGGACCAAAAGGCTATTTCAATACATTGAACAAACAAGAAACATTGACTAAACTTCATGAATTCGTTACTGGTGGTGCATACCGTCCAAAACGTGGAATCGCTCAAGATGCTGACAATTTTGGAAAAGATTTTGTCGGTACATTGGGACGTGATGTTGATTTTGATTTGTCAGTGAAAATGTTTGGCTCTGAATTGTATTTCTTGAGTTTGGGTGATAATTTCCCAACGGAAAACAAAGATTTCACAAAAGAATTCGGTCGATTGCTTCAAAACTTTTTGAAAGCAACAAAAGATGGCAAAAAGAATCAATACGATGTTCATTCATTGTTCCTTGATGCTGAATTTGCATATCCAACCAGTTCAGGTTTTCCATTGAAAATTCAATCACAAGGTGCTGGAGCTTTCCGTTTGGAAACTACACTCAAGGCTGACTTCAAGGATATTCAAAGCAATCCAAAGAATACAAAATTCGCACTCAGCGTTGTGCCAAGCTTCAACGTTGAATTGACCGGAATTATCAGCGTTGATGGATATGAAGTTACCACTGGTGTTAAAGTAACAAGCAACGTACACAGTGCAACTGGATCACAATTGTCATTTGAATTATTGAACCAAGGCAAAGGTGTTGACATCAAAGTTGATTTCCCATTCAAAAAACAAGAAATTTTAGGATTCGATCATAAAATCGTATTCATCCAACAAAATTTGGGACACGAAAGCATTACACACAATTTGAAATCAGCTCAAAAGAAAGACGTTAATGTTCGTAACGATTGCTTCGATCAATTTAACAAATACTTGGGTGTTACAGTTTGCTATGAATTGAGCACAAAGAAAGGTGAAAAATTGGCAAACAGCCGTTTGTTCCCATTGAATGGTCCAGCCCATATTTCAGCTTATGTCGAAATTGAGAAACAATATCACTTCAATGCTTTGTGGGATGATTCAAATCCACAAAAACGTGCATTGAATTTAATTTTCGATACACCAGAATCAACGCAAACACGTAAAGTTGCAATCAATTTTGAGGGTGCCATTAAACCAAAAGCATATTTCAGTGCTGAAGTTGTATCACCATACAAATCGGCAAAGGCTGAAATTGGTGTCACCAATGATGAAAAAGAATTGACAATTTATGGGCAAGCCAACAGCGATGCTCTGCAATATTTATTGAAATTTGGTTTCAAAAAAGGTGGATCTGGTACACGTCGTGAATATACACCAATCATTGAATACAACAATCCTGAAGCCATTCCATACAAAGTGAGCGGTAAAGTGATTGCTGATTCATCGGTTACACCAAAAACACGATACACATTTGAAAAATTGACTATTGAACCAGCACAAAGTGGTGGAAAATTCGGTCCATTGGTACTTGATGGATGGTTTGAGCATGAAAAATGTGAAAAATTCGGAACTGATTTCAATGTTAAATACAAGGATAATTCAGCAAATGTTAAAGGTACAGTGATTGCAAAACAAGAAGATTTTGATGCTGATTTATCACTTACAAGTGACATTTCTGAAGCTGCCAATGGTAGAGTTAAGCTTCACTACAAACGCACCGAAAAACAAAGTAAAAATTCATTTGTTTTGATTTATGGACGTGATTTGGAATCGAAAACAAAACGCATCGAATTGACAACAGACTATGAATTTGAGAAATCAGATAATAAATACACTAGCTTGGTTGGAAAAAATACAATCATTATTTCACCAATTCCAATTAAAGTGGTAATTAACGGTGGAATACACAAGAATCATATTGATTATGTATTTATTGTTGGCCTATCCAAAAATCAAATTGAATCAAAATTAAATGTTGATATCAGCAAGAAGAGCAAAGGTGATTGGAATGTCAAATTTGAAGCGGGTGCAAATGCTCACAAAGTTGAATTCACATCAACTCGTGATATTGATGATGCCAAGCATAGATCAACGGTAAAACATGAATTAAAATCAAGTTTCGGAACAGATATCGTTATGAATTCGGATTTCGATAACGATTTTAATGCACAAAAAGTCGATTTTGTTTCTGATAGCAGCATTGTTCTTGCTCGTGGTCAAAAACCATTGAAATTGAACTTTAAATTGTTGGTTTCACCAAAATCAGCACAAACCAATGGAAAAGTGATTGCTGATACAACAGAATTTATAACATTCAATGCTGTATTGAATCGTAATGGTGGCGATGCTAATGCTCCAACAACCGGAACTGTTGATTTTACCATACATGAATTTGTAACAGCACATGGTGATTATAATTCATTGAAAGGAAATGGAAAATCGGAATTTATTGTTACATTCCCGAAATTTGAACGTAAAGTCAAAGTAGATACCAAATATGAAGTAGCATCGGGTAAATTTGATTTACGTAATGATTTCTTCTATGACTTTGAAAAGGATAATACACGTCACATTGCATTTGATACAAAGAATAAATATACAAGCACCTCATTTGATAGTGTCAATGAAATTGATATTAATGGTGAGAAATTCCGTTTTGAAATTGATGGAACAAAATCGGGTGAATGGAAAAATGGTAAACAAAGTGGTAAATTTGTATTACGTTTACCAACACAACGTGAAATTGCTGGCTCATTGGATCGTCAAGTTGATTTAACATCATCCAAAGGTTCGGGACATGGTAATCTTAAGATCACTGATACCATTACACAAGGTGGCCGTAAATCACGTTCAATTGAATTTGAAGGTACATTGAAAGATTTAAATCGTGAACAACGTGTATTTGATTTCTTGCATAAAACAACTCTCACTGATTTTGATGGTAAAGCAATTGTTATTGACAATCACATCAATCATTTGCCAAAAGGAAATTTCAAATCAGCATTGGTCAATGTAAAGATAAGCGGTTCAATTCCAAATCCAATTGAACTTAATGTTGGTATTGATGAATATTGTGCCATTCATGCTGTTTACAATGCAAACTTTAAATACGGTAATGCTGGTTCAGTTCAATTGAATGGTGATTATTATGTTGGTGAAGCCGGAAAAAAACCAAATACATACAAATTGAGCGGTCAAGTGTCGGTGCCACAAAGCAAACTTAAACAATTATCATTTGATACACGCGGCAGCCTTAAATATCCAGATCTTAAAGCAGATTCAAAAGGTCAAATCGATTATGAATTCAAATTCAATGGTAAATTGAATGAAAAGAATGTCGATATCAATACAAATGGAAAAATCGGTAAAACAAATGGTGATCTATCACTCAATGTAAAACTTCCAGAAATTGATCCATTTGCCATTGATTTGGATTACAATTATGATCATAAAGCAGAACAAAAATCATGTCACGGTGCTGGAAATGTACAAGTTCGTTATGGAAATGGTAAAAATATTAAATTCTCAGGCGATACTAAAGTCATTGAAGGCAAAGAAATTTCATATCATGGCTCAATCAATACACCATATGAAAAGGCAAAGAGTTTAGATTTTACATTCAAAGGACTTAAAAAAGATGACAACACATACTCAACTGAAGCTGAATTGAACATTGACGATAAAAAATACAAAATTTCAAATGTTGTTGTTACATCACAATTGAGCCCATCGTTTACACTTGATCTTTACTATCCACAAGATAAACATTCACAGATTGCCATTATTGTTAATCGCATTGCTGATCGTAAATTCAAATTAGGCGTACGTTTGGTTAATATCAATAATTTCCAATTGACTGGTGATATTGAATTGTCATATCAAAGTGTTGAAAACTTTGGATTAATCGTTGATTTGGATGCACCCACATTGAAGGCAAATAAATTGCACATTGATATTCATTCGAAACCAAGTGGTAACAACAAAGGCATCGAATTCAGTGCCTCCGTACAAAATAAAAACGTTATTAGCGGCACTGCTGATTATTTGGTGAAACAAGAGAAAGGAAAGACCACCATTGAAGGCAAAGGCAATGTTAATTGGTACGATAAATCAAGCGGCATAACATTCCAATTCATGCGAAACACATTCAATCAAGCCGAAAATAACGAAACTGGCGTCAGTTTGGTGTTCAACGGTCAAATTGGTCCAAAGAATGTTCAAGCTGAATTGAAATTCACAAACAAAGAGTTCTACTTGCAGCACACAATTTGCGAATCAGATAAACCATGCATTCACTTGAAAGTGTCATCAAAATTGAGTGATCTGGATTGGAAACATTTTACCCACAATTTATTGGTAACTGTTGATTTGCGTCCACTTGGATTTGCTCATGAATTTAATGTTAAAGCTGATACTAAACGTGATGGATACTTTATTGAACACACATTTGATACACAACTTCAATCAGCCGATCAAAATAAATACCAATTTAATGCATTCATTAAACCATCAACTGCTGGTGTTGTACTAAGCATTCCAAAGCGTACAGCTGCAATTGAAACAACATTTACATATCCAAAAGATTTTATTGGTGTCTATCAGGCAACAATTACCAGCTACTTGGATAAAAAGAATAATCCAGCCAAACACAGTACAATCGGTTTCAAGGGTGAAATTAAACATCCAAGTAAATTTACATTCATTGGAACAGGTTCATTGGTTGCCAGTCATCCATCGGTAAAAGAATTGAAAATTAGCGGTGAAACGGAATTTAATGGTGAAAAGAAATCAATTGTTGGCAATGTTAAATTTGATGTATTTAAAAATACAAATCAAGCTATTATTATTGCTGCACGATTCGATAGTACAGATGCATCATCGAAAGGATTTAATGTTACATCGGAATTATCATTGAAGAGCCCTGGACTTGGATTGAATTATGTATTTATTGAAAATGCTGGTGTTAGTTTTACACGTCGTGCACTTTCATACACATATGAACTTCGTGGTCCAACACCAAAAGAACGTTTCGGTGTCTATTTGACTGGTGATTTCAAAAAGATTGATTTGAGCGTTGTTGTATTTGATGAAGAATTGTTGCGAGGTATCAGTGAAATTGATGGTGCCAAGAAAACAGCAGCCGTTCAATCAACTGTTAAACTATTGGGTACAGATCCAATACATTCACATGCAACCGCATCATTTGGCGCATTTACTGCACACATCAAACAAGGAAATTTCCTTTCAATTGAAGCTGAAGCAGCAGCTGGCAAAGCATTGAGTTTCAAAGCCATCGGAAATCAAAAAGTATTGTTAAACTTTAACGTTGCTTTGGATCAAGCAAATCTCTTGTCAACTGATTACAATATCAATGAAAAAGAATTCAAAGAATTTTTGAAAAGCGCTCGAACCAAACTTGTCGATGATGGAAAACGTGCACGTAGCGAATTTGAATCACGCGTTAATCAAGCAAAACAATCTTTGACCGGACAAGTAAACAGTGTTAAGGAGAGTTTACCAGATTTCTCAAAATTGAATGCAGACTATAAAGAAGAATATGAAAAGTTTAGCGAAGATTTATTGGCCGACAAATCGATTAAGGAATTGGTGGAACTTTACAAAAAGGTATACGAAACCTTGAACAAGACTGTTGGTGAACTTCTTCGTACTTTGATTGAACAATTTAACCAAATTTCGAAGACAATTAATGAATTCTTGAAGCAATTGTATGACGGTTTTAATGAACGAATCCTTCCATCACTCAAAGATTCATACAATCACATTGAACAAACATTGTCTGGCTTATTTGATGAACTTTTAAGCGCAGTTCATCACTTGTTTGAACGATTGGTTGAAGCACTAAAGAAATTCGAAGATGATTTCAAGAAGATTGGTAAAACGGTTGGTGAATGGTCAAAGAATGTTACCAAAGTGCTTAACGAACAATGGACAGTCATTAAACGTGAACTCGAAGACATTTACAAATTGATTATTGATCATCTTAAATCATTGCCTGGCTTGGAAGGTATCAAGGAAAAATACAATGAATTCGTACAAAGAATCCCAGTAAGCGATGTCGAAGAGTTTAAGAAATTGGCCGAAAAAGCATTTGCCACATTGAAATCATGGTTGTTGTTGGCTCAAGAGCAATTGCACACATGGGGTGTTGATTCAGCTGAAGATTACTACGGATTACCATTTGCTTGGTTCCAGAAGAATACTCAATTCTTGCCACAGCTTGCCACCTTGAAATTCAGCATTTTCAACTATGTTGTACACGAGCCACTTCCATCGATCACAGACTTGTTACACACATACCGTCCATATGCATTCAATCCATTGTATTTCTTGCCACCATTCCCGATCGAAGGACGTATCATCGAAGGCGAATACTTGTTTACATTCAATGGAGATCAAATCACATTGCCAGGCGCATGCCATTATGTTCTTGCTAAAGATATTGTTGATGGTAATTTCACTGTTATTGCTAAAATTGCAGATAAAAAATTACAATCGATTACCATTACCGACAAGAGTGGCGAATCAATTGATCTTAATGCCAATGGTAAAGTTTCGGTCAATGATAAACCAAGTGAATTCCCAGTACATGAACAATCATTGTATGCATGGAGAACATATTACGATCTCAATTTGTATTCAAGCTATGGTGTTATGGTTCAATGTAAATTGGATTTGAAAGTCTGTCATGTGAATGTTGATGGTTATTACTTCAGTAAATTGCGTGGTGTTTTGGGCAAAGCAGGTTATGAACAATTTGATGCTCAATCATTGCCAAATGGAAAGATCTCAGATAGTAAAACTCAATTTGTAAATGCATATAAATTACACTCATGCCCAGATGTAACTATTGATGAACATCATAAACATGCTGATGATGCTACCAGCCCAGAATGTGAAAATGTTTTCGGTGCTAGTTCATCATTGCGTTTTGCCAAATATATTCTTGATTCAACGAAATATTTTGAAGCTTGTCAACATGCTGTCAAGAATGCAGCCAATAAACAAGAAGTTGCCTGTAGCATTGCTTATGGTTATGCCACATATGCTCGTTTACAAAATGTTCCAGTTCGTATGCCATCAATTTGTCAAAAATGTGATGTTACCGATGATACTGGCAACGTGAAATCATATGAAATTGGAGAAAAATATACACCAGCCACAGCTAAGAAAGCAGACATTGTGTTTGTTGTTGATACTGCACTCGAATCAAAATCACTTACTGAATTGGTTCAACACTTTATCTCGGAATTGCGTCACTCACTGAAAAAAGAATATGATGCTCAAATCAGTGTGATTGGTTACAAAAAGGGTGAAAAATACTTTAGCCATTATACATCTGATGGTAAATTGGATATTTCGAAATTCCATTTGACAAAGAAACCCGAATACAGCATCAAAGAAGAAAAGATCGTTTCAGTTGGATGTAAATATTTAGATCCAATTTTGCAAGCAGCTTACAACGCAAGCATCAAAATTCAAGATGAACTCAGTCTTTTGGCTGATGGTCGTGCTTTCCGTGAGGCTCTCTTCTATCCATTCCGTTCAAATGCACATCGATCAATTGTTGCCATCCGTTCAGATGTTTTGGAACATTCATCCAACCCGATTAAGTTACTCGGTGCAAAGGCTGTCAATGAAGTTGCCAAACGTATGGGCATTAACATTCACTTGCTTGCTCCAACACCAGAATTGAAATTCGATAACAACAAGGAAATCAACAATGTGGTTGGTTTCAATGATAAAAACGTTTTGTATATGCCAGGACAAAAAGTACGCAGCCAAGATCGTCAACATCTTCAATACGGTATTGATTTGGGTATTGATATGGTTAGCGAAAATAATGGATATGCATTCAGTTTGAGCAATTACAATGCACTCGATGCCCAAAATCAACGAAAATTCTTGAAAGTAGCCGCCTCACACATCGCTCAACAAATCACAAAAACCGAAAGTGTTCACGAATGCGTTTGTACTCTCTACCACGGCCTCATTCCACGTGAATACTGCCGTGAAACCGAAAGAAACACCAAAACTCGCAAATAAATGAACTTATAGTGATTTTAATTTGTGAAGAAATAACAAAAAAAAAACAACAACATTTAAAAACAAAATTTTAGTCAGATAAATTCATACAGTTATTTCTTTTTTATACCACTTTAAAAGAATAACTTTCTTTCTTCTATCTCTCTTTCTCATCAAATTTTTTGATAAGTAAATTTGCTCATAATTTAGAGGTGCCTTTCATAATGAAGATTATTGAAGAAGATTGTAATTAAACAGAGGCAAT
>Ga0314766_1000030_pt1 | contig 10500 bp, 9 predicted proteins | sample G5R1MT_67_FD_207789 | JGI IMG/M metagenome (GOLD analysis project Ga0314766, IMG submission 207789) | Metatranscriptome of switchgrass phyllosphere microbial communities from Michigan, USA - G5R4_MAIN_18SEP2017_LR1 (Metagenome... | ecosystem: Host-associated > Plants > Phyllosphere >... | reverse complement strand
CTGGAAATATTTATGGGTTGAATCAATAGCTTGTTTGGCGGAATGGTAGACGCGCTAGATTCAAAATCTAGTTCCTTTGGAGTATCGGTTCAAGTCCGATAACAAGTAGACAGACCTGAAATCAAATCGTTCATCAAAAGACGAGTGACGTCCTAGTAACGGAATGGTAGACGTTTTTGCCTTAGAAGCAAACTTTTGGGGGTTCGAGTCCCTCCTAGGATATGTCTTGATTTGGAGTCAATGTCAAAAATCCAGTCTGAAGTGATTAAGCTTTCAGCGAAACTTTGAAAAAAAAAGGTATATCCTAAAACTAGTTGAGGTATGAATTTAAACCAAACCAAAAAAAATACGAACTTGATGTGACAAACATTAATTTTACAGAACTGTTGACCTTTAAGTCAACCAGTTAAATTTTCCAGTAAAAAAATTACTCAACATTTATTGGGTAGTCGAACTTCGATGAATGTCTTTAAATATGACCATCTTAGACATTTATTATTAAAAATGTCCCCATTAATTCGGACATTGTTTCATGGCCATCTTAAACTTCAAAATAAGATCGGTCGTTATACATATTATGTTCCTCCGACACCACCAAGAGATCCTAGCAAATTGGCGGAATGACAAAAACGGATGAAAGATTTAAATCTCACAAAGTTCAAAAAAAAAAGACATTATTATAAAACAATTGAAAAAGCAAAGCCAATTAAGATTCTTTTTGCAACCACAACACCAATCTACAGCGAAATTATCGAATCAGCTGCGGAGTTATGTAATATGCCTTTTCATACCAATCGTTGATTATGTGGCTCGTTAACAGCCAATGCAAGATATTTGAAAGAGATCATTCAACCAGAAAATTCCAATGTCGAACCCGATAATGTCACAAAAGTACACTTCCAATTTTTTAAGAAGTATCAAAAAAATAAAGAAGTCCCTGAAAAACGATATGCTTGACATCAATTACAAAAAAAATCCAAAAGACCTACAATTGTCATCATCCCGGATATCCACAATAATGATATGATTTTACGTGAAACTCATCCATTAAATATTCCTGTGATTGGTTTAGTAAATTCCTCGTGTGCCACAGAAATCACATATCCGATTTTTGGTAATGCCAATTCGGTTGAAATCGTACATTTTTTTTGTCATTTTCTTGCTGTATTAATTGCAAAAGAAGTGATTCAACAAGATTATAAAAATAAATCTCATCGAATTTTTGCTAAAAGCCGATGATTATTACAAAAAGATTCTCTGAAAATGCCGCGGAAAGTTTTGAAAGATCGCCAAACGGATCTTGCAACTCGACGATCTGCCCGACTTCAATTCAGAAATCCCCAAAAAATTCATTCGAAATGACAATCCAAAAAGAACCAAAAACGAATCAGACTTCGAAAAAACAGTATCAAACACCGAATCTGAAAAAAAATTCAAATCAAAAAAATCCAAAATAAGTTGTGAACAAGAAAAACCAAAACCCGACCAAAAACAAGAAAATCAATGTTATCCATGTCGAAAAATTTTTTTTATGAACAATTTGAGGTGAAAAAAAAGAAACTGTTTGGCCGCAGACGCTTTCTCAAAAGAAAATTCCGTAAGACTCGAAAGCACGTTAATAAAGTCACTGGTCATCGATTTTTTGCTCAAAAGAATGCAGATCGATTAGTTTTCGATCGAAAATATTATCCGAGCATACATAATTGAAAAGCAAGCCCATGAACCACTTTAAGTCTGACATTTAAATTATTAGTCATCTTTCAACACCCCAATTTCAATCAAAAAAAAATTGCCAAGTTTTTTCAGAACCATCGCAATTTAACTTACCTTGCTTATAGTTTTTTACAACAAACTTCCAAAACACGTGTTCGAGATTCAAGAAAAGCGCTTTTCTTTGAATTGGATATCAATCAGAAAAAAAATCAATCCATGGCGTTTTCTTTACCGGCATGAAAACAAGAACTACTCACAACCAACGAAGCGGTTTGACGAAATGCCTACTGAACTTACTTTCGAACCCAAGATAAAAAAAAAAAGAAGCAGTGCTTTTACTCGAAGCTGAATCAAAAACAAAAAAAATAAACGAAAATTTCGCGGGAAAGTTCGATTAGTCCGAATAAATAAACCGTATAATTGACGTTCCAATAAAACTTTAGTGACTAAGCACCGAATCAAGCAATTAACCCGGTTATGAACCAAAACTCAACATCGAATCTATCGCGATCTCCGAAATGAATTTTGAACTCAAGTCGCATGATACTTCGATAAGAAAAAAAGAAGAAAATTCTGAGTTCAATGACGTCTGCACAAGGAGTTGAAACAATTAGGGCATCGGGTCAGATTTCCGAACAAATACAAATCGAGATGACCTCGAAAAAACAAAAACAAATGGAAAAAGGATCAAAAATGAAACGCTCGAATTCCAAACTGACAGTTGGCTGCAACTCCAGGAGCAAACATAAACAGAAACCAAGGGTTCAAATACAACCACCTGTTGCACAAAAAACCAAAAAATGATTAAAAAAAGATCAAATTTCAAAATAAAACCGAAAAATCAAAAAAAAACTCTGAACACTTATTTACGTAAATTAAAGAAAATTCGCGCCAAATTCTTTTTACGAAAAACTACTCCGACTCGGACTCACAAATCCCAAAAAAACGTCCATCAAAATTTCAAAAAAAATTCCAAGTGAAAATCTTTGATCCGAAGCTTAAGTCAAATTTTGAGAAAACATGCCATCAAAGATAAGAAGTTCAAATTATTTTCGACTGCTCAACCCTTGACCAAAAAAGTGATGTCCAAAATTCATTTCAAAAGACATCGAAGACAAAAGTCTTCTCTGAAACTGAAAACCATCAAAAATCAAAAAAGATTTCAATTTCAAGTCTATAAACAATGAGCGTCCTTGTCAAAAAACAAAAAAAATGTCTTTTTCGAACATTTAAGAACGAGTCGAGCTTTAGGATATCTCTTTTCACCAACTTATATGATTAGAGGTTTCTCGCCTGAAGAGTTTCAACAAACTTTAAATCGAAGGTTAAAAAGAAAATATTTCAAGATCAAAAAACTGAGATTTAAATTATTCTCCAAATTACCAAACAATTTTTTCTTGAAAGCCAATAAATGATCGAAACCAGCAGCTCCAACCATCAAACAAATTTGGTTAGAAAAATCGTACCAGAAAGCTTATTTCAATACAAATAACTTTGGTCAAAAATTTCGACAGGATTTTTTACAAACCTTATTAGGAAAATATTTTTTACTTGCACATCTCTCCACTTTTACACCGAACGGAAAACGCTATTACTCCAATGAAGAATTTTTTCAAAAGGCTCCTGCATGATTAAGTACCATTTCAGACCAAACCAAACAAATTCAAATCAATCAGAAACTGGGGTGATATTATACCAATCTCACACGGACTAAAAAAGTTCGTCAAGAGATTTTTCTGGCCACACGGAAAACGTATCCTTATAAAATCTTTTCCAACTTTTGAAGAGCACACAAAAAAACACCTTGATTAGATTTTTTACAATCCAGTCGACGCATGTATACTGGACTGTTAGCTCGACAACGCAGAGAACAAAAATGAACTCGAAAGTATGCTTGAATTCCTTATTTAAGAAAAAAAAAACCAACGGTTCAAAAACGAAATAAGTTGTATCGTTGACGGAATAATTTATTATTTTCTTTTTGAACTCGTGGTATGATTCGGAAAAAAAAAGGTGCAAGAATTAAAAAAGTTTTAAGTAAAACCATTTTACCATTTTACGGTCACATTAGTGAAAAACAATTGACTGCCATCAAAAAAAAAGTTCAACGAAAAAACCCGAAAGTTTATCTCGTGACGATCTATTACTAGGTCATTTTGAACGTCGTTTAGATGTCGTCGTTTATCGCTTGAATTTAGCACCAAATATTTTCTGAGCCCGGAAATTAATCAAAGATGGTGCTGTTTTTACCAGCTCCACTGCGAAGACCCATTTATGAGAGAAAGTTTATGCTCCTTTAAAGAAATTTATTTATCCTTTAAAATTGCGTGATCCAATGAATTTGTATAAAAAAACCATTTGAACTCCTTTCGAAAAAACTGCCAAAATGCAGTTTTTACTTGAGCCTGTCAAAAAAATTGATTACTTAGTACAACCTGGTGAAATTATTCAATGTGCGCCAGGTGCTTTATTAAACAAATTTAAGACCAATAGCATACTTTGAAAAAAACCGATCCCAAAACATTTCTTAACCTTTTCTGATCTGACTGAAACACAAAAAAATTGACAATATCGAAAAAATAAAATTTCTGCCAAAGCAACTTCTGAGAACAATCATACCATCATGGCCACATTGTTGTTTCCTCCATCATACCAAAATTTATTAAAAAGTGATCGAGTGAATCGGGAATTTATGCATTGAATGACACTTTAAACTCAATCGATTTTTGAATTCGAACCACACTAACGAAGTATTCTTCTTCGCGCTTTTCTTCTTTTTCTTTTTCGACGTAATTTTTTGTTCCGACATCCATTAAAACTCATATGTAATTCAGTTCAAATACCTAGAAATTTCAAACGGTATTGTTTCTTTTTTTTATTCATTCTCAGTGCTTTTCGGATTGCATTTCTGGAGCGACGAAAGTTTTTAAATTTGAAAAACACGTATCGAATCCCGTAATTTCAAACTTTTTTGAGAAAACCTTGTGTCACTGTAATTATCGCCATATATTCAGTTTTATTTCGACCTTTAAACCCGAAACGACCTGCATTAGTTCAAACCTTGATTCGACCTTGAAAATCGGCTGCGGTAAAAAAAATATTACGTCGGAAAAAAGAGACTGTAATTAAATATGGCAATCTTGAATATTTGCGTGGTCGCGTCGTTCAACGCTTGTATACTTTTTTTGATTGTTCTTTTCTTAATAAATTTTTCTTATTTTTTTTCGAGGGTTTTCTCCGAATTTTCATTTCCAAATGGTTTCATCCTTGTCCAAAAAGACAAAGGTTATTCAAGCGCTAAAATGTCTTATAAGACTAATCCTATAACAAATCGATTCAATATCAACAAAGGCTGAAAAAATGCCAACTTTCCTGAAAACTTATCATTCTATGCGCGTGATAATGTCTTTTTCTTTAAACTAAACTTATTTTTAAAAGCATATTTCGCTCTGCGAAACATTAAACTAATTTCTTGCCAAATCAGGGTAGCTGAAGATCATGTACCCATTTTATATTTAATCATTAATACCACCACCAGGCGGAAAAAAAAAAGATCAACTTCGACTTTTATGAATCTTTGACCAACAAAACGTGCTGGTTTTAAATACAGTCCCTTACGTAATCCATGAAACGCTGAGGCATTAACTTTAATGTTTTTGGATCTCCCAAAATTAAAAAAAGTGTTAAATACACAGTTTTTACCAGTCTCGAAGCAAAAACCAAGTTTATTCTGATTGACTAAACCTCGAATGAAAACATGACTGAATTTTGTTACCAAAGTACGTCAACGCCGGACCAAATTAATTCGGTCACAAAACATAACCAATTTCAATCCAACTCAGGTCAAAATTTTTAAATATAAAGTCCAAAGTTCATTACGATTTAAGTTATCACGAACAATGAAAGAATTTCTCCTGTTAACTAAAATTCTCAAAGTTCTTAAGAACAATGGCAACTTAACAAGACAAACTCTGACCTTTTATAAACAACGGTTAAAAACAATGTCTCAGGACATTCAAACCATGAATTCAGTTTTAAGTAAAATCCAAAAACGACAAACCTTACAAAAAAAAAGAAAACTTAGTCTATATCGAGAACAAAGAACCAAAAATTTAATTATTAAGTTTCAACAAAAACAATTGAAGTTCTTTCATCAACGATTACAAAAAAGTCGTTTCTATGAAAGTAATTTATTTCTACTCAAACTACACACTTTCAAAAAAAATACAATTTCACCAAAAATTTGAAGATCGAAAAAGTTTCAGAAGTCCAAATTTTTAAAATCGAGAGCAAATCAGAAACCTGTCGCATTAACCAGAAACCACAAAGATTTTAAAAAATTAATACTTGATCTGCTTACGGTTCGTTTAAAGCTCGATCAATTCTCACAAAGAAAAAAATCCACAGTTTTCAATCTGATCGAAATCAACCAAAAATTGCGCACGCCTTATAAAAAAAGTGCTCGAAAAATTGTGTTGACCAAATCGTCAATTCAAAGAAAAAATGGTGCAAATAAACTGATCCATCACCTCTTCAATCAAAAACCGATTTTGAAACCCAAAAAAAAAGTCATGCCATTTTTATTACATCAGTATCAACAATTACGCACCAAGAAAAAAAAGACATTAAGTGATCTCGATCGAACCAAAATTAGTTCTGAAATGCTTAAGAAATATCATTTCAACAAGAAGGTCGAAGCTCAAGCTCATCAGATCAATTTGGAAGATGTGACATCGGTTCTGGAAGAAATTCCAGAGGTCAACTCAGAGGATGAAGATCCGCAATTGGAAAAAAATCGCACACGAACTTATAGACAATCCTTTCGAATGTCTTACAAAAAACATTTAAATCTTTTGGTTCGTTATCAGTACAAATTATGAATCCAAAAAGTTTTACAAATTTTTTTTCAAACCAGGTTTGAAGTCAAATTTACTCAACCTTTAACTCAATTTAAAAACTTAAAATTCTTACGCTTAGTATACCCAGTACCATATTTTCGCCAACAACCTAAGATTCAACTGACAACTTCCAAACAGAATTTATATTCTGCTGAAGAAAAATTTATTGGTAAACGTTATGTTTATCTTGGAAAAAATCTCAAACGATTGAATCTTTTAGAAAATCAACCACATTCCGCGAAATTTAATCTGAATACTTACTCTTTTCAGAAAAAAGCTGATATTTTCAAACGTTGACGCCGAAAAAAATTACGAGATTACGCTCAAAAACGTCTTGGTTCCATCAAAAATAAATTATTAATGCGTGAATTTGTACCAACTTTAAGTTTATTTATTAAATACTTAAACCCACAGATTTTAGCAGATCATATTGCCAAAGAATTTGAAAAAACCAAAAAACATCGCAATATTATTTTTGCGCTGAAAACCGCTTTACGTTCTTTAAAATTTGCTCGCGGAATTGGTTATCGAATTGCCATTGTCGGCCGAATTAATTCATCAACAAAAAGTCGTGCTTTTTATTTAACAAAAAAAAGTCTGATTCGCCAAAATTTTTCGCAAAAAATTAATTACGCCACAGCTCAAGCTAAAGCCCGGATCGGATCTTTTGGGATTAAAGTTTGATTGTTTTACTAAGATCTAAGACCTAAGAAAGACATTCACAATGAAAAAAATTATCTTACCTCCAAAAATCACTAAATTTAAAAAACAACAGAAAGGTGTCTTGGCACCGATCGAATGAAAACCTAGTTCTTCTCGAATCTCTTTTGGCGTTTATGGCATTCAAGTCCTCAAAAGTTTAAGATTAACTTTAAAACAACTTGAAACCACGCGGAGACAAATTTCCAAACATTTACGGAAATCAGAAACCTTTTGATTTCGGGTTATACCCGATATACCTGTCAGTAAAAAACCCAATGAAATTCGGATGGGTAAAGGTAAAGGTGCTGTCAATTTTTGAGCTTCTCGTGTGAAAGCTGGACAAACTTTTGTTGAGTTTAGTTTTATACCTTTGAAAAAGGCTAAAAAAATCTTTTTAGCTGTGGCCAAAAAATTACCAGTCCCATGTATACTCTTGACCAATTTTCAGAAAATTCAATAACTGCTTTTGGATCAGGGATGCTTTAGATCGAGATCTCAAAAGTTAAGGATTTAAATACAAAACCCTTGTAATTGGAGCAAGAGGATTCGAACCTCTGATCATGGTTCCAAAGACCATTGCCTTACCACTTGGCTATGCTCCAGGCAAAAAAACATCATTATAATTCTGAACCACAAAAAATCACCAATTTTCTTTGAAATTGGGCATATTGGGACTCGAACCCAAAACCCACGGCTTAAAAGGCCGTCGCTCTACCATTGAGCTATATGCCCCAAATTTCACTTAAGCTAACCTATCTACGATCTGAAACAATTAGATCAAGCCTAGAATTAGACCTTTTGAACCTTTGACATCAAGACGGTGTTTGGAAATTAAAATCCAAATAAAATTAAAAAAGCCATCATTAATCCAAATAATGCAATTGCTTCAGTTAATGCAAATCCTAAAATTGCGTAGATAAACAATTGTTTACCTAATGACGGGTTTCGTGCTAACGCACTAATTAATTGACCAAAAACAATACCGATTCCGACACCGGAACCTGCTAAAGCAATAGTTGCTAATCCTGCACCAATAAATTTCGCAGCTTGTAAAATCATTTTTTTTTTTGAGGTTAATTCCAAATTCCGAAGGGAATTTAGGTTCGATATAGATATTATCTCGAGCTCTATCTTCGCTCTTGAAGTTCAACAAGAGTCAATAGATTTATGTTAGCATTTTTTCAGATTCTAAACACATTTAAATCTTAGATCTTTAGCCTTTTTCCTAAAACTTTCAGGTTTAATAATGCTTTCGCCTGAAACAAAAAGACCACTTTTGGTCTTGAGAAATTGACCATTGAATTTACCGATCCACTTCCCCAAAAACAATATCTTGAGTTCCAATTAGAGTCACGACATCAGACAATAAATGATTTTTGGCCATATCGTTTAAACCTTGTAAATGTAAAAAACCTGGGGCTTTAATTTTACAACGATACGGTTTACTTGTGTTATCAGAAACTAAATAAACACCGAATTCTCCTTTAGGTGCTTCAATCGCAGTATAACTTTCTTTGGCTGGAACTGTAAATCCTTCCGTATATAATTTGAAATGATGAATAATCGATTCCATCGAGGTTTTCATTAAGGCTCGAGATTCACCAATAATTTTTTGATTATCTGTTTTAATCGGACCACCTGGCATTTTATTGATCACTTGATAAATAATTTGTAAACTTTGACGCATTTCTTGCATACGAATACAATAACGATCATAGCTATCACCTTTATTTCCCACAGGGATTTCAAAAACTAAATTTTCATAAATTTCATAAGGTTCAGTTTTCCGTAAATCTTGTTGAATTCCTGATGCACGTACCATCACACCACTAAAACCTCAATTTAAGGCTTGTTCTTTGGTCACAATTCCAATGTCTGTCAATCTTTGAAGTCAGATTCGATTACTAGTCAATAATTCTTCAATCTCATCTAATCGACTCGCGAATTGTTGAATAAATAAATAAACATCATCTAAGAAACCTAATGGTAAATCTAGAGCCACACCACCTGGACGAATATAGGCTGCATGCATTCTTGCTCCAGATACTCTTTCATAAAATTCCATTAATTTTTCTCTTTCTTCAAAAGCTCATAAAAATGGTGTTAATGCTCCCACATCCATGGCATGTGTTGTCACCGCCATGATATGATTTAAGATTCGTGTAATTTCATCAAACAACACTCGAATATATTGTGCCCTTAATGGGACCACACAATTTAATGCTTTCTCAACTGCTAAAGAATAGGCGTGCTCATTTGCCATCATTGAGACATAATCTAATCGATCAAAGTAAGGTAATGCTTGCAAGTAAGTTTTATATTCAATTAATTTTTCTGTTCCACGATGTAATAATCCGATATGTGGAGTCGCTTGAATCACTGCTTCTCCGTTTAATTCTAAGATTAATCTTAACACACCATGTGCAGATGGATGTTGCGGGCCAAAATTCAAATTATAAGTTTGTAATTGTTTTTTTTCTGTTGCTGTTTTGATGTACATCTTTCTTTCTGGAGTTTTTCTAGCTTTTAACACTCACACTTAAATAAGTGTCACTTTTTCGCTTTACGGTGTTTTATTCATAACTAATTTTCATTGTAGCTCGTAATTTAAACTAGAAAAGGCAATAGCTCGAAGACCGGTTTTCTGGAAATAATCGGACTCGAACCGATACAGCATGCTTGCAAGGCATAAATTCTACCCTTAAATTATATTCCCAGAATTTGACCAAAGATTCTATCGAACAACCGCATTTCGAATCTGAATCGCTAGAAAATAATAAAGCACTTTCGATGACGGAAGAGGGAATCGAACCCCCAACAGCTGGATTATGATTCCAATATTCTACCATTGAATTATACCGTCTTTTCGGTACTTCTTTAGTTTTTTGATACTGCTTAATTCTTAGTTTTTGGCAAGGACGAAGATAAGGCAACACTTTGACAAAACCCAGCTGGTACTTGTGTTCGAAAAACACAAACACTGCCAATGGCGAGGAAAACGGGAGTCGAACCCGCAGCCTTTAGCTTGACAAGCTAATGCTTGACCAATTAAGCTATTTCCTCAGTGCTTCCAATCTCAAAGTGATTTGTTGAAAAAAATCAAAGACTGTAAGAACAGTCTTTGGGAAAGATAGGATTTGAACCTATGAAGAACTTAGTTCGGCGGATTTACAGTCCACTGCTTTTG
>Ga0314766_1000028_pt1 | contig 11072 bp, 6 predicted proteins | sample G5R1MT_67_FD_207789 | JGI IMG/M metagenome (GOLD analysis project Ga0314766, IMG submission 207789) | Metatranscriptome of switchgrass phyllosphere microbial communities from Michigan, USA - G5R4_MAIN_18SEP2017_LR1 (Metagenome... | ecosystem: Host-associated > Plants > Phyllosphere >... | reverse complement strand
GGAATTAAGTTTTAAAAAGGAAAAGCCACACGATGCAATCGTGCGGCAGCAGGGAAATTTGATATTAGAATCTTCTTTTTACAAATTCTTTTTTTGTAAAATCAAAATTATGGTGCTTAAAAAATTCTGTATCGCTTACTCGAATATATTTTCCTGTTGAAGATTTAATAATGTACTTTACACTTGAGCTTGAACCATCTCCATGCGCAATTGATAGATCTAAAGGAATGCCGTTGTCTAAAAAATAAATTAAATAACCATCATTAAACTCCCCATAATTGTGGATGCTATCTACGTGAAAAAGCCATCCTTCATGTTCATAGTATGTTCCAGAGTTATCAGGAAATATTTTAACTTTTTTTTCATTAACTTTTATTGTACTTTCAATATACTCGTCTTTTAAAACCTCCTTTATAATTTGACAACCCATTTTTATGATTTGTTCTTTCGTTGCTTTCATAATTAATAATATATCTTTATTTTCTTTAATTCATTTTTCAAGTTCCATTCTTTTTCAAGATATTCTTTAGACAACAATGTATTAAGTCCTGAATTTGGTCTATATCTCATGTTAATTAATTCAATTTCCCTTTCAATTTCTAAGTCGTTCATAACCTTTGATTTTATTTTCAAAAACCGGTGTACAACATACTCTTCTTTAATATGAGTAGGAATTTTATCAATAAGTTCTTGATATTTTTTTAATCCCAATTTATCAATTAAATTAGCGTGCATTTCAGCGTGAAATATTTCATGTTGTAAAGTGTGACCTTTTACAGTTAAATAACCCTCCGAAGTGTTTCCCATAAATATATATATTTTAGGTCCTTTTACTTTTACTCCATATCTTCCATAAGTACCTGATCGCGGGAAGAAGACACCCTCTACTCCTGGAGATTTTTGCCATTTTGTAAATAATTCAGAATAAACCTGATTATTTCTATCTATAATAAAAATGTCAAAATCCTTTAAAGGTGTAACTTTTCTAATTCTTTCCACAATTTTAGGTATTCTTGTAATATCAACTACTTCATTAACTTCATTGCTTATATCTAAACTTCTAACCTTCTCCTCAGCAAAAAAATTTTTAGTATCTTCTAACTCATCAATAATTCCATCTTTTTCATTTTGAGTAAGCTTTCTCTGTGCTCCATTCTCTTCAACAACAGCTTCATCAAGTTGTTTCTCAAGCTTAGCAAGATCTTCTTCTTTACCTACAAGCTTAACCGCAGAACGCTTCAAACCATTTCTTATAGCAATCGTAAGTTCTCCACTCAAAGATAACATTTCTATCCAAAATAAGTATTCACAAAATGCTTGTCCGAGAACAGAATCTTCTGCGTTTGACAATTTTAATATAATGTTGGCTACAGAACTTGTAATTGCTGCTGTTGCTCCTATTCCGCGTGCAACTGCTAAAGTAGTGATGACTTCTGCGGCTGCTAAACCCGAAAGAGTACCATAGCTTAGTGCAATTACCCCGATGTCAAGTGCATATTCTCCGGATTTTATTACATTATTCCAAAACTGTTGATTAGAATTGGCAAATAGCATAAACGCTGGAACAATTGCATCTAGTTTTATCGCCGTTTCCTGATTCTGATTGTCTTCATCAGCATTTTTTATTTTTACAGGATAGAAAGGATGATAATAGTAATATTCTATAATTCCTTCATCAATATCAACAGGAGTACCATCAGGAAGGATTTCAGGTACTTTTCTAGTTTTTCCGGTATCAAATTTAAATCGTAAGAACCTTTCGTCTTTATTTTTCGGGTTTCCTTCAAAACTTGCCGAAAGATTACTAAAAAAGAAGCCTGCTAATTTTTCTGAATGATAAGGCAAAAACTTAGGTCCATTAGTAGAAGCAAATTCAGTATTGGTTTCTGAACTGTAATCTACAAAACGAGTTTTTCGCCATGCTTTATTAACTATGTCTGCAAATTCCAAGAAATTATTTCCATCTATTCTTTTATAGAAGAATTCCAAAAGCAATTGAGGATTGTTTTCACTTACTTTTTTATTCAACCGATCAATAAACTTTACTGCATTTTCCTCTGTTGATGCCAAAACCTGTAAAATTTTAAGGAAAATATCTTCTTCTTTAGAATATGGTTTATTCGAAAAACTGTCATTAGCAATCGCTTTATCAAAAAACTTCCATAAAAATCCTTCAGGAAGCATATAAAAAAGACTTTCCGGAAGATAATATAAAGCCTGTAAAGCATCATAATAAGAAAATGTGGATTTACTTTCTAAGTTCCTTATCAATGGAAGAATAACAATTTCCTTATATTGATATATAAAAGCAGGTCTTTTTCCAAAAGTAAAGTTATCGGTCTGGCTGAAAATAGTATTGTTAAGATAAGCCATAAAACTACCTAAACTATTAAACATTAGAGATACTACAGCAGTACTGTCACTTGAAAAATTATTCCTGTTTAAGTAGAAAGGAATAATTTTTCCGTCGTCTTTTTTATAAATATTATAATTTGCATAATATTTTCCAATAGATTCTCTAATAATGGGTATGATACTGATGAGTTCTGTTATTCTGGTTTGTGTAACTGTAACATCACTATCCGAAACCTGCTTTGCAAAAGGATCTCCTTCAGGATCATTATTAGGAATAAAAAAACTTACAAAATCATATATCCATGTTTTATGAGTCTTGTAACTATAACTTAATGTTTCCTGTTGCCCAAAATCTTCAAGTAAATCTGAACTTGGATCATACCTAATGCTTTCCGGAAAAACCTGTACATTTTTTATCGAAATCAGATCAATAGCAATACAGTTTCTTACAGAATCATAAAAATAGCTCTCAAAAGGAAATTTTTCTAAAGGAACTGCATATAGATCTGCCGATGTTATGTTTGTATAAACTTGTTCTGTGGCTATATTAAAATAAGTTCCAGCAGTTGTTTTTACATAAAATTCTTTTCCTGAAGTATTATTTAATATAAAAATCTCGGTTGTTGAAAAGAGCTCGAAAATATCTCTTAAAAGCTTTAGTCCATTATATTCTTGAGTATTTACTTTGTAACTTTCTTTTGTTTCTAATATTGTTAAAGTTATTTTATTATTTTCAGAATATATTTTCTCGGCTTCTTCATATCTTCTATTGAGCCTGAAAAACTCAACAATATTTTTAAAATCACTCATTATTCATCATTTTTAGTTGTTAAACAATCCAGTTCATTCAAAGGGAAAAGTTCTTTAGTTGTCATGTTCTCGGTGAATTTTTTGGTTTGGGATTCATCCAATACCAAAAGATCCAAGTGATATTCTTCATCCAACAGAACCCTTGCATTTTTCAATTTGCATTTTGCCTGCACTAATACGTCCCAGTCTTTTCCTTCCAGTTCGTTCCAAAGTTCCAAAGGAAGCCTTCCTCTGCTCCCGAAAAGAAGAATCTTTTCTACGGCAGTAATCTCATTAATCTTGTCTTTAAGACGCGTGAGGATATAAGGCAGCACTTTATCGTGCTGCCAAATAGCCTCGGGTTTTACCCGGCTCATTTTAAAATTTATAAGTTAAAACTTTACACTAAGAATTTGCTTAAAGGAACTTTGTCCAGATATTCCGCCTGAGGGATAACTTGTCCGTCTTTATCTAAGATTCTTTCTCTGCCGTATTTGTCATACTCTGGAGATGCTATTTTTAAATAAGCATTGTCTAAATCCACAAAGAATTTCAATAAATCATGTCCTCCTACAGAATCATCTTCACCTGGTTTTGTGAATGTGAAGTTATTGATTTTACTTACATTAATTTTGAATAAAATTCCATTATCTCCTGTAGAACGAGCTTCTATTCCTTCGATTTGTGATATTTCATCAGCTAATACTTTATACATTTTTTCTAAAGAACTTGTTGCCTGCCAGTTTGCATCTCTGTCAATAGTAATTTCATTACCTAAACACATATATTTTCTCGGAAAATTCATGTCTACTATTGCCATGTAATGATGATCCATTTCATTAAAACTAATCTCCATCCATTTATCTGATGACTGTCCAATCTGATTGTTATTACGTATAAAATTGCTTTCGCACATTTCACCTAACTGATCATCAAATTTCACTCCCGGTTCGCAGTTGCAAGGCAATGCTTTTTCTACTTTCAAGCCGATAGAATCTGCCTGAAGAATCGTTAATGAAGTTGGGATTTTCTCTCTCCATGGCTCACCTTGTTTTTTACCTAAAGCAGAACGCATTTCGTCTACAATTGATAAGAATAATGGATCGTCGATTACAGGAACTTCACCACCATTCCAGATTTGCCCAGTTGCAAGGAAATGTCTTACAGCTTCTTCAAATCCGGGTCTTACGGTAACGATAACTCTCGCCATACCCGACTGCATAAATGCTCTGAAAGTAGGATCATTATCATCAAATTGATATAGATCTGACCATCTTTTTCTTTCTCCCCAATAAAAAGGATAGAAATAATAACTCATGATATCCCATTCGAAAGCCTGTTCCATGAATTTTACAAATGCGGCGTATTGGTCTAATTTAGCACTAACTAAAATATCAGTATTGGTAAATGTTTCCTCTGATGCTCCATCATTTGTATAATATCTCTTTTTACCGAAAGTAAGTTCTACGTTAGGGTTTTGCTCTAACATGTAAGAAATACAGTTTTTTCTTAAAATTGTATTCTCAATTTTTCTGTAGAAGCCAGGATTTGAACCTTTGATTTGTACTCCTAGAGCTTTTGCTTGTTCTAAAGCTTCATTATATTTGTCTAATTCTGCTAGGTAAGCTTCAATGATTTTATTGAAAGCTTTTTGTAGCCATGTGTTTTTAGCTTCTAATGTTAATTCAACATCAATGATAAAATTTGAAGTCCCTGTAAATTCATTAAATCCTGTTGATGATATAGGGACAGATTTTGAGTAAGGTTTAGAGAATATTTGTCTTTCAAATACTACAGCTTGCCCCCATAAGCCCCAATTGTGATAATGCAAGTCTCCTAAAAGTAAATTTACATTTGAACCGTCTCCGTCAGATGCTGCTGAAAAACTTGCTAATCCTCCTGTAGCAATATAACCATCCGGGACCTGAATCTCATCTTTCATAGAATAGAATTCAATTTCTGATATATCTTTACCTGTTTGAGCACTTAATGATTTTCCAATAGAAAATTTTTGTAGTGGTTTTTCATCAAGCTCTACGTTAAATTTACTCGACCAGAATTTCAATTTAGTATCATCATTTAAAGAAGAATAATTATCTAATTTGAGAGTAGGAGATTCTCTTGGATCAATAGGTTTTACTAATTGTTGAGTGCTATCAATTGTTTTTACTCCTAAGGTGTGAAGCTTAGCCGGTTCAGGAATCATAAACTCAAACATCAAACGCTTACCATAATTGTAGATTTGGTTTTTCACCACTTTATCTACCCATCTGTAAACTCCGACTACATGATTGTTCCCTTTTGTATTGTCGAAACCATGTTTGTTGTTTTCTTCGTATTCTTCTAAAACTTTGTCGATACGTTCTTCTTTCACCTTAGAGACAATTCTGTCTAAAGCTCTTGCCGTAATGTCTTTGGCTTCTGTAAGTGCTTGTCGGTTGCTTTCTTCTTTAGAATTGTGAGTTGCATAGCTAGCATTAGCACTCATTCCTATATGTCCATCACCAGGTAGTCCCCAACTTGCATTAACTCCAGCTTGTGCAGCAAAATCTTTCGATTCTTGCAAGATTTTAGAAATTTCACTCTGCATTTCATGTCTTTCAGTAGTCGTAGTATCTGTAAGTTTTTCTTTTTCAGACTCTGTAGATTTTGTAGTTTGAGATTCGCTTCTTTTTAATCTTCTGGTAGAGCGTTCTTTGTATTCACGCGCCATGATGTTTTCGATGTGAGCAACATCTCCTTCTACATAGCAATAGGTACTTTGTTCTACTTTTAAATAATCCGCAACTCCAATGTTTTTCATTCCAAATCCTGAAGGAATGAATGCACTAGTATCTGTTGGGTTATATGTTGGCGTTTCAGGCGTCTCTGGTTTTGGTGGATCAACAGGCATACAACCATCAGCTCCTCTGAAAGCATAATTTTTGGTCAATCTGTCCAAATCATTTTTATCTTGGAATAATATGACATTTATTCTATAGGTATTGCCATCGCTTAAAATTACCTCACCTTGTAAAACGAATTGTTCCACCAAAGAAGTTTGAGAAACCGGAATTTTAGGTAAATCAAATAATAAATTAGATCCTCCATTCATCGTAGAACCACTTGTGGAGGAAATTTCCACACCATTTAATACAACTTTATAATTTCCAGAAACAATGTTCATATTGTTACTTAAAGTTAAAAGCAAACTCCACTCTGTTAAACTACGTGCATAAGTTTTTACACTAAAAGGAATATAATTTGAAGAGGAAGTTTTATTACTTACAGGAATGATAACTCCACCAACATTGGTAGAAACCTGCTGATTGAGAACGGTATTATTTAAAACGATTTGCTGTAAAGATTGATTACTTTGAGTAATACCTTGACTAAGCTCATCAAATGTGGAAATATCTGATAATGCGTCAGTAAGGCTCGAAGCTCCTAAAATTCTTAACAATGCGTTCTGATCATTCACGCTCAAAGTTCTGCCAATTTTGGCAATATCAATTTCCGGGGTTTTAAAACTGAAATTAAAATCAGGAATCTCGGTTTCTGGAGTTGTGATCTGCATGATTTCATCTTTAATGCGATGAAGTTCCATATCCAGTTCGCTATTTGCATAGAACTTTTCGGGGTCGGCTACACTAAGCTGAGTAAGATAATTGATCCTGTTTTCTAAAATCTGTTTTTTTCTATCTGCTTCTGAGGAATCTTTTTGAGCCGTCTTTAAAAGAGGCTTAACAGTCTCCTGATATGCATTATAGGCTTCTTTGTGAGCAGTATCATGCTGTTTTTTATAAGTTTTTTGTAATTTTGAAAGAGAAGCTATTAAACTCTCATTTTCTTTCAAAATAATGGCTGCCTCAGAAAATTTCATCGCTTTATCATCATACATAGTTCTCTGTACCGTTGAAGAACCTGTAGTGTTGAAATCAGATTGAGAAACTTTAAATAATTCTTTAGGCAAAACTACTTTTGCTCTTTTCATATCCTCAAAAGATTCTTCTGACTTATCGTAAACCGTAAGTATATGATCTAAATGCAGATATTGCATAATAAGCTCCTTTGCATAGAAGTCTTTTTGAGTTACTACTTGGTAAATTAAATTATCCCAAATTCTGGTACGTTCTGGTAAACCTAATTGAGTAACATTGGGAATACCATTATATACATCAAATTTTTTATCAAATTCTTCTTTTGTAGCAGTTGATTTGTTTCTAGCAACCCATACAGCAAAATCGTAGAAATCATTTCCGTAAGTGCTTTTAAGTGTAGTATCTGTATAAATCAAGGTAATCGAACTTGGATTTTCACTTATTTCATTGCAGATAGTTTGTAATGTTTTGTTAGATGAAAGACGTGTGTCAAAAACGCTGTTCTCAGCAATAGCTTTTTTTCTAAAGATGAATCTTCTTTCTAAATTTTCCGGATCTGATAATTCCGGGTTTCTCATAGCCGCAAATCTGAATAGCGTTTGCGAAGAGTTGTTGTTGTTTAAATTTGTTGACATTTTAAAATTGTTTTGGTTTTTAAGATTAAAATTTTGGAAAATTCTTTTAGAGAATATTTCCTGTGTGTTCATTTTTTTTAAGTGGTTTAGATCTACGAAATATCCACTCTGATTTTTTAAATCAGTTATTTATTGATGAAAAGTTTTTTGTGAAAGACAATATTAGAATTGGATTGCGACAAAACTTGACGTAAAAAATATTAGCTTAAAATTGAAGCTTCTTTGTAAGAACCTTTTTTCAGTAATTGTTTTTCTTTCGTAATGTAATATTCAGTAGTTTCTCTTGAGAATATTCTATCTATTGAATGGTCTTCTCTTCGTACATCTATATTAAATGAAGCTAAGTTTATTACTGTTATTTGACTTCCCGGGATCAATTCATTCGCAAAATCAAGATATTCTCTAGGATATTCGTCTGTAATGATAACGGTATTAAACTTACTTGTAGCAAGAATAGGGTAGTCAGGATTTGTGTGTTCTGCCGTTATTTGATTCAGGCTTTCTTCCACAAATGAATGAGTTGCGTAATCTTGCGATTCTACCCAAGATTGAGTGGCAACAGTTTTATTATTTACTGTTACATTTCCACCTAATGGAGCCAAATTAATATTGTATAATGCATTACCACCATCGAATCTTTGTGGTTGTATCCACAAATCTCCTGTGTTGCTGTTATGTCCAAAAGCGGTTCCCCATAATCCATTATCTCCAGATAATGCAAAACCTGCGGCATCTGAAGATCCTATAGTCGGACTATTGCCAGTGACACCTACACCGGGAGTGATTTTCACTTTACCATCGATTGTTCCTCCGTTTTTTGAAAAGAAATTTGCCGATGTCCAAGTTTGAGTTGCATAACCTGCCGTTGCATGATTTCCCCAACCAAAGGCTTCATGCCATTGTGATGAATTACCATGCAAACCAGTTGCGATTTGACCTTTAGAATAAATTCCATTTCCAGGAATTAAAGAAGAATCAGCATAACCGTCTGATACAAGTAAACCTCCAACATATATAGATTGTGCTGAACCCGCATTAAGAAATGCAAATGGATTTAGAGAATTTACTCCAATATAAGCACCAGAATTATACTTAGCCCAGTAATTATTAGCTACTGAATCTGATAAATAATCATCTCTTAAAAAGTTTTCAGGTAAAGCTTGTCCTTCATTAGTCAAACTTGAATTATCTCCGTTAAATTGTGCAGACCAATTAGCTGAATCAAAAGGGAGATCCTCCCAACCATAAACCATAAGATCAGTTACAGCAAGTCTTGGATAAGATATAGGTGCTATAATGTTAACATATAAAACATTATTAGAATCTTTTAAAAATTGAATTCTCTCAATTTTTTTAGAATTACCTGCTTTCCATGTAATTCGTGGGAAGTAATTACTGTTCGCATACATATAATTACTTACATTAAATTCAAAATATTCGTGAGCATAGGTGTATAATTTAACAGTAAATGTTCCCATGTTACCAGGAGTCAAACCTGTTTTTATCAACACTGAATTGTAATCTCCACTCCCTGAAATATTAACTATAGATAAACCTAATCCGTTGTGTTTAATACTTCCGTTAAGCATTAATCTATTTGATAAAGAAGTATTACCTGTAACTTGTAATTTAGAACCGGTACCATCATGTGAATGATTATTTATAAGAATACTTCCATCAGTAGCCATTTTTATAAATCTTGTACCATCATCTTTAGAAAATTCGATACCTGCTATATTTCCAGTACCATCAATTTTTAATTTATAGTTACTAAAATATCCTGAATTAAACTTCATAAAAGAACCTCCATAAATATCAGAAGGTGTACCAGTAAATGTATTAGCTTTTATTGTATAATTTCCTAAGTCAACATTTTGATATGCTCCTGAATATGGAACAAAATCACTTATTGCTTTATGTCCGCCACCACCGGTTAAAAGGTAGTCATTGCTTGATCCGGATTTCTCAAATCCTTTCGCTTTTATGTCATAATAAGCATTATTATCACCATTTTTAAAATGAAATCCATCGGAATCAAACATTGTTTGTCCAACATGTGAGCCTCCTTTAGAATATGTCATTGATGGTAAAGAACCATCATCTGCGTATATTTGTAATGTATTATTTGAAGGTGCATAATTACCACCACCTGTAACATATACTTTTCTTGCAGTAATAAGTTGGTTGGTGGTTCTTGTTACAAATTCACTAACAGGTATATGACTTCCTCCACCAAGTAAAATATAATTATTATCTGAACCTGATTTTCTAAATTCTAAAGCATTTATAGGAATTGTAGAGGTATTAGGACTATTTACAAAATAAAATCCTGAACCTGAGTCTACATACTTAATTTGACCTACATCTATTCTAGGTCTGTAAAATGTTATTGCAGGATAACTTCCATCAGTAGAAACTGTCCATAAGTTATTGTTTGCGCTATCATTACCCCCTAATGTATAAAATAACTTTTTATTTGCGATATCTTGTTGAGTATTAGTCGTCATCACAAACTCATCAGAATTCAGTTGAATATATTCCGAACCGCTCCACCTAAACTGAGTATTGTTATTGGTTACTAAATATATTTTTCCTTTTTCTCCGGGATTAGGCAGATTTTCAAATGTATCAAACTCTACAACATCATCTACATAGCTCGGAAGCTGTGATGAAGGTACTTTTCCATCTACGAGATCAGCTTTTTTATTCAAAGATGATTCTGTACTTTCCGGAAATTCTCTATTATTGTGCCAATAATTTTTCATATAATTCCAAAACCCTTCGGATATTGGAATATCTTCAGTGTTAAAATCAGAATCAAATTCTTCATTTTCTTCCATATTTTATTATTTTTATTAAGGTTTTTAAGATTAAATTTCGAAGCTTCTTTTTATTAGAATCACTTCAGTTTTCAGCCTTATTTTTTAGGGTGGTTTCCGGCAATAGATATCCACCTTAATTTTTGATGTGTAAAATCATTTTTTAGTGTTTTTAGTTGTTGGTTTTTAAACATATTTCTGGCTGTTCAGCATTTGCGAATGGTGAATTCAAAGGCTTTTTCGAAAGTTTAAGTGATTGTTTTTTGTGTTTTATTTATATAACAAATGTAAAGGCGATAGGCGACAAAACTTGACGTGTATTAAAATTTAATTTAAAAAATATCTTCCTCAAGAATGTCATTTTCAAAATCTTCCCGGAAGAAATTTTCAATTTCGTTCAGATAATTGTCGTAGTCGATTTCAATGTTTTCAATATCGCTCCAATTGATGGTGTAGATGTCTTTATCTAAGAAGAGGTCTGTGTTGTGATCTGGTAATTCCATATTGTTTTTTTTGTTTTGAGGTTTTAGTGAATTTTGAACATATTTCTGGCTGTCCAGCATTTGTAAACGATGAATTCAAAGGCTTTAAAAGATTTTAATGATTGTTTTTTT
>Ga0314766_1000025_pt1 | contig 11690 bp, 21 predicted proteins | sample G5R1MT_67_FD_207789 | JGI IMG/M metagenome (GOLD analysis project Ga0314766, IMG submission 207789) | Metatranscriptome of switchgrass phyllosphere microbial communities from Michigan, USA - G5R4_MAIN_18SEP2017_LR1 (Metagenome... | ecosystem: Host-associated > Plants > Phyllosphere >... | reverse complement strand
GGCGTGCTGCCGGACATCGAGATCAGGCGCCGGCCGGCGGAGGGAACCCTCTATCCGCTGCTCACCGAGGACGACCGCGGCATCGTCGCCTACGTGCGTCCCGGCGCATGAGCGGCCCGACGCCTCCGGCGAGCGTCCCGATCGGCGACGTCGCGGCCATGATGGACCGCATGTGGCAGGAGATGGTCGGCTTCCCGTTCGCGCAGGTCTGCAAGCATCATGCCGCCGGCATCGTCATCCAGGAGATGGAGAAGCTCGGCATAGAGCCGCCCGAGGACATAGTCCGCGCCGTCGTCTTCGCGCACGACGACGTATCGCTCGCCTGGACGCGCACGGCGACGTCCCAATCCGGAGACCAGACCTCATGACCGACATCCCGACCGTCTCATACGACGACATCGCCTCCCGCTTCGAGGCGGACGGCGTACGGCTGGGGGACGTGCACCGCTCGCACGAGCATTTCGTCGCCTGGCATGCGCGCAACGGCCTGCCGGACCGCGACGCCGACGGCATGGAGATCGGCAGCTCGCGCATCTTCATGTCGATGTACGACGCGGCACCTGACGGACGCGCGCAGCGCCCGCCGTACGTCAACTTCTGGCACTGGCTGCTCGCCGTCTACGATCAGATCGAATGGGAGGAGACCCCACAGGGCCGCCGCCGGACGGTGCCGCTCGGCCGCGGCATGCACCAGCCCCGGCGCCGCTCTCCGACGAGGAGGCGACCGCGGCGATCGCGGGCATGCTCGGCTCCGCCGCTCTCCCCGAGGACGTGCGTCGGTCGATCGAGGAGCACGTGCGCCAGGACCTCTCCGACCTGGTGGTCCGCCACAACGAGTGCCTGAAGATCGTCGACGCCGTCCTTGACCGGTACGGCGACGAAATTCTCGTGCTGATGAGCGTCTGAACGAGGCTGTCAGGGAACGCGACGAGACGGATTCCAGAGAAGGGAAAACAGATGAAAGAGAAGACCACCTCGCCGGCGGCCCTCGCCGCCCTGCGCAGCATCACCGGCGCGCTGTACCGCCACGGCCCGAAGGAGAGCCGCGAGTTCCTGTCGCTCGCGACCCGGCTGGAGACCGGCATCTGGGCCGGCGTCAAGGACCGGGGCATCTTTCCGGGGAGCGTCTACGGCAAGTTCTGCGGCGATTCGGTCGTGGTCGACCTCTACCTGCACGTCGTCGCCGAGGACGGCACGGTGACCGAGCTTCCGGTCCGGTGGGCGATGCGCACGACCTTTCGGCCGGTAGTGCTGCTCGGCGTGCCCGGCGACACCGGCGAGACGCCGCATGTCGCGCCGACCGCGGAGATGTCGTGGCCGCAGTACCAGTCGATCCATCGCCCCGACATCGTCGGCGTCCGTCGCTTCGGCGACTTCGTACCGCGCGGCGAGATCCGCTTCGACCAGCCCGTGACGGGCGTCGTCGGCTCGATCTACGAGGAGCCGATGGTCCAGACCTACCGCTGCGGCTCGGACGACGCCTGCGACGCGCGCGCGATCTGCGTCAGCGCCTCCTACGATTACCCCTCGGACGCGATCGTCGGCTGCCCCGCAGTGGACGACTTCGGCCGCCTGGTCGGCATCACGATCGGCACCGACCCCGGCCCGGAGCGGAGCCACGTGGGCATGTACGTGCCGGCCGACCTCGTGATCACCGCGATCCCGATGGCGCGCGCCGCGATCGCGGCGCTGCGCCGCGGCGACCGGCATTCGACCGGCATCGAGCGGGTGCAGTTCTGGAACAGCGAGGTCATGTTCGACGACGAGTTCGCACGCGAACGCCAGCCGACCCACTACCGCGACCAGATGGTCAAGGTCGTCCTGCCGCGCCGAACCTGGGACGCGGTCATCGCACAGGCCGAGGCCGGATACGGCGCCGAGGCGAGCCAGGACTCCTGTGCCGAGGTCGACGCGCTGAAGGCGGCGGTCGGCGAATGAGCGGCCCGGCGGTCATCCCGGCGGAGGAGGACATCCCCTCCGTCGAGGACATCGCCAGGCGGATCTCCAACGAGGCGGAACCAGACGAGGTCGTCCTGCAGATGGCCCGGGCAGTGCGGTCCCGCCTCGTCGCGATCCGGCATCGGGGGGAGGCGCGATCCTGCATATCCTGCAGGCACCGCGTCTCGCCCGGCACGACGAAGGTCTACATAGGCGTCTGCGTCAACCCGGTCGTCGCCGAGATCTCCTACCGCCCGGACAGTGACGCCCTCAGGATCCAGGGCGTCGGCTGCGCCGAGGAACGCGGCCTACGATGGAAATACCGGGACAGGATCCATGTCTGCGGTCCCGCGGGGCTTCTGCACGAGCCCATGGCGATACCCGGCCTGCTGCCGCGTCTGCGGGCATATGTGCGCTGGCGCCGGCTAGGCCGGAACATCCAGCACTAGCCCACATTCCATCCTGAAACCCCTTCACTCCCGTCGTCCGTGCGTGGTACGATGCGTGGACACGAAGGGAAAAGCCTATGCTGCTCAGTATCTCAGGCCCGAGCTGCTCGGGAAAGACCACGCTGGCGCTCGAGCTCGCGCGTCTGCTGGACGCGCCGGCGCTGCACCTCGACCGGTACTTCATCGAGGACGCCGAGCGGCCGCTGGTCATGGGCCATCCGAGCTTCGAGCAGCCCCACCAGTACGACGGACGCGCCATGCTGCGCGACGTGCGTCTCGCCATGTGCGAGAGCGAGCTCGTCATCGCGGAGGGCTTCCTCCTGTTCTCCTACCCGTCGTTCGAGATGGAGAGCTACCGCATGATCCACCTCGACGTGCCGCACGAGGTGCTCGCCGAGCGCCGGATGGCGCGTGCGATGGCCAGGAACGCGCTGTCGGACGTCAAGGGCGGACGCAAGAAGACCGCAGATGCCGGATGGCAGGCACACGGCGAGGCGGAATGGCGGCGCTGGGGCGCCTTCCAGGCCGACATCCCCGGCATGCAGGTCGTCCGCAGCCGCGACCACGGCGGCACCTACCCCTCGTCCGCCCAGGACATCGCCCAGGCGATCCTCGACTCGTGGTGGGGCCCGGCGCAGCAGGCCGCCTAGGCCGCTACGATCCGAGCCGCATCCAGGGGTCCTTCGGGGCCCCTTTTCTTTTGTCCGTGCAGCCGAACAACCGTCCGTCGACAGCGGAGGCTCCGCGAGGCATGCGACACGACCTGACATCCGAAGGGAAAACGAGATGACCATGCGCTCCACGACCGACCTCGACGGGCTGGCCGTCATGCTGAACGAGTTCGCCTCCTCGTGCTACGATCACGGCGTGCTGGCGACGCATTCGAACACCTCGCTGTTCGAGACGGCCGACGTCGTGTCGATCATGTCGGGCGGGGACACGGTGCCGCTGACCGGCTTCGACGCCTTCGACGAGGACATCACCGAGGCGGAAGCCGCCGACCGGATCCTCGCGCTGCTTCGCCCCGCTGCGGGCAGCGCCGTGACGCTCGTAGCGGGCGACGCCTGCATCACGATGGGACCCGGCCGGCCGTTCGCGCACGCCACCCGGCCGACGCGCGACGTACTCGTCATCGAGACCGGCGGCTCGTGGCCCTCGCGCATGCTGATCATCGTCGACCGGATGCGCGGCCTGATCGACACCGGCAAGGGCAGGATGGCCGCCTGAGCGGACCGGATTTCGCTTTTGATGCCTCGAATATGCGTCATATCGCGCACCAGGCAGCGAATATGACGCATTTCCGCCGTTCCCGGTACGGACCGGTCCACGCCTTTCATGCACAGGAGCCTCCAATGAAGGACGCCGCACACGAGATATACGCCGCCGGCCAGCGCTGCCGGTCGATCGGACCGCTCATCGGCGGGGTGGTCGCGCTGAAGTCCATGGCGGACGAGCTGTTCGTCTTTCTGCCAGGCGAGACCCTGAAGGTCGCCTCGGGCGACGTGAACGTCACCGAGGCCGGCATCGACGCCGCAGGACGGCTGGTCGTGCCCTTCGACGGTGCAGGCCCATGGGACAAGTACGGCGGGCCTGACGGCACGTGCGTCAGCTTCACGCTCGGCGACGGACCCGACGGGCTGATCGCGCCGGCGACGCGGCCGGCGGACATGGACCCGGGGCTGGCGGTGAAGCGCTTCTTCGAGGATTGCAGCCAGGACGACGACGTCTTCCTCCAGGACATCGGGGCGTATGTCCCCGACGGCGACGACCGCCCGGAGGAACGGCTGTACGTAATGCGCAGGTCGGCGCACTACGACCGCTACGGCGACGACGACGTGCTGATCGTGCGCGGACATCGGCTGCCGCTCGTCGATATGACATGGGCCGAGTCAGAGACCGACGGCAGCGGAAACCGCCATCTGCATCTAGTGATGGCCGACGGCCGCTACCTGCGCGTTGGCGCCGGCGACTTCAGCCGCTAAGAGCACCAAGACCAGAACGGGAGCAAAGAGATGACCAGGAACAGGAAGGCGAAAGCCGGCGCGGGCGACACGGGCCTCCACATCTCGTACGGCGGCGGGCGCGACAGCACGGCCGTATCAATGGCGCTCGTGGAGGGGTATGCCCCGCGTCGATACGCCGCCGGCCCCAGCAGGGGCGAGGGCGTCAAGATCCTGCGCAACCCCGACTTCGTCGAGGGCCTGAACGGCTGGACCGACCTGCACGCCGCCGCGGAGATCAGCCGCCTGAGCGACCTCTCGGTCGAGCGGCTGTTCCGCGCATGGGGGCCGGGGTTCTATCCCCGCCTCAAGTACGACACGCCCGCCGCCGTGCAGCGTGGCTTCGCGCGGCACCTCGCGATGACAGGGGACAGGCCGCTGCCGCCCGAGCCGTTCGTCCTGGATTCGGCACGCTACCGCAGCACCACCGGCCTGACCCTCGACATGCGAGGAATGCTCGCGGACGCCGAAGCCGCCGAGAGAGCAGGACGTACGGTCTACCATCCCGTGGAGACCGTCCCGGGCGCGGCCGAGGAACGGCGGCTGGCCACCGGACGGCGCGGCAGAAGCACCTGAACCTACGGGCGCCCAGTCTGAATATGCAATCGGAAGGGAAACACATGGGGTACAGCGGCTACGGCGGCTATGGCTACCGCGACGGCGTGCGCATCGAGAACGCATCGGACGCGCTCATCACGCCGGACGGCGTCAACCACGGCGTCCCAGGCGGCTTCCCGCCCTCGGAGCTGATGGTCGCGGCGAACGGCGAGACCGGTGCGGCGATCAACGGCCACGTCGTCATCGGCGACGGCCCGGTCTTCGTCTCGCTCTACAAGCATACGCTGACCGTCTACCTGCTTGCCGACGGCGTGTTCCACGAGCAGAACGTCGAGACGATCGGCGTCGACCTTCCCGACGGAGTTGTGCTCGACTTCGGCGACGGCACCTCGATGCTGTGCCAGGACCGGCTGGTCGAGACAACGGAGACGCTGCGCTTCGAGATCGATGGCCATGCGATCGAGTACCGCCTGGTCGCGCATCCCCGCTGGGTGCAGCACGCACGCATCACGCAGCCCGACGGCACCGTCTGGACGGGCTTCTGCGGCATGGAGATCGGCGCGGGACACGAGGACGAGGACGACGATTCCACGGCGGTCATCGAGCGAAGCCACCTGGCGCTGTTCGAGGCCTGAGGACCGGCACGAAGTACCGGAGAGGAGGAGACGATGGACTACAAGTATCCCCGCACCTATCATCTGCCGACCTCGCCCGGTCTGCAGAACGACGACCGGCGGCTGCCGAGCCTGAAGCCCTTCGCGGGGCGGCGGGTGATAGGCACGGAGAAGATCGACGGCGAGGGCGCGACGATGACGCCCGAGAAGACCTATCCGAGATCGCCGGACGGCCGCTACCACCCCTCGCGCGACCTGATGAAGGCGTTCCACGCCACCAAGAAGGCCGACATCCCGGCCGACTGGCGGATCTCGGGCGAATACGCCTATGCGCGCCATTCGATCGCCTACACCCGCGAGCTCGGCAACGCGCTTCCCGCCTGGTTCCTCGGCTTCGGCGTATGGGACGAGCGCAACGTGCTGCTCGGCTGGGACCAGACGCTCGAGATCTTCGAGATGCTCGACGTGACGCCCGTCCCGGTGCTGTACGACGGCCCCTACTACGACGGTCTGGCCGACGACCTGGCGAAGTCGATCGACCCCGTGCGCCAGGAGGGCTTCGTCCTGCGGGTCGCGGATCCGATCGCCTACCCGGACGGAGCAGGCGACAGCGGACGGTTCTTTCAGGAGGTCGCCAAGTGGGTCCGTCACGGACACGTCCAGACGGATCAGCACTGGATGGCGGGCCCCGTCGTCCCGAACGAGCTGATCGGCTAGCGCATGCGGCCGGATCCGCTCCTACGACATCCACCCATACCGCGAGGTCTTCCATGAACAGCACCGAACCCGCGACCAGCGACGATCGCCTCTTCGTCGGCGTCTTCTCCACCGGCATCGGCTACGCCGACCGTACGCGGGAACGCGATGACGACTTCACCCGGCTGGCGTTCCTGTCGTTCCGTTCGCTCGAGCTCGACGTCGAACCCGACTGTCCCGACGATCTCGCCGCCGAGATCCGGGCGCACGCAGCCGGCATCCAGGCGATGCGCGGCCAGGACTATCGGATCTCCACCGTCGGGCAGACGGTCCGCCTCGGCGGCTGACGCAATTCACCGTAAGGACAGACGCATGTTCCGTATCGCAGCCATACTCGCCCTCACGCTATCCGCGCCCGCGGGGGCGCAGGACGGCGGACCCGAAGGTTCCGAGACCATCGGCGCCATCGTCAGCCGGAAGCCCGTCGATCCGCGCCGGACCTGGCGGCCGGCCGGCACGAAGCGCCCGCTGCGCGTCGACTACGACCGGGACGGCGTCATGGACGTGGCCCGGATGGTCGGCAACGGCCGCCAGAGCGCCGTTATGGTGACGTCTGGTCGCACCGGACGCGTACGCACGGCATGGCTCATCGACGACCGCGACGGTCTCGCGCCGGACGCCTTCATGAAGTCCGGTCCACGCGGATCGATCATCGTGGTCTTCCCCGAGTCGACCATGGTCACGCTGTTCCTGCGGGACGGAAAGCCGATGGCGACGTACCTCAACGGCTAGCCCGGACGCGACGGCAGGACATATGCAGGACGGAAAGGAAGAACCATGCGGGCCGTGATATTCGACGTCGACGGCACGCTGGCCGATCCCTCCCACCGCATCCACCATCTCGACGGCGTCGAAAGGGACTGGAAGTCGTTCCACCGCGACGCCGAGAACGATCCGGTGATCGAGGGCATCGCCGAGATGGCCCGCATCCTCCACCGCGCATGCGGGCTGGGGATCGGCATCGACGCCGTGCTGATCGTCACCGCGCGTCACGACGATCCGGCGATCAAGGCGACGCTCGTCGCCTGGCTCGAGATGGCGGAGATCCCCTATCACCGCATCTATATGCGGGCGGACGAGGACACGCGGCCCGACCACGTCATCAAGGCCGGGATCCTCGAGCGCATCCTCGAGGACGGCTACGAGCCGATCGGCGTGTTCGACGACCGTCCCGAGGTGGTCCGCATGTGGCGGGACCACGGCATCCCCACCTTCCAGGTGGCGCCGGACGAGCAGCCGGCCACCCAGTATGCCGGGCAGACGCTGTTTCATATGATCATCGGCCCATGCGGTGCGGGAAAGTCGACCTACGTCGCGGCCAGCTACCGCCCCGAGGACGTCATCTCGGTCGACGACCTGCGCATGCAGCTCTACGGCGACATGGGACACAGCCCCGAGGCGCTGATCCGCGTGTGGAAGTACGCGCACGGACTCATCCGCGCGCGGCTCGAGGCCGGCGTCTTCACGGTGCTGGATGCGACCAACATCGATCCGGACGACCGTGCGCGCATCCTGCGCCTCGTGCCGCGGAACGTGTTCACGAACTACATCGTGCTCGACCGCCCCTACGACGACAAGGTACGCGACCGAGGCTGGCGGAGCGAGGACATGGTGCAGAACCAGCACCGGACCTTCCGCCGACACGAGGAATCAATCCTCGCCGGCGACGACCACCCGTGGGTCGTGGTGAAGGACAGGCGGGACCCCGGTTCGAAGACGCGACGATAGCGGCGACATGCACAGGAGGCGGACATGCGCGATCCCGTCCACGCCTACGTCTTCCAGCCTCTCGTGGAGCTGACGCAGTGCGATCCGCGCCGGGCCGCGGTCTCCTGCGCCGACGCGTTCCTGCTGACCGTGCTGACGCTGTCGGCGCTACGCGTCGCCACGCTGGATCCGGCGACGCATCCCGGCCTCCACGGCTCCCAGACGATGCACGTCGTCGGCGGCGTGATCGTGCATGCCTGGATGCGGTTCTGCGCGGCCAACGGCGCCGTCGCACGGACGGGCCCGATGGGCGCGCTGCATGCGGGCATGCGCGCGGTCTTCGCGATCTGCCTCGTCCTCGACGTCCGGGAGCTGCACGTGCTGACCACCTCCGACCTGCTCGTGACCTCCACCGGGCTGTGCAGGTCGCTGCTGCAGTTCGCCGAGGACGCACTCGCGGCGACGTCGCTCTATCTGTCGATGTGCCACAGGCCGAAGCCTCGACGCAGACGGCCGCGAGCGGCCGCGCTGCACGCCTAGTTCCGAATCGGCGGCCGCATCAGCTGAACGATGTAGCCAGAGGAAAAGGAGACTTGCGATGATCACCTATCTCGAAGGCGTCCTGCTGCGGGACGCCGAGGGGCGCATGTGCGTAGTGCCGGACGCGTCGCCCGACACTGCCGTACGGGTCCCGGCCACCATGCACCCCTTCGCCGCGCGGGGGCTCGGCTGTCGCTACGAGGATCTGGAACGACGGGCCGATGGCGGCGCACGCGTGGTCCTCACGCTCGAGAACGATCCCGACGCCAGCATCCTCGAGATCGACGAGATCGCGGGAATCGCCCATGACGATGTCGCCGCCGCCCGCATCGTGCTGGCGCGCCCGCTCGCCGCCTGACCCTCCTCCGACAGGAACCGCCGACATGAAGCCTCCATCCGAACGCCTCCACGACGACGCCATGCCCTATCCGCTGGCGTCGGTCGTCGGCATCGGCGCAGACCGGTATCTCGTGGGCGAGATATCCTACGTGAACTGCGGCAGCCAGCCGGCAAGCTACGCGCTGCGGGGGCATCCGGGTCTCGGCACGTCGCCGTCGACGCACGCCTGGAAGGCGCACGAGGACCTGCAGCTCCTCCTCCCGCCGAGTCCGGCGACATGGGCCATGCTGAAGGACGCGGTGCGCCGCGACCAGGATTCGCGCATCGTCACCGTCGTTCCGGCCCGTGGCTGATCCAAGCGACCAGCTGGAGGACGCGAGGGCCTTCGCCCTCGACTACTGCACGCGTCACGGCGACCCCGACGCCGTCCGGCATCTGAGGCTGGATCTGCCCGCTGGACGCGTCGTCTTCGCCGTGCCCGAGCACCGGCGCTTCGGCTGCTCCATCTCCGGCTTCCTCCGCCCCGGAACGCAGGAGACCATGATCGCACGCGCCCTGTCCCGGATCATGCGCCAGCTGGCGCGCGAAAGGGCGATCGCAGCAGCCGGCGAGACGGGCGACCCCGCCTGGTCGCTCGACATCCACGTCCTGGAGCTTGCCGCTCTCTGGTGGGCGGGAGTGAACCCACTCCTGCTCGCCACCGGCGGCCCGGAGGACGGGAGCGGCCTCGATGCCGCCCTCGCCGGATCGCCCATCACGGCCCGGATCGAGATCCGCGCCGGGCGCGTCAGCATTCCCGCTCTCTCGATCAGGCACGACAGCAGTGCCGACGGTCGGCTCGGGCTATACGAGCCCGAACCCTATGGCGGTGCGCCGATCCTCATGGTGATGGACCATGCCGTCCCGGAAACGGTCGCTGCCGCACTGACCGGACGTGCGCTTGCGGAGATCGTGGCGCATCCGCTGATCGATACGCTGGCGGAGCTTCGGATCGAGATCGCTGCAAGCCGGATCGTCAGCGCGGACGGCAACCTCCTGGTCCACATGGCCGACGACCGGACGACGCTGTCGCCGCCGCCGTCCGGAATCGAGCCGGACTGGCTACGCTTCGCGTGGGACCCATGACCGTGCGGCGCCCGTGGCACCGACCATCGCCGTACGCGCCAGGACCAGCGCCATGTCGGAACCGCCGCCGTCGGGAAACGCCTCGCGGCTGATCTTGCGCGCGACCGTCTCTATCTCCTCCTGACGGGGAAGCCGGTTCTCCTGGATGCACTCCAGCAGCGCGCGCGGATACAGCCGCTCCATCTACGTTTCCTTCCGATCAGACTACCGAACCGTCTCCTCGAGACACCGACCCGTTCCGGGTAGCACAGGGCGCCTCCGCTGTCACCGCGGCGAGCCCGCGAAATCACGGAAATCATCGCCATGACCGAAGTCCGGACGACCCGCGCGGCGCAGGCCGGCGTCAAGGCGGCGCAGGCGCGCCTAGCCATCGCGCAGCAGGAGCTGCAGGCCGCCGAGCAGGCCTTCGCCGACGCTGCCGCCGCGGAGGCCGAGACACGCTTCCGCAACGTCGAGCGGGAGGTCCTATACGAGCTCTCCATCGGTGGCATGCTGGTGCGCTACGACGATCCGTCCGACGACAACCGCAACGGCGAGAACCTGCCGCGGCGCTTCCGGGAGAAGCCCGGATGCCTCGTATCGGGCGAGTTCGACCGCAGGACGCCGGTCTCCGACCGCACCATGCGCAGCATCGTCCGGTCCGGACTGGCGCACTGGGTGCACGAGCCGCACAGCCCGGTGGAGATGAGGCTCACCCCCACAGGGGTCCGGCGGACGGCGGGAATGACCCGCCCCGGAACGAGATAGACCGTCCATCGCGACGGGAGACAGGACATGAAGAGGGAAAAGAGAATGACGAACTACGATTCCATCACCGGCAAGGGCCGCAGCATGGTCGGATGCGCCGTCATCCTGGCCGTGCTGGTCGTCGGCCTGATCGTGCTGCGCCTGTGCGTCCAGCGCGTATCGCCGAACGCCGGCGAGGCCGCGGTGCTCATCGAGAAGCCGATCTTCTTCGGCCATGGCGGCGTCAATCCGGTCGCCATCACGACCGGGTCGAGCTACGTGTGGACCACGACCGACGTCGTCATGGTCAACATGAAGCCGATGCAGGAGACGGTCGACTTCAACGACCTGATGAGCTCGGACGGCATTCCGCTCCACTTCGACAGCGCCATCCGGCTGCAGGTCATCGACCCGGTCGAGCTGATCTCGCGCTTCGGGACCGAATGGTACCGCAACAACCTGTCGGTCGAGTTCAGCAACCGCGTGCGCCAGGCGGTCCGCAAGCACGGCATGAACGAGACGGCGATCAACACGACTGCGATCGACGCGATCGACGCCGAGGTCACGAACCAGATGCTCCAGTACATCAAGTCGTCCGGCCTGCCGATCCGCCTGATCAAGATCACCGTCGGCCGCGCCAGCCCGCCGGATTCGATCAAGAACCAGCGCATCACCACCGCCAACGAGCAGCAGCGTCAGATCACCGAGGTGCAGACGCAGCGCGCCGAGGTCACCCGCAAGGGCGCCGAGGAGGCGCGCGCGGACGCGGACAACGCCTACCGCCAGCGCCTCGGCCTCGACTCGCAGCAGTTCGTCGACCTGCAGCGGATCGGCATGATGCGCGACGTCTGCAAGCCGAAGGAGGGCGAGAAGAGCCCCTGCACCTTCATCATCGGCAACGGCAGCGCGCTCGTCAGCACCAGGTAATCGGATGCGCC
>Ga0314766_1000024_pt1 | contig 11880 bp, 1 predicted proteins | sample G5R1MT_67_FD_207789 | JGI IMG/M metagenome (GOLD analysis project Ga0314766, IMG submission 207789) | Metatranscriptome of switchgrass phyllosphere microbial communities from Michigan, USA - G5R4_MAIN_18SEP2017_LR1 (Metagenome... | ecosystem: Host-associated > Plants > Phyllosphere >... | reverse complement strand
GTAGCGCACGCATGAAGGCACTGGCAAAGCTTTGCATTGCTCATCACTGCAAGTATTACTGAAGTTGCGTGTTATGCTTTACATTGAGTGTATCTGGAGGTCTGGTGCATTCTGGCTTTCTCCATGGCTGCCGGCCGTGCAGGCCTTTCCGAACCGGCCCATTGCGCGACGATAATCCCACCCTAGATGATGACGGGCTGAACGCCCGGAGACATGCTTTGCCTCGTCGCAGTCGCGGGCAGCATTGACGGCGTCTCAGCGCTGAATCCCTCGAATCCTTCGAGTCCCCAGCTCGACACCAGCAAGAACGCCTCAATGAGCGGCAACAGCGTGCCCGCGTTGGACACGTCCTCCTGCTTCTCAATGACGTGCAGGCAGTCGCTTAGCTTGGTCCACAGCGGCGAAAAGTCAAAGCCGTCATAGAGCTCATCGACATTGTTGAGGATCTCCTCCGGCTCAGCGGCCTCGGTCTGCGCTGCAATTTCCTCTGCTGGGGCCGCACCCTGCGCGGTGCCTTCCGCTTCCGTCTGACCTGACGGACCCGCAGCAACCTCGCGCTCGGCCTCCTTGGTTTTTGCCTTCTCCTTGACGGCCTTCTCCGCCTTGAGCCTCTCCTCCTCCTCCTTCTTCTTCTTTGCCAGCTTGGCCTGCTGCTGCTTTGCATGCTCAATCGTCTTGAGCACGCGCAGGATCTTTGCCTGGTTCGAGCTCGCCTGGCTGAACTTGCCCAGCGACGCCGACTGCTTGCTGCTGTCGACCGCCCCGTTCCCGCCAGCAGCAGGGGTAAGCGCGCCCTCGAGCTCCTCCAGGTCGCCAATCAGGTTCTGCCCGTACCGCTGCGCGAGCGCAATGAGCTCGGTCGAAATGATCTTACGCGCCTCGGGCAAGAGCCAGATGTTGTTGATCAGGCCAAGCGCTGCAGAGAACATCTTGGCACTGCACTCGCCCAAATCGAGGATGTTGACAATCATCCGCAGGTAGTTGGTAGGGATGGTAGGCGCCTTGGTGAGGAGCTTGCTAGTCGCGGACGAAGCGGCGGCGCTATCGTCGGCCTTCTTCTCGGCAGACTTCGGGACGTCCGCGCTCGCGCGCGCTCCAGTTGCTGCTGCAGTTGCATCCCCGCTAGGCTCTGCCTCTGCCTTCTGCTTGGCCGCTTCCGCCTCTTCCGCCTCTTTCTTCCTCTTGTCCTCAGCTTTGGCCGCTGCTTCCTCCTCGACCTTCTTCTTGTTGGCCTCGAGGTTCCGAAGGGGTATGGTGATGTGTGCGAGAAGCCGAGTGAGAGCTTCCATGATGCTGGCCGACTTGGTCAGGCTCTCGCGGTCGAGCAGGGAGAGGAGCACGACAATCGGGTAGGTCCGGCTGCTTGCCGTGCCAGCAGCCGCAGCCGCAGCCTCGCTGGCTCGGCCCTTGCCCTTGTCCCGCTTGCCTGTCCCAGGAGCCTTCTTGCCAGTTGCGGTACTACTACTGCCAGTACCGCCGACGCTCAGCAAGAGATCCTGCTCCGTAAGGAAGAAGACGGCACTGGACTCGTTGGCGGCGACAAGGTACGCGAGAGCCTCGAGGGAGCGCTGCACCACCAGATTCGGAATGTTCTCGCCCGGTCCGGCCGAGACGAGCGACGGCGGAAGACCCGGGATGGAAGGCATGCCCGGCGTCTGTCCTTGCATCTGAACACCAGGTGTGCTGGGCGGGATCGTGCTGCCTTTACCCTTCGAGACGGGCTTCGCGCTGCCGGGACCTCCTGGCTTGGTGAGCGACATCTGCGAGAATGTGCGATCGACGATCGCGCCGCCTGCGCCGCCCTCTTTGGTCCCGTCGTGCAGGATAGTGAGAAGGAGGTTGATGAGATCGATGCGCGTCTTGGTGTTCTCGCACAGGTTGATGAGAATGTGCTGAAGCGCATTCTTCTTGAGCGGGGGCGGGAAGAAGAGAAGTCGGACCAGTGTGGCAACGCCCGACCGGTCGAGCAGCTGGACAGCCTCTCGCTTGACGGTCGTCACGGCTGGAATCGCTCCAGCAGCCGCAAGTCTCCTCGCAGCCGAGCTGGATCCCGGCAGCATGCGGCCGAGTCCGTCTCCCATGCCCGCCCGCCTGACCACGCGTCGTAGGCCAGACTGCGCCTGCATCTCTCTTCGCTGCAACGCCTCGTACTCTGCAACAATCTCCGGCGGCAACAGGGCAAGCATGTCCTCTCCCTGCTCCAGGAGGACAGTCTCTCGAAGGTCTGGCGGCAGGGTTGCGAGGAACGCGACAGGGTCCATCTCGACCATGCCGCCGTTGCCTGCCTCTGCAGCGGGCTGCGCCGGCGCACCTGCGCCAGCATCAGCATCAGCATCTTCTGGCGGTGGCGCGGGTGCTTGACCTCCTTCTCCGTCGACCGGGCCTGACGCAGCCGACGCTGCTGCTTGGCTACCTTGTGCTGGCTGGGCAGCAGCTTGCTCCTGAGCATGGATTCGTGCGCGCTCCAAAGCTTCCTGCGCGAGGACCTCGGCTCGCATCTCGGGAGGAAGAGCATCGAGAAACTCGGAACTGATCGTTGTGGGGACCCGCTGCGTCGGGGGCGCTCGGGCCGCACGCGTCTCACGGAAGTGCTGGTTTAGCACTTCTTCGCGCATATCGTCCGGGAGAGCCTCGAGGAAAGTCGGATCGATACCAGTATCGGTGATATCGACCATGTTACCTCTGATCTCGATCATGATGCGGCCTGACGATGCAGCGGCTGTAGACGGGCCAGCGAGGGGCACTTCTGCCTCTTCTACCTCTGGCTGAGCCATTTCAGCAGTCGTCTGCACGTCTTCCATAGCCTGGTCCTGCGTCTCTACTTGTTGAGCACTGGCAGCCTGTGCTGGTACAGCGTCTTGCTCAACTTGCATGGGATCGGATACAGCCGGAGCGCTAGGTGCCGACGGAGTGCTTGTACCGCTCGCCCTGGCGGCATCCACGGTCGCCAGGCGGGAAGCCAAATTCAACACCTCTGAAAGGTCGCTCGGGACTGCTGAGGAGACTGTCCCCGGGAGTTGCGCTGAGGCTGAGGTCGATGGCGATGGCTGAACCTGCTGGGTTGCCTGCGCAGCAGCCTGCTCCTGACGCCTTCGTGCAACCCGCTCACGCCAATTGGGCCTGTCAGAGCTGCCGGCTGCAGTGGCCGCTGCAGGAGCAGGAGTCTGGGGAGCTACAGCAGCTGGTGCAGCAGTCTCAGTAACTCCCTGTGCAGGCGTCGCAGTTGATGCCTCTTCCGTCTCCATCGCCTCGGCCTGAGCCTCCGTTGCTGACGCTACCGGAGCAGGCGCCTCTGCAGACTCCTCCGTGCCCGCTGTTGACGACTCCATCGCCTTGGCAGCCTCCTGTTCGGCCCGCCATTTCTTCTCTTCCTCTACCGCCTTGGCATTCTGCTCCTCAAGTTCCTTTAGTCTCTCCGCCTTCTCCTTTGCATCTTTCTCTTCCTGCTCCTTCTGTCGCTTCCGCTTCTCCGGGAGCAGCGTGGTAGTTACCCTCCTGGCAATGAGCTGTGTCTTCTCGGTAGGCTGCATACCGCCAGTGAAGAGGACTGCCTCCTCCGTCCAGCGCTCCTGTGTCGTGGCCGGTACCCAGACAGGGTTGGTGATGGCTTCATTGACGAGATGGGCCTCGTTGGCAGCTGCTGCCTGGCCATCAGAGCGGCCCGCTTGCGCTGCGTTCCGGTGTCTCGATGAGGATGCATGTGCGCCGTGACGCCCACCAAAGAGGTTCTGCAGGAAGGCCTGGCCGGCCGCACCCGTGGGTACAGCGCCCATAGGTGCCGCCCCGCCGATGGGACCGCCGCCAGCTAGAGCGCCGCCTCCCTGGATATTGCCGAAAACCTGTTCGAGCAGTTGCGAGCTTCCTGCGCCGAAGAGGCCTTCGATCGACGAGACGAACTCGTTGTACTCGGCACCCTGGCGTCCGCTTCGTCGCGAGCTTCTGCTGCTACCTGCAAAGTCGCCGCGTCCGCGCTGGCGTCCAGCATCGCTCTGGTCGACCAGAAGGGAGTGCTGGCCCAGAGCCCCCGCTGCGGCTCTGCCGGAAGTTCCAGCACCTGTTCGTCGAGACGTGGGGTTCAGGGCGGCATTGGCCCCGAGGTCGACGGAGAAGATAGGCTGCTCGGCTCCCGGAGGTCCGCCCATGAGCGCGAGCTGCACATTCGAGCCTGGCGGAGGTGGAGCGCCACCCATGAGGTCCTGGAACATTTCGTTGACGTCGAAATGGCCGGGCGGTCCACCTCCTTCCTCATCTCCAAGCTCGTCCTCGTCATCATCATCGTCCTCGTCGTAGGCGTCGTCCGCGCCCTGACCATCTCCCTCCATGTCGTCCTCATCATCGTCGCCCACCGGGCCACCAGGAGGTCCGTCCCAGCCGGCACCGCCTGCTGCGACCTGGATCATGCCTCCGTTGTCCGGTTGACCCATCTGGTCCATCTGTTCATTGATGAGCTGAGCTGTGAAGTCGTCAACAGGCTCAAGCTGGCCATTCTGGAGGGCTGCCGAGAGCTCGGCCTGAATATCGCCGACATCCTGTCCCTCGTCATCGTCGTCGAAGACTTCGATACCCTCGTCATTGTCTAGCATGTGGACATGCCCGTGTCCGTGGTGGTCATCGCCATCGTCCTCGTCTTCATCTTGGTCATCATCATCTTCCGAGCTCGACTCCATGTCGTCGTCCTCGCCATCGAGAGCGTCCCGCATCTCGTTGGCCATTGCCATCTCTTCCTCTTCGGCCTCGGAGTCGTCGCTCACATCGCTCGGGACGACGCCTTCTTCATCCATCATATCATCTTCCTCCTCGTCCCATTCTCCTTCCATGCCATCCTCCATCTCTTCGTCAGACATGTACTGTTCGTCGTGGTTGGCGGGCTCGAGTTCGCCCTCGAACATGCCCAGAGCGGAGTTGCGGTAGACATCAGCACCTTCCTCGTCGATCTGCTCCTCTTCGTGCTCCTCGTCGCCCTCGTTCATCATCTCGTCCTCCATCGAGGACGCGTCATCTTCGGGAACATCATCGACGATCTCGACAGGAAGGGCAGCAGGGAGGGCACTGAAAACCCCCGCATCCGCTGTGGCCGATGAGCCGGCAGGCTTGTCAACAGGACGCCCGATCTTTGTGACGAGCTTTGTGAGATGCGCTAGTGGCGATAGGATGGCGTCAATCAGATTCTGCACCTGAGGATAGTCGAGGTCGACGTCCGCAAGGGCATTGGTGAGAACAACGGCGAAATTCTTCTCCAACATGAGCTTTGCCATGTGAAGCGAGAGCTCGCTCGTCTGCCTGCTCGCTGGAGTTGCGCCCGTTGGAATAGGCGGAGCTAGGAGTCGCGAGCAAAGGTGAGACAGGGCCGCGATACGACCGTACCTCGCGTTCATCGCCTCGGTTGACGTCGAGGCGGCTTCTCGGAAAGCCTTGGCGATAGCATCGAGCACTGCCTTCCTGACTGTCGAGACGTCAGGCGAGGACTCTTCCTTATCGGCTGCCGTGCGGATTGGGTCCGTGCACATGTTGATCACGACACCAATGGCCTGGGTCGAGAGAGCAAAGCGTTTGCGTGACTCGACACTCCTCCCAGGGGTGAGCGCGCCAGTCGGCAGAAGCTCGTTGAGCAGATACTGCAGGAAGAAAGGCTTGTGCTTGCCAGGCCGAGAGACCGACTGAGGACCAGCAGTGCTTGCTACATCTGACTTCCGCTTCGTGTAGCTGAGCAAGCCGAGCTTGCAAGGGGTGTAGGAAGCGACAAGTTCGCCGATCGCGGTGAGGATGAAAGTCGAATACATGTAGTCCTGCAGCGTCTTGGGCGCCGGCTCGTCCGTCTTATCTCCCGCAGGCACGGCTGCTGCAGTCTCTGATGTAGGCGCTTCAGACATGGCTGAGCTGGTAGGCAAAAGGGATGTCTGCGATGTCGAAGTGGCGCTAGTCGAGGCCTCGGTACCCGAAGCTGATGCTTCCTGCGTGGCCTGTATGACCGATGTCGACGCTGTGACCGCCTCATGGAGGAGGAAGTGCATGAGCGTTTCGATCTCGGATGTCGGTGCGACGAGAGACGGTAGAGACTTGGAAAGCTCGTCGATTTGCATGCCACTTTCTTTGGAAGCTGAAGGCTCTGCCTTCATTGCGTCGTCTCCTTCTGGCGCTGACGGCTTCTTTCGAGCGATGGTATCGCCTGCTTCGAGCCTGCATAGCTCTTCGGTGACTTCGATAAAGGCGGTCGTGTCCCGATTGGCATCCGGCCCTAGATCACGAACGAACGTGCCTGAATCTTGAGTGCGTTTGGGCTTGGTCAACCAGGCCTCAACGTGCTTCTCTAGCAGACCCTTGACGATGGTCTTGTTCTCGACGACATGTCGCAAGATCATGATGGCGTATTGCTGGAAGGTGGCAGCCTCTTTCTTTCCTGCGTCGAAGACGGCCATGAGGAGCGGAAGACCGCCTTCCTCGACGAACCGCGAAGCGTATTCGTGCCGCCGCGTGAGGAAGAGAGTGAGCCGCATCGATGACTGGAAGATGTCCTTCTCCTTGGCGCCCTTTCGTAGAACGTCCAGGCAAAGGGCGAAACATGCGTCCCTCTGCTGGACGAAAGGTGGGCCCCGGAGAATTGACTCGCGTGGCTGGTCTCCCGGCATGTAGATGGTGCTCATGTCGCTCTCCTTGGGAATCTCGGAGCGAGCTAGGATGAGTTCGGCAAGCAGCATGACCGATGCAAGCCACTTCGGCCGGTTCTCGGCCGAGAACTTCTGTCGCAAGTACTCGTTGACGAGAGTGTCGACGACGGTCATGGCGGTCTCGTACAGGGCATCCGCCGGGCGCCTGAAGGTGCTGTCCGAAAAGATGAGCGCGAGCAGGCGCACTCTTGCGGCCATGCTTCGCTCCTCGTCCGATGTTGACGGGAGCGCTGTCTTGAGCAGCTGGACGACATCGCCGAGGATGCTTTCGAGCCCGCGAGTGGAGTCGTAGGTGCCGAAGGCAGCCTTGAAGTCGATGGTCTTGAGCGCGTCGCGGATGTCAAAGACTAGCTCGCCATGGTCTTTGGCTAGCTCGAGGGCGCGGTTGATGAATTTGCCCTTGATGGCATCCCTTTGCGCGTCGAGGTCTTCTCGGCTGTACTTCTTGAAGGTCGCCTTGCCTTGAGAGCTGGTCTCCCCCGGAGCTGGACTGACGATACGCACCTCGTCCGCAGCGGCACCAGGCAACGGCGTTGAGGAGCCAGACGCAAGATCTCGCATGTCAACATCAACGGGCGTCGCGCCACTAGCTGTGACAGGAGCGCCTGCCTCCGCAGCAGACGTAGAGACCGATGCTGCCGAGGTCGCACCCTCAGCGGAGGCAGCGGCGGCTTCCGTAGCGGCGGTGCCCTCGGTAGAGTCAGTTGCTGCTGTTGACCCTGCCGTCTGCTCGTCACCCGTTGCCGGTGCAGCCGCAGCAGCGGCCTCTGCCTGTTGAGCGTTGTTGCGGGCTTCCTCCGCAGCTTCCCTCGTCCTTACTGCAGCGACCACCTCGGGATGGGTCATAAGCCAGTCTGCCGCAGCCGCCAAATTGTTGTTTCTGCGGACGAGAGCATTCTCGCATGCGGCACGCGGGAAGCCCATGTCGATGAGCGTCTGTATGAGCGCTGGCGCCGCCACAATTGGCTGACGGGGCTGTACGGCACCAGGCAGAGGGTTGGCGATTGACCCTGCTGCCGCTTCGCCCGCTGAAGCCTCTCCTTGACCCTCGAGTATCTGCAGGATGACTTTGAACACGGCTCGAACGATGATGGGCGGCGATGTCGCAAGGAGGTTCGACTGCCAAATCTGCGCAATGGCCGGGAGGATGCGGGCCCGCAGCTTGACAAGGAAGTTGTTGGCATCAAAGTGAGATGGGCTGGTCTTCTCTGGGTTGAGCATGAGCAGGTGGCCAGGGGTGAGAAGGCTCTTGTGCGAGGTCAAAGTCTGAAAGACTCCCAGGACCACCTTGAGACCTCCGATGGCGTGGATGAGGCCCATCTGCGCAACCGGCTCTCTCTCCGTCTCCGGAATCTGACTGAGCCTAGAGGCCTCGTCGATATAGCGCTGATACAGGTCGATGAGGCGGTCGTACCCTTCCTGCTTGTCGAGCGCTTTGAGGAAGATGAGGTGCAACCCGGCGCTGGATGACCGCCCTTCTGGCTGGATGAGGTCCGCCAGGAACTTGACCATGAGAGCAGCGTAATCAAAGTTCGATGACTGGTCTGGGCAGTCGGGCCAGTGCAAATTGGGAGCCACTCCCACGGCAATCGCAGCTCCGACGTGAGTCGCGTCTCTCCTCTGGCTGGCATCGATGTGTGACCGCCGAGACACCGTCACCGTCATCACACCTTGCAAAAAGAGCTTGAGGGCGTCGGGGATAGTTGTCAAGACTGTCTTGAGCGCCTTGGCATTCTTGAGCTTGCTCTCTGCCCACTCGCTTGTCCCCAAAGGAACCGGAACTGCTGAGCTGGCGCTGGCGGCCGAGGGTGCCGTCGCTGTAGCCAGAGCGTTGTCGCTGGTGGTCTCGGTCATGGCGGAGCTGACCGCTGCATCCGTGACTGGCGGTGCATTGGTGGTCGCGCTGGCGGCCAGGGTTGACCGGGCTGAATCGGGCAGGGAGGCCTTGAGCCTGACATTGGCGAGTGTACATGCTCGATGCAAAGCGATGAGGTCGTGGATGCCCTTAAGCTCCTCGCCAGCTCTCAGGGTATTGAGCAGCTGTGTGCTGGACTGACGTGGGGTGTAGTTATCCGCCGCGTTCATCTCGCTCAGAATGGTGATAATGAGCTGCGCCCGCACAATGGCACGGAAGAGCTTGTTCGCTTCTGCGAGTGCCTCGGGCGTTTCTGGAGCCAGCATGAGCTGCATCTTCTCTTGTATCCGAGCAGTATCGAGCGGTGGCGCGTCTTTGCCGCTCTCTTCGACCTTCCAGAACTCGCGAATGTCAGACAGGGCGAGCTTGGTGTGTGCCAGCAGCGCTTGCAGAAGCGGCTGTGGCGCATGCTCCGCCATGGACAGGAAGACCGTCGTCAAGCCTGGGTAAGGCGAGTGGTGAGTCAGGTCGAAGGGAATGCAGGGCAAGGTGAAGAGCCGCAAAAGAGGATCCAGTCCGTCCTTCGAGATGTAGTCCTTGCAATGACTCGGTGTGCCAAAGAACCCTTCCAGGAACCGACCAGTGATAGCAACCGAAGTGAGCATCGGGTTGTCTTCCTTCTTTAGGTCTGCCGTGTCATCTTGCGTCTCGCCACCTGTTGCAGCGGCAGCGCTCTGACCGTTGCTACCTTGCGCCTCCTGCATGCTGACGTCTCCGGTCGTAGCTGGGGTCACCTGACCGGCCTCTGTCGTTGACGCATCACTGATGCTAGGCTTGGCCGCTTCGGCAACCTGGACGAGCCGATAGCCGTCCGTGGACTCCGGATTGTAATCCTTACCCTTCTCGTACAGCGAGTTGAGGAGGCTTGTGATGGCCTCAAAGACGGGCTTCCTGAGGTCCGGGTGATGCCTGACGAGCTCGTCAAAGTTTGCGCCCGTGACGACGGCGTTCTCGCGCTCGTTCAGGATCCGGGCGTGCTTCTCGAGTTGGAAAGTGTCGAAGAAACGCTGGATGAGGCCGAGTCGGCTCGTAAGGAACTGGTTCAACCCCGCTTCATTCAGGCAGAGTGCCCCGATGGCGGTCGGAATGGCATTCAATACGTCCAAAGACGGCTCGATCTCCTCTACGACGGCATCATAGAAGGCGTCGGGGAGTTTGTTCTCCTGAAGTACAGTCAGGGAAGTCGGCTCGTTGTGAACGAACGTGAGCATGATGTTGATAGACAGCGCCAGATTCTGTGGACCAAAGACCTTCCTGTGCTGCATGACGTGTCGGCAGCTTTCGACCAGCGACGAGTCGATAAGATTTCTGATGCCCTCTGCGTTGGTGCCGGAGCCCATCAGGCGCTGCAGGCAACGGAATAGCGATTTGAGCAGAGTGGTCTCCGGGAATGAGAGGGTCTCGACATCTTGAGACACAGGCTGTGCATGTCCTTCAATCTGCATGTCATCGCTTGCATTCGCACTGGCTGCAGCTCCGGCGCCGCTCTTCTCCGCACCAATCGCCACGCCACGCTTGACGAGCTGGCTGACGCGGTCGACAAAGACGGTCAGGCCGCCAGCGGCCGAGAAGGGGGCCGAAGCGGACGAGAAGGAGTAGGTAAAGTTGTCGAGGAACGACACAGCCCGATTGGCAGCAAGGAGAGAGTCGTTGTTCGACCGCGACGAGTCCTTGGTCAGATCGATCAGGACGGGAATCACGCCGGCGCCCAGCAGCATGTTGCCTGCAAAGCCGGATGTTTGGAGGTGCATGAGGAAGTTGAAAAGGGCGTCGATATACTCTGTCGTCGTCTCGGGAGCATCACTCTGAAGGTCTGACACGAGCCGCCGCAGCACGCTCATGAGTGTACCGTGATTGACACTGACGCTCAGGCTGCTGGTCACCTCGCCGACTTTGGTACGGACGCGCGATACCGTGTCAAGGCATAGAAGCGCGACGGTCCTGACGCCCATGGGAACAGCATTGCTGGGGTGTATGAGATCCGCGACCTGCGGGATGAAGGTCGGCTCGTAGAGGAAGATGCTTGACTCTGCTACCTGGTCGGACGTCGTGTGGATCAGGACGGAGATAGCCAAAAGCCGGATCCGCAGAAGCTGTATCCGCTTCTCCGGGTTGAGAATGTCCATGGCTACTCTGATGCGCTGCAGCAGGCGGATCATCTCCTCGCTGGGCACTCGGTAGAGTTCGATGGCATCGGCAAGGACGTCAGTGGCCGACTTGCCAGACTCGGCGACGTTGCCGAGCCGAATAGTGGTCATGCCCTCTGCATCGCTGCTGCCGTCGCTGGTAATGTTCTGCTGCTTGGCGGGTGTCGCGGGCGGACCCCCGAATGATGGCGTACCCGCAGGTCCGCTGGCACCTCTTGCCGTCCGCGCAGACGTTGCGGTGGCGGTAGGCGGCGCCGTCCTATTCGGGACTGGCGTAGCGACAGGGGTCATGGCGATGCCTTCGCCCACTGGGTAGTCTGAGGCAGTTGACGGACCGGCTGCGGAAGCCTTGCGGTAGAACTGAAACGAGACCGTCTGCAGGGACGCATCGAGAGGAACGGCATTGTCGAGCTTGACGATGTCATACATGGAGATGCTGGTCTTGCTTGAAGTGCTGGGACTGCTCGCCCGTGTGCCCTGAACGGCCTCCCAGCCGCTCGTCAGGTCACGCACCCGATCCGGGGTCAGGTTGAACGTCTCGGCCTGGTGGATCTGGCCATTAGCGGCGATCTGCTGCGCGCGCCGGAAGATGAGGCGCAAGATAGCCTCGAGGACATCTAGATCCTGTGTGAGCAGAAGGTCATTCATGCGGTCAAAGCTCGCATACAGCTTCCTGTTGGTAGCGTTCTCGAGAAGGAGCCTCGTGAAGCGGAGAATGGCGAGGATGAGCTCCTTTGTCCTCGGGGTGAACTTGCTCGCCTGGACATTGTCTCCCGTTGCAGCCTTGCCAGCCTCGTCGCCGTTGCTGCTGTTGCTGCCGATACTGCTCCCTGCGCCAATGTTGTACAGCTTGCACACGTCCTCGAGCAGGGCGTCGAAGCGGTTCAGGGGCTTGATCCAGTAGTGGAGGTCCGTCCTAGGCCAGTGCCAGTGCTCGACGGCCTGGAGGATGCCCGGGAGCTCATCGTCCGGCGCCTCCTGGATGGCGAGGATGAGCGCATTGACCTTCGGGTACGGCGACAGGGACTTCTTTGTGCGCTTTGCGATGCGCACCATGGCGCACTATGTAGTGTGCGTCCTCACTGCCTGCTGCTGGATGGCCGCTGCTCGCTCTGGCTGAGCTCCTGCGCTTCTGCAGCCCGAGTAGCGCGAG
>Ga0314766_1000017_pt1 | contig 12494 bp, 10 predicted proteins | sample G5R1MT_67_FD_207789 | JGI IMG/M metagenome (GOLD analysis project Ga0314766, IMG submission 207789) | Metatranscriptome of switchgrass phyllosphere microbial communities from Michigan, USA - G5R4_MAIN_18SEP2017_LR1 (Metagenome... | ecosystem: Host-associated > Plants > Phyllosphere >... | reverse complement strand
GGGAGTTCTTACAAGCGGTGGAGCATGTGGTTTAATCTGATATTCCTCGTTTAATCTTACCAATCCGTGAAAGTCATTGATGAAAATTCAGAATTGAAGCTTCGGCTTAATTGATTCTGAATCGGTCTTTGACACAAGTGTTGCATGGCTGTCGTAAGCTCGTGTTGTGAAATCAACGGTTAATTCCTATGAGCGAGCGAAACCCTCAATTTTAATTATTTTTTTGAAGGTCTAAAATTTGGATTTTAAGATCTTTGAATTAGCTTAGAATATACTGCTGAGGAAAGCTCAGAGGAAGGTGGGGATCACGGCAAGTCGTCATGGCCTTTGAGGATTGGGCTACACATGTGCTACAATGGGAATTTCAAAAAGGAGCGAAAAATTTTGGAGCAAATCTTTAAATGTTTCTAAGACGAATTGTTTTCTGCAACTTGAAAACATGAAGTGGGAATCGCCAGTAATCGCAAATCAGCAAAGTTGCGGTGAATTTGTACTGGAGCTCTGTACAAACCGCCCGTCACGGTCCGAAAGGTGGTTGTCTTCAAGTGGGAAAAGTGGTTTATATTGTTTTCAGAACTTATAAATTAACAGCTTGCGTCAGGGAATCACTAATTGGGACGAAGTCGTAACAAGGTAACTGTACGGGAACGTGCAGTTGGAGAACGGAATTTTAAGATAAAATGTTTGTTTTAATCATTATTTGGCAATTCTCAAGAATTGGTCCCAGATTATAATCTCTTTGAATTAAGTGATTAACTAAGAAAATAAAAATACTTTTATGGGGACGAATATTTTCTTTTAATTTTTGATCATGACTGGTTTTTGTATCTTAAGTTTGAAATTGGTGATTATAGTTCAGTGGTAGAATAGTTGATTGTGAATCAAAAGGTCATGGGTTCGATCCCCATTAATTACCAGTGAATTTTCGCTGAACATCTGAAGTTTTAGGGCGAGCAGGTGTACTGGTGGCATATAGGACTCATGTTCCTAAGGGGTGGTTCGATTCCAACGTTCGCTATAGTCTTATCCTGTGATTAAATTCATTTTCCAGGAGATGTTTTTCTGTTGTTAAATCCGATTTTCGAAGAAAAATGAAATTATAATTAAGGTATAAATTAAGAATTTGAATGTTTGCAGTAACGATCGACAAGTAAAGTTTGAAAAAATCTAAAATGAGAATTAATTTAACATTCAATCAAAATCAACAAGGTTTTTGAAATGAAATTATTCTTAATTGTAAATTACTTTGAAATCTAATTTTGAAGTCTAATAATATTGAATTTAAAGGCTGAGAAAAATTTAGAAGATTAAGCATCGCTTCTGTTTTTTTATTAGTAAAAAAGACAGAAACCACTTCACATGTGAATGCAAAACCTTCCGGGTTATTTAATCAATTACTGACCTTTATTAATATCTGACCAATTCACCAATGAATTTTTTCCTTAATTACATTGGTTATCATGTATTGAGTGATTGGAACTTGATATAATAAAAAGCTTCAACGTCAGGGTGGTTGAATTTCTTGACAAGCAAGATTGATCATGATTTTTATTGATTTAATGATTAATCTGGCCTTAGGTATTTATTACATGGGAGCGCGAGATACGTTTATGGGCGAAATTATGTTAAGATGCCCAATTGCGATATCACCCTTAATATTCTTAATTGAATTCTTAGCCTTTGTTTGATATTATAAAAAATATGTTTTAATAAAGAAGGATAAGAACTCTTCTTAATTTTGGCATAGATTTTGAATTAATTCAAATGGTTGCAGTTAAGAATCAAGTAGTTTCAAAAACCGATAAAAAATTAAGCGGAACAACCAATAAATGAAAAGAAATCGGTCATGTTATTTCCATGGGAGATGGTGTGGCTAGAATTATTGGGTTAACTAAATTACAAGCAGGAGAATTTGTAACTTTTGTGACAAAAAACAATGCTGGTACTAAAGATCAAGCTGTAACAGGTATTGCTTTAAATCTTGAAAATAAAACTGTATCTGTTGCGATTTTCGGTAATGAACGATTGGTTAGTCAAGGTACAGAAGTACACCGTGGTTTAAGATTAGTTAGTGTACCAACTGGTGAAATTTTATTAGGTCGTGTTATTGATGCATTAGGTAACGCCATTGATGGTCGTGGAGCATTAAATGTTCCAAGTAACGATTATTCACCAATTGAAGTTAAAGCACCTGGTATTATTACACGTCAAACTATTAATCAACCAGTTCAAACAGGTATTACTTCGATTGATTCTATGATTCCAATTGGTCGTGGACAACGTGAGTTAATTATTGGTGATCGTCAAACCGGTAAAACCGCAATTGCAGTGGATGCGATTATTAATCAAAAAAGTCTTCATTTAACTAAAGATAGTAATCGTATTTATTGTATTTATGTCGCGATTGGACAAAAACGTGCAACTGTTATTCAAATCGTTGAACGTTTAAGAAAAGAAGGTGCTTTAGGTTATACAACCATTGTTGCAGCGACAGCTTCAGATGCAGCAGCATTACAATATTTATCTGCATATTCTGGTGCAACTGTTGGAGAATATTTCCGAGATAATGGAAAACATGCTTTAATCATTTATGATGATTTAAGTAAACAAGCAGTGGCATACCGTCAAATGTCTTTATTAGTTCGTCGTCCACCAGGTCGTGAAGCATATCCAGGAGATGTTTTCTATTTACATTCTCGTTTATTAGAACGTGCTTCTAAATTAAATGATTCTTTAGGAGGTGGTTCTTTAACCGCATTACCTGTCATTGAAACACAAGAAGGTGATGTTTCTGCGTATATCCCAACAAATGTGATTTCCATTACTGATGGTCAAATTTTCTTAGAAAAAAGTCTATTTAATCGTGGTATTTTACCAGCAATTAATTTTGGATTATCCGTTAGTCGAATTGGTTCTACAGCGCAAGTTCGTGCGATGAAAGAAGTTGCAGGATCGTTAAAACTTCAATTAGCACAATTTCGTGAAATTGAAGCTTTCGTTTCATTTGCTAATGATTTAGATTCTACCACTTTAGCATCTTTAGCTCGTGGATTACGATTAATTGAATTATTAAAACAAAAACGTTTTACACCATTATCAGTTCAACAACAAGTGGTCTTAATTTTCGCAGCACTTAATGGATATTTGGATAAAGTTCCATTCGAAAAAATTCTTGATGTTAAACAAAAATTAATTAATTTATCAGCTGAAGGTTCAAAAGCTTTCTCAATGAATATCCGTGAAAAAGCACCTTTAGTCGATTTACGTCGATTTCTTAGCCAAAGTATTTAATTTAAACTCGTTTTAAGCTTGATTTCTTTTCTGGTTTTGAAATATTGATGTAGTACCGTTTTTCGCACGTGAAAGAAAGTTCTAATTTTTAGACATTTCTAAGCTTACTTTTTCAATGACAACTCTTTCAAATTTTTTTGGTCAAAAAGAAAAACATCATTTTCATTTAGTTGATAATAGTCAATTACCGGTTGTGACAGCAATGTCTGCCTTTTTATTAGTTTTAAGTTTTGTGTTTTATTTACATCCGACAAGTGTGTCTTCTTTACATAAATTAGATAATTTTTTTTTTCAAATGGCCTGATTTGAATTTACAACTGTCTTATTTTGTTGATTTTTCACAGTGATTTATGAATCAGGACAAGGGCATCATACTTTAGCAGTTCGTAAAGGTTTACGTTGAGGTATGGCATTGTTTATTGTCTCAGAAGTTATGTTTTTCTTTGCATTTTTTTGAGCGTTCTTTCATGTTAGTTTATCACCAGCGATTGCAATTGGTTGCGTTTGACCACCGAAAAGTATTCAACCGTTGGATGTTTGAGGATTACCTTTAATGAATACAATTTTATTGTTATCATCAGGTGTCACAATTACATTAGCGCATCGCGCAATCTTAAAAGGAGACAATTATACCAATATTGATATGTTCAATAAACATTTATTAGCGACCATCATTTTAGGTGTTGTCTTTTTATGTTGTCAAGGTATTGAATATAAATACGGTGTGACTTTCCGTTGAAAAGAAAATATTTATGGTTCGACTTTTTTCGTGACTACTGGTTTTCATGGTTTACACGTGACCATTGGTACGATTTTTTTATTATTTTGTTTGATTCGTTCATTATTAACGACAATGAAAATCCAAACGAGTACTCCAAAAACTGTGAAGGCTGTGTTTAATTATTTAAGTTACTTTTCATTTAGAAAAGAACAACATTTAGGTTTTGAAGCTGCAGCTTGATATTGACATTTTGTGGACGTGGTTTGAATTTTTTTATTCATCACCGTCTACTGATGAGGTAGTTAGATTTACCAAATCTGAAAAATATGAGTAATTTTCCAGTACTATTAGGACTAATTGAATTTTTAGGTATCTGAATTGCAATACTATGTATTATACCTCGAGATGAGGAGCGTACAATTAGAAACATATCATTGATAATCTCAATTGTTTTGTTATTATTAACAATTGATCTTTGATATTATTTTGATAAATCAGAACCAGGTTTTCAGTTCATTTGTCAAGTTCCCATAATTCCTGATTATAATTTGAATTTATCTTTAGGAGTCGATGGGATTTCATTATGTTTCTTAATCTTAACTGCTTTTATTATGCCGATTTGTATTTTTGCGGCAGGAAATGTAGTTTTAAATTATAAACAATTTATAATTTATTTATTATTCATTGAGTTATTTTTAATTTTAAGTTTTACGATTACAAATCTTTTCTTCTTTTATGTTTTTTTTGAAAGTGTATTAATCCCAATGTTTATTATGATTGGGGTTTGAGGAGCACGTGAAAGAAAAATCAATGCGGCATATTATTTTTTTTTATATACCTTGTTTGGTTCTTTTTTTTTATTATTTGGGATTTTATATTTATATACCATTGCTGAGACCACAGAATACGAAGTTTTGTTAAATGTGATTTTAACCTCAGAAGAACAAATATTTTTATGATTGTGTTTTTTTATACCATTTGCGGTGAAAGTACCAATGTTTCCATTTCATATTTGATTACCAGAAGCACATGTGGAAGCTCCAACAATTGGTTCGGTAATTCTGGCTAGTTTATTATTGAAATTAGGTGGATATGGATTTTTAAGATTTACTATACCGATGTTTCCTGTTGGTTGTGAATATTACAGTTATCTGGTTTATTTATTAGCGACGATTAGTGTCATTTACGCGTCTTTATCTACGATACGTCAAAGTGATTTAAAAAGAATTATTGCATACTCTTCTGTGGCACATATGAATTTAATTGTCTTAGGATTATTTTCCTTATCTTATCAAGGAATTGATGGTGCGATTTATTTAATGATTGGTCATGGAATCGTCTCTTCCGCCTTATTTTTTTGTGTTGGTGTGTTATACGATCGATATCATACAAGATCATTACGTCATTATAGTGGACTTGTTCAAGTGATGCCATTATTTGCCATCGCCTTTTTTGTCTTTACTTTGGCCAATATGAGTTTTCCAGGAACATCCAATTTTGTGGGAGAATTCTTAATTTTTGCTGGAATTTTTCAAAAGAATCCATTTATTATGGTTTTATCCGCAACGGGTGTAGTACTTAGTGCAGTGTATTCGATTTGACTTTTTAATCGAGTAACTTTTGGTACTTTAAAAACCGAAATTGAAAATGTAGCGAATTATGCAGATTTAAATCGAAGTGAATTCTATATTTTAGGTCTTCTTACAGTTGCGATGTTAGTTCTAGGAATTGAATCCGGATTTATCACCAGTTTAACAAGTGTTTCGATTAAAAATATTTTAGTTTCGATTCAATTAAAGTCTTAAATTCACAAATTTTTTTGGAATTGCTTAATTTGTTTATACTCTTTGTCCATCTAGATCTCTAAGGAAAGTTGAAAAGATCATTGTTGAAGTCAGAAAGAAAGTCTTGGTTCGTGTCTAATTCCGCACCACGCTGATTTTCGGTCGACTGAAAGTTTATGAATTATCAGTTGTTTATTTTTAACGCGTCAATGATTATTTGAAAATTAATTGAAAAGTTAATTTAAGGACATAACCCAAACAGAATTCAACTTATGATTGTGTCTTATGAATTAAAGAAAGACAGCTCATGTAAAATTAATTTAGTCACTCTGAATTTAAAAGTCTTTGAAATGTTCCTGCGAAAGTGCGGGCCTGTAATTCAGTGGTAGAATAGACCGCTCATAATGGTTTTGTCGTAGGTTCGATTCCTACCGGGCTCACAGGTTTCTGTAGACTGTAGACCATCCATAGCGTTACCCAATGCATCAATAACACATTGAAATTTTAAATGTTCAATATTATCACTCAAAATTTATTATTTCACCCATTAGATCAATTTGAAATTATTGTTTTAGCCTTCTACTGAACTGGTATCGGTATGCCAGTTGGTGCTACTTTGTTAACCAATTTAACCATTATTTGTGCCTTAAATGTGTTTTTGATTCGAATACTCTTAGGTAGTATTTTCGATCGAGGCAATTTTAACGTCTGAGAATTAATTTTGAGAGAATGTTATAATTTAGTTAAAAGTATTATTAAGAGTAATACCTCATTAAAACGTTACCAATATTTTACCATTTTATTTTTTTTATTTGGTTTTATTTTATTAGCGAATTTAGTCGGATTAATTCCTTATTCTTTTACAATTACAAGTTCTTTTGTGGTCACTTTTTTTTTAGCGTTATCGCACTTTATTGGAATCAATATTATTGGATTATTTAAACATAAATGAAAAATTACCAATTTATTTTTACCTAGCGGAGTACCGTTAGCGATCGCACCATTTTTAATTATTATTGAGTTAGTTTCATATATTGCGAAAGTCTTTAGTTTAAGTATTCGGTTATTTGCAAATATGATGTCAGGACATGCGTTATTAAAGATTTTAATTGGATTTTCTTGAAGTTTATTGACTGCAGGATCAATTTATATCTTAGTGGCGATTTTTCCTTGAATTATCGTAACAATTATTATGTTTCTTGAAGCATTAATTGCATTTTTACAAGCTTACGTATTTACAATCCTTGTAACGATTTATATTAATGATGTTCTAGTCGAACATTAAACTTTCCTAATTTCAATGACCACTCTATTTTTAGTCAATTTAATAATTGGACAATTACCTTTAATAAATGCTGCAATAATACCTGGACCATTTAGTTGAATGATTGTTGCACAATTATTGAAAATTGTATTATTGTTGGTAGCAGTGGCCTATTTTACCATCGCAGAACGTAAAGTGATGGCAGCAATACAACGACGTAAAGGACCGAATGTGGTTGGAATTTGAGGTTTATTACAACCGATTGCAGATGGTGCCAAATTAGTTTTCAAAGAATTATTAGTCCCGACACGTGCGGATTCATATATTTTTTTAGTCGCGCCGATAATGATCTTAATTTTGAGTATTGTTAATTGAAGTATACTTCCTACTGGTTTAACGACAGCCATGACCAACTTACCCAACTTGACTGAAAGTGTGATCAGTAATCAGAATGTCAGTACAGTGGCCGATATTTCTTATGGAATTTTATTTATTTTAGCCATTTCAGGATTTAATGTTTATGGTATAATTATTGCTGGATGAGCTAGTAATTCGAAATATGCTTTTTTAGGATCGCTTCGATCTGCTGCACAAATGATTTCTTACGAAGTTTCACTTGGATTACTGTTATTACCTGTCATCTTATTAGCGGGATCGTTAAATTTTACAGATATTGTGGTGGCACAAGGTAATGTGGGTTGATTTTTTTTGCCATTATTTCCCTGTGCTGTGATGTTTTTTATTTCAATGTTAGCTGAAACCAATCGTGCACCATTTGATCTACCAGAAGCTGAGGCAGAATTGGTTGCAGGTTATAATGTGGAATATTCTTCCATCATTTTTGCGATGTTTTTTTTAGGAGAATATACTAATATGTTGTTTATGTCTGCAGTTATTGTTCTGTTATTTTTTGGTGGATGATTACCATTGGTCGAGATTTTAAATTTTGCACCAGGTTTATGATTAAGTGCCAAAATCTTAATTTTTTGTTTTTTATATATCTTAGTCCGTGCAGGATTACCACGTTTTCGTTATGATCAATTAATGGATTTAGGTTGAAAAATTTTTTTACCATTATCTTTAGGTTATTTATTATGTATCATCGGTGTTTTATTTGCTTTTGATGCTTTACCTCAAGTTTTTGAAATTATTCCAGCACCTTATAAAGAAATTGGTACCTTTTCATAATTTTTTGACATCACTTTTTTAGTCAAGGGTTGAGGGATTAATTCAAATAGTTGCAGTTAAGCATCATTATTTCTATCGAATTAAATAAATCAAAGACCAAAATGTTTTGACAAATGCAAATGCAGAAAATTCAGGAAGTGGTAATTGAAAATTTGTTAAATGATCTACCATCGCAACTGTCTTTAGGTATGTCATGAACGGATTCCTTAATGTTATTTTTCTTATTATTTTTTATAGGATTAACTGGAATCATCTTCAATTATCGAAATTACTTAGTAACTATGTTATGTATCGAAATTATGTATTTAGGGATCACTGTTTGTTTTTTAATTGTCGGTGTTGCAACAGCGGATCCAAAAGGACAAATTTATGCATTAATTCTCTTAATCATTGCAGCAGCAGAATCCGCTGTGGGTTTAGGTTTATTAGTGGTATTGTATCGATTTGGTCGATCAATTGATTTTCAAGATTACCAAGAATTAAAAGGTTAAATTCCAACTTGTATGAAAAATATGACAAACACATTATGAAATTTCATAAGAAAATCGAAAAGAAATTCAGTATTAAACTCTTGTTCTCTGAAATCTCCTGTGGAAAATTCTTCAAATCATTTTGTTTTATTGATGTCAATTGGACCTAAAAATGATCAAGATTTTTCGTTTAAAAATGCAATAGTTTCCAATCAAAATGCATTATTTTATGATTTTTTTCCAGGTTTTGAAAACCTAGAATATTTTAAAATTTTTACTTTGTTTATCTTTATTTTTTTTATTAGTATCTTATTATTTGGTATTGCTTATTTTTTATCTCTAAGTACCATTAAAGATAGTGAGAAATTAAGTCAATATGAATGTGGTTTTGAACCTTTTGATGAAGCCACAAGACATCCATTTGATGTTCATTTTTATGTGGTTGGAATTTTATTTCTAATCTTTGATGTTGAAATCGCATTATTATTTCCTTGAGTGCTTGGATTGAAAACTACAGGTTGACTGAGTTTTTTTTCCATGTTTTTATTTTTGTTTATATTAACCATCGGTTTTTTTTATGAATGACACCGTGGGGCTTTAGTTTGACCTCATGAACAATTAAAAAGAAAAATTGAGCAAGATCTTTTAGAAAAACAACTTGCTCCTAGTCAGTCTGGACTATCAGAAACAGACCCCTTAAAAGTCTACTAAAATGAAAATGTGAACTCTCTTACAAATGATAACTTCCAATCAAATTCTTAATAAAGTTACAAACTTATCTCAATTATGTTGAGGAGACGTTTTATCAATTTTACCAGAAACTTATTTATTGATTATGATTTTAATTGCTTTAGTCTTAGTTGGTACATCGAATTTTGTACCAGCTTCCAATGAAGTTGAAAAAAAAAAAAATGTCACGCCAGCCTTATATCAATTAACCATAAATACCTTGTGAATGACAGTTTTGATTTGTATTTTCCAATTTTGATTTTTCACAAGTAATGTTTTAGTTAATTTTGTGACTTATTCCATTACAGATGTTTATACATTAGCGATGAAACTTTTAGTCTTGTTGACCACGATTTTGATTTTGAATGCGTCAAAAGAGGCTTTAAAAAAACATCCAAGACATTTAATGGAATATCCCGTTTTAATCTTATTAACCGCATTATTTTTATTGATTTTAATTTCTGCATATAATTTTATGACCGTGTTTTTAGCGATTTTAGGTTTTAGTTTAAATCTTTATGTGTTATTACTAAATGATGCCTTTAATCAAGCGTCACGGGAAGCTGGGATCAAGTATTTCTATTTAAGTACAGTCAGCTCCGGATTATTAATTTGTGGAATTTTTTTATTGTATTTAATTTTTCATACCACCAGTTTTATATCCATTACTTGATTCATACATAATTGAAATGTGTTTGAGAATTTAGAGACCAATGGTTTTTTATTGTCAGTCATGCTTTATTTTATTATTTTTGGTTTTTTATTTAAATTGGCAGCGTTTCCATGTCATTTATGAGCACCAGAAGTGTATGATGGAAGTCCAAATGCTATTACAGCCATGTTTGTCTTACCAATTAAAGTGGCCACTTTTGCATTATTTTTAAGAATTCTAGGTCATACTTTTGGAGATTTATATCAATATTGACATTATATTTTATGAATGTCATCCTTTTTTTCAATGTTGTGAGGCTGTTTAGGTGCATTAACTGAACAAAATATTAAACGTTTCATGGCATATTCTTCGATTAATCAAATGGGATTCTTATTAATGGGTTTAACTTGTGGAACCTTTGAAGGTTTTCGTGCGGCGCTAATTTATTTATTATTATATGTGATTATGAACGCAGGTTTTTTCTTATTATTTTTGACCACACGTGAAACTTCTCTAAATAAATCATTAACCTACTTAACTGATTTTAATGATTTTGCACAAAAAAATTATTTATACAGTATCGGTTTAGTGATTATTTTGTTCTCGATGGCAGGTATACCGCCATTAGGTGGTTTTTTTGGAAAATATTTTATCTTTTTACATAGCTTTGAGACAGGACATTTAATTCTAGTCGTCATGGGTATGGCCACAAGTGTGATTGCCGCTTATTATTATTTACGCATCGTCAAAATTATGTGATTTGAACAACCGATTATTAATCGTTTTAGCTTTAATACTCAGATGACAGGTCACTTATTAGAAGTTTATGTTTTTATCGAATTTATATTAATTTGATTTTTAATTTGAAGTCCATGATTATTTACCATCATGAACCAACTAACTAAAGTTAGTATCCACCCAATTTCAATATGTTAAATTACAATAACTCAAATAAAACAAACAGTCAATTAAAAAATTTAGTTTATCTTATTTTAAACTTAGGCTTAGCCGTTTTCGTTGTATATACGCTATTAACCATAATTAGCGTGGTTTTACCAATTCTCTTTGAATTACTTTATACATTATCAACACAACTTTTTTATCTGATTATTCCCGTTTCGATTCTTATTTCAAGTCTTTTAGTAATCTTATTACCAAATCCGATTTATGCTTTGATTGCATTAATTTTAGTCTTTTTAAATACAGCGATTTTTTTATTATCCATTAAAGTCCAATTTTTGGCTTTGATTTATTTAATTGTCTATATTGGAGCGATTGCTATTTTATTTTTATTTGTAATTATGTTATTCAATTTACGTAGTTTACAAAAAAGTGATTTAAAAATTAAAGACTTTAGTTTTTTAACAATTAGTTTTAAGTTTTATTTCTTTTTTGGTTTGAAATTTTTTTTAATTCTGGCTTTAGACATCTGAAATCTCGTCGAATATAGTCCTTATTTCAATAAAGAAGCTGTTTATAATCAATTTGATTTACAATATTTTTTAACTTATGTTCATTGAGATATTTTATTATTTAGTAACTTATTTTATACTTATTATAGTTATATCTTTTTATTATCAGGTTTAGTTTTACTTGCGGCCATGATTGGTTCCATAGTCCTGGCATTAAGTACTACAGAAAACTTTCAACCAAATTTTCTTGGATCAAATGAAAAACCAAATCGGGACACTGATCAAATAGCGTTTTCAGCCACAAAATTCGGTGAAATTTCTCTTAAAGAGCCGAAAGAACAAGGTTGATGACCTCGAAGTTTACGTTATCCCGGTTGGGATATTAGAAATCTTCCACGTCTGATGAGAAAATTTCGCGGATGAAATCCGAAATTGACTTGAGAGCAAGTTTTATGAATTTTAGAGAAATATAAATGAAGACCACATTTTCTTCGTTATCCGCATCTGATTTTTGTTCGGAAGCATATTTCTGAGTTTCTGAATGAAGGACGTAAACCAATAGCCGCGATGATGGAAGCTGCCAAAGCGATTGGTTCTAGTCTAATCGTCGTTGAGACTGGGCGCTACAGTGCTCCGCCTGACGAGGCAGAAGTAGCAAAACTTGGATATTGTGTCGTTTATACCGACTGAGTTTGAGATGACAAAAACAAGCAACTGGTCAAGTTTTGATATTACCAGTCTCTTACAAATCCTCAAGAACAAGGTTTATTTCACGAATTCGCGCGTATACCTGTAACTTGAAATGTGATCTTCTCACCGGAAGCTAAAAGAAGAGCTGGTTTGACCGGAGAAAATAAAACTTCTTGATTTGATCCATTTTGATACTAAGAAATAAGCAATAAGAAAGATCAATATGCAAAACGGAATGCAACAATTTTTAAGTCGTTGATTTTTTTCAACAAATCATAAAGATATTGGAACAT
>Ga0314766_1000015_pt1 | contig 12929 bp, 20 predicted proteins | sample G5R1MT_67_FD_207789 | JGI IMG/M metagenome (GOLD analysis project Ga0314766, IMG submission 207789) | Metatranscriptome of switchgrass phyllosphere microbial communities from Michigan, USA - G5R4_MAIN_18SEP2017_LR1 (Metagenome... | ecosystem: Host-associated > Plants > Phyllosphere >... | reverse complement strand
GGCAGGCATCCAGCTTCGGGGCACGTAGCCGCCCTCCTTCAGGAACGCGAGCAGCGACTCGGGATAGCCGGCGTACCGTACGATCTGGCTTTCCGGGCATTCCCTGGCCTGCACGGCGCACCCGGTCGGATATTCCCATTCCTGCGAGGCGTCGTAGGAGGCGAGCATGTCGGTCCACGCCTTCTGGAGGCCGCCGGTGCGCGCGGACGCGGCGACGTACGACGCGCAGGCGCCGTTGCGCACGGCTCCGTCCTCGTCGGTCCGGCAGGCCTTGCCAGCGCGTGCCACCTCCTCGCGGAACAGCCGTGCGAACGCCGGCCGCGCGGAGACGTCGACGACCCTGCCGCCGAGCATGTTGAGGACGCGCGGCGGCGCGTAGCTCATAGCATAGGCGGTGAAGGCGTAGAGGAACGACTGGTCCACGGTGACCAGGTCGGCCACCCCCTCGCCCGAGATGTCGCTCGGCAGATCCATCTGGTCGCCGTCGAACGAGCCGAGGTCGACGACCCGGAGACCGTCATCCGCCGCCTCGATCATCTGCACGTGGTTGCAGCAGTGCGCGCCGCCGCTGAAGCTCTGCAGCATCACCGCCGGCGGACCGCCCGGTACGTTCTGGAACACGCCGACATGATGCGTGTAGCTGTCGGAGACTGCCTCGCCCGTCATCGTCGTGCTTGCGGTGCCGTTCGTCACGGTGACGACCGGCGCGATGCCGTCCTCGTCGGTCTTGCGGCCGATCCGGATGGTCAGGGGTCCGGCCTGACGGATCACGTCGTCGACGTTCTTCTCCGCGCTCCACTCGAGCTCCTGGCCGACGGCGATCGCCGGATACGTCCGCGCCTCAGGGGAGGCGGAGGCGTCCGGGACCGGTGCGGGAGCCGAGGCGGTTGCGGATGGACCCGCGACATCGGGGGCCATCAGATAGCCGATCACGACGACGGCGAGGAGTACCGCCGCAGCGATCGCTCCGTAGATTCCGAGACGGCGGGGCGTCCATGCCCCGCCGGGCGCTTCCTCAGGTCCGTCGGGCGCCTCCTTGGCGAGGCTTACGCCGAACTCGTAACCGCAGTAGCGGCACACCTGCGCGGCGGCCTTGACGCGCTCGGCGCACCTCGGACACGTCTTGGTAGCCATGGGTATTCCCCTGTCGTCGTCTTTGACGCTCTGTACGGCGTCGTGGATTGCGGAGTCGGGCTCTGCCCTACGAGGCGATGGAGAGCCGGGCGGACTCGTCCCGGCGCGACGAGAGGAAGCGCATCTCCGTGGCCAGACGCTCCATCGCCTCGTCGTGGATGGAGGCGATTCCTTCCTCGATCGAGGTCACCACCCCGTCGAACACCACCGAGAAGGCGGCATCGACGCTGTCGATGTCCTGGGAGCGGGCGCTGTCGATGGCTTCCGTCCGCAGCGATATGAGCCGGGGGACGTGCACGCGTACCAGGTGGTCGATGCGGCCGCCGGCGTCGTCGACGAGGTCGGGATGGGTCAGCAGAGCCTTCTCGGCCAGTGCCAGCACCCGAGCGATCCGCGCGGTGGGCGCGGCGAGGGCGAGGGTGCTTCCCTGCGTCAGCGAGGCGCATACCTGCTCGAGGACGATCTGTGACGTCTGTAGCGACACCTCGCGCTTCCGCGACGGCACCTGGGCCATGATCGTCACGATGGCCCGTTCCGCGAGATCCTGCGACCGGGCGGCGGCGACCGCGTCGGGGCCGGCCTCGTGCAGCGCCTTGTCGAGCGCGATCGCGACGGCATCGAGCTGCATCAGCGTCTCCATCTCGGAGACGTCCGGACTTTCCGCCAGCTGCCGGGCGGACTTCATCGCCTCCAGCCGGCTCTCGTCCGCGCACTTCGAGGTCATCGTGTCGATGCGCTGGCGGATCTGGTTCAGCTTGTAGTGATGACTGCCATCCGCCTGGAATCGGAGCAGGGACCACACGCTCGCAGCTCCGACGGATACTCCAGCGGCCAGATACGAGATTACGTTGATTTCATGGCCCGCCTCCAGCGTCTTGCTGAGCAGGAGCGCGGGCAGGCCGCCCATGGCGCCCATGACCATGCCGGCTGTGGTGACTAATGCGTCGTTCGTCAGACGGTCGATGCGGCTTCTGAAGCTGTGACGGTAGGATGCGATGCTTCCGCGCCGACCCGTCATTTCCGCGGGCACGTAGGGCAGCAGGCTAGTTGCCTCCTCGGGGAGTTCCGTCGACGTGGCCTCCCTGGCCCGGACGATGCTGTTCCGCACTGGCGGCCTCCTGATTCGATTTCGATGTCGTGAATGCGGAAAAGGGGCCGGACCTGCGTCCGACCCCTTCCTGGATCCGGTTCTGTTGCCCCGCCCGGTCCGGCGGCGCTGTCCGTCCGAGGTGGTCATCCGGTGAGGGATGACGGATCCTCAGGCGGCGAGGGCGAGTGCGTCGTTATCGTTGGCACTTATGGAATGGCGCTTCACAGGGCTGCCATGCTGAGCGAAAGCTAGGTCCTTTGCCTCACGTCGATCCCAGTTCGGCCCCGTCAGAAACGGTGTCTGGTAACACCACCGGTTATGGTGGAGCCGCCGGGGATTGAACCCGGGTCCGATAAGGGTATCTACCTCGCGTTTATCGCAATAGCCGGTGTGACCGGCACTGCCCCATCATCGCTGAAGGGGATCTCGATGTCAACGTTCCGGTGGCGCTACCACCCGTCCCAGATGCCGTCGGCCTCGGTCGGGGCGATCCTGATCCACCAGATGTCGCGGTTCTGTCCGCGCCAGGGGTTCCAGTGATGCGCGACGATCCTGCGCTCTCCGGGGTCGCCAACGGTCCATGACCGCTCGGCGCCCGTCGATCCATGCTGCGACGCGGTCGGATGCAGTGCGCGCACCAGCGCCAGCGCCTCCTCGGGTCCCGAGATCCGTCTCTTCTTCCCCAGCTTCGGGTATCTGTCGATGTCTACCGGCATCGTTCAGGACCTCTCGGCAGCGAGGCTGCCCTCTCCGGGCTCCACCGCGGCGATCGCGCCGAGCGTCGGTCCGTCCAGATCGCGGGTCAGGCCCGCGACGCGGTCCTGACGGATCTGCGAGCCGCGACGGACGAGGCGATCGTACTCCTCCGCCGGCACCATGACGAAGCGGAGCCGGCCGTTGCGCGTCACGCCGACGGGACGGATCATGGCCTCGTCCGAGTACAGCCCGAAGTTCTTCTGCAGTTCGCCCGAAGTGATGGTCTGCATGGAGCGTGTTCCTGTAAGGCCGATGACGTCCGACGTGGCATGTATGAGCGTCGGCGACGGGTCAAGCACGGCGGCTGGCCGTCATCCGTCCGGCAGGGCGCGAAGACGACCGGCCCGGTGGGCGGAAGCGTCGCCTGTCAGCCGAGGCTGGCTGCGACCTCCATGTGGAGGAACGGATGGCCGTTGCTGGTGTGGATGCCGCAGATGCTGAGCTTGCCGCCCTTCGTGCTGGTGAACTCGACCGCATAGGTGCGTTCCGAAGGCGGCAGGTCCCCATCCATGGTGTAGACCTCGCACGCCCAGGTCGAGACGTCGAAGCCGGCATCGGCTAGATGACGCAGCGCATAGCGGTGCATCCGCGCGACCGTACCGTGGGAGATGTCCCCGCCGGTCGGGGTGATCGTGTCGGACAGCTTCCGGCCCGTCATGTCGAACCGCGCGGGGTCGCGCACGTAGACCGTGTTCTGCGTCGCCGGCATGATAGGCTCCTTCCGTCGTTCAGGTGATGTCGGACCATGCGGCCGTTCAGTAGCGCAGCCTTCGCCCGTACCACTCGCGGGCCGGCGGCGGAGCGGACGTGGACTCTGTCGCCAGATCCGCAAGCCACGCGATCGTGGCGTCCTGGGTCATGGCTCCATCCGTGTCCTCGACGTCGTTCACGTAGAGGTGGTGGATGTCGTCGTCCGTCCGTCGCAGCGTCAGTCTGCGGCCGGCATGCATGCGGTCGAACACCACGGTGCCGACGAACGGGGCGAAGCCGAACGCCTGGGGCGACTCGCACCATTCGTCCTTGGTCGGCACCTCGGATCCGTCGCGGGTCTCCGCACATGCGGTGCAGACCGCCACGTCCCGTGGCGCATACCACATGCGCGTGGCCTTGCCGCAGAAGCAGCAGTGCTCCGGCGGCATGTTGCGCGGCATGTCCTCGGGATCGGGACTGAGCGGGATCATGTGGGCTCCTGTCGTTCGTGCTGGGCTCGCGATCGCGTGTCGAGAGCGTCGTCTCCGCCGACTTGGCTAAGTGGCGAGGGTCGCCGGGCGGGACGCTCGGTTCATGCGGCGGGGCGGGGAACCCTGCCGTGGAAGGTGTCGCCCTGCCGTTCGGGGTCGGTCCTCTGCTCCTCCCAGGTGGTGAAGGAGAGGTGGATGCCCTGCTTCTTCAGATACCGGCAGAAGTCGTAGTCGCAGTGCTGCGGATAGAGCCGCTTGTCGGGGACGATCTCCTCGAGCGATCCGACGCCTTCGCCGGACACGTCGACCTGGCGTAGGGGCGTCTCCGGCGCCTGGTAGTTGTTCCGGTAGACGTACAGATGGACGTGGCCGAACTCGTCCTGGAAGACGTGATGGGTCGCGCGGTCGCACGTGAAGCCGTAGAGTAGCGTCCTGGGGCTTCCCTGCACGTCGCTCGAATACGCCGACGCGTCCAGACGGATGCCGCGCCGCTCGGTCTGCGTCGGCGCGCACAGCGCCTCGAACTGATTTCTGTCCATCGTCTTCTCCTGTGTCCGGTATCGTATCGTCAGGCCATCGGTCGCACCCTGGGCCATCGCCGCAGCCGACGTTCGCGGACACGGATCGGGCGCATCATGCCGTGCTGCCGGAATCGAGCCGGTACAGGACGCCTTTCAGACATCCGGTGCCTACCGAGGTCTGGAGCGCTTCGTAGCCCGTCATGCCGCCGAGCGTCGGCTTGGGGCGGGAGAGCCATGCATTCGCCGTGCTGCGTCCTGCCAGGACCTGCGATGCGAGCGCGACTGCGCCGGCGAGGCGCCAGGCGGCATCCGACTCCCGACAGGTCAGGCGACGGCCCGCGACCGGATCGTCCATGGGGTTGGCAGTCGGGGCTATGACCATCTCGATAGCGCTCTGCGGGACGCCGGCAGCCTGCAGTGCGTCGAGCACTTCCGCCGGGAAGCCTCGGGTTATCGCCGTCAGGGCATCGCTGTCGGTGACGATTTTCCGTCCGAGCGCCGTGCTGCCGCCGAGCAGGTCGACCGTCTCGGCGTGCACCTGTGCGATCAGGGCCGCGATCGGGTCGCCATCCTCGTGATTCCGGCTGGCTGCATCTGCGAGCATGGCCAGCCGCTGCGTTTCGTTCGTCGTGTCCATGTATGGTTTCCCGCGGAAAGAGAGGTCGAAATCGGATCAGGACGGGAGCGGAACGCCCGTGAGACGGTATCCCTCGCCCCGCACGTGCTCGAACGCGGCCTTGTTGCGCCACATGATCGTCGCGAGGTTCTTGGACGGGTTTGCACCGGTCATGACGATGCCCTGCTGGCGGAGGCGCTCCACGAGCCGGTGCTGGTCCAGCGTCGCGCCGTCCGACAGGATGGCATGCACGGCCGCGGCGACGTCGCGTGGCCGGGGAGATCCGACGGGCCAGCGGGTCCTGGGGGTCCGGCGTGCGATTCCGTCGAGCGCATCCGATGACAGCGGTCCGGTCCTGCCGCTGGCGAGCTGCTCGCTCATCTCGATGAACGCCTCGAGCTGGCGCGTCTCAGTCCTGAGGACCTCGAGGCGCCGTCGCGCGGCATCGACCACGTCTACGGTCATGTGACGTCCTTTCGTAGGACAGGGGTTTGGTAGGCGCGGCAGGACTCGAACCTGCAACCTGGCCGTTATGAGCGGCTAGCTCCACCATTGAGCTACGCGCCCCCGAAGGGCGTGAAGCGATCCTCGCGTCGACTAGGCGGCGTGGATCGCGGTGACTATGCTCAGGCGGCTCATGCCATCCTGATATGTCATGACGCCGGAGGAGTCCAGCGCAGGAATTTCATCAGCGCTCGTCCCCGGTCAGCGCACGGGTGCGATCGTCGTCGAGGCCCTTGGGATTGTGGTATCGGCGCAGGCCGCAGGTACAGGGCGTCCTGTCGAGATAGTCGAGGTCGTTGGCCTCGCATCCCGCGTCGTGCGCGACGTAGAGCGCCATGCCCTCGATGCGCGCCTTCAGGATCTCGATCTCGCTGGGAGGCTGCACCGGCTCCTGCACGACCGCAGTCGCGAGCGTCGGCTTCGCTTCCCGGGCGATCTCCTCGTCGCAGGTGCACGGGCATGTCCAGTTGGTGGAATGGCCGCATCCCGGCATGTCGTAGCATCGTTCGCCGAACATCATCCGATCTCCATGTCGACGGGCCTAGGCCCTGAGGTGCGCTGGGCGATCGCATGATCGAAGCAGCGGTTGCCCAGCGGCGTCGAATAGCGGGCGTCCCTGGCGCACGTCGCATCGCCGCACTGTCCATGATCCAGCCGGTGCTGGAACGATGCGCCGACGCCTCGCTTCGGCTTCGACCATCGCGGAAGGGTGCGGATGCCGTCCCGCTGCATCTGATCCGCCGCTCCGCGGTCACCGTGCCGTCCCATCAGCGTGGTGTCGTCATGGCGGCGGCGACCATGCCGCAGTCCGCGCCGGCCGAGTGGCAGCGTGGGCAGTGCACGTCGTCGGCGTCGCTGCTGCCGCAGTGCTCCGACGATCCCACCCAGCCGCAGTGGTCGCACGAGGCGAGATAGTACGGCTCGTTGACGTCGAGCGACACGACCGGACCGGCATATGCCGCCATCTGCTTCAGGTCCTCGAGACGGCGTTCCTCGTCCGTCATCTCGAGCGATGGACGCGCCGGATTCTCCAGCCGTGCCGCGGCGGCGGCATGCATCGTCGCGTAGGATGCGATCAGGCCGGCCTGGTCCGTCGACTTCGACACCCGGCCCGTGCCCTTCGTATCGCGTGCATCGCTCATCGGCTCATGTCCTCTGCGGGTCCTGTGGACCGTCCTGTTCTAGTAGTCGAAAGTCTCGCCGACCGTCTCCATGACGGCGATCATCGCGACCACGATGCCCGCGACCTCTCGCATCGCGCCGATCTCGCGGATCATGGCGTCGACGGATCCCGTGTCCGACATATGCATGAGGCCGTAGCCCTCCTTGCCTGCCAGGCCGTTGCGGTATCCGGCGAGCAGCATCGTGTGGTCGCGCTCGTGCGTCTGCGCCATCTGGATCGACGTGCGGAGGATTTGCGCGATCGCCTGGATCGCCGCATGGTCCGGATGCCGCTTCGCCGCGGCCAGCAGCTGCGGAATGACGTTGCCCTCTGTCGGGTCGGCCTTCCTGCCCATCTCTTTTCCCTTCGTCATGCCGTCTGTCCGCGTGTCCGCTGGTCGGGTTCAGCGGGTCTTGCTGCGTCGCCTCTTCGGGAGATGCACGCCTTCCGGGATCTGGGTGCGGTCGACGTCCCAGTGGCCGCCGCTGCCGACGGAGTTCATCTGCGCGAGGTAGCGTACGAGCTGTCGCTGCGTGCCGTGGAACTTCAGGTTCCTGCCGCGTCGCACGTCGCATCCGGTTACCACCAGCTGCAGAGGCCAGTCGGCCGGGATGCGCGTCATGTCTTCCATGATGGTCCTCTACGGTACGGCAGTCCTGCCCGGACGTGCCGGGCAGGGCGGTGCGTCAGGCCGCGACGGGCCGGCGCCACGACTTCGCGTGGGTCTCGAGGTGGCTGGTGACGTGAGCCCATGCGCTGCCCTTCTCCATGACCTCGTCGTGGAGATCCTGCGAGACCTCGACCATGACCGATTCTTCGGCAGGGCAGGTGTATTCCGACGGTACGCCGCCGCCCGGATTGCGCTCGCGCTCCTTGCGCCAGTAGTCGGCGACGTACTGCTGCGCGGCGGCCTCGTCGCGGTGGACGGTGTAGCCGTCGGGGCGGGTGCCCCAGCCGGCCTCGGACTCGGTCCAGAAGCGGGCGGGAAGTCGCAGGGTCATGATCTGTCTCCTTGCTGTGTGGGTATCATCCGCCGGGCGCGATGCCCAGCAGCCTGTCGGGTGCGGGATGACGCATCTCGAGAAATGCCAGCTGCTCGCGCAGGGCATTGCGGCGGTCGCTCGCGATACGGGACAGTCCTTCGTCGATTGCGCCGCAGATGCGCGATATGCCTTGCTCAAGCTCCGCATCGATCGCGTCGGTGTCCCGGGCATCCGCCGTGTCCGAAGCCAGCCTGTGCCTGCGCAGAAGTTCCGGCACGTCCCGTTCGAGGAGCGGCCGCAGCGGCGTCCCGGACAGATCCTGAAGGTCGGGATCGATCTGAAGCGCCTGATGGCAGAGCCTGAGCGCCTGCGTCAGCCGGGCGCTTCCCGTCATGTCGGGCGGTGCCGAGATCGGCGGGGGCGTGATTCCCGCAAGAAGCTGCACCGTCTCGTTCAGCCTCCAGGCGGCGTAGGCGGCCTCCGCCCGGCGCCTGAGGCGCAGGCGCGTGCCGATGCTGTCGTGCGTGACCCAGACCTTGTTCCGCTCGTACTCCTCCGGGATGTACATGACGCGCAGGCCGCTCGGTAGACCGAAGCTCGTAGCGTGGGCGTATCTGGTCGTCATCTCGGCGATGGCGTCAGCCACGATGCCGTCGAGATGGTCGAGGAGATAGTTCTCCGTTCGCTTCCGCGCATGGCTGCGGGGCAGTATGTCCTGATAGTCGTTCGCGAAGTTGGCGACGACCGGGCGTCCGTTGGGCGCGTCCGTGTAGCCTGCGGCGTGGAGCAGCTGCGATGCGATGATCGAGGTGTCGCACCTGCCCATGTCCATCCGGTCGATGAACTCGAGCTTCCGGAGTCCGTCCGCCACGACCAGGAACGCCGCCTGGGCAGCGGGGGGAATGCCCCGCTTGCTGTACTCGGTGCTGAAGGCGATCCGCAGCCCGTCGGGCAGGGATATCGTCATCAGTTCCACGTTCGGAGCGCCGACGATGTCGAACCTGCTCTTGCCCCGGACGGCCTGGAGCCGCTGCGACCATATCCGGTCGTACAGATCCGCCGCCAGTCGCGCCTTCTCCCTGGCAAGCCTCATTGCAGCGAACCCGCCGCAGCGATGATCGCCTCTGCACCGTAGCGCCTGAGATGACGGCTCTGCGCACCGGCGCACAGATACTGCGCCCTCTTCTGGCGGGCATCCGACAGCGCGAGCAGCGAGGGGTGTCCGTCGCGGCGGAAGGCCGCCACCGGACGGCGGTCCTCGATCGCTGCGACGAAGACGATCTCGGGCTCTCCCGCCACGATCGCGTCGTAGCGGGCGCGGACCTTTTCCGGTCCGTCGAACCGCTCTACGTCTCCTGTGCCGTCGACCCGCTGGATTTCGACGTAGTCGTGCCATGGACGGAAGAGCGCCGCAGCCGTGGCGTCTGCATCGATGATGTCGGTCATGTCGGTCTCCTCAGGCGGCCCTGCGGCCGCTGTCGCGCGAGCGGAGCTCGTAGAGCTGCTCCTTCGTCATGTATTCGGTGAACACGTCGGGACAGGCGTTGCAGTGCCAGTTGACGAATTCGAAGCCAAGGCTGTGTCCGGCACCCCAGTCGAAGAGCGTACCCCCGCACGGACAGGGCCGGCTGGCGCGCCGGTCTCCCCCGTCCCGCTCGTTTTCCTCGATCGAATACCGAATCGGCCTGCCGCCGTTGCGTTCGTGCCGTATCAGCACCTTCAGCTCCGGATCGGGGATATGACCGGCCATGGCCTCCTCGACGACCTGGAGAGCCCGGTGCGGGTAGTCGCGGAAGCTGCCCCACACCATGTGCGCGGCCTTGCGGGACAGGCCTCCCCGCATCATCGCGTCGATGGCCCAGCCCTCGGCATAGGCCCATGCGTAGCGCACGCCTGTCGAGTTCTCGCCGCGTGCCACCCGGTACGTCCCTCCGCAGACCTCGAGGCGGCGGCGTGGACCATGCCTCGGCACCAGGTGGCCGTGTGGATGCTCCGAACACAGCCGCAGGCCCTCCTCGACGCGCACCCTCTCGATGGCGCTCATGCCTCGGCTCTGCCAGCCGAAGCGCTGATAGGTCCGGTCCTTCTGGAAGGCTGCCTCCAGTTCCGTGAAGGTCGTGGCGGCGCGCATGCCGTCGAGGTACGGCTGGAGTTCCAGCATCTGCTGTCTGGTCGTCATTGCTTTTCCCCTGATCGGGCGATTCTACAGGCCTGCGAAGGCGTTCAGCCGGCGGTCGAGTTCGCGTAGCATCGCGCGACCCGCATCGTCCTCGATCGCGTCGGCGAGCGAGGACGGAAGATCGTCGGGGATCGACGGCGTGCACGAGCACAGCGCCATCGTTACCGCGCCGAGGGAGTCGGTGTCGCCGCCGCGCTCGATGGCGAACTTCAGGCGGTCGGCCATGCCCGTGAACAGGCCGTCGGTCAGGATGAAGATCGCACCGGCGGCGATCGTCCAGGCGGGCATCGCCGGGACCGGTACCGCTGCGGATCCCTTGCAGAGGATGCGTGCGCATTCGTCCCGGCTCGCCCAGTCGACCTCCCGCTCGAGATAGTCCTCGAGTCCGTGCATCGGGCCCTTGTCGTGGAGCAGGTAGTGCGCGGCGAGCGCCACGGCCTGTGCCGACGAGGCGGCGGCGCCCGAGTGCGTCGAGATGCACTGCGCCGTCGCCGCCAGGCGTACGGCGTTCTCGTCGGGCAGGAATCCGAGCGGCGCGACGCCCATCACGGCGCCGTTGGTGGCCCGTCGGCGCAGGCCGAGCATGAACTGCATCGGCGAGGCGTCCCGGTGCTTCTCGAGCTGCTCCTGGAAGCCGCGCGACCAGCCCTGCCGCCCGTCTTCCGCATGGATGCGCTGGTATGAGCGCGCATAGGCCGCCGGATCGAACCATTCGGCGCGCGGATCCAGCACGACGCGCGCGTTCGCGATGGAGCGCAGCGTGTCGTCGGTGTAGCGTCCAGCCGGATATTCCGGGTAGCGGGGATTGACCCGGAACGCGCTCAGGTCGTTGTCCGCATGCTGTGCGGTGGGTCCGTCCGCGAATTCCCAGCCGAGGCCGTAGGCGTCGCCGATGGCGGATTCAAACAGCATCGAGGGTCTCCTTGACCTCTGGAGGAAGCGCCTGGATGCGCTTCTGGATGGATCCGTCCTCGTCCCCCGGAAGGGCAAGGCGCGTTCCCGATAGCGCGACTCCTACGATGCCCGGTATGGCACCGAGAAGGAAGGGGCGGCTGGCGATGGCGTTCGCCTGCTCGGGCGTGTCGGCCTCGACGATGCGGCCGACCAGCATGGTGACGAGATGCCTGGACATGGAAGGTCCTCCGTGATGATCAGGCCGCCTTGGCCGGGATGGACGAGAGACGTGCGTCCTGGCCGGGATGGCGGCTTTCCAGGAAGCGCAGCTCGGTGCGCAGGTCGTCGAGCTTGCGGTCGGCGATCCGGTCGAGCGCCTCGCCCAGCTCGCGCGCCACGATGTCGAGGCCGCGATCGAGTGCCCCGTCGATCTCTGCGATGTCCGACGTCCGCGCGGTGGCGGTGTTGTCGCGGTGCGTGGCGAGCAGGCGCGGCATGTGCTCCTCGACCAGCCTGCGCAGCGGCGATCCCGAACTGTCGAGCAGATTCGGGTCCTCCAGTAGAACCTGTCGTGCCAGCTCCGCGATGCGCGTCGCGCGCGCGTTGCCGAGAAAGACGGGAAGCGTCACGATGTCCGGCGATCCGGCACCGAACGCCTGATGCAGGTGCTGGCTGCGTCGCCGCTTCATGATGGCGCCGAACGGCTCGGGCGGCAGCGTCATGACGCCGAGCCCAAGAGCCTCGACGAGGATCTCGAGATACGCCTCGCGGTACTTGCGGCGTATCGCCGTGACGGTCAGTTCCGCGCCTGCGATCCGCCGCTCCTCGATCACGTACTCGATCTCGCGGCTGATGAATTCATCCAAGCCGATGCGCTCGTCCTCCTCGGTCTCCTTGCACTCGAAGGGCAGGGCTTCGGCGATGAGGTGCGACAGCGTGCTGCGCGGGTGGCCGGGCTGGACGCCCAGCAGCACCGACAGCCGGCTCGTCTGGATGTCGCGGACCGCCTGGAGGACGATGGAAGCGCCGGCTCGCCCGAGCGACTTCTTGGGGTCCACGCTGCGGTGCTGGTTCGGGGTGGACGTGCTGAGGAGGACGATGGGACGGCGTCCGCGGCGATGGCACAGCGTGACGTTGGCGCCGTTGGGAAGCGTCACGCTGGTGAGACGGTTCTCGTGGCCGATGCTGCCGTGGCTTCCCCACGTGTAGGAGGTCTCGATCTTCGACCTGTTCCATTCGGCGGCGAGCATCCGTGCCGCGGCGGTCGCCACCGACCGCTGGACGGGGACGAAGCCGGCGAGGCGGTTCGTCAGCGACGCGTCCTGTGTCAGCTCCTGTCTGACGATGCGTCCTGCGCAGTACAGGGATCGTCCGAAGGCCGCCAGTCCGGAGACGGCGACGGTGAAGCCGATCAGGCCATGCGGAGGAATGGCGGCGCACAGGCTGTCGATACCCACGAGGACGCCGTAGGGGATGCCGACCTGGGCGATGCGGCCCGCAGGCCGGCGAAGCGCGTCGACCATCCGGGTCGGACCGGTGGGAATGGAGAGCTGGTTGGTGGCCACGATGCTGCGGGAGCCATGCTGCGGCGTTCCGTCGACGTCCTTCATCTCGTCTTCTCCATTCGGGAAAGTCATTCGGCCCGGACCTGAATCCGGGCCGGGAGGATCATGCCGCTTCCGGCATGGGACGCTTGTCGAATACGTCGTCGATCAGGCCGAAGGCCTTGGCCTCGTCCGCCTCCAGGAAGGTGTCGCGGTCCATGCGGCGCTCGATCTCGTCGAGCGGCTGGCCCGTGTACTTGGAGTACATGGCATTGAGGCTCGTGCGCATGCGCAGGATCTCGCGCGCCTGGATCTCGATGTCCGACGCCATGCCCTGTGCGCCGCCCGAGGGCTGATGGATCATG
>Ga0314766_1000012_pt1 | contig 13641 bp, 12 predicted proteins | sample G5R1MT_67_FD_207789 | JGI IMG/M metagenome (GOLD analysis project Ga0314766, IMG submission 207789) | Metatranscriptome of switchgrass phyllosphere microbial communities from Michigan, USA - G5R4_MAIN_18SEP2017_LR1 (Metagenome... | ecosystem: Host-associated > Plants > Phyllosphere >... | reverse complement strand
GCACAATCTTCTTGCAGGCTTCAACGGAGCCTCTTGCCACCAAGCCGTCTAGGAGGTTGCAACCTCCAAGAGTAACAAGCACACCGGCTTGCAACACGCTCACCTAGTGCCACTCGATGCAATCTCTCAAAGCAATCGCACTAGAATCGCTCTCTCACTCGATCGGATGATTACTATCAAGTTAGAGTGAGTAGAGGGCTCTCAATCACTCTCATACAAGGACACCAAGTCCCCAAGGTGCTCAGCTTCCCCAAATGGCCGGCCACACCCTCTATTTATAGAGGGAGGTCCCAAACTAGCCGTTACACTCGAAACCCATGAAAACAGAGCTCTAGCGGACTGTCCGCCTCAAAGAGACCGGACCGTCCGCCAGTCAAAACCAACGGCTAGAAACACAATGATTACGTGTTAGAGTCGACCGTTAGAGCCCTTCGCGGACTGTTCGTGACCTAGGGGCGGACCGTTCGCCGTTCAGATACTCCGAACACTCAGAGAGACAACGTCTATAGGCAAACTGAAAGTTGAGGGGCGGACCGTCCGCTCCCCTTGGGCGGACCGTCCGCTCCCCTTGGGCGGACCGTCCGCCCTTCACATCGTGCAACCCACCAGAAGCGAAATCGTCTCTGGTCATTTTCTCAACTGACCGGCGGACTGTCCACACCCCAGGGGCGGACCATCCGCCCTTCACTCTTAAAACCCACCAAAGACCCAACACGTCTCTGGTCAATTTGTTAAGTGACTTGCGGACCGTCCACAGTCCAACCTTTCAGCCCAAGCTAGAGAAACAACTTCTCTGGACGATTTCTTTAAAACACCCGCGGACTGTCCGCACCCCAGGGGCGGACCGTCCGCAGTACGGCCTTCAAGCCCAAACAGAGCTGCATTCTCTCTGGACCAAAATTGAATCATACTGGCGGACCGTCCGCCCAACAGGGCTGGACTGTCTGCCCGTCACTTCTTTTTCCCACAAGTTGATCAATATCAACTCCAACACCTTCTCCTTTGCAAATGTGCCAACACCACCACCACAGGAACAACACCATGTGCATGTGTGTTAGCATTTCACAATCATTTTCAAAGAATTTTCACTTGATCTCACCACACCACTCGATCCTAGCAACATCGCAATATTAGTTCGCTCAAGTGGCACTAGATGACCGATATGCAAACAAGTTTGCCCCTCTTGATAGTACGACCATCTATCCTAAATCCGGTCATGCACTTCTCTACACAACCTTTGACCGGTGAAATGAAATGTCCTACAAGTCATACCTTTGCCTTGGGCATTCCATTTCATCTTCCCAAATATTGATGCCACACAAGCACCAAACTCCATCAAGCCTTTTGGTCATCATCATGAGTCAACACTTGGCTTGATCTTCATTGAATAATATGATCCACTCCATATCATCACATGACCTCTTTGGTCAATCGATCTTAACCTTGCCCGCTCTTCACCGTTGCCTCGGTCCATCGGCGCCAAGTCTTGCCCAAACTTCACCGCCTCGCGGGTCCCTCGCTTCAAAGCCTTGACTTGCCCTTCACCATTGCCACCGGTCCATTGAGCCAAGTCTTGTCTTGATCTTCTCCACTTTGGTCACATGACTTCATGTCATGTCTCATATGCAATGAGCTCCTCCATCACACTATATGAGCATAGCATCAACCCTTAGTCATTTCTCCTCCATGGCAGATGTTGCTCATACTAGTGTCTTTGTATGGACTAATCTCCTGTGTATCTCAACATAAATACTTATTAGTCCACCTAAGTTGTCACTCAATTACCAAAACCAAACAAGGGCCTTTCAATCTCCCCTTTTTGGTAATTGATGACAACTCTACAAAGATATGGAAATTAAGCATATTCCAAGCTAGCACTTCACACACGTGTAAATAGCTAACTTGGTTTGGATTTTATATTTCTTATCCACCATTAAGACCACTTGTGAAAGATTGGATAAGCACCATAAAAATCCGACTTGGTAGTGATAACTCCCCCTACATGTGTGCTCAAGAGATTTGGTTTTAAACTCACACGCATGCATAAATATGAAATTTTTGGGATTGTTATCACTACTAAGTGATGCTATGGTATATAGGATAAACCTTTGAAGCGTGATACCAATTGGAGTTGCATCCTTGAAGTTTGTTCCTTAGCATCAATGAGTAACTAGACATGCATCAAAAACTCAAGATACATCATGAGATCAACATTATTAGCAAGGCTCTTGATTCACTTGTAAAAATAACATGTCTAGCTACAATCTATGCATGCTAGTTATTAAATCATCAATCAAGTTCTATGACTAGCATACATCACACACAAGCATTGCATGTATAAATTTTAAAACTTATGCAAATGCAAGCAAGCATATGAATATGCACATATCAAATGCAAACATCCAAGTTCATGAGCTTGCTCCACCTACTTGTGTGCTCCTCTTGTTCAAGAATATTGATCCTCCTCAATATTTCTCCTCTTGATCCATGTCCATGCTCGCACTCTCATCTCATCTCCCCCTTTGTCATCTAAGGATAATTCATATCTTTGTTCATTCCTCTCCCCCTTTGTCATCAATGACCATAAAAAAGGCCGAAACCACATGAAATTGGTCATGTGAAGATCAATGGCTACCACTTGAATACTCCTTGTAGGCAATCATATGAAGCGCTTGTGGTTTGATACAAAGAATTGGACTTGGGTAGATGGTTGAGTCTTGAATCTTCATTTTTGATGGACACATTCAATTTGATTGGAATTGACACCACTTGTAACAACAAAATGTGGAAGCATGAAGACCACCTTGAAATTCCACATGTAGGATACTAGTAGGGTCCTTGACCTTGATACCTTGTAGTGGGGCTCCTCCCCCTATGTCAAAGCATTTGTCAATCCACTTGAATCTTGAGCTCTTCTTGGTGAGGGTAGCTTTCTTGATTTGAATTGATCACTTAAAGTTGAGGATCACTTGTGGAACCACCATTGTTGCACTAGATCCACTTGAATGAATACCACTTGTATGACCATGTATATCACTTGTAGAGATATCATGATATACCTTTTGTTGAATCTAGTATCACTTGTAAAATTATGATGGACCACTTTGTTGAATTTGACATTGATAATCAATTCTTGAACTAGATTGTTTCCATGAGCTTCTTTCTCTTTGACTTGATCTAGACTACTTGCCCAAATAATTCAACTTGGTTTGAACCAATGACAAGCTTCTTCACACCTCATTCTAAGGGTTATCTTGACAATATTGAGTTAAACACTTGAAAGCTCATTTTCTAAATCAACTACTTGGGTTTACTAACTCATGAACATGTCATATGTTATCACTAGATCATATCAAGATTAGAGGCAATAGTGGCACCATAAAACATTTAAAATTATTTTATTTTTCATGAATGATCACTATATATGACTATATGCACTAATCATATCCTTAGCATAGTATGAATGCATATGTCAAGCAATTTCACCTTGCTATGTTGGAGTAGAGAATAGTCATTAGATTCCAATTTAGCTCTCCAACTAGCATCACGAAGTCCAATTATAATAGCTTGGTGAAGACAAAGAATACCAATATGAGTACCATGCTTTCACCCATATGAATTGAGAATTATTTATGATCGAGTGCACTATTTTGTTGTGGTTGGCTTGCTTCTTCTTTTTTATCTTTGCTTGCTTGAGAGAATAGCACTTGAATATACTTGAACTATCATGATTCTCTCTACTTTGGGTGTTGCTTGCTTTTCTTGATCAACACATTTGTTAGCTTCAACTAAGTGTCTTTAATAATCCCTAGATTACCACTTCCATATCGTCCTTTCAAGCACCTTGCTTGTCCATCCCATTCTTGGGCGGCTCGCCCCTCTCCAGGGAGAAGTGATCCCTCCAAGAACCATTCTTGATACTCACTTGAAATGAATTTAGTTGATTGATCAAACAATGGACTTGTCATGATGAGTAATTTTAGAGTCTGCTCTAAGTCCTTTTCTTTCTACTTGAGGTTGATCTTGATTCTCAACTTGAGTACCAAAAGTGTGCCAAGAATACTTCTCAATCAAATGGCCTTGTACCCAATACTCGTCATGCTTCTAGATCATTTCAAAACCAAACCTAGGTTCCACAACCACTTGTAAAGATGATTCCAACTTGAGGACCTTTCAATTTAAGTGACTCAAGATCAATCCAATATTTGTCTCTTTTCTGGCTGATTTTGTACTTCTCAAAGAATACATCAAATCTCTCAAAGTACAAGTTGAATTGCCACAAAATTTTGTAGAGATGTGTGACACTAAGTCATCTAATAGCCATAAAAATTTGAGCTTCAATGCATTTCTAGATTGCTACCAGATTTCACATCTTCACTCATGGGTGTATGCTGAAAACTGTTGCACATGAATTGACAAGATCCACTCTAAAACCGAAGTATCCCTCATCATATTCGCATGAAACTTGTACATCAACTAGAACCATAAGTGTAGGGCATGCATACCGAATTTCAAGCCAATCCAAATAGATTTGATCATCCAACTATGGCTATCTTCTCAGCTTACTCAGATTTTCAATAAAGGACAGATTTTGACCAATTGAGCTATACTTCATCAAATTGAATCAAATTTGATGTCAACTTGTTTGAATACTCTCACAAGAGATATATCCAATCATATCACATACTAAATGTCATCTCATGATCATATCCATTCAATTTAACTCAATTTTGATTACTAAGCATTTAATCCATTCAAACATCTTATAGCAAACAACAAGAGCATATATATCTAATTCAAGCATCTTATATGCACCTAAATGAATGTGATCAACTAGAGATATACCTTTGTAGCTCATGATAAGTCTAGCTGCTAGGATCCACCTGAAAACAGCAGGAGCGGACCGTCCGCGGATCCTTGGAGGACCGTCCGCGGTCCCTTGGCGGACCGCCCGCTGTATATTTTTGCGGCTGAAACATCTTTCTGCAGAGCCTCTGGTGACAAATCTCATGAACGGCGGACCGTCCGCCTCTTACCAATGGACCGTCCGCACTACCAAATTACAGACAGCCCAGAATTTTGCCAACTTTCACAATTTCAACTTCGAATTGGAATCATTGCTCAGATAAAATTCCAAAAATCTCAAAACTAGTATAAACACCATCCAAAGACTCATATGAGTGAGTAAGAACGAGAAATCAAAAATAAATCGTGTAAAATCAAGGAAACTCATAAATAGCCCATAAATACTTCAAAAATTTAGAAAAATGAAACAAAGAGTATACATAAGAACCAAATGCCATATGTACTAGTTTTCAAATTATTTTTTGAGAAGTCAATGACATTTAACTCATTTTCCAATATGCAAAATGATTTTTCATCCAAAAGCAAGGTTCAACACAAATAAGTTGGCAAGCCAACAAATATATTCAAAGAACCACCCACAATAAGATAATTGTGCTTATGTGTTGAAAACAATTTGGACTTCATTAGCTTAGCATGGCATTGGGATCAGAATAGCACTAGGCTTTAATCACTTGACTCAATCATAAGATCAAAAATATGAATATCATTTGAATCAAGCCTCCAATGCCTTTGGTACCTGCACACTTTCATCCACGTTTTGATGGTACCCAAACTAGATTGGGTCCTCTCAAGTTATGAGCAACATACTTAGGCAATGTCTTAATATGAATAGAGGGATGTTTCGCAATAGTAACAAATGAGGTACCATTACCATTCTTTCTAAACATAATATTTGCACCAATTGAATTTGGCTTAGAGTGGTTACCTAGGGAACATGAATTTGCCGTGTGTCCCCTTTCCCGGCATAAGTAGCATCTTCTCTTTTGTTGAGCCTTTTCTTCCTTGCACATTTGATGCTTCTCATTGTCTTACTTCTCATTGTTTGCTTGAGCCTTCTTCTCAAACTTGTATGGGCAACCCGAAGCTAGGTGGCCCAATGTTGCACAACTATGACATTTGATGTGAGCAACTTCCTTCATCTTTTCTTGAATCTTGTTCTTACTCATCATCTTGGCATTTTGGATATGCATTTGATGCCTTTCTCTTTTTCCACCCCTTCTCATTCTCTTCTTCTTCATCTTCAAGTTATCAACTTGATTTTCATGGTTGATCTTGACTTGATCTTGGGGTGTCTTCTCTTGCTCAACTTGTGGCTTTGGTTGAGGTCCTTGTTGCTTCACCAATTGCTTGGTTGGGCACATTGAGGTGAGGTGACCCCAAATGTGGCACTTGAAGCATTTGACATGTTTAAGCTTCTCTTCTTCCTTCTTCAACTTGAGCTTTTTTTTTGTTGGGGCAACCATTTGCAAGATGTCCCATCTCATGGCATTGAAAGCACATGAAATGAGGTATCTTCATTTCTTCTTACTTCTTTATCTTCCTATTATATTTATTCTTGCCCCATTTTTTGCCTTTGACTTTGCTCTTGTTGGAACCAATGCCACTCATGTCACCGAAGTTTTTTTTTATTTTTGATTATGCTTTTAAGGGTGACTTTTGATTTCGTCCACCTCTCTATCTTTTTTCTCAAGTACTTTACTTGACTTTTGAGCTCATTGTTCTCCTTCAAAAGGTTAGTCTCACAAGACATAGAAGTAGAAGAAGAACAAGCATCTACATGTGAAGAACATGTCATAGATACTAAATCATCACATGAGGTGGATACATGCTTCTTGCCTACCTCACAAGGGTTAGCAAAATTTTTCAATTGATCCTTTGACCCATGTGATGAGCTGTCACTAGTTTTAATTCTTTTATTAGAAGGTTTGTTAGTGAGTAAAGCATGGTCTAGTACCAAGTGTTCATGAGCAACACTAAGCTCCTCATGAGTCAATTTTAGCTCCTCATGTGAACAACTCATGACATAAAGTAGATGCTTTTGTTGTTCACATGTGTCTTTGAGAAAGGAATTTTCTTTTTCCAATTTAGTTGTTTTGGCTAATACTTTCTCAAATAATTTGGTCATGCTAGCATATCTACTCAAGAACTCATCATATGATTTAAGATCAATCACATTGCAATTTGATACCTTTGTGTCACCTTGTGACATGAAGCAATGTGGCGATGGAGATGAGCTTGACGTAGCAATATCATCCGTGCATGAGCCAATTTGATCATCAAGTGTGCTTAGAGTAGAATCATAATTTGCAGCATTTGAATCATCATCATCAATCATGTCAAGTGAACTTATTGTAGATTGATTATCATCATCATCACTTGACCATGAGGTGGAGCAATTTTCCATAACCACCATGTCATGGATGTGCTCATCATCCTCATGCACTTCCTCCTTGGTCTTATAATCATCATGATCATCGGAGGCCGCCCCATATTTCTCATTTAGATAACTCCAAATCTCATGGGTGATTTCCTTGTCCATGATCTCACCAAGAATGTAATTATGCAAAGATCTAAACAATATGTTAGTAGCTTGGATGTCTAGATCTATGCATTTCTCTTGTGTTGGAGTTAGATTTCCTTCATCTAACACATGAGAAAAATCTACATCCACCATCCACCACATTTGAGGGCAAATAAATTTAAAATTGCATATCATCCAATTTTTCCACTGGGCAAAGTGTGTGCCATCAAAAATGTGTGGACACTCAACATCTAGCCCAAAAGTCGTCATCCTCTCGGGTCGGTAAGGACCACAAATGGGAGACCTCACTCTGATACCACTTGTAGGGTCGAGATAGCGGACTAGAGGGGGGTGAATAGTCCTTTCTAAAACTAATTGCGGCGGCTAACCGAAACTTGTGCGGAATTGAAACTATTCGCTTAGCCAAGACTTCAACCCTTTAACTATGACTGTAAGGCACCTCCAAAAAGATCTTACACAAAGCAAATGGAGTGCCAAGCTATCAAGTGCTCTCCTAACAATTCTAATGCCAAGCCACACAAGTCTAAGCACTAGTACTTCAGAATCCGGGGGAGCTTCTACACAATTCTAATGAGCAAAAGCACAAAGCCAAACCTAAACTCACAAGGATACACAATCCAAACCCAAAAGCTCAACTTGCTTAGCTACACAATCTAAGAAAGGGCAACTAATTAAGTTATACAAGCTAACTAGTTACACTAGTAACTCTACTACTAGCTACACAAGCAAGAAGATGATTAGCAAGCTACACAAGCTAACTAATCACTAAAGAGCAACTACACAAGCACAAGAAATATATGAATATAAATACAAGACTTGTGATTTGGAGAATGCAAACCACAGAGAATAGTAGACAAAGTTGACACGGTGATTTTTATCTCGAGGTTCACTTGGTTACCACCAAGCTAATCCCCGTTGAGACAAGCTTAAAGGTTGCCGCCGATCCTCTTGCTAGTGGTGACTCTCAAGTCACACTCTCCCATGTGGAGCGCTCACACCGAGCTCTAGCACATGATCCAGCCGGACCACTTGTTGCTCTTCACATCTCGCTCAACTAGAGTTTCTCTTCGCGGCTCCCGCGGGGTGAGCACAATACCCCTCACAATCTCTTCTCCGGAGCACCGCACAATCTTCTTGCGGGCTTCAACGAAGCCTCTTGCCATCAAGCCGTCTAGGAGGTGGCAACCTCCAAGAGTAACAAGCACACCGGCTTGCAACATGGTCACCTAGTGCCACTCGAAGCAATCTCTCAAAGCAATCGCACTAGAATCGCTCTCTCACTCGATCGGATGATTACTATCAAGTTAGAGTGAGTTGAGGGCTCTCAAGCACTCTCACAGAAGGACACCAAGTCCCCAAGGTGCTCGGCTTCCCCAAATGGCCGGCCACACCCTCTATTTATAGAGGGAGGCCCCAAACTAGCCGTTGCACTCAAAACCCGTGAAAACAGAGCTCTAGCGGACTGTCCGCCTCACAGAGACCGGACTGTCCGCCTCACAGAGACCGGACTGTCCGCCTCACAGAGACCGGACTGTCCGCCTCACAGAGACCGGACCGTCCGCCATTCAAAACCAACAGCTAGAAACGCAATGATTACGTGTCAGAGTCGACCGTTAGAGCCCTTCGCGGACTGTCCACAACCTAGGGGCGGACCGTCCGCCGTTCAGATACTCCGAACACTCAGAGAGACAACGCCTCTGGGCAAACTGAAAGTTGAGGGGCGGACCGTCCGCTCCCCTTGGGCGGACTGTCCGCCCTTCACATCGTGCAACCCACCAGAAGCGAAATCGTCTCTGGTCATTTTCTCAACCGACCGGCGGACTGTCCACACCCCAGGGGCGGACCGTCCGCCCTTCACTCTTAAAACCCACCAGAGACCCAACACGTCTCTGGTCAATTTGTTAAGTGACCTGCGGACCGTCCGCAGTCCAACCTTTCAGCCCAAGCCAGAGAAACAACCTCTCTGGACGATTTTTTTAAAACACCTGTGGACTGTCCGCACCCCAGTGGCGGACCGTCCGCAGTACGGCCTTCAAGCCCAAACAGAGCTGCAACCTCTCTGGACAAAAATTTAATCATACTGGTGGACCGTCCGCCCAACAGGGCCGGACCGTCCGCCCGTCACTTCTTTTCCCCACAAGTTGATCAACATCAACTCCAACACCTTCTCCTTTGCAAATGTGCCAACACCACCACGTGAACAACACCATATGCATGTGTGTTAGCATTTCACAATCATTTTCAAAGGATTTTCACTTGATCTCACCACGCCACTCGATCCTAGCAACATCGCAATGTTAGATCCCTCAAGTGCCACTAGATGACCGATATGCAAACAAGTTTGCCCCTCTTGATAGTACGGCCATCTATCCTAAATCCGGTCATGCACTTCTCTACACAACCTTTGAGCGGTGAAATGAATTGCCCTACAAGTCATACCTTTGTCTTGCGCATTCCATTTCATCTTCCCAAATGTTGATGCCACACAAGCACCAAACTCCATCAAGTCTTTTGGTCATCATCATGAGTCAACACTTAGCTTGATCTTCGTTGAATAATATGATCCACTCCATATCATCACATGACCTCTTTGGTCAATCGATCTTGACCTTGCCCGCTCTTCACCGTTGCCTCGGTCCATGGGCTCCAAGTCTTGCCCAAACTTCACCGCCTCGCGGTACCTCGCTTCAAAGCCTTGACTTTCCCTTCACCATTGCAACTGGTCCATTGAGACAAGTATTGTTTTGATCTTCTCCACTTTGGTCACATGACTTCATGTCATATCTCATATGCAATGAGCTCCTCCATCACACTATATGAGCATAGCATCAACCCTTAGCCATTTCTCCTCCATGGCACATGTTGCTCATACTAGTGTCTTTGTGTGGACTAATCTCCTGTGTATCTCAACATAAACACTTATTAGTCCACCTAAGTTGTCACTCAATTACCAAAACCAAACAAGGGCCTTTCAACGGCTACTAGGGGAATCTCAGTGGGGTTGGATGATCCGACGCCCTTCACAGAGCCATGTCGGATTATCCGACGCCTACGCAGAAAAAGTAGCAACGGCTCAAAATGGCTAGTTCAAGTTGGAGGGCTATATATATATATGTGTTCCCCCGGTCATTTGAAGTTTGCTGGAGTTCGGAGAAGTTCCACACACATTCTCAACACCTCCAAGCCAACCAAAGTGTTTAGTGATTACATCTTTAGGTTTAGGACTAGTTTAGCTCTTGAGTGAGTGAGTGAGCAAGATTGTGAGCCTTGTGCTCTAGTTCTTGTGTGAACAAAAGTGTATCTCGGTGAGCCGGCCATCCTTGGAGTCTTGGTGACTCGCCGGCACGTCTTCGATCCTCCGGCTTTGTGTGGAGCGGCGACGACAAGCTTTGTGCGGGGGACGTGGAGACCCCCTTCCTTGGTGGAGAAGCTCCTTAGTGGAATCCGGGATCAAGGTGACCGTGGTCTCGGTGTCCTCGGGAGAGACTTGATTGCCGAGAAGCAATACTCTTTGTGAGTGCTTCAACAACATGGATGTAGGTGTGCCTTTGTGGGTAACCGAACCACGGGATAAATCCTCGTGTCACAAGAGTTTGCATTATCTCATCCCTCTTTAAAGTTCCGCATTTACGTATTGCAATCTTGTGTGCCTTTACTTTCATAGAGCAGAATCTTGATAGGATTAGCTATAGGTTGCATAATTCTTTTGGGATGAGGGTTTTCACACTAGAAGAACACTAGTTACACTTTTAGATAGTATGTATTAGTTTAAATATTGTGCAAATAGTTGGAGCTTGAGGTTAAAGTTTTTAGTTTGCCTAATTCATCTCCTCCCCTTTTTATGCTACGAGCACCCGATTCCTTTCATATGGCTGTAATACCAGGTGATTCATTTGAGACACCTAAAAATGGCGATTAACACATACACTCTGCATGCTAGAATACATGGAACCACACTTTAATCTAAGTGCGAATCTGGAACCTGGCTAAAACCGCACCTCTAATCAACCTGGCTAAAATCAGCTCAGACCCCTCATGGAAATCCCAAACTGGAGTTGCACCAACCAATCACTTCGAAAGTTCAAAGAGTGAGGGCCAAGAGCAACTCCAGTAGGGCTATTAAATTTGGGTGAGTAAAGACTCATTTAAAAATCCCCCTTCTAAATTTTGCTCACTCAAATATGAGCCTCAACTCCAGCAGACCGAGCAAATTGGGCTTCTATTTTTCCAACTGACAAATGGGCCACACCTGTCATTCTGCGCTCTTAGTCACACTACCGGCGCGTCGCGTAGACCTGCCTTGCGCCGGCTGCGCCGCCGCGCCCGGCGCCGACGGCGGCCAGCTAGCAGCACAGCATGATGTAGAAGGGATCTCCTGGCTTCCCAACACGAATGCTTGTCTCATCAATTTTTTACTCGCAAGTTTCACACGGGATGCACTAGTGCAAGATCGGAAAGGATAAGGATGCGGGAGGTCAGTGGGTCGCACAGACCTTGCCGCGGCGCTTGTTGAAGTCGTAGAAGGCCTGGGAGTCCATGACGGTGCACTTCTTGCTGACGCGGCGGCGAAACTCCGCGAAGTCGATGATGTCGCCGCCGACGCCGCCCTCGTCGCTCAGGATGCGCGCCACGAGGCCGACCACCGGGAGCGCGCCGACGAGGCGCCCCGTGATTGCCACGGGCGAGCTCGGGTTTAGCTCCATGTATGCCACTACCGCCGCCCCATGCCAGCGCCGGCGTCGCCACCCGTGGGACGCGGGGCAGGGCCGGGCGCGGCGCGGGAGCAGGAGTGGGAGGAAGGGGGAAGTGAGAGCGAGCTGCCCGTGGGCGACGGGTAGTGTCCCCATGCCGGCCGTCGATGGAGCTCACTCACTCGGATGCCACTGCGCGTGTGGTGGGCGTGGCACGGCACAGCTCGCCTCTCGCCGGGCGGGCGGGCGTGGTGCGGCGAAGCTCACCGCTGAGGATGCTCTCTGCTCCTCCGAATTCGAAGGATGCGGAGCTGCGGCGCCCGGCGGCGGCCCACGAGGCGGTGCTGAGGACCGTGCAGAAGCCGCCCGCCAAGCCCTGGTGCGGGGGAGCCGAGCCGGTCCCTGTTCGCCGTGCAGAGCTCGCCATCTGAGTAGCTTGGGCGCAGGCGGCAGGCCATGCCCGCATGCATGCCGGCCCGGGGGCGGTGCGCAGTCTGGGGTGGCAGTCTGGGGTCTGAAACAAGGAAGGGAGGAGGAGGCAGATCGAAGGCGGCCGGATGGCGGCAGGACAGAGCACAGGCGTCGGCGGCGGGATTGGGAGAGGCGCTGGGCTAGAGGGAGAACGCAGGGAAGAAGAAAAAAAAATGGGACCCACAGTTGGCAGCCCAAATACAGGCCCACCAAATTGAGGGGGCGGGGGGAGAAATTTGGAAGGTCTATCAAAATAACAGCACATTTACTCTCCCTATTAGAGATCAAATTTTTGTACCAACCGAATAAATATGGAGATAGAAGTCCATTTAGTCACCCTGCTGGACTTGCTGTAACAGATCACTTCATTCGATGACGCGCCGCCGCGCGTAGCCTGGCGCCCTGGTGGAGGATTACCCGCAACTGTGCCGACTGCCGCGCTCGGGGGCCCTGTTGGCTGGGCACTGGGCCACTAGCGGCATTTTTTCATTTTTATATTTTTTAAAAATTAAAATTTCAAAAATATATGTCCGTTTTGAAATATTTTAAAAATACCCCCCGGTCGCCCCCCATAGGGCGACAGGCCTTAAGTGAATTTTTTTTTCAAATTTGCAATGAGGTCCCTGGAAATAAAAAAAAAACCCTGTCGCCCGTTGGGGGGGGCGACAGGGGCCTGTCGCCCAGCCCACGGGCGACCGCCGCTGGGCCCAGCCCACGGGTGCGGCAGGGGGCCTGTCGCCCCCCCACCCCCCGCGGGCGACCGGGGGTACCCCCTATATAAGCTCAAGCCCTCCCCTTCCCTCCTCATTTGTGCCCGAAAATTCCACCAAAAATCCAGAAAAAAAGAGAGGAGTGAGGAGAAGGAAAGCGGCGAAGCCCTGCCGGATTCAGCACTTGTGATCTGCAGGTTAGTACATTTAGTTTAAATATTGTTATATTTAAGTACTACGTATTTTAATATAAGTAATTTAATTTAATTAGTGCTATAGTAGAACCATTTAAGTCGGAGTTCAATGATACTTTAGTTTGTAGTTACGTAGTAGTAAATTAGTTTAGAAAATTAGTTCTACT
>Ga0314766_1000011_pt1 | contig 13861 bp, 10 predicted proteins | sample G5R1MT_67_FD_207789 | JGI IMG/M metagenome (GOLD analysis project Ga0314766, IMG submission 207789) | Metatranscriptome of switchgrass phyllosphere microbial communities from Michigan, USA - G5R4_MAIN_18SEP2017_LR1 (Metagenome... | ecosystem: Host-associated > Plants > Phyllosphere >... | reverse complement strand
GTTTTTACTAAACAGTCGCTACTCCCTATTTTGTGCCACCTTATTCTTTAGTATAAGGCCCCCCTTATTCCTAGGTTACGGGGTTAATTTGCCGAGTTCCTTCAGAGAGGTTACTTCCAACGTCTTTGTGTTCTACACTAGCCCACCTGGGTCGGTTTAGGTACGGTTAAAAAGTAAAACCTTTTTGACTAACCTAAACCCCCTTGGATGAACCCATCCAAGGGGGTTAAGTTAAAGTTAAACTTAACTTTGAATGTAAACTTCGGTTCTCTTCAAGTAGACTTTCGTTTTTATCTTAGAGGCCGGCTCACCCACAGCGGATTAGCCGTTCTGTGGAACCCTTACACCGGGGACTTACGACGAAAAGGTTTTTCACCTTTTTGTTTGCTACTCATATTGACATTTTCTTGTCTGTTAAAATTACTTATTAAAAAAAAACAAAAGTTCCGCTACCGCTCTTGGAAAAAGAGCACCAAGCTTCGGAACTTGACTCAGCCGTTTATCCTGGGCGGAACCCCGCTCCTCCAGTGAGCTGTTACGCTTTCATTATAGGATGGCTGCTTCCAAGCCCACCTCCTGGGATTCTACGCGAGAGGACTACCTTAGTTTCTCCGTTAGCCAAGTTTAACGTCCTTAGCTGTGGTTGGGGGCTATTTCCCTTTTGAACACACGACCTTTGCACCGAGGTTCTGACTCGTGAAAATAATTAAAAATATTCTGAGATAGGATAGAACCGGTAAGCAGTTCCCCGCCCCCGGTGACCAATCCTGTAACTTTACCTTTTTTAATCTTTTCTTTCACGGACCTACCTTAATAGGTTTCGCGGAAAACCAGCTATAACCAAGTTTGATTAGCCTTTCACCCCTAACCCGGAATCATCCCAATGTTTTGCCACACATACGGGTTCGGCCCTCCTCCAAACGATTAAGTTGATTCAGCCTGTTCCGGGTTAGCTCACTTGGTTTCGGGTGTACCCACTCTAACTAAAAACGAATTACCTACGCTTAAAAGCTTGCTACAGTGGGTAAGTTGTCAATCCATTATGCAAAAGGTACGCAGTTATCACAACTACTGCTTGAAAAACTTCAGAATTTCAGATTCTATTTCAGCCCTTTACTTCAAGGTTCTTTTCATCTTTTCCCTCACGGTACTTTTCACTATCGCAGATCTACTCTATCACTGACTTGGAAGGCGGTCCTCCCTTTTTCAACCAGAAAAGCTTATACTCCGGTTTACTCAATGAGAAATTAAAGATTAATTTTATCTATGGAGTTTCACCCTAGACTTTTTATTCCAAAAAAAATAGTTTTCTTTAATAATCTAAATCTTGATTTATTTCGCTCACCACTACTTTAAACCTCTCGGTTGATTAGCTTTTCTCACCCTACGTAAGATGTTTCAATTTGGGTGGTAATTCAGGAAAATAAGTTACCTTTTAAACCTGAGGGAAACCTACTATTATGTGCTGACACCTTATTAAAAGGTATGTGCGTTATAACTCAGAGTAGTTATCGGTATAACCCGTCCCTAGTAGATCGCTAGACTTCCCTTCTGAAGGAATACAATTTGATATGGCTTATCTGTGTTTATGTAGGACGGACCTTAAAATATTCTTAAAAAAAGCTTAACTATCCAAAGAAGAACCAGTTGGAAAGTCTCCGTAGTAAACCTCTGTTAGGGCCCACAACTGCAGCTCTAGTTCGTCATCAGTTTCATCTTCTAGTTCATCGTTAACCGCCGAGGTCATAGTTTCTATTTCGACCCGTTGGTAAGGTTCCTCATCGGGACCCCCAGGCGAAGAGTCACGAAGGCTTTCATTTACCGCGTTGGTCCCCCGTTGAAAACGAAGAGGGTTTTGTTGACGACGCCAGCGAGAAACCTTGATTTGGCCTCGTCGATAGTAACGGCGTAGTTCCCTACGAGAAGCTCTAAAACCAGCACTATCCCCATCAGGAAAACCAAGATGATTTACTCCCAAACGGGAATAAATTCCTTCGGGTGAAAAATTTCCTGGTGAAGCCCCTCCAATAGCCTCATCAATTAACCAACCTGGAAGATCAGCTGTTCGAGCACGGGGAATTTCAGCGTCTGTTTCTTCAAAATCTTCATCATCGTCTAAGTCTGGGTCTGGATCACGATCAAAAAGCGCTCCAACTTCTTCTTCCGCTTCTTCTTCGTAGCTGTCAACATACCCCGTTGTTAAACGTTCAAGAAAAATATCTTCTGGGTCGGATTGTACCGAGATCGATAACCCAAGAGATTCACCTACTAGATAACGCCATGAGTTTAGCCCCTGAGGGGGGGACCAGACAAAAAAATTCTGTGCTTGTGGTCGATGCTGAACTCCTCTCAGACCGGCTGATCCTACTTGGGTGTAACCCCCTCCGTGGAGGTAGGCTTCTCCCGGAGGGGTCAGATCTAAATCATCTAAGATAAATTCTGCTATTTTTCCTTCCTGGATAGACCAACCCAATAAATTTAGCTCTTCTCGAAGAGCAGCCCCATAACTCCATAAAGAAAAACGAGAAGAATATCCAAGAGCTTTTGTCTTAAGACGTTTTTTACGACGAAGAGGAGAACGTTCTAGTTGGGCTGTTCTTTCTAATTCTTGACGTGTAGTTCTTCTAATAAGGCGAGGAATTTCATAACCACTCCAAAGAGCTTCCCTTGTTAGGGGGTGATCACCCCCTAAGGATCCCCACGTTAAGCCCCCCCACGTTCCAATCAAGGCTCCTCCCCCGTGGGGGGTTGATAAGTAAGACCCCCTAGAGAGTAGGCCTATTCTATGATAAGAGACTAGAGCTATTTTTCTATTAGGTGAACCCCCCACAATAGGCGGGGTTATCACTCCGCCTAAGTAGTGAAAACCAAAATATTCTTCTCCTCCCGCATCCAAATCATGTTCACTATAACCATCGTCAGGTTGATGGCCATGTTCCATATCGTAGTGATATTCATCACGGTAAAAATCAGTCTCATACCCCGCAGGAGTTGAAACTACTTCTGTTAGGGAATTTTGATGGCCAAACTTAACTCGACCAAGCTCAAGCAAACCTGCTTGGACCACCCCCTTAGGGTTATGAGAAAATAATTTAAAAGTTAAACTAGTGCGATACCTTTTCAGAAGATACCCCCCTAAAGCGGCACGTGCTAAGTTTGAAGAAGGAAAAGTTATTTTCCAAAGTAAAGGCGGTCGAGAAAGTAATTCTTTAGCTGAACGACCCATGTGGCGGGGACTATTTTGAGCTTCCCAACCCCGGGGGGGTTGTCCCCGACGGTGGAGGGCTCTTGTCCCCTCCGGGGTTAGTAACCTGTCATCGCCTCGTAGAATTCGACGGCGTCCCCGAGCAGGATAAGTTACTTCAGGAAGATCAAGATTCTCCTTCTCGGGAAGAAAGGACGTTACTCCTCGAAAAAGCCAAGTTCCTTCTTCTTTTTCCCAATGAGGGACCCAAATAATACTTTTCTGGGAAGAATTAACTTGAAGGGTTGTTTGTGATTTTGCTAAACTAGAGCGAATAAAATGATAACCTAAACCTCCACCGGGGCAACCGTGGGAGAAAGAGGATCTTGTTCGTTCTTTTAGGGGGGTGAAAACTTTTTCATTCTTAAAAGACCGTTCTCGCCGCCGGCCCAAACGTGGGGCTTGACGAGAAAAACCTTGACGTCGTGAAGCCCAATAAAATTCAGGTTCCCAACTCCAGTGATGTTCAACCCTAAAAGATCGTTCTGGATTTCGGGTTGGGGGGGTAGTTCCACCCCAACGACGAAAAAACCGATCTTCTTGACGTAGTAGATAACCTTCACCTGTTGTTGTTTTTAGTCTTTTAGCTACTCCTGGATAACCTCCTCGGGGGTTACTTCTCTCAAGGGGGGTAACTTGAATTCCACTTAAAGAGTTATTCCTCCATGGGGTGGGGCCATAAAAATAATTTAACCCTAAAGCTAATCCCCCAATATAGAAGGACCACCCCCACAAGGGGTATAAAATTTCCCAACACAGATAATTAATCCAAGGAAGAACTCGAGGAATAATTAGATCTAACCGTGAGTTAAACCAGTTAAGCGTCGTATCAGGAATATGATCAGAAAGAGGAGTGGTGGCCCACTTTTCAAGTAGTAAGCCGTTAAGGTAGGGTTCCCACCGAGTTGGAACACCCATATAAGGAAATCCTTCCGACCGGAGACGCATCCTAGTGTCAAGTCTAAAGATGGAATCCCACTCCATCATACCCGCCGCTAACCTTCTATCCGAGCGCATAGAAGGCCATAACTGAGAAGTTATTACTTTTTCCCAACTATCAAGATAAGTTAGTTCCCATTGAGATGTTCCTGTAACCGAAGTCGGTGGAACAACCCATTCAGGATTAACTAGAAAATTATTTCTGATATGTTCCTCTTCCTGGACAAATAACTCATTACGGTACACGTCCCATAAATTTTTTGGCCAGGTTTTTCGGGTAAGAATTCTGTATAACCACTTAGTTATATCAAACAAATTATTATAGCGATGATCAATCATTCGTCGAGTAGTTGTATTTTCTACTCCTCCGTCGACCCAAGTTCTAAATCCTCGAAAAACAACCCATTGATCTCCAATTACGTCGTGAGGGTGCGCCCAACTAGGAATAAAATAATCCATATAAGGAAAAAAAATAAATCTTTCAAACTGATTAGCAATATCACCACCATGATAACCAAAATACTGCTGAGTAATCCAATCACCTCCTCCTGTGATTACCCTTGTAAAGGTAAAAGGAGCATGAGCTCCCCTTCTGAAAGAGTGACTTAACATATTAGCCCCTATACCTGGATGAGACCACCAGTGAGCCCCAACAGGGCCGTCCAAGGACTGCCATACCCAATCGTCCATATCAAGCTTATAGGGCCCCCAACCAAAAATCCGAGTGGAATGCCTTTCGCGGGGAGCGCCTTGCGAGAAAATTTCAAACTCTGGGGGTACCCCCAGAGTAACCCGAGAGAGATAATCTCCTTCAAATGATCCTGAAACTGTAAATCTAGCCCAAGGTTCAAACTGACCAAAGAAATCAGGATCCTTGATAATCTCTTCCATAAAGCGGGGTCCTTCTAAACCCCAAGGAGTTAGAAAAAAATTAAATAGTCCTGGAATTAATGAATAAAGACTCCAAAAAACAACCCAACCAAAACCTAAGACCAAACCCGGAACTACCCCTGTAGGAGGTAAAGTAACCCGAGGAGCCGAAGCAACAGAAGGGCTCCAACGAGGAGCAACCCAAGGAAGAAGATGAACTCGACCGGGATGGTGCCACTCTCGAGTTAAAGTTTGTTTTTTCCAATTTTTACCCACCCGGGAAGAAACATACCAAGCTCTACGAAGGAAAAAGCTCCATTTTATTGATCGTCGACTACGTTTATGCCACGTCTTTCGACGATCTCTTAAACGGCGGCGGCGATGAAACAACGTATCCTGATAAAATCTTATATTTTCAAAGTAACCCCACTCTTCAGTATCTGTTATACAATTGGCAGTTCGACCACTGAAAGGAGCTCCCCAACGGTTAGCTCGGGGATTATAAAAAAGTTCTCGTTGTCGCCAAACTCGTCGAAAAGTTGAATACCCTCGTCGTTTAAGCCCGTTAGGAAGAAATTTAGCTTTATAAATCCAGGGTTTAGTCCACCAAGTGTATCTTTTTCTTTTAGCCCATTCTTTATGAAGTCTCCACCGAGAAGGAAGGTAGCGATAAGTTTTCTTACGAAATAACCATCTTGGCCAACCTCGAGCATTACGTGCCCATTGTGTAGAATCATCATTTGTGGGATCACCCCCCCATGTGTGGCGGTTCTCATATAATAAGTAGTAGTAGTACCCTTCCGGCCAAGCAAAAATAGAAGTTATCCTAGAAGGACTACTTTGAAACAAGTACCAATCCGCCCACATGGACCATCTTGTATAGTAGCCGTCTAAAGGAAAAATATTATTTCCCGTATGTGTAGCAACCGGACCATCTCCCGGATCGGCTAACCGACCAAGGGTGTCGACCGTGGGCCGAATATGCTCGAAAGATTCGATGTCTTCTTGGCCGGGATTACCCTCTCGAGAATAACTTTTCTCGCGAGACTCTAGCCAGTGAAAACGATCTACCTCCCAAGCATCCGGCTCATTCTCTTCCTCAAAAAAACCAGCACGAGTTCCATACAAAATATCCTCTTCTGAGGTGAAATCTTTAGCTTCATCCTCGTCTGAGTCTTGTTGATTTATAAAGTAGTCCCAACCTAATTCTTGAAAAGGTTCTACCCCCTCAACAGGAAAAGTATTATCAAGAGAGTAAAATTCATGATCACCTAAAAAATTAGAGCGAAGCTTTTGTGGACGAATAATAGGAACAGTGGGAAGTTTCTCTCCCACTGAAAACCGTAAATTATTCCACCACAAGAAAGGAGAATGAAATAAAGTCGCAAAGATTGATAATTGTGGAGCACCATAAACCCAGATCCATAAAATCGACCCCCCTACGAAGGAAGGCAAAAATTTGATAACCCTTAAAAAAAAGATTCGTACCTTAGTTAACAAAAGATGAATCATACTAGCTAGCAAGTACATTAACGGGTGGATAACTCATTGACGATTGGTGGGTTCCGTAAACGTAGACTGCGAAAAAAAGAAAAACCCAAATAACATCTACAAAATGCCAATACCAGATAGCCATCTCATACCCTAAATGGCGTAGTGAACTTAAATGCCCGGAACACAATCGAACAAAGGCAGTGGCCAAAAAAATCCAACCCACTAAAACATGCACACCATGAAAACCAGTTAATAGATAAAAGGTAGAGCCAAAAACACCATCAGAAATATCAAAACGTGCATTTCTGTACTCTAAACCTTGAAAAAATAGAAAAACAAACCCTAGAATAAGGGTAAAAAAAAGGCCCTCCACCGCGGGGGTTAGCTTTCCTTGAAGTAAAGTGTAATGAGACCAAGTTAGAGTAGCTCCTGACCACAACAGAACAAAAGTATTAAAAAGAGGAATATGGGTAGGCTGAACCGTGTCATTTAGAATGTGTTTAGTCCAATGAGTTCCAAGGTACGAACCTGAAGGATGAACAGCAAGGTAAAAAAAGGCCCAAAAAAGAGAGAAAAAAAGCATTCCCTCTGAAACTAAAAAAAGAGTAAAGCCCATTTTAAGGCCTTTTTGAACAGCTTTAGTGTGATGACCCCCAAAGGTAGCCTCTCTAATAACGTCTCGCCACCAAAACCCAGCCACTAAAGCTAAATTAAAAAAATGAAAGAAAAAATCTTCAAAAAAACCTTCATAACCGTGCATGTAACCAACAAAAGAAACAACTAAATTAAAAAGAGCTACCGCAGAAAGAAAAGGCCAAGGTGAAAGGTTTACTAGATGAAATGGATGATACTTTTGCATCTTATAGAACTAAACAAAAAGAACAGAAAAAAAGACTCAGCGACAACGGAAGAAAAACTTTCCAGCCCAACCTCATTAATTGATCATATCGATATCGAGGATAAGCACTTCTAACCCAAATAAAACCAAACATAACCCCGACAGCACCCAAAGGAGACCAACCACCCCCAAATAAAACACCCCATAAACAGCTTAAAAAAATAATATTAGCGTACTCCGCAATAAAAAAAAGTGCAAACCCCGCCGAAGCGTATTCAACATAATATCCAGCAACTAGTTCACCCTCTGCTTCAGGAAGATCAAAAGGAGGTCGATTAGTTTCAGCTAAAGCGGAAAGAAAGAAAAGAACTGCTCCCGGTGCGAGTGGTCCCACTAAATAAAGATAGGTTTGCTGCCACCACCCAAAATGAAATAAGTCAAGACTGCCAATAAAAAGACAGTTTGAAAGTAGAATTAACCCTAATGAAACTTCATAACTAATTATTTGAGCAGCGGCTCGAAGAGCTCCCAGAAAAGCATACCTTGAATTTGAAGACCAACCAGCTAAAACTACCCCATAAACACCTAAACCCGAAATAGCCAAAACAAAGAGCAAACTACAGTTAAAGGTTAAAACACCCCCCCCAACGGGTAGAAAAGCAAAACTAGTTAAACTTAACCCGAAAGAAATAATAGGGGCCATAAAATATAAAACTTTATCTGAAGCGGCTGGAACGATAGTTTCTTTGGTTAGTAATTTAAGACCGTCAGCTAAAGGTTGAAGAAAACCATAACCTACAACATTGGGGCCAACTCTTTTTCCAGCAGCTGCTAAAACTTTTCGTTCAAGTAAAGTTAAAAACGCAACCGCAAATAAAACAGGCAAAATAACAACTAAAAAGCGAAAAAGTACTATTCGAACGAAAACAATCTCTGTAACGGCGAAACTTGAAAGAGTGCTCTTTGTTCTACCCGAGAAGTTAATTCAGCAGGAGTAGGCAGTTCAACCCATCGATAGGATAGGAGCGTTTTCTTGAAGATTTGAACCACTAAAGTTCCCCATCCTAAAAAAGAAAATCCGCCCGTGGGGGGGGTTAAAATGTTCTCTTCCTCATACATTAACCAGGTAGGTAACCCCAACGAAGAAGACTCAACTGAAGTTAAACCAAAACTTCCAAGGTATACCCCGCGATAATTTGCATCAACCGCTAATGAAACAAGTGGTAAACGTTGATCTACAAAAAAAGAAGTTCCCTTCAAAAACCAAAAAAAATAAAGTCCGCCAGGATCTACACGAGGAAGCCAACCTTGAAAAATTTTTTCTGTTAACGTAAGAACCGCGGTACCCCAACCAAGGGAAACTCCCCAACGGGTAGGACCAATTAAACGTTGCCGGCGAATTCCATCATAAAAAAAACGAATTCGGTCTCGAATCCAACCATCCGATTGGGTTACTTTAAAAAGTTTACCCCCCCGAAGATGTAGAACAAGAGAATTATTTTCTTCAGGAAAAAAATAATTAAAAACTGAAACTCGTGTTAATTCCCAAGGTCGAGTTTTGTAAGCGGAAGGTTTTAGAGTTAAAGCACCCATAAATAAAAAAAAATAGGCGGCTTTATAAAAAAAATGACTTTGGAAAGATTTGAACTTTCATTACTAAATCCGCAGTTTAGCGCTCTACCAGGTTAAGCTACAAAGTAATTTTTTTTTAAAGCCTATAACTTAATCGGTAGAGTACTCGTTTGATACACGAGGTGAAAAGGTTCAATTCCTTTTAGGCCGAACAATTTAAAATTTACCTAATTTGAAACAATAGGTTAAAATAAACTAAGTTTACCCTTTGGGTAAACCTATATAGTAGGGCTTAAAAAAAAATTACTTTTCAAATTAGTGACCCGGCTCCAAGGCATCCCTTGTGTAAATACAGCAAAGTACTACAAAAACATAAGCCTGAAGTAGAGCAATTCCAGCTTCTAGTAAGGTTACCGCAAAAATACCAACCGAAGCGGCAAAAACTCCCAAAGTTGAAGCTCCAGCTGCAAAACCAAGAATAATATGAACTAAAGTATGACCAGCCATCATATTAGCAAACAAACGAAGACTTAAACTAATCGGTCGAATAAGATAAGAAACTACTTCAATTACAACGATAAGGGGCAAAAGAAAAACCGGTGCCCCTGAAGGAACAAAAAGACCTAAGAAACGAAATCCATGATAGTAAAACCCCCATAGTAGAAACCCTAAGTTAAAGCCAAGGGCCAAAAAAAGAGTAACACACAAATGAGAAGTAACGGTAAAATTAAAAGGAACTAACCCAACTAAATTATTAATCGCTAACCAACCAAACAGCCAAACAAACAGAGCCGTAAACCTTTGTTCTTGGCCCAACTGTTGTCGGACTACTCCAGCAAGAGTGGTCCACCAGGCCTCCACCACGTACTGAACCCCGCTCCGAGTAGTTAGAAGAGCTTTTGGTCGTGATAAACCCAACCAGGTAACCCCTAAAAGTAAAATAGTATTAAAAAGAGCAACTACCGAAATAGTAGTTAAAACACCAAAACCAGAAACACCTACTAAGTTCAAAGAAAGAAGAAAATGATTTTCAAATTGTTCCAAAGGAGAAAACATACCCTAAAAAAGCTAACCTTTGATGTCGGGAGCGAGACTTGAACTCGCACGGTGAGCTTTTCAAGCACATACTCTAACCGGTTGAGCTATCCCGACTCAAGAACAAGTTTTAACCGTACAAGCTTACCAATATTCATCACCAGTGGCATACTCAAGAATAAGACAGTCAATTTTATCGTTGACTGAAACCATCAGCGCTGCCCGTAAGGTTAATTCACAAGCTCCCTGAGGGTAAGCCCGCATAATAGGATCAATAATACCAGATTTATTACTTGCTAAAGCCATTAGATCATATTCAAATCTATTTATTACTCCTTGTGGAACCTTGGCGATAGCAAGTTTAGCATTAATAACTGATGGTTCAACAGCAGCAAGCCAAGCGTTTGGCAACTCAGTCCTTAAAAATTTATTCATACTAACTGGATCGTACTGAATATGAAGCATTTTTATTGCATTGTCTACACCAGCACCCCAAAATTCACCAGGACAGTTCACAACTGCAAAAGGATCACCCCAACCTACATAGCCAGCCGTTCCTACAATTAGCACCGTTGCTCCTACTACTCCAAGACCAATAAGTACATATTTCTTCCAGTTGCTTCCATTATTTTTATTACCATCAGGAGATGGAGCAGGCGGAGTAGCTCCTTCTGCGACGGGGATTTCTTTTTTTGGCGAAGGATTAGCTTCTGATAGTACAAGCTCTACAACTAAAACTGAAGTAACAATAGCAGAAAGGAAAAACATAATATATGAGTGAACTTCAACCACGATAGCTTCTATCACGGGAATACAGGGTACCAGGAAAAGATTATTTAAGAATAACATAATAAATTTAACGATCAATTTCTCCAAAAACAATATCTTGTGTACCAATAAGAGTAACAACATCAGCGATCATATGGTCAACAGCCATTCCATCTAAAGCGGAAAGATGAACAAAACCAGGAGCTCGAAGATGAACTCGCCAAGGTTTATTACCATTTCCTACAAAATAAACACCAAATTCACCCTTAGGAGCCTCAGCCGCGCTATAAATAAAAAAAGAAGATCTAATTGAATCACCTGAGGTGAATTTTTTAAAATGAGCAATTAAGTTCTCCATTTGAAAAGACTCACTTTCCAAACCGATAGGGGCTGATTCAGAATTAGAGCATAAAAAATCAAGGGCAGCCCCTGCGATCAAACAGCTTTGTCGCATTTCTTCCATACGAACTAAATAACGGTCAAAGCAATCACCATGCAAACCAACCGGAACTGAAAAATTAATTTTTTGGTAAGTTTCATACGGAGCAGCAACTCTTAAATCCCACCCCCAGGAGGAACCCCTTAGTATAGGACCTGAAAAGCCCCAATCAAGAGCAGATTCCAAAGAAACAACCCCAATATCTACTAATCTTTGACGCCAGATTCTATTGTTAGTTAGCATCTCTTCAATCTCGTTTAAACGAGAAGGGAACTGAGTTAAAAACTGAGTGATATCCTGTAGTAAACCAGGCTCAACAGGAGTAGCTAAACCACCAGGCCGAATATAAGCGGCATGTATACGTGCTCCACTTACACGTTCATAAAATTCTATTAATTTTTCGCGTTCTTCAAATCCCCATAAAAAAGGAGTTAAAGCTCCAACGTCAAGAGCGTGAGTAGTAATTGCTATAAGATGATTTAGCAAACGGGTTAATTCTAAAAAAAGAACCCTTGTCCATTGAGCGTGAAGAGAAACCTGTAAATCAAGCAAGTTTTCAACCCCCATTGAATAAACATGCTCATACGCTATTATAGAAACATAATCTAAACGATCAAAGTAGGGTAATCCTTGAAGTAGATTGCGCTCCTCTAATAGTTTTTCAGTTCCTCGATGAAGTAAACCCACATGAGGATCCGCCCGAACTACTACTTCACCGTCTAATTCAAGAATCAACCTTAGAACCCCGTGCGCAGCCGGATGTTGAGGTCCAAAGTTTATAGTAAAACTCTTTAGTTTTCCCACGGACTAGTAAAGTCAAAGGTACGAAACTCTTGAGTGAGCCGAACTCCCCGAAGAATCACTCTTTTAGCTCGTTCGGAGAAGCGAACCTCAGTATATCCAACACAGGGAAAATCTTTTGTGAGGGGTAATCCGTTGAAACCGTAATCGGTTAACAAACGGCGTAGATCAGGATGACCCTCAAAGTAAGTACCTAACATCTCCCAAACTTCACGCTCAAACCAAATAGCCGCTGGCCAAAGATGAACTACAGAAGTAGCAATAAATTTAATTCTTCCCTGAACTAAATAACGTAAACCTCGCGTGTAGCTCCAAACCGCCCAAGAGAGCTGAATTCTGCCTTTAGGGGTACCCGGATAATCCGTACCCCACAAGTCAGTTAACCCCCCTCGGTGAAGTAAACTCCCTTTAAGAAGGGTTAAAACTCGAACAGGTTGGGTAGCCGAAAGAATAAATTGAGGCCCCGAAAGAGTTCCGGCGCTCCAGCGAGGGTATAAACGTGCTAACTCCATTGAAGAGCCCCCGCCGACCACTCATAAACAAAACCAGCCGTAAGAATAATTAAAAAAAGACTTGCTACTACAATTCCTCCCACGGAAATGGTTTGGCCCACTAGAGGAAATAAAAAAGCCACCTCTAAATCAAAAATAATAAATAATAAAGCCACTAAATAAAAACGAACATCAAACCTAGAACGAGCATCCTCAAAGGGGTCAAAACCGCACTCGTAAGAACCAGACTTATCAAAATTAAAAATAGAAGGCGCTCCCAAAGCAGAAGCGGTAAAAATAACCAACCCTAGCCCAAAACCAACTAAAATAACAACTTTTAAACCTGTGTAGTTATTCAAAAAATCAACCAAGTTGAGGTTTTTGTTCGATCACACTCATTAACTGAGGTTGAAGCAAACGAAGTAGAAGAGGAAAAGTTTTTCCGATAGAACTAACCGGAGAGATATTTAAAAAATAAATTTCTACCAAAGAAGTTAATTTATTTCCTCGAACTCGAAAAAAAAGATCTTGACGACAAGTATTCCAAATAAAAAACTTACTTTGGGAAGAAGTCGCTAAAGGAGGAGCCACCCGAACAACCGGATGAATCCAAGACAAAGAAACGCTAGACTCAACCAAAGAAATCCGGGAAAGTAAAAAGACCAAAGTTCCAAACTGGAGAAACATAAGAAAAATTTCCGGCCAAGCTTCACCTGAATTAACGATCAGGGTTCCCGCTACGGTAGTTAACCAGTTTCTAACTTTAAGGGTTAATAAAAGGCGAGGAACCCACACGGTAGAAAAAAAGTAGTACCCCCCCAAAAAAATAAAAGGTAAGAGAAGAAGGGTAGGACTAAAAGTTAGAAGATCCCCCTGTGGGATATAAAAAAACTTAAAGAAAAATTACTTTACACTAAAACTACATGGTGGGAGCGGGATTTGAACCCGCGATGTTGTGAAACAACGGATTTACAATCCGCCGCCTTGAACCGCTCGGCCATCCCACAAAGTGTCCGGCAGGAATTGAACCTGCGACCTTCAAATTAACAGTTTGCCGCTCTAAACCAACTGAGCTACGGACTAGGGGTGACAAGACTTGAACTTGCACGGTGTAAAACCACCGGATCCTAAATCCGGCGCGGCTGCCATTTCGCCACACCCCACCTATACCAGCCACACACCGGTTTAGCAAACCGGAGAGTTAAACAAGAAAGTTTAAGAGCTTAGCCTAACAAGACTTTTTTACATTTCAAAACAGAAGTAGTATAAACTACTCCAAATAATAAATACAGAAGCTTTACAAGGACCACCAACGACGAGAATTGAACTCGCCCCTCCGGTTCGACAAACCGGCGTTCTCACCAATAAAC
>Ga0314766_1000005_pt1 | contig 16183 bp, 29 predicted proteins | sample G5R1MT_67_FD_207789 | JGI IMG/M metagenome (GOLD analysis project Ga0314766, IMG submission 207789) | Metatranscriptome of switchgrass phyllosphere microbial communities from Michigan, USA - G5R4_MAIN_18SEP2017_LR1 (Metagenome... | ecosystem: Host-associated > Plants > Phyllosphere >... | reverse complement strand
TTCAAAATGGCAAAAGGTAAGTTCGAGCGGACCAAACCGCACGTCAATGTTGGTACGATCGGTCACGTTGACCATGGCAAGACCACCCTGACCGCGGCGATCGCGACAGTGCTGGCGGCCAAGTTCGGTGGCGAAGCAAAGAAGTACGATGAGATTGATGCAGCGCCGGAAGAAAAGGCACGCGGCATCACGATCAACACGGCACACGTCGAGTACGAAACACAGAACCGTCACTATGCCCACGTTGATTGCCCGGGCCATGCTGACTATGTCAAGAACATGATTACCGGTGCGGCGCAGATGGACGGCGCGATTCTGGTCTGTTCTGCAGCAGACGGCCCGATGCCACAAACCCGCGAACACATCCTGCTGTCGCGTCAGGTCGGCGTTCCTTACATTATCGTGTTCCTGAACAAGGCCGACATGGTGGATGACGCGGAGCTGCTCGAGCTGGTCGAAATGGAAGTGCGCGAGTTGCTGTCGAAGTATGAATTCCCGGGCGACGATCTGCCGATCATCAAGGGTTCGGCCAAGCTGGCGCTGGAAGGCGACAAGGGCGAGCTGGGCGAACAGGCCATCCTGAAACTGGCAGAAGCGCTGGACCAATACATTCCGACGCCAGAGCGTGCCATCGACGGCGCGTTCCTGCTGCCGGTTGAGGACGTGTTCTCGATCTCGGGTCGTGGTACGGTAGTGACGGGTCGTGTCGAGCGCGGTGTCGTGAAGGTCGGCGAAGAAATTGAAATCGTTGGTATCGCCGATACGCAAAAAACCACCTGTACGGGTGTTGAAATGTTCCGCAAGCTGCTGGATCAGGGTCAGGCTGGGGACAACGTGGGTGTTCTGTTGCGTGGTACAAAGCGTGAAGACGTGCAGCGTGGCCAGGTTCTGGCCAAGCCGGGTTCGATCAAGCCGCATCGCAAGTTCAGCGGCAGCGTCTATGTCCTGTCGAAAGACGAGGGTGGTCGTCATACGCCGTTCTTCAACAACTATCGTCCACAGTTCTATTTCCGTACGACCGACGTGACGGGTTCGATCCAGTTGCCGGAAGGCACTGAGATGGTTATGCCAGGCGACAACGTTGACGTGAATGTCGAGCTGATCAACCCGATCGCGATGGACATTGGTCTGCGTTTCGCGATCCGCGAGGGTGGCCGTACGGTGGGTGCTGGCGTCGTCAGCAAAATCACCGAATAAACCGGATCTGTCCGTAGGGTACAATGTTGCCCAACAATGGTTGTGGTGCGGTTTTTGCCAGGCTGCAACCATTTTGACTCTCCCCGGTTTTGCTGCGGGAGCCGCTCTTTAAGGAAGCCATGATGTCCGTGCCAAATAACGAACCTAAACAAAAAAACGAATCCAAGCAAAAGATCCGGATTCGCCTGAAAGCTTTTGACTATCGTTTGATTGATCAATCGGCGCAGGAAATTGTCGAAACTGCCAAGCGCACCGGCGCAGTTGTACGTGGTCCGGTTCCTTTGCCTACGCGGATTGAGCGCTACGATGTTCTGCGTTCACCCCACGTCAATAAGACATCGCGCGACCAGTTCGAAATTCGTACCCATCAACGTCTGATGGATATCATCGATCCCACTGACAAAACTGTCGATGCACTCATGAAGCTTGATCTGCCAGCAGGCGTAGATGTCGAGATCAAACTGCAATAATTGTTGTTAAAAAATCGCTTCTGGCTAAAAACATCGCGTTTTGACCAATTCAAGGGCGGTTTTTTTTAGTGCCTCTTGTAGCGCGGTTTATCGGGCGCTATAATGAGCGGCTAATCTGTTCCTGTTGTCTCTTCATTTCGTTGAAATGGACAGGCAGCAGGATTTTCAAAGCAATCAGCCCCGCCCAATCGCAGGTGGGAATGGAGAAAACAATGAGCCTCGGCCTTGTTGGTCGCAAGGTTGGCATGATGCGTATCTTTACGGAAGATGGTCAATCCACTCCCGTAACGGTAATCGACGTATCTGACAATCGCGTGACACAAATCAAAACGCCCGAAACGGATGGCTACTCCGCCATTCAGGTCACCTTTGGAAAGCGCCGAGCATCGCGCGTGACTGAAGCGGCCGCGGGACACTTCAAGAAAGCTGGCGTCGAAGCTGGTGTTGTTCTGCGCGAATTCCGGGTTGAAGAAAGTCGTGGTGCCGAATTCAAGGCGGGCGACGTTGTTCCTGTTTCGGTTTTCGATGCGGGCAATTTCGTTGATGTTCAGGGTACTTCAATCGGCAAGGGTTACGCTGGTACGATCAAGCGTCACAACTTTGCCTCCGGTCGTGCTACCCATGGTAACTCCCGTTCGCATAATGTACCCGGCTCGATCGGCATGGCGCAGGATCCCGGACGCGTATTCCCGGGCAAGCGCATGACGGGACACCTGGGCGACGAGACAGTCACTACTCAAAATCTGGAAATTGTTCGCGTCGATGCGGAGCGTTCGCTGCTGTTCGTCAAGGGCGCGGTTCCTGGTGCGAAAAACGGCCAGGTAGTCGTGGTTCCCGCGATCAAAGTCAAAGCGAAGAAGGCGGCCTGAACATGGAATTGACAATCATCAATGAAAGCGGCCAATCTGGCGCTGCAAACGTCAGCGCGCCGGACACTATTTTTGGTCGTGAATATAATGAGGCGCTGATTCATCAGCTCGTGGTTGCCTATCAAGCCAATTCGCGTAGTGCAAGCAGCAAGCAGAAGGATCGCGAAGAAGTTCGGCACACCACCAAAAAGCCGTGGAAGCAAAAGGGAACGGGTCGTGCCCGGGCTGGTATGTCTTCATCGCCGCTATGGCGTGGGGGTGGCCGTATTTTCCCAAATTCGCCTGAAGAGAATTACACGCAAAAAGTCAACCGCAAGATGTATCGCGCCGGTTTGTGCTCGATCCTGTCGCAGTTGGCTCGCGAAGGGCGTTTGTCGATAGTCGAGTCGTTTGCCATCGATGCACCAAAGACCAAGTTGCTGGCACAAAAAGTCAAGGCAATGGGTCTGGAATCGGTGATGGTCATTACCGATTCGATCGACGAAAACCTGCTCCTTGCATCACGTAATCTGGGTAATGTACTGGTTTGCGAGCCTTCGCAGGCGGATCCGGTATCGCTGGTGTTTTATCGTAAGGTTCTTGTGACTCGCTCGGCGTTGTCCAAAATTGAGGAGATGCTGGCATGAGCGATCTCGTAAAACACAACGAAGAACGATTGATGAAGGTGCTGCTGGCGCCGGTCGTTTCGGAAAAGTCTACATTCGTGGCGGAAAAAACTGGCCAGGTTATATTCCTGGTCGCGCCAGATGCCACCAAGTCCGAAGTCAAGGCTGCTGTCGAACTTCTGTTCAAGGTAGAAGTCAAGGGCGTGCAGGTACTTAATCGCGCTGGCAAGCAAAAGCGTTCCGGGCGCAGCCTGGGTCGCCGTAATAATCGCCGCCACGCGTATGTTTCCCTGAAGGCTGGTCAAGAGATCAACTTCAGTGAGGAGGTTAAATAATGGCACTCGTAAAAGTTAAGCCAACCTCTCCTGGCCGTCGTGGCATGGTCAAGGTTGTCAATGCTGATCTGTTTAAAGGCCGCCCCTACGCGCCGCTGGTGCGTAAGAAGTCCAAGACAGCTGGTCGCAATAACAACGGTCACATCACGACGCGTCACATCGGTGGTGGCCACAAGCAGCATTACCGTGTCATCGATTTCCGTCGCAACAAGGACGGGATTGAGGCCAAGGTAGAGCGCATCGAATACGACCCGAACCGTACCGCCAATATTGCCTTGGTTTGCTATGCAGACGGCGAGCGCCGTTACGTGATTGCTACCAAAGGCATGGCAGTTGGCGACAAGATCGTCAGCGGAGCCGAGGCATCCATCAAGTCTGGCAATGCTTTGCCAATTCGCAACATCCCAGTCGGCACGACGATTCACTGTGTCGAGATGCTGCCGGGCAAGGGTGCGCAAATTGCTCGTACAGCAGGTGCCGCAGTCGTGTTGATGGCGCGCGAAGGTGTATACGCGCAGATTCGTCTGCGCTCGGGCGAAGTGCGTCGCATTCACGTCGAATGTCGCGCTACGATTGGTGAAGTCGGTAATGGCGAACATAATCTGCGCAAGATCGGCAAGGCGGGTGCTACGCGCTGGCGTGGTATTCGTCCAACCGTCCGTGGTGTGGTGATGAACCCGGTCGATCACCCGCACGGTGGTGGCGAGGGACGTACTGCGGCTGGACGCCATCCGGTGTCGCCGTGGGGTCAGCAAACCAAAGGCAAGAAGACACGCAGTAACAAGCGTACGACTTCAATGATCGTTTCTCGCCGCAAGAAATAAGGAATAGACCATGACACGTTCATTGAAAAAAGGTCCTTTTTGCGACAAGCATCTGGTCAAGAAGGTAGAAACTGCGCAGGCTACGAAGGATAAGAAGCCGATCAAGACCTGGTCCCGTCGTTCGACGATCATGCCTGACTTCATCGGTTTGACGATTGCCGTGCACAACGGTCGCCAGCATGTACCCGTATATATTTCGGAAAACATGGTCGGCCATAAACTCGGCGAATTCGCGCTGACCCGAACTTTCAAGGGTCATGCAGCAGATCGCAAAGCCAAGAGATAAGGTCGGATTATGGAAACTAATGCAAGCCTCCGCGGCGCGCGCCTGTCGGCCCAAAAGGGTCGGCTCGTTGCCGATCTGATCCGTGGTAAACAAGTTGATCAGGCACTCAACATTCTCGCATTCAGCCCGAAGAAAGGCGCAGGCATTATCAAAGGTGTGCTGCTGTCCGCGATTGCAAACGCCGAACATAATGACGGCGCTGACATCGACGAGCTGAAAGTCAAGACCATCTACGTCGAAAAAGGCGCTGTCTTGAAGCGCTTTACCGCACGTGCGAAGGGTCGCGGCAATCGCATCTCTAAGCAAACCTGTCACGTCTATCTGACGGTCGGCAACTGAGGAGTCATCGATGGGACAGAAAATTCATCCAACCGGTTTTCGGTTGGCCGTAACCCGTAACTGGGCTTCGCGCTGGTATGCTGGCAATAGCAACTTTGCTGCCATGCTGATCGAAGACCTGAAGGTTCGTCAGTATCTCAAAAAGAAGCTGAAAAACGCTTCCGTCGGCCGCGTCGTTATCGAGCGTCCTGCCAAAAATGCCCGCATTACGATTTTCAGTTCGCGTCCAGGCGTGGTAATCGGCAAGAAAGGCGAAGATATCGAAGTGCTGAAAGTGGCATTGTCGAAACTGATGGGCGTGCCCGTGCACGTCAATATTGAAGAAATCCGCAAGCCAGAAGCTGATGCGCAACTGATCGCTGATTCGATTGCTCAGCAGCTCGAAAAGCGTATCATGTTCCGCCGTGCGATGAAGCGCGCCATGCAAAATGCGATGCGGCTTGGTGCACTTGGCATCAAGATCATGTCGTCAGGTCGCCTGAATGGTATTGAAATCGCCCGTACTGAATGGTATCGCGAAGGTCGAGTTCCCCTGCATACCTTGCGTGCTGATATCGACTATGGTTTCGGCGAAGCAGAAACTACTTACGGCATCATCGGTATCAAGGTCTGGGTTTATAAGGGTGATCGTCTCGCCAACGGCGAAGCGCCTGTCCTGGATTCTCCGGCTGACGATGATCGTCGCCGTCGTGGCCCGCGCCGCGACGACGGCAAGCCATCCTCGCGTCCACGTAGCAAAACTGCAGGTGCTGGCGCTCGTCCAGCCGCCCGCGGTGCTGTTCCAGGTGGCCGCAAACCTGAAGATGCCGGCGTCACTGCCGAAAAGGCTGGAGAATAATCATGCTGCAACCAGCACGCAGAAAATTTCGTAAAGAGCAAAAAGGGCGGAACAAGGGTATTTCTCATGCCCGCGGTACGTCCGTCTCGTTCGGCGAATTCGGCCTCAAGGCAGTAGGCCGTGGTCGCCTCACTGCGCGTCAGATTGAAGCGGCGCGTCGTGCAATGACCCGGCATATCAAACGGGGAGGAAGGATCTGGATCCGTATTTTCCCGGACAAGCCAATTTCGCAGAAACCGGCAGAAGTACGTATGGGTAACGGTAAAGGTAACCCGGAATACTACGTCGCAGAAATCAAGCCCGGCAAGGTCCTGTATGAAATGGACGGTGTCGATGAAACGTTGGCGCGTGAAGCTTTCCGTCTCGCTGCCGCCAAATTGCCTCTGGAAACGACGTTTGTCGTTCGCCAGATTGGTCAGTAAAAGAGGTGATCATGCAAGCAAAAGATCTCCGTGAGAAAGATGCAGAAGGCCTGAAAAAAGAATTGGCCGAGCTGCTGAAGGCTCAGTTCAGCCTGCGCATGCAAAAAGGCACACAACAGTTGTCGAATACTTCGCAGCTGAAAAAAGTGCGCCGTGACATCGCTCGGGTGAAGACTGTAATAAATTCGAAGGACGCCGCATAATGAACGATGAATCTACACCAAAGCTTAGCCGTACGCTGATTGGCAAGGTTGTGTCGGACAAGATGAATAAAAGCGTTGTCGTTCTGATTGAACGCCACGTAAAGCATCCTCTGTATGGCAAGATCATCGCGCGTACAAGCAAGTACCATGCGCATGACGAAAACAACAGTGCTAAGGAAGGTGATACTGTCGAGATTCAGGAAGGGCGTCCGATTTCCAAGACAAAAGCCTGGACCGTGACACGTGTTGTGCAAGTAGCGCAAGTTCTCTGAGTTGTTTTAACAGCACTAGCCTTCAAAAGTCATTGCTGGCCAGCCGAAAGGCTGGCATAATGCTTGGCTTCGCTACCTTTACTGCAAGCATGCAGATAAATCGCATTCCCGCGATTTTGCAAAGGTGGGGTCAAGTGTAGTCAACTCTATTATTGTCCAACCCTGCGGGCGGCTCGCCGTCGACGGGACCAAGACTGACCGTAAATGCCGGCGCCAGAAATTGCGGCGCACTTGCGGATTAAGTTGGGAAAGCTTATATCATGATTCAGACAGAAAGCCGGCTAGAGGTTGCCGACAATACCGGTGCTCGTGAAGTGCTGTGCATCAAGGTATTGGGTGGCTCAAAGCGTCGCTACGCAAGTATCGGCGATATCATCAAAGTCACTGTAAAGGTCGCTGCCCCACGAGGCCGCGTCAAAAAGGGTGAAATTTACAACGCAGTTGTCGTGCGTACTGCCAAAGGTGTTCGTCGTCCCGACGGATCCCTGGTCAAGTTTGATGGCAATGCCGCAGTTCTGCTCAATAACAAACTCGAGCCGATTGGCACGCGTATCTTCGGGCCTGTTACGCGTGAGTTGCGTACGGAGCGTTTCATGAAGATCGTATCACTCGCGCCCGAAGTCTTGTGAGGAAGCCAAAATGAGCAAAATTCGCAAAGATGATGAAGTGATTGTGATAACTGGCAAGCACAAGGGCGTTCGCGGCAAGGTTTTGTCGATTTTGGACGGTCGTGTAACAGTGGCCGGTGTAAACGTCGTCAAAAAAGCGCAGCGTCCCAATCCAATGACTGGCGTAGCTGGTGGATTGGTTGACAAAGTCATGCCAATTGACATTTCAAACGTGGCGCTATTCAACGCTGCCACTGGAAAAGCGGATCGCGTTGGTTACAAGCATACGGAAAGCGGCAAGATTCGTGTTTTCCGTTCCAATGGCGAAGCGGTAGGGGCGTAATAGACTATGGCACGTTTGCAGAAATTTTATAAAGAGCAGGTCGTCGCTGACATGATGGCGAAGTTTGGTTACAAGTCCATCATGGAAGTGCCCCGGCTGCAGAAGATTACCTTGAACATGGGGTTGTCAGAGGCGGTTGCTGATAAAAAGATCATCGAGCATGCTGTCGGGGATTTGACCAAGATCGGCGGGCAAAAACCCGTTGTGACAAAAGCCCGCAAGGCGATTGCAGGTTTTAAAATCCGCGAAGGCTATCCGATTGGTTGCATGGTGACCTTGCGTGGTCCACGGATGTTTGAATTCCTGGATCGGCTGGTGACAATTGCGTTGCCCCGCGTACGTGACTTCCGTGGTGTGTCTGGCCGCTCGTTCGATGGTCGTGGCAATTACAATATCGGCGTCAAAGAGCAGATTATTTTCCCCGAAATCGAGTATGACAAGATTGATGCGATTCGCGGTATGAATATCAGCATCACGACATCTGCGAAGACCGACGAGGAAGCGAAAGCGCTGCTCGCCGCCTTTAAATTCCCGTTCAGAAATTGAGGTTGCCATGGCAAAGTTGTCATTGATCAATCGCGAAAAAAAGCGTGCGGATCTGGTTAAGAAGTTCGCCAACAAGCGCAACACTTTGAAGGCAGTTATCGACGATCAGTCGAAGTCTGATGAAGAGCGTTATGAGGCCCGCCTGAAATTGCAGGACCTGCCGCGCAATTCGAATCCGACACGGCAGCGTAACCGCTGTGCGTTAACCGGACGTCCGCGTGGCACCTTCCGTAAATTCGGCTTGGGTCGTATCAAATTGCGTGAGACCGCCATGCGTGGCGAAATCCCAGGCATGACCAAAGCCAGCTGGTAATAGGAGAAGAAGCAATGAGTATGAGCGATCCTATCGCCGATATGCTGACCCGCATTCGTAATGCGCAAAGCGTAAGTAAGGCATCGGTGGTCATGCCATCGTCCAAAGTAAAGCTGGCAATTGCCAGCGTTCTGAAGGACGAGGGCTATATTGAAGATTTCGCGGTTACGGAAATGGGCGGCAAGGCTGAATTGAAAATTGGCCTGAAGTATTACGCAGGCCGTCCGGTTATCGAGCGCATCGAGCGCGTTTCCCGGCCGGGACTGCGGATTTACAAAGGTAAGGATGATCTGCCGAACGTGATGAACGGTCTCGGCGTAGCCATCGTTTCGACGCCTCGCGGCGTTATGGCGGATCGCAAGGCGCGCGCTACTGGCGTCGGTGGCGAAGTCATCTGCTACGTCGCATAAGGAGCTGTATATGTCACGTATCGGTAAAATGCCCGTCGCGCTTGCTAGCGGCGTCGAGGCATCTGTTTCAGCTGACAGCATCACTGTCAAGGGTCCTTTGGGAACGTTGGTTCAACAGCTGCATGCTCTCGTGAAAGTTACGCTTGAGAATGGTTTTTTGCAGATTGCGCCCGTTGACGAATCAAGGGAAGCGAATGCGATGTCGGGTACTTTTCGTGCACTGATCAACAATATGGTGACCGGTGTCAGTAAAGGATTCGAGCGTAAACTCATGCTGGTTGGCGTTGGCTTCAAAGCTGCGTTGCAGGGTGACAAACTGAATCTGTCACTTGGTTTTTCGCACCCTATCGTGCATCAGCTGCCAGCTGGCATCAAGGCTGAAGTTCCAACCCAGACTGAAATCATCATCAGGGGTTCGGATCGTCAGAAAGTCGGCCAGGTTGCAGCGGAAGTGCGCGCATATCGGGAGCCGGAGCCATATAAGGGCAAGGGCGTTCGCTATGCGGATGAGGTTGTGGTTATCAAAGAAACCAAGAAGAAGTAATAGGAGTTGACGATGGACAAGAAAGAATCGCGGATTCGTCGCTCACGCCAGACCCGCGCGAAAATCGCAGAGCTGAAGGTTAATCGCCTGTCCGTGCACCGTACCAATTTGCATATTTATGCAACAGTTTTTGGTCCCGATTCACGTGTACTGGCGTCAGCCTCGACGGTGGAAGCAGAAGTTCGCCAGTTGCTCGCAAGCGGAGAAGCCAAGAATGGCGGCAACGCAGCAGCAGCAGCGATTGTTGGCAAGCGTGTTGCGGAAAAGGCCTTGAAGGCTGGCGTAACCCAAGTGGCGTTTGATCGTGCAGGTTTTCGTTACCACGGTCGGATCGAATCCCTGGCCAACGCTGCGCGTGAAGCCGGCCTGAAGTTCTAAGGACAGATATCATGGCAAAAATGCAAGGAAAGCCGCAAAGCGACAAGCCAGATGATGGCATGCGCGAAAAAATGATTGCGGTGAACCGGGTCACCAAGGTTGTAAAGGGTGGCCGGATCATGGGCTTCGCAGCGCTGGCAGTGGTTGGCGATGGTGATGGTCGTATTGGAATGGGCAAGGGCAAGTCGAAAGAAGTGCCGGTGGCCGTACAAAAGGCGATGGAAGAAGCACGCCGTAAAATGATCAAGGTTTCGCTCAAAAGCGGTACTCTGCAACATACGGTCAGCGGCAAGCATGGTGCTTCAACTGTTCTGATGATGCCGGCCAGAGATGGTACAGGCGTGATCGCAGGTGGGCCAATGCGTGCGATTTTCGAGGCAATCGGCGTGACGAACGTCGTAGCGAAAGCCTACGGGTCAACCAACCCTTACAACATCGTCCGCGCTACGCTGGATGGCCTGGCTAAGATGAATACTCCTGCTGAAATTGCTGCAAAACGTGGCAAGTCGGTAGAAGATATTCTCAGCTGATACGATTTACGCAGGAGCGGAAAATGGCAGCAGCAGAAAAAATCAAGGTGCGTCTGGTCAAGGGACTGATTGGTACACGAGAAGATCACCGCGCAACAGTGCGTGGGCTGGGTCTGCGTCGTATTAATTCTGTTTCTGAGCTGGAAGATACGCCATCGGTGCGCGGAATGATCAACAAGGTCGCGTATTTGGTTCAGATCGAAACCTGAGTGAACCAGCCCGATTTAATGCAGTCATTTAGCGCCCGCAGGGGCGTCTGAACGGATAATCATGGAACTTAACAGTATTAAGCCTGCAGAAGGCGCCAAGCATGCCAAGCGTCGTGTCGGACGTGGCATCGGCTCCGGTCTTGGCAAGACGGCCGGCCGTGGTCATAAAGGCCAAAAATCACGTTCTGGCGGTTTTCACAAGGTTGGTTTTGAAGGTGGCCAGATGCCACTGCAACGCCGCTTGCCAAAACGTGGTTTCAAGTCGCTGGCCAAACCCTTTAATGCTGAGGTTCGTTTGTCGGAACTGGACAAGCTGCCCGTAGCGGAAATCGACCTGCTGGTGTTAAAGCAGGCGGGGGTAGTTGGCGTAATCGCGCGGTCGGTACGCGTTATTGCATCTGGCGAAGTTTCGAGAAAGCTGACCCTGAAAGGTCTCGCTGTTACCAAGGGTGCGCGTGCTGCTATTGAAGCGGTGGGCGGATCGGTAGCCTGAGGCTCCTGGAGCACGAATGGCGACTAACGCAAAGCTGTCGAAAGCAGCACCCAGTGGTTTTCCCTGGAATCGGTTATTTTTCCTGTTGGGAGCGCTGGTTGTTTATCGTATCGGTGCGCACATTCCGGTGCCTGGAATTAATGCTGATCAACTAGCCTCGTTGTTTCGAGACAATCAGACCGGCATTCTAGGCATGTTCAATATGTTTTCCGGTGGTGCGTTGTCGCGTTTGACCGTCTTTGCCTTGGGGATCATGCCATATATTTCGGCGTCGATCATCATGCAGTTGATGTCAATTGTTTCGCCTCAACTGGAAGCTTTGAAAAAAGAGGGTGAAAGCGGTCGACGCAAGATCACGCAATACACACGTTATGGCACAGTACTGCTCGCATTGATCCAGGCCTTTGGTATCGCGGTGTTTCTGGAATCCCAACCTGGATTGGTTATCGATCCTGGACTGGTTTTCAGGATTGCAACGGTTATTACGCTGTTGACCGGTACGATGTTCTTGATGTGGTTAGGTGAACAGATTACCGAACGAGGTCTTGGTAACGGGATTTCCATTATCATTTTTGCCGGAATTGCTGCAGGCCTTCCAACTGCCTTGTCCGGGTTGTTCCAGCTGGTCAGTACTGGCTCGATGAATCCGTTGACTGCGATTGCAATTTGTCTCGTTGTTGCAGCGGTGACGTTCGGTGTTGTTTTTGTCGAACGGGGACAGCGGAAAATTCTGGTGAATTATGCCAAGCGGCAGGTAGGAAACAAGATTTATGGTGGGCAAAGCAGTCACCTGCCCTTAAAGCTGAACATGGCAGGCGTCATTCCTCCCATTTTCGCTTCGTCAATAATTTTGTTGCCTACTACGATTGCGACATGGTTGACCAAAGGTAATTCGGACAATCGCTTTGTGCTTACGATCAAGGATATCGCGGGCTCTCTTGCACCCGGCGAGCCGATGCATGCCCTGGCCTATGCAGCAACGATTATTTTCTTTTGCTTTTTTTATACTGCGCTGGTTTTCAATAGCAAGGAAACGGCAGATGTATTGAAGAAAAGTAATGGTTTTATACCGGGTATTCGTCCTGGCGACCAGACGGCGCGTTACATCGATCGTATTCTGACTCGTCTGACATTGAGCGGTGCAATCTACATTACTCTGGTTTGCCTGTTGCCAGAGTTTCTGATAGCTCGCTGGAAAGTACCGTTTTATTTCGGCGGCACCTCGCTGTTGATTATCGTAGTCGTGACGATGGATTTCATGGCTCAGGTAAATAACTACGTTATGCCCAGCCAGTACGAGTCGCTGTTGCGCAAGGCTAACTTCAAAAGTGGCTCGCAGCCTCGCTGAACCAGGCAAGTGACAGGTCGAACTGAATGAGGATTTAATGGCGAAAGACGACGTAATTCAAATGCAGGGGGAGGTACTTGATAATCTTCCGAATGCGACCTTCCGGGTAAAACTGGAAAATGGCCATGTGGTTCTTGGGCATATTTCCGGAAAAATGCGTATGAACTACATTCGTATTCTTCCGGGCGACAAGGTAACGGTGGAGATGACGCCGTATGATCTAAGTCGGGCACGGATTGTTTTCCGTACTAAATAATCACTGCAAAGTTATACGTTTTTTAGGATAAGAGGGCAAACATGAAAGTGCTCGCGTCAATCAAGCGGATTTGCCGCAACTGTAAAATCATCAAGCGTGATGGCGTTCTGCGCGTCATTTGTGTTGAGCCGCGCCACAAGCAGCGCCAAGGCTAATTGTCATTGATCGAGGAATAACGAATGGCACGTATTGCTGGGGTTAATATCCCAAACCATCAACATATCGTCATCGGTCTGACGGCGATTTTCGGTATCGGCCGCCCACGCGCCTCACTGATTTGTTCGACTTCCGGTATCTTGCCTTCGAAAAAGGTCAAGGATCTCGACGACAATGAGCTGGAAAAGCTTCGCGATGAAGTAGCAAAGTTTATTGTCGAAGGTGATCTGCGCCGTGAAGTTTCAATGAGCATCAAACGGTTGATGGATCTAGGCTGCTATCGTGGTCTGCGTCACCGCAAGGGCTTGCCGGTTCGTGGCCAGCGGACCCGCACGAATGCACGTACCCGTAAGGGGCCGCGTAAGGCAGCCCAGTCGCTTAAGAAATAAATCGGCAGCGCCTGTTTGATACGGGTACTGTAAGACATCAGGAATTTAAATGGCTAAATCATCAAACAGCGCTGCAGCAGCGCGTGTTCGCAAGAAGGTCAAGAAGAACGTTGCCGAAGGTATTGCACACGTTCACGCTTCCTTCAATAACACCATCATCACGATCACTGATCGTCAGGGCAATGCTTTGTCCTGGGCAACTTCTGGTGGTGCAGGTTTTAAAGGCTCCCGTAAATCGACGCCGTTTGCTGCCCAAGTCGCAGCTGAGTCAGCTGGTCGGGTCGCGATGGAATATGGCATCAAGCAGCTGGATGTGCGGATCAAGGGACCTGGTCCTGGCCGTGAGTCGGCTGTTCGTGCATTGAACAATCTGGGAATTCGGATTGCTTCGATTCAAGATGTTACAGCCACGCCGCATAACGGCTGCCGCCCGCCCAAGCGTCGGCGCATCTGATTGCTAAAGTTACATGCTTGCATGAATTTGCCGGTTGACTTATAATCGCCGGCTCTTCGCAATTCAAAATCTTCTTAAGCTGCCCGAACCCATTGTGAGCGCAATTCGCTGCGCATTGAAACGGGCGTTCTCACAAGACCACAGTTTGGCATGCGGCTTGCCGCGCCGGACTAGCGCCCGAATTCAGGCTTGTCTCTTTATCGAGAATCTGCTCAGGCGCTACAAAGTAAAGGAAATATTGTGGCACGTTACATCGGCCCAAAGGCCAAACTCGCTCGCCGGGAAGGTACTGACCTTTTCCTGAAAAGCGCGCGTCGCTCCCTCGATTCCAAGTGCAAGCTGGAATCCAAGCCAGGCCAGCATGGCCGTACTTCGGGCGCACGTACGTCTGACTACGGTAATCAGCTGCGTGAGAAGCAAAAAGTAAAGCGCATTTATGGGATCCTGGAACGTCAGTTCCGTCGTTATTTTGCTGAGGCAGATCGTCGCAAGGGCAATACTGGTGAGACATTGCTGCGTTTGCTGGAATCGCGCCTGGACAATGTCGTCTATCGTATGGGTTTCGGTTCGACGCGTGCCGAGTGCCGGCAGCTGGTGTCGCACTGTGCCCTGACGGTCAACGGTGTGGTGGTAAATATTCCATCATATCAGGTCAAGTCTGGCGATGTCATCGTGGTACGCGACAAGGCGAAGAAGCAGGTGCGCATTGCTGAGGCTTTGTCGCTGGCCGAGCAGGCGGGCTTTCCACTTTGGGTCAGTGTCGATGCCAAGAAATTTGAAGGTACGTTCAAGTCCATGCCTGATCGTACAGATATCGCAGGCGATATCAACGAGTCGCTGATCGTCGAATTGTATTCGCGCTGATCGCTGCTACGTCCGGCGCTCCTGCTCAGGGAGCGTTTTTGTTTTTGATCCGGCTAGCGGGTTCGATCGCCTGGCCGGATTTTCGCCATTTTTGCCTTACGTTTTAGTTTGTCATCAGCCTTATCGGCGTAACGTGCCGAGGGTATTGAAAAGGACAGTTCATGCAAAACAGTTTGTTGAAGCCACGTATCATTGAAGTCGAAGCCTTGGGGCACGGTCATGCAAAAGTGATTATGGAGCCATTTGAGCGTGGTTATGGGCATACCTTGGGTAATGCATTGCGCCGCGTATTGCTGTCGTCGATGGTTGGCTACGCGCCGACCGAAGTAGCGATTGCCGGAGTCGTGCACGAGTACTCATCGCTCGACGGTTTGCAGGAAGACGTCGTCGATATTTTGCTGAATCTGAAAGGTGTCGTTTTCAAGTTACATAACCGCGACGAAGTCGTGTTGACGCTGCGCAAGGAATCTGAAGGCGCAGTACTGGCCAGCGACATCGATCTGCCGCATGATGTTGAACTGATCAATCCTGAGCATGTGATTGCCAATCTGACGTCGGGTGGCAAGCTGGACATGCAGATCAAGGTTACCAAGGGTCGCGGATATGTGCCCGGCAACGTACGCCGGCTGTCCGAAGACGCCAACAAGACAATTGGACGGATTGTGCTGGATGCGTCGTTTTCGCCAGTCAGACGCGTTTCGTACGCAGTCGAGTCTGCTCGGGTTGAACAGCGTACTGATCTGGACCGTCTGGTTATCAATATCGAGACGAATGGCGTGCTGACTCCAGAAGAAGCCATTCGTCAATCTGCCCGTATCCTGGTCGACCAGTTGAACATCTTTGCGGCATTGGAAGGGACTGAAGCTTCGCTCGAGGCGCCTTCCCGTGCACCGCAGGTTGATCCAATCCTGCTGCGTCCGGTTGATGATCTAGAACTCACGGTTCGCTCGGCAAATTGCCTGAAGGCCGAAAATATTTATTATATTGGCGACCTGATCCAGCGTACCGAAAATGAGTTGCTGAAGACGCCAAATCTTGGCCGCAAGTCCTTGAACGAAATTAAGGAAGTGCTGGCGTCGCGCGGTTTGACACTCGGCATGAAGCTTGAAAACTGGCCACCCGCCGGTCTGGAAAAATAAGTCTCCTCTGTTTCATTGCACGATCATGCCTGCCAGCGGCGTTGTCGTGTTTCTCTGTCTGCTGGGTTACCGGTCCGCTTTCTTCGGGAAGATAGAAGAACTGGAAAATACATTTACAAAGGATTTGTCATGCGTCATCGTCATGGTTTACGTAAACTGAATCGTACTTCTTCCCATCGCCTGGCGATGCTTCGCAACATGGCAGTCTCTTTGCTGCGCCACGAGGCCATCAAGACGACGCTGCCAAAAGCGAAGGAACTGCGCCGTGTTGTTGAGCCTTTGATCACGCTTGGGAAGACGGATTCTCTGGCTAACAAACGTCTGGCTTTCAGTCGCTTGCGCGATCGCGAAATCGTTGGCAAGCTGTTTGCCGAGCTGGGTCCGCGTTTTGCAACACGTAATGGTGGCTATTTGCGTATTCTGAAAATGGGCTTCCGTCAAGGCGACAATGCGCCCATGGCTTATGTCGAGCTGCTTGATCGTCCCGACACTTCTGCTGAGGCTGAAGCGCCTGAACAGGCTGCTGAAACTGCTTAAGCCGTT
>Ga0314766_1000003_pt1 | contig 18004 bp, 3 predicted proteins | sample G5R1MT_67_FD_207789 | JGI IMG/M metagenome (GOLD analysis project Ga0314766, IMG submission 207789) | Metatranscriptome of switchgrass phyllosphere microbial communities from Michigan, USA - G5R4_MAIN_18SEP2017_LR1 (Metagenome... | ecosystem: Host-associated > Plants > Phyllosphere >... | reverse complement strand
GCCCTCGCGATACATATGCACGCATGAATGAACCGATGGTCTGTGTGTCCACGACGAACAGGAACTTCCCGGGCAGGATGGGACACAAGGAGGGGCAGATCTATCTGGCATCCCCGTACACGGCGGCTGCCTCGGCCCTGACGGGCTACGTCACAGACCCCAGGGACTTCCTCATGTAACGACCTTGAAACCACAGAGTTCATGATGTAATAGAATGCCTGTGTTACTGTTTTTTTTCTTGTTGAACCTTAGTTTATACGTGTCTCTGCAACGGGATCTTGCTGCCTGTTTGCACCTGACAAACAGAATCCTCTCGGCAGCGTGGGGAGATAGGAAGAGGCAATGAAACATGACGCCCGACCAGCCAACGCGACGGCGTCGTCGTCATCGGAGCCGCGCCCACGCCTTTACACCCATCAATTTGCGCTACGATCCAAGGCTAGTATGATTTGGTGGAGCTTCGGTTTTCAGTCTCGATTTAGTCTTGTCTCGAACAGTTTTCGTTCCTAATTCCCGTCCACTTGCAGAGCCGCCAAAAGCGTCTGCTTCACGGTATCAGATCTTACGCGCCGCTTGTCGAATGACACGTCCACTTGCCAGTCAACCAGGATGTATGACGCTTCAACCACGGACAAAGCGCTCAACATCACGGAGGAAGCTGTGACCAAAGAAATTATCGAAATACCTGTCGCCTCAGCTTAAACTTTTATCCTTCCTCAACACTGCTCGCTCGCTCTTTCCGAATCGGAGGTCGCGACGCGTTCTTGAAGGTCGCTTGTTGCCTGCACCTACAACAGAGCGCTGCGGTCTTCGTGATTAATCTTCAAACGCGCTACCCAAGCACAGAGTATTAGAACTCGTTCTCACGTGCACCAACCTCGTGTGTACTGGTTTCAAGGTACTTGAGGCCCTTCAACCAATCACCGTGCTGCAGTTTCTCATCACTGCAACTTGCAACTAAGCATTATCGCATTCTGCAAATTTCCATTCAGCAATAGCGAATGCATCTTCTGCAGTTCTTTTCTCTGACATTCATGGAGGTATCGCTAGGGACGACAACGGCTCAAATTCCCTACCAGTGAACATTGCCACCGGCTACACTATTTAACATCTTACACGACATGATTCAAGAAAACGACGCAAACCAGCGACTATCGATACTTAATGAGCGACCTTCGATTCTGAGCGGACCGGATCTCCTCCACGAGCTTGTGCGGCCATTTGATCATGACGCAACTGCTATCGATTTCCTGGAACATGGATCGAAAAGGCGGAAGTTCTCCTACAGAAATCTGCACCTTTTGAGCGACGTCTTGGCTGGCAGGATCACTGAAAGACTGTCGAAGCTCGAAAGTGTCTCGCCCATCATTCCGGTCTTTCTGCCTCAGTCTCCAGAACTATACATAGTCTTATTGGCCGTCTTGAAGGCAGGGAAAGCGTTTTGTCCTCTTAATCTCGACACACCTATAGAGCGATTGAAGTTTATCCTCGATGATATATCGCCTGACCTATTCATCACGTTCTCAACTCTCGATGAACGTATTCGAACAGCAGTCAATGTCGAAGTGGTCCTTGTGGATAAGGAGCTTTGCGATCGTGAGGATCGCCTCAGTATCGAATTACCAAGATCGAGTACCAGGGATCTAGCCTACGTGCTGTACACCTCTGGTTCTACTGGCAAACCTAAGGCTGTAAGCGTATCGCACCATGCGGTCACTCAAAGTCTGCTGGCTCACGACCGACACATTCCTGACTTTGCACGTTTTCTCCAATTTGCAGCCCCTACCTTCGATGTTTCCATATTTGAGATCTTCTTTCCATGGTTCCGAGGGAAGACGTTAATTGGCAGTACACGTGCGCAAATGCTCGACGACCTTCCAGGAACCATCAACAGCCTGGAGATCGATGCAGCTGAACTCACGCCAACAGTTGTGAGCAATCTTCTTCAGGGTAGAGCGAGCGTGCCTGGCTTGAAGTTGCTACTTACAATCGGTGAGATGCTCACCCAGCACGTCATTGCCGAGTATGGTGGCGACGAGACAAAGGAGAGTATACTGTGGGCCATGTATGGACCGACTGAAGCCTCGATCCACTGCACGTTGCAGCCACAATTCTCGACGTGTTCACCGACTAGCACGATAGGTCGCCCCTTGGACACTGTTTCGGCTTTTATTATCGCCCCTCCAACTGGAGACCTAACATCGATTGGTGTTGAGATTCTCAGAACCGGAGAAGTTGGTGAGCTTGCTGTTGGAGGACCTCAAGTTGCCGAAGAATATTTGAATCGCCTGGATCTCACTTCTGCATCGTTCATTGAACACCAGGAGTATGGTCGTTTATATCGTACCGGTGATCGCGCAAGGATCAACGACCATGGGATTTTGGAATGCTTGGGCCGCATCGTTGCTGGTCAGGTAAAACTGAGAGGGCAGCGGGTTGAGCTCGGCGAGATCGAACAGGCTATCATGAGGATACCGAACTGTCGTACAGCAACAGTGATGATCGTCCAAGAATCCTTGGTCGCGTTTTGCGCTGCTGATTGGCGTGAAGTAACACGCACAGATGTTCTCAACATTTGTAGCCATTGGCTTCCGGCATTCATGGTTCCTTCAGACGTTTTCTTTGTAGATGTCATGCCACAACTCCCATCGGGGAAGGTCGACAGAGACTCTCTCACCAGAGAATTCCTTAGCAAGGCTAGCTCTAATGGAACGGCATCGTCTACCAATATCAACTTGGGCGATCATGTGGGCCGGTCCGTCCTGAATATCATCAGGCACCATATCTCTCCAGATCTTGGATCAGATTTGGATCTTGCTTTCGCTAGGATAGATTCACTACAATCAATTCGCATCGCATCTGCGCTGCGACGAGAGGGATTTGAGCTGGGAGCAATGGACGTACTGTCAGCTCAAACGTTGGAGGATCTTATTGCGATGTGCAGAAAGCCTACAACAGCCGCCAGTCTGCATGGTCCAACAAAAGACGTTCCAAGATCACTCATCCACATAGAGACCCCTCAGCTGGAGCGGTGGCGTAGCAATATCGCCTATGTACTGCCTTGCACTTCCTTGCAGGAGGCTATGCTTGCGGAGACGATGTCTAGGCCTGCCGCTTACTGCAACTGGGTTGAGGTCGAACTTTCGATCTCGCAGACGTTCGAAGACATCCGAGACGCCATACAATATTTGGCTAGCAAAATCGAAATCATACGTACAGGTTTCCTTGCGCAGTCACAGCATTCCGGAACCTTTTCGCAGATAATCTGGAAAGAACTGCTCGCCTCTCAGATCGAGGAAGTCGACAGTTTTTCAAGACTTTACACACTGCAGTCTGAGGAAAACTTCCTGCGGCCGTTCCACACGCAGATAATAACAAGCTCCGAACGACCTCGCTTGCTGTTTCGCATGCATCATGCTTTATACGACGGGTGGTCGTTCGATCTGTTGCTGCATGATCTGGATATGCGATTGCGTAGAGAGAAACTTGCATCACGACCACAGTTCCGTGAAGTAGTCCAATATCTGTCCCAGATAAACTCCGAAGATGAACAGTCATCTAGAAATTACTGGACTAGTCTCCTCAGTGGCTACCTTCCGATCTCGCTACCTAATTACCACGGGAGGGTTGTTGGTGACCGAGTTACACGGCGCTTCACTCGGCTGTCTGCCATCGATCGGTCCCGGCTCTTTGAATGCGCTCGCGAAATGGCTATTAATCCCCAGGTATACTTCCAAGCGGCTACTGCGTACGTGCTTAGTCTCTACAACGGTACAGCCGATGTTATTCTTGGAAATGTTTCATCTGGGCGAACTATCCCCGTGGCTGGTGTGGAGGATATCATCGGCCCTTGCATCGCAACTGTCCCCTTCCGCATAGACCTCAACAACGCTCATAGCACCCATGACCTTTTACATTTGACACAAGCGTTGAATCGAGAGAGTCTGAAGCACAGTACCATCCCCCTGCGCGACATAGTAAGGGCAGGCAACATACCACCGGGAACTCGGCTTTTTGACGTCTTGTTCGTGTGGCAGCAGTCAATAGCCTCGGATTCAAACTCAACACTTGCGGCCAGAGTCATCGACAGCGCGGATGACCTTGAATTCAGACTCACGCTCGAGTTCGAACCGCGTGAAGGTGACATATCGTTACGAGCTACCTACGATACATCAACTTTCCCGGAGCAACAGATCGAATGCTTGTCACGCCAGATTGACGAAGTAGTGGGAATAATGTTGGAGAGCACCAACCACAACATCGATAAGATGAAATGGTGCTTCACCACACCTTCATTATCAATCGCGAATCCTACCCCTCGGCAGCAACCAATCGAGAGTGGCCCTGCTTATGCAGTAGAACAATGGGCTTTGTCGAATCCTGGAAGACCTGCTGTCAAGTTCGCCCGTGTCATACGTGGTGGTCTAGAAGTTGAAAAGGTAGCGACCTACGGGATGCTGAACTCCTGCGCTAATCAGTTTGCCCGTGTGCTTGCCGATCGTGGAGTTGGCAACGATCAATTAGTTTGCGTCATGATGGGGAAGTCAGTCAACCTTTATATCTGTATCCTCGCTGTTCTCAAGCTTGGTTGCGGATACCTGCCGCTCGTTCCTGATACACCGATCGAGAGAGTCAAGACCATATTGAATGACGCGCGAGTCAAGGTCTGTGTCTCCGACTTGTCGACTTCACCCGATATCCGAAAAAATCTCCGAGTCGAATTAGTAGACTTCAACGCCACCCAGCTTTCAGACTACTCTGATCAGAATCTGAACGTGCCGTACAACGGGCAGCATCTTGCCTACGCTGTGTTCACTTCTGGCAGTACTGGTACACCGAAGGGGGTTCTTGTTACCCAAGATAACCTCATGAGTAATCTGCAGTATCTATCGACGATATACCCCTTCTCCGCGGAATCCTGCCTGCTCCAATCCTGCTCCCAGGCATTTGATGTCAGCGTCTTTGAGATATTCTTCTCCTGGTACGTTGGCATGTGTTTGTGCACAGCGAAGAAAGACGACCTGTTCCGCGACTTTGAGGCTGCAATCAACTATCTAGGTGTCACACATCTGAGCCTAACACCAACAGTTGCGGCACTAGTGGATCCTGAGAATGTACCAAAAGTCGAATTTTTAGTGACTGCTGGAGAAGCTTTGACAGAACACGTTCGAAGAAGGTGGGCAGGTAAAGGCTTGTACCAAGGGTATGGTCCTTCTGAGACCACAAACATATGCACTGTTCGAGCAGCGGTTACTCCAGACGACCTAATCAACAACATCGGCATGCCCTTCACCAACACTTCAGCCTTCGTACTTGATCCCGAAAGCGAAGCTGTTCTGCCCCGTGGCGCTGTAGGAGAACTTTGCTTTGGAGGGTACCAGGTCTTTCGTGGTTACCTGAATCGCCCGGAACTGAACGCCACAAAGATCATCAACCATCCTACTTACGGGAGGTTATATCGGTCGGGTGATATGGGTATCCTGTTGCCTGATGAATCCATACTTTCCAGGGGCCGTTCGGACGACCAAGTTAAGATTCGTGGTCAGCGTGTCGAGCTCGGCGAGATTACCTCAGTCATGCTCGATCATCGGTCGGTGCAAGACTGTGTGACGCTTCTCTTACCGCGTCCCAATAATGCACAAACACTTGTCATCTTCTGGGTACCCATTACAGCCGCATCTGACCACTTCCAACGCTTGGAACCCGCCGAGTTCGAGATGGTGAAATCAGATCTATTCGGTCTGTTATCGCAACGCTTACCTCCATATATGGTTCCCTCCTATCTCATTCCCATATCATGTCTCCCAATGACAATGCAGGCCAAGATTGACAAAGGCCTCCTCCAGAGCTTATTCTGGAATCTGGCGGAAACCCAATTGGAAGCCACCATGCAATCGACCGACAGCGACGAAGGTCCAGAAATGTTATCGCCATGGGAGAAAGACGTAGCCCAGGCTCTTGCATGGACACTCGACATATCACCGAAAGAACTCCGGAGGACTTCGTCATTTTTCAACGTGGGCCTGGATTCCGTGTCAGCTATACGCTTTTGTAATAGACTTCGAACACTAGATTTAGGCGACTTTGCCATCTCGACGGTGCTGAAGAACTCGTCAATTGCTCGACTAGCGTCTGCTCACGACCTGCGCTCGCACTCGCCAATACACGAAACGACCAAGCCCCCGACCATCAACGTGAAAAACTTCCTCAAGCCAGATGAAGTGTCTCGAATTCTTGCGCGTTATGAAGAAAGCGAGTTCAAGGTGGCAAGGATACTACCATGTACACCACTGCAAGAAGCAATGCTATCAAGTGGTCAGTCATTCGCAGACTCCGCGTACTGCAATACCATGATTTTTGATGTCAAAGGAGACATATTTCGGCTGCAAAACTGCTGGTCGAGCATGGTTGAGCGACACGAGATTCTTCGTACTTGTTTCGTTGGCACCGAAGACCCATCATTCGTGTTCGCGCAAGTCGTCCTACGCGATACTGGTTTGAATTGGCAATTTCATGACTTTACAGACGCGCTGCCATCCTACACGCACAGCATCATCTCAGATCTTCTTCGAGCTGAGAAGCCTCCAGTTTACTTTGCATTGGCTCAGGATGGACCGTCCACGAAGTTGCTATTCAGTTGCCATCATGCGCTCTATGACGGCATTGCTATCTCCACTCTTCTTGAAGAGATACAAGACCTATATCTCGACTTCAAGCTGCCACCGCCAGTCTCTCACGATGTGTACCTGCAGCACATGCTTCATCAGAACTATGCAGAGGGTGATGCATACTGGGCGGCTCTATTGGAGGGCCTTGAGCCTACCCTCTTCCCCACCCTCACCAGTAATAGCTCGAGAGTTCTGGGAAGGCCCGCAACCTCATCAAGACGTCTACAACTACCGCTCGACAGTATACGGGGAACATGTCAAAATATGTCAGTGTCATTACTGGCGATTGTACAGGCTGCATGGGCAAAACTGCTGCACTTCTACACTGGTGAGAGTGACATCTGCTTCGGAAATGTCGTCAGTGGGCGCAGCATTGCCGGAGATGGCGTCGAGCGCATCGTCGCTCCTTGCTTTAACACTTTGCCAGTTCGCGTCAACTTCGATTTCCAGCGGTCCAATGATGCTTTGATGCGCCTGACGCATACCCTTAGTATTGAGTCGCTTGCTCATCAGCTGACTCCGCTTCGTCGCATACAGAACAGGGTGCTTCACGACGGTGGTCGTCTTTTTGACACTCTTGTCATACTTCAGCAGCCGAAATCATCGTTAGATTCTTCTATTTGGACACTTGAACAAGACCTGGGCGATATGGACCTACCCGTGGTGTGCGAAATCATTCAAAACCAGACTTCGAATACCATGGAGCTAGTCCTACACTACCAAACATCGCTCCTATCTACGACAGAGGCTCTTTTGGTTATGGAGACTTACGAAGCCTGCCTATCATCGTTAATCGCGTCTCCCAATGCAACGGCTGTCGATATGACGAAGTTGCCAACACACCTCCGAGCAGAGTCTAATATAAATTACGAGCGATTCGAGACTGGAGCAGCCTTGCTACATTCTGGTTTCGAACTCATGGCGGCGACGTACCCAGAACGTGTCGCGCTAGACTTCTTGCTCCCGAATGGCGAGAAGACGACTTGGTCTTTCAAAGCTTTGAATGAGAACGCAAATAGCATTGCGCATACGCTCATCGAAGCAAACCTCAGGCCTGACGATATTGTTCCAGTTCATATACAAAAGAGCCCACAGTTCTACGCAAGCATCCTGGGAGTTCTTAAAGCCGGAGCCGCTTTTGCGCCCGTACATCCAAGTCTACCTGAAGCACGCAGGAAGGTCATGCTCCAAGAATTGAAGCCAAAGCTCGTGCTTTGTTCGGATAACTCGATGCTTTCCAAGAATCTAACCGAAGCGATCGTTGTCAACGTTCAAGCTGTTCCGCCCACGCCAAATAGCAATCCTGCCATTTCTAGCCTAAACGACTCGAACCTAGCCTACTGCCTCTTCACCTCTGGCTCCACAGGCGTACCAAAAGCGGTCAGCATGGAACATCGCGCTCCAATTCAAACTATCCTCAGCTCCAAATCTCGCATTCCTTGGAGCTCATCTTCACGACTACTACAGTACGCCGCTGTGACGTTTGATATGTGCTATTACGATTGTCTTCTGGCCTGGACATTCGGCTTCACCCTTTGTACCGCGGGACAAGATGACTTGTTGAATGATCTACCTAAGGTCATCAATTCTTTGCAGGTCGACTTGCTCGATCTTACACCTTCAGTTGCCGTGTCAATCAAGAGAGTAGATATACCAAGTGTCAAGTGGCTGTACTGTATCGGAGAAGCCATGTCGCCCGCAGTTGTAAAGGAATGGGGGAGTGCGTGTGTCAACTCGTACGGGCCTACTGAAGCTGCGTTCTGCACGACCATTAGCCCCACCTCAAGCGATGGAAAAACTTCAATCATCGGCAAGCCCTTCCAGACGACGTCTTTTGCTATCTTCTCATCTCAAGGCGACTCGCCTTTGCCGATGCTAAGTACTGGTGAACTCTATATTGGAGGTGCACAACTCGCGCGAGGCTATTTCGGCAAACCTGATCTCACAAGTGAGCGATTTGTTACCCGTTATGGTCAACGATACTACAAGAGCGGCGACATGGTCCGAATGTTGAGCGATGGTAATTTCGAGTTCGTGGGACGCACAGACGACCAGGTCAAGATTCGTGGGCTCAGGGTGGAGCTTGGCGAGATCAATCATGTCATTCAGGACACCCTTCCAGACATTGCTTTTGTGACCACTCAGATCCTGAAGAAAGAACAGACGGGCAAAGATCAGCTTGTGTCTTTCCTGGTCTCGCACAACAAGATCGAGAAGATCAAACTTGCCGAGCTGCAACAAGAGGTTAAGAAGGCTGCGAGCAGCCGCCTCCCGTCTTACATGGTCCCCCAATTTTTCCTCTTTGTTGATGATATACCAAGATCAATGGCTGGGAAGGTCGACAAGAAAGCATTGATCGACATATTCAGAGACCATGCAGGTGTCGATGCCCTTACTAACGGATGTCGATATGAATCGGACCATCAATGGAGTAAAACAGAGACCGAGGTTCGGGACACTTTTGCGCGACTGTCCAATACTTCGCGAGACGATATATCGCCAAGAACCTCGATTTACCAGCTCGGTCTTGACAGTATCAGTGCAGTTCAAGTCGCTGCTGCGCTTCGCAAGCAGGGTCATCCTGTAAACGCCACTGATGTTCTGAAGCATACTACTTGCACCGACCTTGCGGGATTTATAGACCAGGCGAGTCCATCAGACGTGTCTACATACTCAGAGTTCGACTTTGGTGCTTTTGAACGCAAGCATAGGGCGCAGGTACTGAGTGATAACAACATTCCGGACAGCGACATCTTAGCCATCCGTCCCTGCACTCCGCTCCAGAACGGTATGGTCTCGCAATTCCTGGCCAAAGAAGGAGCTGTTTATATGAACTCGCTTCGCTTACAATTGGAGTTGAATGTAGACATCGACAGACTCAAGAAGGCATGGACAATGGTGATGGAATATTATAGTATATTGAGAACTGGGTTTGCTCATGTCAAGGATCCGCTTTACCCTTTTGCTATGGTTGAGTACACTTGCGAATCCCTTGATTTGCCGTGGACTGTCACCTTGGAAGATACGTCAGACTCAATCGATCAATGGGTCCAGCAAATCCAGCATGTGGCTCTGAAGCAGCTGCAGTCGCCACCTTGGGCCTTGCGCATCGTTGAGGGCAAGGATCACTATGCTCTTGACCTGGCCATTTTACATGCTCTTTTCGACGCGCAAAGTCTCCAACTTATTCTCGATGAGGTTACTGCTGCATATCTGGATCAATCTTTACCGTTACCAAAATCTATCGACACAACTATCAGTAGCATCATTCAGTTTAGCGGTGCAAAATCGCCCACTCGAGAGAAATTCTGGACTGACCTCGGAAAAACTGCAAACACATGCCGCTTTCCCAACCTTGCACCTTTGAGATACGGTACAAGCTCTCCATTAGTTTACACGCGCCAGTCCGCGAAACCACTTCATGTCCTAGAAGACGGATGTCGTCATGCTGAAATCACTATCCAAACTGCTGGCGTTGCGAGTTGGCTCTCCTTACTGAGCGCTTACACTGGAGAAAGCTCAGCAACATGCGGAGTTGTGTTATCCGGCCGAATATTCGAAGGAGCAGAGGATTCCGTCTTCCCCTGCATCAATACCGTACCAGTGGCATGTGCAGTCACGAACGACAAAGTCGCATTCCTCAAAAGGATCATGGAGCTGAATGCCCAGATCCAGCAGCATCAATTCACACCACTCAAGGAAATCCAGACGTTGATGGGCTTTCCGAATGAAGCACTTTTCGACAGCATTTTTGCCTACCAGAAGCTTCCCGGCCGCACAGAGGCCAGTACCATATGGAAAGTAGCCGATGAAAGAGCAACGATTGAGTACCCGGTTTCGATCGAGTTGGAGCCAGTGGATGGATATCTGGAGTATCGACTCACGTTCTTACCGCATGTCGTACCAGAAGAGCAGGCCAAATTGATCCTTGAGCAACTAGATCACTTGATGGAAAATTATACTACAATCAGTCCTATAACTGAGACCAGCCATACCGAGCAACTCTACTCTATCACGCCCGCTCAGGAGCCTGAGTTGCCGTCTAATGCCAGGCTACTCCACGAACTCGTCGAACATACTGCGATGGACTACCCCAAGCGCATCGCATTTGAGTTTGTGACGGCGAACGACAAAGGAGAGCGGACTGTGGAGCAATGGACTTATGCTGAGCTGGATGCAGAAGGGAACAGAATTGCTCGCTTACTCGTCTCTCATGGAGTTCAGTCTGGTAGTCTGGTTGGGGTGTGTTTCGACAAATGTCCCGAAGCATCCTTCGCTATGCTGGGAGTATTGAAGGCCGGCTGCGGCTTTGTCGCTATCGATCCCGGTGCACCTTCTGCACGTCAGACTTACATTATTGAGGATTCACGGGCTCAGGCTGTGATAACTTTGTCCTTTCAAGCTGCCAAATTTGAGGGAACCGTCAGTGTGCCCGTAATGAAGCTCGATGAGATCGACTGGCGTACACTCTCTGGCTCGGCGCTTTCGCGCAACGACGACATCGACGCCCAAGACCGTAGCTACTGCTTATATACTTCAGGCACTACGGGCACACCCAAAGGCTGCGAACTAACTCATGAAAATGCGGTGCAGGCACTTCTTGCCTTCCAGCGTTTGTTCGCTGGACATTGGGATACAAACTCACGATGGCTTCAGTTTGCTTCATTTCACTTTGATGTTTCAGTACTTGAACAGTATTGGAGCTGGTCTGTTGGAATCTGCGTTGTTTCAGCACCTCGAGACCTCATCTTCGAAGACTTGGCAAAATCTATCTCCGATCTCAATATCACGCACATTGATCTAACGCCTAGTCTTGCTCAAATACTTCACCCGGATGAAGTACCCAGCCTTTGCAAGGGTGTTTTCATCACCGGTGGCGAGAGTCTGAAACAAGAGATCCTCGACGTGTGGGGTCCAAAAGGCGTGATCTACAACGGATACGGACCGACGGAAGCAACAATAGGATGCACTATGTACCCACGCGTTCCGGCCAACGGCAAACCCTCAAATATTGGTCCTCAGTTCGACAATGTTGGATCTTTGGTCCTCCACCCGGGCTCCGATGCCCCTGTTCTACGAGGCGGCGTTGGTGAACTCTGTGTCTCAGGCAAACTCGTCGGCAAAGGCTATCTCAATCGTCCAGAGTTGACTGCGGAGCGCTTTCCTTATCTCGAACGTTTTGGCGAGCGTGTATACCGGACGGGTGATCTGGTTAGACTCCTGCATGACGGTACATTCGACTTCCTAGGACGTGCAGACGATCAGGTCAAATTGCGAGGCCAACGCCTCGAAGTGGCTGAAATCAATTCTGTCATCAAACAGTCCGGCCAGACGATTTCTGATGTTGCAACGTTAGTACTGAAGCATCCGAAGCAGCAGAAGGAGCAGTTGGTAGCTTTTTTGGTGTGTGGCAAGTTCTCCAGGGCTCAAATCCAGGTCCGGCTAGATGAAGCCAAGTGGATGGCGAGTGCGAAGCAAGCTTGTTACGAAAAGCTTCCTCCATATATGGTCCCCACACACTTCGTTCCTCTCACGACAATGCCACTGAACATCAACAACAAATCAGACGGCAAGAAGCTAAAAGAACTTTACGAAGCACTTTCCTCCCATGAATTACAGGCACTATCAGCCACTACAAGCGATCGAGATGAAACTTGGTCGAAATATGACGAGAAGCTCCGCCATACACTCTCACAAACACTGGCTGTGAGTGAGCAGTCTATTGGCAAGGATACCAGCTTTTTTGAGCTAGGTATGGATTCAATTTCTGTGATCGAAGTATCGCGTAGACTCAAGCAGGCCGGCTTCGTAACTGCTAGCGCATCTTCGGTAATGCGATGTCCTACCATCCGTCGTCTTGCGAAAGTTTTAGACACTGGCAGTTCTGTCGATCAAAACAATGGGTCTTTTCTCGCAGCACAACAAGCTATTCACGCAGTTCGACATCGCTATAGACATTCCGTTGCGCAGTCACTATCGATCGAATCTAGTAGAATCGACGTCGTCGCGCCAAGTACTCCCTTACAACAAGGCATGATCGCAAGGTCGTTGGAAAGCAACAACGGCTTGTATTTCAACACTTTTCATTTCAAGTTGCATGACAGCGTCAACGAACAACAACTTCAAGCGGCATGGGAAAGTGTATATGCTTCAACGTCAATACTTCGCACGGTCTTTGCGAACACAGAAGAAGGGCACGTGCAAGCAGTTCTTCGTGGTGTCCCTCTTAGTGGAGTAACACAAACTTTGGCCAAAGACCATCAACTTGCCGAGCACGCAGAAAGGTTGAGACACAACTGGCTGGAGCTTAACCGAACCCAACTCAGACATCTCTTCGAGGTACATCTTGTCACTACCCCAACGCAGAAGCTGCTGCTTGTGCATATCTTCCACGCGCTCTATGACGGCAATAGTATCGGATTAATCTTCCAGGCTGTATGGGACTCCTACAACGGCAAGGACGCGAATTCGGTCGCGCCTGCCTTCCATGATGCACTCGCCCATGGCCCACTAAACGTCGCCGATGGAGCGAAGAAGTTTTGGCAAGACCATCTGACCAAAGAGTCTTCTCCATTACCCACCATTTCCAGCGAGCCAGCCAAGACGACTGTCGAAGTCACCCGTAAACTGCATGCCTTTACGGGCTTTGACTCTGTGAGACGTCAGCTCAATGTTACAGCGCAAGCCGTTGCTCAAGCTTGTTGGCTGTTCGTGCTGCAAGAGCACGTCAGAAGTCCTGTGACAACCGGAGTGATAGTTTCTGGACGAAGCATTGACCTGGAAGGTGCAGACCGCATCATAGGCCCAATGTTCAACACCATTCCTTACCAGCATTGTCATGAACACGGCGAGTCATGGAAGTCGATCATCAAGAGAGTGCATGACTTTAACGTCGAAGCTCATATCTACCAACACACTGCACTAAGAGACATCATGAAGTGGTGCAAGAGAACCCCGAATCAACCGTTGTTCGACAATCTTTTCGCATACCAAGTCGCACAAGGAGACGAGGAGTGGGCAAGGAACGATGTTTGGGAGATCTTGGATGGTGACGCTGTCGCTGACTATCCTTTGGCTTTGGAAATCGAGCAGAAGACTAGTGGCGTGTTCAAACTGACCTTAGTTACTCAAGGTCATGTCGCAGATGAAACCCTAGCAGATGAACTTCTTGATCGATTCGAGGCTGCATTCCGGCAGATCTTGCAAGATCCGTCTTGCATACCAGAATCGAATGCTAGAGTGAACGGTATAGCAGAAAACGGAACTGTTCTGGAGACTGAAGCGATCCGGGATATTGGTGACACAACTCATTTCGAATGGACAAGCGAAGCGGTCAAGATCAAGGAAGAGATTGCTAACCTATCCGGTCTTGATCTCGATGGTATCAATGGAGCTACTTCTATCTTTGAACTTGGACTCGACAGCATCGATGCTATCAAGCTATCTTCAAAGCTAAAGAAACGTGGAGTGAACATTCCCGTAAGTGGCATTATGCGCGGACTGACCATCTCGAAAATGGTGCAGCACATCTCAACCAGGGAAACACCAGACAGAGAGTCTTCCCAGTGGGATCTTGACCCCTTCAAACAGTCAATGAAAAGATATCTCGAGCAACGTTCGTCTGATACCGCTGGCATTCAAGAGGTGCTTCCCTTGACACCATTACAAGAAGCCATGGTGGCAGAGATGATTGCATCAGGATACATGAGATACTACAACCACGACGTGCTCAAGCTTCGTCCTGGAGTTGACATCGGGAAGCTTCGAGACGCCTGGAGTGCAGTCATTGCAGCCTCGCCGATCTTACGGACTGGATTTGTAGAGGTAGATGACCCAGAGATCGACGGTTCTTTTGCACAGATCGTCCACAGAAGGTGCCATAACTTCTGGTCACACCTCAAGCTGGAGAGTACGCCAGACTTCACGTCAATATTCGACGAACTTCGACATGACATCGTACAGAATTCGCTGTCAACACCTGCCTTCCGACTTAGCTTTATCGATACTCCGGATCAATCCTACCTTGTTCTCTCTATCGGACACGCCTTATACGATGGATGGTCACTTAGCTTACTGCACGTCGACGTGCACCGAGCATACAAAGATCAATTCAGTCCTCGACCCGACTACGAACGTTCACTGGCAGACATTATCGCGACTTCCGGATCTGCCTCTGCAAGCTTTTGGCAAGACTATCTCTCTGACGCCGAGCAGAGCCTTTTTCCTCGACGATCGGATGCCTCTAGTGAACTCGGTAGCTACGTTCATCGCCATGAGCAAAACAGCGTAGTGCGAGTAGACAAGCTTCAAGCTTTCGCAAGGAGTAGCAATGTGTCACTGCAAACCATTGGTCAATCGGTCTTCGCTCTCGTCTCTGCATTCTATACTCAGAGCTTGGATATCACTTTCGGATCCGTACTTTCTGGAAGGGACGACAGTGAGCGATCTCAGCTGATGTTTCCAACCATGAACACAGTCGCCATACGGGTAATTCTGCATGGATCTGGAACAGATATGCTGCGTTACGTACAAGACAACTTTACAAACATCAAGCAGTGGCAGCACTACCCCCTGCGGAAAGCTCTATCCGCGGCTGGTGTTGATGGTAGACTGTTCGAGAGTTTGTTTATCTATCAGAAGAGCTCAGACACAGGGCAAGAACAAGATGAGGAAGAAAAGCTATATTCCAGTATTGAGGGCCACAGTGACATCGAATATCCTGTGTGTATGGAGATGGAAGTAGTGAATGAGGTGTTGGTATGGCGTTGTGCGGTCAAAGAGGAGGTTCTTGACAGAGAAGCGTCGAAGGAGCTATTGAATCGGATGGATGACGTGCTCAGCTACCTAATCGACCGATCAGAGGCACCTGTCATCGAGATCACCGCAAAGGGCACGTCAGTATGTGGCTTGCCGGCTTTCACGAAGAAGTCATCTCGTACGATCGGTAATTCCCAGACAATCGGAGTAAACAATGCTAGAGATCTACCAAGCACGGAAACAGCTATCAAGATCCGCGAAACCCTAGCCTCGGTATCCAAGACATCCGAAGATGAAATCACGAGCGATATGACTATCTTCCACATGGGACTGGACTCTATTAGTGCGATCAAAGTCTCTTCCCTTCTTCGCAAGCAAGGCATTGTTCTCAGCGTTGGTGATATGCTTCGAGCTGGTACGATCCAGAACATGGCCAGGCTATTGGACGAGCGTACCGTACAGACTCTGGAAAACAATGCCGATCCTCATGAAATCATTCAAGAAATTACAGGAGGTCTGGATAGAGCAGGAATCTTGAACCGAGCTGGGGTCGACAATGCCGGTGTTACCGATATTCTGCCAGTTACTGCCGGACAGCTTTACATGCTCTCGATGTGGCTGAACACCAAAGGGAGCAACTTCTACGCGGAGTTCACTTACGAGATACATGGTGTTATGGAATTCGGTGACCTCAAAAACTCATGGCAAGCCTTGATCGAGACAACTCCTGTTCTGCGGACTTTCTTCGCATCTTCTGGCGATGAACGAATGCCGTACGTAGCAATCGTGTCGAAAGATACAAGAGCATCTATCACAAACGTTACTGGCGATGAGCATGACAACCTAGGCAAACATTTGCTAAGTATCGCTACCAGGCAACCCTTGGTGCACCTCTTCGCCTCGCAAACGGCGAGTGGCTGGGCATTGAAACTCAAAATCCAACATGCACTGTACGATGGTGTTAGTTTGCCCCTCATGATGCAACAGTTTCAATCTATCTGCAATGGCGCCACACCACCTTTACCGGATGATACGTTCGCCCAGGTGGCCGCTAGCGGCCACACAGCATCAGCGATGATGGAGAAGAAGACCTTCTGGGCGGGATATCTCGCAAGTCTGTCACAAAGCCATCTGATCCAGCCGTCTAGGAGCCCAGGAATGAAGACAGAGGTTTTCGTTCCAGCCTTGCTATCGACCTCGAATCTGGAGGCCACTGCTCGTCGACATGGTGTTTCAGCGCAATCAATCTTCCTCGCTGCGTACGCAAAAATCTATGCTGTAAACTCATCCAGCCGAGACGATGAGGACGTAGTCATTGGAGTCTACCTTGCGAATCGCTCGCTGCCTATCGATGGTGTAGCATCTGCAGTTGTACCTACAGTCAACTTGTTACCACTTCGCGTGAAGACGCCACTCGGTCGAAAGCTTACAGAGCTAGCTGGCGAAGTTCAACATGATCTCCAAGACATCAGTAACCCATCGAATGCGTCTGCAAGCCTTTTTGAGATCAAGGAGTGGACTGGTGTCCAGGTCGATACATTCGTCAACTTTCTCTCTCTACCAGATACACAAGTGGTGGAGGGAGATGCCCATAATAGGGAGGGCATCACAATCAACCCAGCTCAACACTGGCAGGAATCAGTCGGTAGGGTATCGACAATCGAGGATTGCAGCTTTGAGATACCTGCTGGGCTAGTGAATGAGCGCGTGAACGGGGCATACTTGCATGCTGTCGATGTCGAGGCCACAATACGCAATGGTGCTCTGGATGTAGGCATCTTCGCACCAACTGAGATGACAGGTCTACAAGACGGCGAGGAGCTGGTACGAGATCTGAGGAGACAACTCGAAGAGTTGTAAAAGTGTATCTTCTTTCATTAATCTCTGGAATTGAAGAACAACAGGCGTCTGGTTTCTTTACAAGTACTTGATTTTCATAGTTGAATCTGTTACAGCTTCTTCATGACTTAATCTGGATTCATAACTTATATAGACCTTCCACAATATAGTTTCGCTCAACCTACCCTGGTCCCCTTCAGCTACCTGCCTATCCGCCCAAACGCTCCACTCAGCGTCAAAACTCTCATTGTCCAAAGCACGACTGTAATTGCCACATTCCCCATCATAACCTCGTTATAGCTATCGAAATTCCAAAACACCTCGCTGCCCATGCCTATGTAGTTCGCCCACATGTGACCCATATCCCCGCACGCCAGTATCATCAGGTAATATCGTGTGGTGCGTACATCTCGTGTGACGGATGTGCAGAGGATGTTCAAGGCGGCGAGAATCAAGAAGAGGCTGCCAAGGGAGTAGGCGAGGAGTATGGCAGTAGGAGGTGGTGGCGTTGGGGAGAGGGAAACGGGGAGCTGTCGCTCCGTGAAAGAGATGGGATCTGTAAAGGCGGCATGGGCGCCTAGGAGCTCCGACATGGGCTCTAGGTAAGTAAATACCAAGGCTGGCCAGAAAGGAAGGCTTGTTCCCAATGCCATAGCAAAGTCGACTAGGAATTACGGGTTTTAAACCACAAGCTGAGATTGGCCTTGACTTAATAACGCGTACCTGTGTGCGATCTTGTT